>Ga0209475_10000470_pt1 | contig 83865 bp, 64 predicted proteins | sample tdDd471_FD_187128 | JGI IMG/M metagenome (GOLD analysis project Ga0209475, IMG submission 187128) | Marine sediment microbial communities from the Atlantic coast under amendment with organic carbon and nitrate - tdDd47.1 (SPAdes)... | ecosystem: Environmental > Aquatic > Marine > Coastal >... | reverse complement strand
GGGACGTGGTTGCTCGTATTATTCTAAGGAATAAAATTGCAATCCTGCTTTCCATTGTAGCCATAACCGTTCTATTTAGTACGCAATGGAACCATATGCGCTTTACCTATACCGAAGCCAATTTACTACCGGACGATCACGAAGTAAACATAGTCTATACCGATTTTTTAAACATATTTGGTGAGGAAGGCAATCTGGTAGTGTTGGGTGTTAAAGATTCGTCATTGTTTACGGTTGAACATTTAAACGCTTGGAACAAGCTTTCTGAAGCCTTCAAGTCTTTGGATGAAGTTGAAGCCGTGGTTTCCATAAAAGACCTAAAAAAATTAGTAAAAAACACAGAAGAGGAACGTTTTGAGCTAGAACCTTTTATTACAGATTCCATTCATACCAACAGGCAGTTGGATTCCCTTCAAGAAGATCTGTTTCAAAAATATCCGTTTTACGATAATTTCCTATTCAATAAAAACACCAAAACCATACGTACGGCCATTTATTTAAGAAAAGACATTGTAAATACAGCTGCACGTAAAGATTTTGTGTTTGATGCTTTGTTACCAAAAGTGGAGGCCTTTGAAAATGCTACAAATTTAGACGTAAGAATTTCTGGAATGCCTTATGTAAGAACTTTAAATGCCCAAAATATTGTTGACGAAATTGGGAAGTTCATTGCTTTGGCCTTAGGTGTTACTTCACTTATTTTCTTCCTGTTCTTTAGGTCGTTTAGAGCCACCTTTATTTCGCTATTAGTAGTTTGTATTGGAGTTATGTGGACCTTTGGAATTATTGGGTTTTTACAATACGAACTAACCGTTCTTACAGCCTTAATACCACCACTTATTATTGTAATTGGTATTCCCAACTGTATCTTTTTAATTAACAAATACCAGCACGAAGTCAAACTGCATGGTAATAAAGTAAGATCACTGCAACGGGTTATCACCAAAGTTGGAAATGCCACTTTAATGACCAACGTGACCACAGCCTCTGGGTTTGCTACTTTTATTTTAACTGAAAGTACCCTATTAAAGGAATTTGGTGTGGTAGCCTCTTTAAGCATTCTTTCCATATTTATTTTATGCTTACTGATTATTCCAATAATTTACACGTTTTTACCATTTCCAAAAGACAGACATTTAGAACACTTAAACAAACGTTGGATTGGTGGTTTTGTCAATTGGATGGAACGTATGGTTAAAGAAAGACGCATTACCATTTACATTACATCCATTGTGCTTTTAATTGCAAGTATGATTGGTATTTACCAAATAAAGATATCGGGGAGTTTAATAGAGGACATGTCTAAAGAAGCCGAATTTTTCCAGGACATTCGGTTTTTTGAAGAAGAATTCAATGGCATCATGCCTGTTGAAATTTTAGTGGACACCAAACGCAAAAAAGGCGTCATGAAATTGGCTACCCTAAAGCGCATGAACGAACTAGAGGAACTTATCTTGGAAATACCGGAACTCTCCAGACCCATTTCCATAGTAAGTTTGGTGAAATATTCCAAACAAGCTTATTACAATGGCAATCCTAAATATTATCAATTGCCTACCTCACAAGAAAACAGCTTTATTTTAAGTTATGCCAAAAATTCTTCTTCCAATTTAAACCTGTTAAGCAATTTTGTGGATAGCACAGGGCAATATGCACGTATCACCACATTCATGAAAGACATTGGTACAGATAAGATGGAAGACATAGAAGAAGATCTTCAAACCAAGATCAACAAACTATTTCCTGAAGAGAAATACCATGTTACCATTACAGGAAAGGCTCTTGTGTTTCAAAAAGGCACCAAATATCTGGTTAAGAATTTAGCCATTTCCTTGTCCTTGGCCATTTTGCTTATTTCCTTATTTATGGCATACATGTTCCGTTCTTTTAGAATGATTGTGGTTTCATTGGTCCCTAACCTGTTACCTTTGGTAATAACAGCAGGTCTCATGGGATATTTGGGTGTTCCCATAAAACCATCAACCATTTTGGTATTTAGTATTGCGTTTGGGATTTCGGTAGATGATACCATACATTTTTTGGCAAAATACAGGCAAGAGCTTCAGGCCAACCACTGGAAAATTAGAAAATCGGTTTATGGAGCCCTTCGTGAAACTGGCGTAAGTATGTTTTACACCTCTATTGTACTGTTCTTTGGCTTCTTGGTATTTACATTCTCCAGTTTTGGAGGAACCGTTGCCTTAGGAGCCTTGGTCTCTGCTACCTTGCTTTTTGCCATGTTATCTAATTTGTTGCTATTGCCTTCGTTATTGCTATCGTTGGAAAGAAACATTGCCAACAAGGAAGTTTTAAAAGAACCATCCATAAATATCATTCCAGATGAAGATGAAGATGATGATGAAAACCAAACTGAAACAAACAAGAACCCTTAAAAAAACAGCACAAAGACTTATCTTTGCATTCAAAATAATAAAACCATGATATCAAGTACCATTGCAAACTTACTTTCCAAGGAAAACACCTTACAGGATGTTGAAGTAAAAGGTTGGGTTAGAACCTTTAGAGCCAACCGATTTATTGCCTTAAACGATGGTTCTACCATACATAACATACAATGTGTTGTAGATTTTGAAAACACCGACGAAGCTGTGTTAAAAAGAATCACAACCGGAGCTGCTGTTCATATTAAAGGTGCGTTGACAGAAAGTCAAGGTAAAGGACAGCGTGTTGAAATACAAGTAAGTTCCATTGACATATTAGGAGATTCAGATCCTGAAAGTTTTCCTATTCAACCTAAAAAACACTCTTTTGAGTTTTTAAGGGAAAACGCCCATTTACGCACCAGAACCAGTACCTTTAGTGCTGTGATGCGTTTGCGTTCTGCCCTGTCTTTTGCCATTCATAAATATTTTAACGAGAATGGGTTTTATTATATGCACACACCAATTATAACTGGTAGTGATGCTGAAGGTGCAGGGGAAATGTTTCGTGTGACCAATTTAGATGCCAAAAACCCACCATTGGACGAGGCTGGAAACGTCAATTTTAAAGAAGATTTTTTTGGCAAAGAAACCAATTTAACCGTTTCCGGACAATTAGAGGCTGAAACCTATGCCATGTCCTTGGGGAAAGTGTACACCTTTGGACCTACTTTTAGAGCCGAAAACTCGAATACCTCTAGACATTTAGCAGAATTCTGGATGATAGAACCAGAAGTGGCTTTTATGGACTTGGCTGGAAATATGGATCTAGCCGAAGATTTCATGAAATCGGTTTTAAGCTATATTTTAAAACACAATCGTGAAGATTTGGAATTTCTTGAAAACCGTTTGTTGGAAGAAGAAAAGACAAAACCACAAGCCGAACGTAGCGAGATGAGCTTGATTGAAAAAATTAAGTTCGTGGTGGACAACAATTTCAAACGCGTAAGCTATACCGAAGCCATAGACATCCTTAAAAACAGCAAACCAAACAAGAAGAAAAAATTCAAATATATTATTGAGGAATGGGGAGCCGATTTACAAAGTGAGCACGAACGTTATTTAGTGGAAAAACACTTTAACTGCCCTGTTATTTTGTTTGATTATCCTGCCAACATCAAAGCCTTTTACATGCGTTTAAACGAAGATGGCAAAACGGTTCGCGCCATGGATATTTTATTTCCAGGCATTGGCGAAATGGTTGGAGGCTCGCAACGTGAAGAACGTTTGGACGTGCTTAAAGAAAAAATGAAAGCTCTGGACATAGACGAAGAAGAATTATGGTGGTATCTGGATTTACGTAAATACGGAACGGCCGTCCATTCTGGTTTTGGTTTAGGCTTTGAACGTTTGGTGATGTTTGCCACAGGCATGGGTAATATTCGCGACGTGATTCCGTTTCCTAGAACCCCACAAAATGCTGAGTTTTAACTTCGACTAGGCTCAGTTACCAATCGACTACGCTCAATTACCATAATATAGAGTGTTACATTGAGTGCAGTCGAGATGTAGGCGAAGTACGCATCCCCATTGGGGTTTTTCTTATTTAAACGTGTAAGTCTTCAAACTAATTTGGACTTTTCCTTAATCACTTTTTCGTTATTTGCATCTAAAGCTGATGTAGCTTCATCAAAAAATAGAAAGTTTGGATTTTTATATACTGCTCTAGCTATCAATAATCGCTGTTTTTGCCCTGTACTTAAACCGACTCCTTCTATACCTATTTTCGTATTATAGCTTAACGGAAGTGTTTCTATATACTCTTTAATATTGGCAACATCCACAGCGTGAGCTAGTCAAATTTACGAAATTGATAATAGGAAATCATTCTATATAAAACGCCATCACTTAACTGAAAATAACAATCGGTTTTATCTTAAAAAAAATGTTGGGGAAAGTTATTACAAATTGTTTTATAAAGGTGCAACTGATTCAGAAGAAACACTTTTATTTGATCCAAAATTATATAAAGAAGAAACTCAACTCGATTACGAGATAAATTATATAAAGCCAAGTTGGGATGAAAAATATATTGTTGTTTCTTTATCATACTCTGGAAAAGAGTTATCTGAATTAATTATAATTGACACAAAGACTAGTGCCGTTTTACCTGTAATTTTAGAAAATGCCTGGCCATCTTCTTTTATGGGGATTAATTGGTTGCCAGACAATAGTGGATTTACTTATTTATACTTTCCTGAATCAGATCCAGAAAGTCCAAACTTTAAAAAAAATAATCAATCTGTACTATATACACTAGGTCAAGATTCAAAAAAACTGAATTATATTTTCGGAAATAAAACCAATCCAGAATTCAATATAAAACCTACAGAGCACCCTTCAACAAGTATTAATTCTTCTAACGACAAATACATTATTGGTTATCTTTCTGGTGTGGATAATTTTTGGGATGCCTATTATGCAAAAATTGAAGATATAAAAAATGATAATCTAAATTGGAAACCTCTTTATACCAAAGACCAAAAAATAAAAACCAGTAATAACTTATTTGTAGGAGATGACTTTATATATATGACCGGAAAGGATGCCGATAATTTTCAACTGGCAACTGTAAACGTAAACACTTTGAACTTCGATGCTCCAAAAATTCTTTTTAAAGAAAAAGAAGACGAGGTTATAGAAACATATAGCGTCAATAAAGATGCTATATATGTATCGACTAGCAAATTTGGTATTGAAGCGAATTTATATAAAGTGCAGGACAATAAAACGTCAAAAATTAACCTTCCAAAAAAAGCAGGTCGTATCAGTCTATCTAATAAATCGATACATTTTAATGATTTATGGATATCTATTAGTGGCTGGACTGGCTCTAATGAGCGATATAAATATGATAACGAAAATAATACATTTACTGAAGCATATTTAACGGATAAAATTGAATATCCTGAATTCGAAAATATTATTGTTGAAGAAATAAGTGTCCCATCTCATGATGGCGTTTTAGTGCCTCTTTCAATAATTTATAACAAAAACCTTAAAAAGGATGGAAATAACCCTTCATTCTTTTATGGATATGGAGCTTATGGCGATGGTGTCAGTCCTTTTTTCTCACCAATATTCCTGCAATATGTTAAAGAAGGAGGTATCCTTTGTATTCCTCACGTGAGAGGTGGCGGTGAAAAAGGCGAAGCATGGCGATTAGGTGGCTTTAAAACTACCAAACCAAATACTTGGAAAGATCTTGTTGCCTGTACTGAATATATGGTAGACCATAAATATACCTCAAAAGACCGAACAGCAATTTATAGTGGAAGTGCAGGAGGAATTATGGTAGGTAGAGCTATGACAGAACGACCAGATTTATTTGCAGCAGTTATTTCTGAAGCTGGGGTTTTAAACCCACTTAGAATGGAAACCCAACCTGGAGCAGGAGGCTCTAATATTAGAGAATTTGGGACCGTAAACGATTCCACTGAATGCATGGCACTTATAGAAATGGATGCTTACTTACATATTAAAGATAGTACCGATTATCCTGCAACATATCTAACTGTAGGAATGAATGACCCAAGGGTTGTCCCATGGGAATCTGGAAAATTTGCAGCAAGATTGCAAAATTCAACCAACCTTAAAAAACCTGTTTTGCTTTATGCCGATTTTAAATCTGGACATAAAGGCAGTTCAGGCAAAAAAGTTTATGAGGAATGGGGAAATGTTTTTTCTTTTGCTTTATGGCAGACAAAACATCCAGATTATCAATTAAAAATGCCCACCCCTAATAAATAATTTTCTCAAGTAAAACATCTGCTATAAAGACTTCTGTTGCAAACCCCTTAAATGTTTCCCCCCGCTACCGCACGATTACATCGTGTGGTAAAAGGCTATTATATACGAGTAAAAGTTCAGTAGTTTACTTACATTTGGATTATGAGCAGAAATTATAAGTTCCATAATCCAGAAGGGCTCTATTTTGTAAGCTTTGCCGTAGTTGAATGGCTGGATGTTTTTACCAGAAATCTCTATAAAGACATAATTGTTGACAGCTTAATTTTTTGCCAACAGAAAAAAGGCATGGAAATAATTGCATGGTGCATAATGACTAACCATGCGCATTTGATCTTTAGAAGTGTAAAAGGCGAAAAGCCACAATTAATCCTATGAGATTTTAAGAGATTTACCATTAAAGCCATTGTCAAGGCAATAAAAGAGAATCCAAAAGAAAGTAGAAGGGAACTTTTACTGGAAGTGTTCAAAAATAATGCTGCAAAGTTCATCAAATGTTACTAACTATCAATTTTGGAGGCATGATAATAAACCAGTTGAGCTCTGGAGCAATAAAGTAATTCAGGAAAAAATAAACTATATACACAAAAATCCTGTAGAAGAAGGCTTGGTTTATAAACCAGAAGATTATGTTTACAGTAGCGCAACGGATTATGCTGGAGAAAATGGTCTTATCCCTGATTTGGTTATATTTGAATATTATGGAATTTAAGACCACACGAAGGATTCGTGCGGCAGCAGAGGGTTCCAACACTTCTTGTAAACTAATATCTTATAGAGGACAATGGACTACCTAATTAATCTACTACAAATTATAAATATTTAAAAAATTAGTATTGCACTTCAATTCCGAAATTGAAAACAAATTTTGGTAAAGGAAGAATTTTATCAATCCAATCTTTATAAATTGTATCCTTTGTCTTAGTTAATCTATCCCATGAATAAATCCTACTATATGTTACATATTTATTTTTATTCTTGATTGCTTTAAATGAGGGTAATTGACCACTTAATGTTTTCATTTCTTCAAGTTCTAATAAATTTAAACTTTCAACAGCAACGAAAATGCCTTCTTTGGGAAATTCAATATCAAAATCTCTAATATCAACATAAATAAAATTGTTTTTTCTATTTTTATTTTGAGATGTTAATATGCTTTCATCTAATATTTTTTTATCGGGTAGCCCTGTATTATTATTAACAGTGTATAGATTTACTCTAAAAGGGATATTATATAGCTTTGATGAGTTCATATTATCACCAACCTCTATAATAATTTTATTAATGAAACATGTATTTTCTATTTCATTAGGTATAAAGGTTGTATAAACAGAATTCTGGTTTACCATATAACTATCCCTTTTAAAAAATTTATAATCATTGCTTGGAAGAAGTGTTTTTATCTTTTTTTTATTAGTTATTATAACTTCATTTAAGACCTTCTCATCTGCTTCGAGATATGTTATTTTATTTATAACCATTGTTTTATATTTAACAATTTTGGCCTTAAACGCAAGATGACTAATTTGAATATTTTGATAATCTCCTGAAAGCTTGAAAAATCCTTTCTTGTCTGTAATTGTTTTCAGCCAATTATCAGCTGTGATATATGCATTTTCAATTGGCATAGAATCTACAACACTTAAAATTCTATACTCCTTTATTTCTTGAGCATAAATATTTAAAAAAGCAAAGAATAATATGATTTGTAATACTTTTTTCATAAGATTATTTTAGGGACTATTAACTATAACCTTAAAGAGTAGTTTATAAATTTACAAAAAACATCTAATAGTTAGAGAATGTTTGAAGTAAAAACTATCTTCGTTAATTAAAAAATATAGATTGTTTTTTTTATTTTTATAGTAAACCCAAACAATGCTTAAACAATATTTACAATTTAAATTATCACAAAAGTTATCACCTCAACAAATCCAATTGATGAAGCTGATACAATTGCCTACGCAAGCATTTGAGCAACGCTTGAAACAAGAATTGGAGGAGAATCCTGCTTTGGAAAGTGGTAAAGAACCATTGGATGAATACGATGACGATTTTGGTAATAGCAACGATTATGACGATGACAACGACTCTATAAATGCTGACGACATTAACGTGGACGAGTATTTAAGCGACGACGATGTTCCTGATTATAGAACCCAAGCCAATAACTACAGTAGTGACGACGAAGAAAAAACCATGCCTTATGCTGCTGGAACCTCTTTTACGCAACATTTAATCAACCAATTAAATACCTTTAGGCTTACCGATGATGAGTTTGATATTGCCGAATTCCTTGTAGGCAGTATTGATGAAAGTGGTTATATCCGTCGTTCCTTACCTGATATTATGGACGATTTGGCTTTTACCCAAAACATTTATACCACTGAAGATGAAATAGAAAAAGTCTTGAAAATAGTCCATCAACTGGATCCTGCAGGTGTTGGCGCCAGAAATCTTCAAGAGTGCTTGAGCATCCAGTTACACCGTAAAGAAAAAAAGCCAGCTATTGAATTAGCTATTGATATTATAGATAATGCTTTCGAGAGTTTTACCAAGAAACATTATAAAAAATTACTTCAAAAATTCGATATTACCGAACAGCAACTTAAAGATGCCATAGAAGAGATTGAGCGCCTCAACCCGAAACCTGGAGGTTCCTATTCCGGTAACAACCGCATGGTAGAACACGTGGTGCCAGATTTTGCCATTAAAATTGTTGATGGCGAGCTTGAACTAACCCTTAACGGTAGAAATGCGCCAGAGCTTCATGTGTCCAGGGAATACAACAACATGCTGAAGGGTTACAAGGAGTCTAAGGACAAATCGAAATCGCAGAAAGATGCTGTGATGTTTATCAAGCAAAAACTGGATGCTGCCAAGTGGTTTATAGATGCCATAAAGCAACGTCAGCAGACGTTATTTGTTACCATGAGTGCCATTATGCACTATCAAAAAGAATACTTCTTAACAGGCGATGAGCGCAAGTTAAGACCTATGATCCTGAAAGACATTGCAGATGAAATAGACATGGATGTGTCCACCGTTTCCAGAGTGGCCAATAGTAAATATGTAGACACACCTTATGGCACCAAACTGATAAAGGAGTTCTTTTCGGAATCGATGACCAACGATCAAGGCGAAGAAGTATCTACCAGGGAGATTAAAAAAATCCTGGAAACGGTTATCGAGGAGGAAAACAAGAAAAAGCCTTTAACGGACGATGCCTTAGCTAAAATTTTAAAGGAAAAGGGCTATCCAATAGCTAGAAGAACGGTTGCTAAATACAGAGAGCAACTAGATATTCCAGTGGCCAGGTTGCGTAAGAAGATTTAATGGTTTGTGGAATTAAATGATAAGAATTTGAATCAACTTTTAAAAAGTATCTCGTTTATTTTTCATCCTGTCCTTATGCCGTTATTAGGTGTGGTTTTTTACTTTTCAAAATCGCCCAGGTTTATTCCCATGGAAATAATTAGGGCCAAGATTATTTCGTTGAGCATCTTGACCATCCTTTTACCTATTTTGCTGTATTATTTGTTAAAAAACATAGGACAGGTTCAATCTTTTTATTTAAATAGCACCAAAGAAAGAATCCTCCCCTTGTTCATTAATGGGTGTATTAGCGTTTTAATTATAAATCGCGTGCTTCCTCCTACCGAGATTATTGAACTGTACTATTTTTTTGTTGGTATTTTAATTTCCACCCTAGCCTGTTTTATATTGGCTCTTTTAAACTTTAAAGCCAGTATTCATATGATAGCCGTTTGTGGTGTTACCATGTTCTATATAGCGCTTAGCATTCATTTTAGCATTAATATTAATGGCACTTTAGCCCTTATGTTTATTTTAATTGGAGCTATTGCGACATCTAGACTTCACTTAAAAGCACATACACCTATAGAGTTGTTGATAGGTGCCTTTATTGGTTTGCTACCTCAACTTATTTTAGTGAATTACTGGTTATAAATAGAATTAAGACCGCTTCGCTTCAAGAATCAAGAACATAGACTGAAGGGAATTAAGAATTGTATTTTTAAATAAGATAGCTTCTTAAAGATTTGGATTTTTATAAAATATAGAAAATCAACCCAAATTTAATGGCAGACATGTCTATGGTTTCTCCATCCAATTTGGCATCCTTATTTAAAATTGGGTTTAAAGAATAATAAATATGGAAATTCCAGGTGTTGTAACCAGCACTAAAGGTTAGTCCGTATTGAAGATTATTAAAATCACTTATATTACTGTTTTTTACTTTCCCTCCACTTCCTTTAAACTTCGTGGAGCTTGCCACCAAATATCCCATTTTAAAGCCTGTATAAATTCTCCAGAATTTATATTCGGTAGCCGTAGAGGTTCGCCACCTCACTTCCAAAGGCACTTCAAAAAGGTAAGTGGCAAACTTGTTTTTGGAATAGCTGAGATCTAGATCGTTTAAATTGGCATAGCTAATGTTGCCCTTATCATCTTCAAACACATAAATATTATGGTTGTAAGAGTTAATGGAAGCTCCCAAGCCCAAGCCCAAGCCAAAATTTCTTCGTTTGTTTAAAGGAAAGTCCCTAATGTACCCGAAATGAAACCCACTGGAAAAGCCTGTTTGTGAAACGTCTTGAGGTTTATTTGCCAAGAGGTTATAAGTTATGGCTAGATAGAACTGATCTTCCCTGTATTTGGTGTCTACAACCTTGGAAGAGTCTATGGCAACTTCTTGGGAAAAAAGTGTGGTTACGCACAAAAAAAGTAATGTAAAAGCAATTTGAAGCTTCATATTGATAGATACCATTTATATAACTAAATATAAAACAAAAGGCGTTAAGATTGCTCAAAACGCCTTTAAATAATATAAAATTAAGAATTCAATTAGTTTTTCAACCCTTGTAAGGCATCACCTTTTTTGGTTGTATAATTAATTTTAAGTGCATTTACTTTACGTAATTCCTGTTTAATATCTGTAACCAAACCCATGTTGGCATCACTGTCCACTTTTAGGGCAGTAGTTAAAAACGGGATCAATTCTTCTCTTTTGGAAGCGCGTTCTGCAGCAATAAATGCTGGAATTTCAGAAACCTCTGCAAACTTATCGTTTAGCTGAATTCTGGCTTCGGTACCATAGGTAGATTTATAATTACTACTAGGTTTTCCTGCATAGATATACATTACCAAATCTTTTTTATCCAGCTTCTCAACTTGATCTGCAAATGGCAAGTTATTCTCAATCATAAGGGTGTTCTGTCTCATAACAGTTGCCACCATGAAAAAGAATAAGAGCATGAATACAATATCAGGTAAAGATGCTGTAGAGATAGCTGGCAAATCGCCTCCTTTTTTCTTTTTAAATTTAGACATATGTTTTGTTTATCTAATTAGACTTTTTAGGTTCTGCTTCAGAGAATTTTTGAGGAATTAAAATTTTAATTTCTTCTATCTTATCTTTTAATTTCGCTTTTTCTGCTGAAGGAGTTCTAGGATCTGAATAGCGTTTTTCTGCTTCCACAAAGCTCATTCCCAAGTTAGGAAAACTTCTTTCAAACTCTCTGTTTCTTAAGGTATTGTAAGCTGCAATTATTTCGTTTTGAACGGCTATATACGTATCGTATTTGGTAGCTCTATCACTTTGCAACGAAATAATGGCCTTATCGAAGTTATCCGAAGATCTCGGGTTTTTCTTTCCTTGACAACGCTTACAGGCATCAGGACCTGTTCCACCACCATTATCTAGGAAGGCAACAGCAGCTTTACGTAGGTCTTTTATTTGAATTACTTTTTCCTCTCCTCCTGTTTTTAAGAACAATTGGTTGTTTTTATTCACATTCAGTTGAAAAATGTTTTTCTCTTTAATAATAACATCTTCTTGTTCTGTATCATCAATTGGAGGCAGTTTTCTGTTTAGTCCAGAATCTGTCTCTATGGTTGTGGTAACCAAGAAAAATATAAGGAGTAAGAAAGCAATGTCAGCCATCGAGCCTGCATTCACTTCTGGTGCTGATCTTTTTGCCATAATTATTTATTAAATATTTTTTTAATTCCAGATAACGCCATCGCGCCAATTGCTATAATAGCTAAAGCATAGAATGCATACAATCCTGCTCCAACATATTTAGAGGTTGCTTCTGTAATATCAACGCCTTTACTGGTAAAAGGTTCTAAATCCAAATCTGTACCTGAAGACATGGCATAAGAAATTACAAGAATCACCAAGAATGCCCCTACAGAAAGTAGGGTCTTTTTTATGTCACCTGCAAATAATCCTTTAATCACATAAACTAGAACTAAAGCTAGTATAAGCGCAAGGACTACATAAGTAACATACATCATATTGTCTATCATACCTTCGTTTCCGGACATAATCATTAAAGCGAATATGACACCTACTACTGAAAGTATTCCAACAATAATTTTTAATATTTTATGTAAACTCATTGTTTCATGTGTTTTTAGGTTATTATTACTTCTTGTTTCTAATCAATAAATCCATTAAAGTAATTGATGCATCTTCCATATCGTTTACAATGCTATCAATTTTTGCAATAATGTAATTGTAGAATACTTGAAGTATAATAGCAACAATTAGACCAAATACAGTTGTTAAAAGTGCTACTTTAATACCACCTGCAACTAAAGAAGGTTGCATGTCTCCTGCTGCTTCAATTTTATCAAAGGCTTGAATCATCCCGATTACTGTTCCCATGAACCCTAACATTGGGGCCAAAGCGATAAACAAGGATATCCAAGATACGTTTTTCTCCAATTGCCCCATTTGTACACCACCATAAGCAATAACGGCTTTTTCGGCAGCTTCGATACCTTCATCTGTTCTATCCAAACCTTGATAGAAAATGGAGGCAACAGGACCTTTTGTGTTTCTACATACTTCTTTTGCAGCTTCAACACCACCAGATTGTAATGCTTCTTCTACGTCTTGAGTTAATTTTTTAGTATTTGTAGTGGATAGGTTTAAAAAGATAATTCTTTCAATAGCAATTGCTAAACCAAGAATTAAACACAATAGAACGATCCCCATAAAACCTGGTCCACCTTCTATAAAACGTTTTTTTAGTTCTTGGTGAAATCCAAGATCTTCAGTTGCTGCCTCATCTGTAGCAGCTTCATCTTGTGATACACTAGCAACGGTTGCTGCTATTGATGCTGTTATGTTTGCAGTTGTATTTGCATTAACAGTTCCGAAAGCCATCATTCCGGTAATGGCTAGAATAGAAAATAATCTTTTCATTGTTCTTGTTCTTAATTTTATTAGTTAAAGTGTTAAAGATATAAAAAAAATACGATTAAAAAATAAAAATAACAGCAGAGAGGAAGGGATTCGAACCCTCGATACCCTTTTGGGGTATACACACTTTCCAGGCGTGCGCCTTCGACCACTCGGCCACCTCTCTAGTTATATTATTCAATAATACGATAGGCAAATAACAAAAAAACTTTTGAAAGCTAAAAATTTTGGAAGTTAATTTTAAGACAATTCTCCTCTTAATGATGTTTCAAATATGGTTTTGAAGGTGTTAGCCGAAATTTTTTCTCCCAATAAATACATTAATTTTACTATGGCTGCCTCTGTTGTGATGTCTTTTCCGGAAATTACCCCTATTTTTTTTAACTCTGAACTGGTTTCATACTGTCCCATATTGACACTCCCTCCAGAACATTGTGTGACATTTACTACTTGAAGCCCCCTTTTTATGGCCCGATCTATTAAAGTTATGAACCAAGGTTCTGTAGTGGCATTTCCTGCTCCATAGGTTTCCAAAATTATACCTTTTAAACTGGGATTATTGATTATTGCCTCCAAAATGGTTTTTGATATGCCTGGAAATAGTTTTATAAGTGCAATATTGGTATCCAATGTTTTGTGGACTACCAACTTTTTTTTGGTATTGGGTACAAACAAGGCCTCCTTGTTTATTTTAATATGAACCCCAGACTCTGCTAAATGTGGGTAATTTAATGACTCGAACGCTTCAAAATGCTCGGCATTTATTTTAGTGGTCCGGTTGCCCCTATATAATTTGTATTCAAAATACAAGCCTACTTCCCTAATAACCGGTTTGTTGTTTTTTCTTAAAGATGCCATTTGAATGGTGGTAATCAGGTTTTCCTTGGCATCTGTACGTAAATCCCCAATGGGCAATTGGGATCCTGTTAAAATTACCGGTTTGGCTAAATTTTCCAGCATAAAACTTAAGGCAGAGGCTGTATAGCTCATGGTATCACTTCCGTGAAGCACCACAAAACCATCAAAGGCATTGTAGTTTTCTTCTATAATTTCTGCCATTTGCAACCAGTATTCTGGGTTCATGTTGGAAGAATCTATAGGTTCTTCAAAAGAAACGGTAGAAATTTTGCAACTCAACAACTTTAATTCCGGAATACGTTTTAACAAATTATTAAAATCGAAGGACTTCAATTCCCCTGTGTTTGGGTTTTTTATCATCCCAATGGTACCTCCTGTGTAGATTAAAAGAATGTTAGGGTTGTTCGCTTCCATACTATATTTTAAAGATGTCTTTAGAATTTTGAGTGGTAATTTCGGCAATTTTTTCTTGAGGCAAGGCATAAAGTTCCGATAGTTTTTCCAATACCTTAATTATGTAACTGCTTTCATTGCGTTTTCCTCGATAAGGTTTTGGCGCCAAATAAGGCGAATCGGTTTCCAAAACAATATGTTTTAAATCTATGAGATTGAGAAATTGGTCTATTTTTCCGTTTTTAAAAGTGACCACACCTCCTATGCCCAATTTCATATTAAAGGAAATGGCACGTTTGGCCTGTTCCAAAGTTCCTGTGAAACAATGGAAAATACCAAATAAATCATCGCTTTTCTCTTCTTCCAGAACTTCAAAAATGTCATCGAAGGCATCGCGACAATGTATTACAATGGGTAGTTTGTATTTCTTGGCCAATTGGATTTGATGCTTAAAGGCTTTCTTTTGAATCTCCAATGTGGATGTGTCCCAGTACAAATCGATCCCAATTTCTCCTATGGCATAAAAGTCACGTTTGGCCAACAGAGCTTCTACTAGAGCCAATTCCTCCTGATAATTTTCCTTTACCGAAGTTGGATGCAGCCCCATCATTAAAAACACATGTAGTGGAAAGTCTTTTTCCAATTGTAACATGGCTTCTGTATATGTAGAATCTATGGCTGGAATAAAAAAACGCGATACGCCAGCATCTATGGCTCTTTGTATCATCTCATTTCTGTCATCAGCAAACGCTTCGCTATATAAATGGGTATGTGTATCGGTTATTATCATGTTGCAAAAGTATGGGTTCTTTCACAAATAACCTTAAGGACTTTTCGTGTTTTATACTGAAATATTGAAAACTTTAAACCTATTAGGTTTTATCCCGAAATTTCCTGATTGACAGGTCTGTTTGGATATTGATTATAAAAAACCCATTGCAACTGCGTGCTATGGGATGCATTCCTCTAAATCGATCCAACTCTTTGGATTAACTTTTTAAACAACTTTGTGCCTCTTTTCAATCCAGTTTTTTAATGAGTTCTTGCGCCTGTTGGTAATCTTCTGCTTCTTCGGGAAGGGTTTTCAACACATTCACACAAGCCTCTTCGTCTCCTTGCTTTAATTTACTCAATGCCAAATACCAAATGGCTTTGTTTTTATAAACCGAAGGGGTTTGTATGATGTTGTTGTAGAGTTTATCTGCTTCGTCGTACTTATTCAGTTCAACTAAGGACACGGCTCTGTAAAGCTGTAATTCTATATTGTCTTTGTCTGTTTCCAACATTTCTAAAAAATATCTTTCAGCATCTTTGTAATTATGGTTGTTAAAGGCTGTTTCTGCTTTGGTTGTTAAATTGTTTTGTGTCCCTCTAACCGTTAAACTGATGGTTCCGTAATTGGCAAAATCATCGTAAACAGGACTTGAAAATTGTTGTGCTATAAAAAACCCAATGGCCAAAATAGCTGCAGCTGCCATAGAGTAATACCAAGGGTTCATCCGTTTGGTTTTTGAAGGTACTTGTTTGTTAAAATAAGCAGATGAAACACGTTCTAAATTGGCTTTGAAAGCTTCGGTCCCTGCTGTGTTTTTAATATGATGTTCCAAAAAACCAGAAGTTTCCTTATAGGCTTCAAAAGCTTCATTAAAAGGGGCATCACTTTCCAATCTTGTTTCAAAAGCCTGTTTCTCTTCTAAAGACAAATGTCCCGAAAGGTAGTCTTCAAATAATATAAAATCTTGGTCTTGCATGGTTACGGTTTTAGGTTTTTATAACGTGGTGACTCTTGAACCATTTTGGTGAGTTTCCCTATGCATAAGGACTTCTTTTTTCTGGCATAGGCATAGGTTACGCCTAGGCTTTCGGCAACTTTTTCCATGGATTTTATTTTAAAAGTGGCTGTCAGCAAGTCTTTACAGGCTTGACCCAATTTTTGAAACATGTCCTTAAACAAACTGTGTTGCTGTTCAAATAAGCTGGTTTCAAAAGCCAGTTCTTGAGCGTCGTCATCCTTAGATAGCACCTCTTCGTTAATTGTTACCTCTTTTTTGCCTCTTTTTTTTAACTGGTTCAGCCATTTGCGTTTACATAACAAGAAAAAATACGCGTCGAACGGACAAGTTAGTTGCAGACCTTTTTCAGTTGCTTGATGGTAAATGGTAATAATGGTTTCCTGGATAACATCTTTGGCATTGGCAACATCGCCACTGTTCTGTTTGATGTAGTTTATAACCTTTGGGGCAAACTTATCATAAATGGTTTGAATAACAAACGCATTGTTTTGAACCAATCCATCGATATATTTTTGGTCTTCGTGATTTTTTTTATGGCTCATGAACCCTTGTATTTTCTACTAAAGTAAAAAAAGTTTCAGATTTATGGGTAACAATTTCAAAAAGGTTTTGATATCAGGTTGTAAGGGCAGAAAAAGCCATACAAACAAAAAATTAATTAATCCATTAAATTTTTAAGTCATGAAAAAATCAATATTAAGTATCGCAATGGTAGCCTTTTCCATATTATGTATCAAGGCTACCGAAAACAACAAGATCTTCAACACTTTAAATGAAGTGGTAACAATTTCAAAAGAAAACATGGTTCAGGTATTCGACTGGAATGTAACAACCAACAAAAGTACGTATTCAGGAACCTCATTAAATTTAGAGCACGCCAATAAAATGATTGCATTAGTTAGTGCAGGCGAGGTGGTTCTTGAGAAAAAAATTGAAAGCTTTTATATGCTTAATTATGAAGCCGAAGACAACAGTAACAGGTTGTATTTTTGGGAAGTAGAAAGCACAAATGGTTACGCAAGAGGGTTTTCTTCTTCTGAAGACGATGCCAACAGAATGATCCAGCTTATTGCCAAAGGCGAGATTGTTACTTCAAAAGTGATAATTAGTGGTATTGTTGAAGGAACTCCAAGAAAAAAAGCCCAAGTAAAGAAATAAAGATTGCTATTAATCGGGAACTGAATGGTAAAAACCAATTCAGTGAAAAGGGACTCTTCATGTATTTGAAGGGTCTTTTTTTTAATATAAATCAACCAGCAACTAAAGGTGCTTTAATAAAAAAACAAAAAAATAGGGTAACAAAATAATTATGGTATTGATATAAAGGTGTAAAAACAAATTAACCCTTAAAACAATACATTATGAAACAATTAAAAAATATTGCATGTCTAGCACTTATAAGTTTATTTACTTTTTCATCTTGCGATAGCGACGATGACGCTACAAACAATGTTTGCGAAAACACCTATGTAAGCTCTATCATTACCAATGTTTTTTCTTCTTCAAACGGTTATGATGATTTACCGGAATATATGGACCTAGAAACGCATGAATACCGTATAAGAATTAATGCCATTGGAGAAATTTGCAGTATTGGATACCAAAATCCAAGTACTTGGACAGGAGATTACATCATGGAGGTAATAAATGAAACCTCAAACACTTCGTATTCTGGATTGCATACCTTTTCTCAAGCACAACTGGATTATCAAAACATAACTCCAATTCCTGTAAATGCTGGAGATATTATAAAAGTTGTACGCACCATAAACAACTATTCTGCATTAAACGAAACCATAGGGCGTGTGTTGCGAAAAGCAGATTATTCCAACGTTCCATATCCTATTGGTCAGGGAAGTGTTGAGTTTTTAAGTTCAAATTTCTATGGCTCTGGTGGCCCAGTCCAAGATTTTGCCCAGCCTTATATTCCTTTAGGCTTTAAAGTTTATTAAAAACTCCGTCTTCAGGTTTGTGGTTTTTTAAAGTGTCTTTTTGAAACCAAAGTCAACTTAAAAATAATTTGACAGCAAATACTCTTCAAATTTATGAAAGGTCTAAAAAAAATCAAAAAATAGGGTAACAAAACAATTGCCCTAATTATATAAACATGAATAACAATTTAAATCCTATTTAATTATGAAAACAACAATGCAAAGTCACAATTTTAAATTTATTAAAAATGTGAACAAAAACACCAAAAAGCTTCTTGGAACCCTTCTAATGGCAAGCTTATTATTTTCAAGTTGTGATACCAATGACGATGTTGATTATGTTCCAGCTCCTGATAGACCGTCAGCTCAAGAGTTTGCCAATATTAGAGAGCAAGCCTTGGAAAACGTAACGCAACATTTTCAATTTAATGCAGACGATGGCCTTATTTCCTTAACCTCGGACAATGGGGTAACGATTTCAATAAACGGAAACTGTTTAACAAAAAACGGCAATGCTGTTTCTGGAACGGTAGATTTAGAATATGTTGAAGTATTTGAAAAAGGCAATATGTTAACCACAAACAAACCAACCATGGGTTTGATGCCTAATGGAGATAAAGCACTTTTAATTACAGGAGGCGAATTTTTTCTGGAAGCCACACAAGATGGAGTTCCTTTGGAAACCAACTGCCCTTTACAGCTAAATGTACCTGCTGGTCTTACAGGAGCTCCAGACAACAGCATGATTCTTTGGACAGGTGTTATAGATGAAAACGGAGATCTTACTTGGGATGAAATGGAAGACGATCCAGCTGGTCAAGGCGAAAACGGGGTGTTTGTTGAAGGTACGGAATACTATGCCTTTTTTAATGACTTTGGCTGGACAAACATAGACAGGTTCTATAACGATCCTAGACCAAAAACCACCATTAATGTAGAAGTTCCAGAAGGATACAACAACACCAATAGTGCTGTGTACCTGTCCTACGATGGCGAAGATTCCGGACTGGCACATTTAGACACCTACGATCCTGAATCTGGATGGTTTAGTGAACACTATGGCCAAATACCAATTGGACTGGAATGCCATTTAATATTTGTAACCGAAGAAAATGGCAACTGGAGATATGCTGTAAAGTCCGTTACCATTGCAGAAAACGATATTATTGGTTTTTCATTCAACGAAACAGATACAGCTACAGAAGCAGAACTGACAGTTATTATCAATAATCTACCCTAATTTAACCTAAAGAAAAGCGATGGTTGTAAAGACCATCGCTTTTTGTATTTTAGCAAGAACCTAATTGAATGTATCATGAGATCATTTTTTACTTTTATTCTTTTATGCTTTTGTTTTCAATGGCTTTCTGCGCAAAAAGCACGCTCTCAAGATAGTATTCCACGTGTGGCAACGATAATTCATCAAGTAGAAGGGGACGCCATTCAATTTTCACCGGAAACCCCAACCCTAGAACAAATTGCTGGTGCTCCAAAAGCGTTTTATTCTTATTATTGGGAATTTGACGATGGCACTTACAGCAAGGAAAAAAACCCGAAACACAGCTATAAAAAACCTGGCGATTACGAAGTGAAGCTTTGGGCCACCAATCATTACGACACTGGAAAACCACCTAGTTCCAGACCAAAAAAAATAACGGTTACCCAAGCTGATACTTCAGCAAACGACAGTGCTTCCATGACCGAAGATTTCATGCTTCAACGCAACAGGGAACCGATGCCAGAAGAAGACATTGTTGTGATTATGAGCTATAAAAACTACTTGAATGATACCACAAACGGTAAACTGTTCCTCTTTTACAACGAACATAAATACAAAGCAGACAACTTTATAATGGAAGACATAAGAGCTTACCACAACGAAAAACGTAGGCCTAAAGCCAATTTTGTTTACACAAATGCCATAGATGATTTTGAATATTCCTTATTGGCTTCAGCTGAAAAAGATATTTTAAACCTAAAAGCCAAACCACAGGATTCCACCATAAAAACCAATTTGCCATTAACCTTGGAAGAATCGAAATCTTATTACAGGAACTACGAGCAATTTGAATTCAACAATTTAAAACCCAATGAAGAGCGCCATTTGTTTTTTACCCTAAAAACACCTCCAGAAATGCTCAAGGACACAAGTGCCATTATTTCCATACGTGGTGTGTATGTGCCAGATGTTAATTTTGACAACCACAAGGTAAAGGACATGGAGATGGAAATTGTAACCTCTCACGATCCCAACAGGATGGCCAGCAATGGTACGTTTATGAGTTATAGAACGGTACGTTTTAAAACCTTAAAGTATAAAATCAAATTTCAAAATAATGGTGAAGGACCAGCAAGAACCATTCGTTTGGAAACCGATATTCCAGACATGTTGGACAAATCGACTATTGAGGTTACAGACATGTATCCCAAATGTGACATCTGCCCAAAAGAAGAGGTAAATTACAGTTGTTTGGATACCACCTTTACAGATACCCAAGCCATTTTCACCTTTAAAAACATATACTTACCAGGTAGTGAACAAAAAAATGTGAAGGAATACGATTCCACCAAAGGCTTTGTTACATACCATATTAAGTTTGCCAAGGATTTTCATAAACAAAAAACCAAAAGCAGGACAGCCATTATCTTTGATAAAAACGAACCCATCATCACCAATTATTCCACAACCAGGTTTGCTCCTGGCATTTCCATAGGAGCCAAAGTGGGCTATAATGCTTTCCCAGATTTAAAAAACTCCGAAAGTTACTTTCTTGGTGCCACCATCTCTCCCTATAAATCCTACAGATGGTATTGGCAAGTGGAGCTATTGAACAGTTTTCACAAACACAGTGATGACACTGAAACAACCGATGAATTGGTTGACAGCGGGCAAGGCTTTCTGTTTTTACAACGCACCACAACCAATAACAGCTATCGCAATGTGGACTGGGAAATCCCTGTTCTTGTGCGTTACAACATAAATAACTACATAGGCGTTGGCGCAGGATTGCAAGGCATGTTTAGCATAAGCGAAAAACAAACCCAAAACGTTTTGGTAGAACAGTTTGAAGGTGTCACTGACAATTTTTTAATGAACAGCGCTACCTATTCCAACGAGAACAAAAACGGCTTTACCAATTTTAGAACAGGCTTGTTAGTAGATGTTACTGCTGGATTTGCTAGAATTGGCCCAAGTATTGGCGCACGATATGTCCTGAATTTTAAACAGGATTTTAGTTATTGGCAATTCTACGCCATTTGGAAATTTTAAAAAAACCTATGTGAAACAGCTTCCTATGAAAAAAACATGGTACGGATTATTGATGTTCATGATTTGCCATCTTTCCTTTTCACAACATTTGGAAGAATCCATTTACACGGCTACCGAAACCTTTATAGCCAATAAAAACATACAGTCCCTTGAAACATTAAGTAAACAGGAAGCAACCTTTAAGTCGCAAGTTTCAACAAAAGACGAACACTTGGCATTTGTATTTTTACTTTGCAACAAGGCCTATTATCTAAAAGAAATAAACAGGTTCCATCTGGCAATTTCCACCTACGAAACTGCATGGAAGCGTTATAACGATAACCGGCTTTCAAGTATTTCTGATTACGATATAATCGAGTATTGCCTAAAACCTTTGGGGAATTTATACACCAAAACCAACAATTATACAGATGCCGAAAACACCATAAAACAATACCTTTCTTTAGCCAAAGAAAACAAAAACAATACCCAGTACATTGCGGGAATCATAAATCTTTCTGTGCTCTATCAAACGCGTGGCATGCACCAATCGGTTTTGGATTTGATAGATAAAACCAAGCACATTTCAAATATAGAAACCAAACAAAAAGACAAATTAAACGCGCTTAAAGCCTCTAGTTTAATTGCGTTAAACACCTCTATCGCCAATAATTTAGATAATGATGTCATTTTTCCTAATTCTAAAGATATGTTCAACAAACAGCAACTGGAATATGAATTGGCATTGAAAAAAGGGAATTATGAATTGGCTTTAAAACATTTGAATCTTTCAGAAATATTTCAAAAAAAGGATTCGTTAACCAACAGGGACATTGCTAAGCATTTTGTTAAAAAAGCCCAATTACAGTATCTATTGAGTGATTTTGAGGAAGCCAATCAAAATTTACAATCGGCATTACACACCTTACTGCCCAATTTAAAACGAAAAACCATTCCTGAAAAAACACATCTATATGCAGAAAACACCTTTATAGATATTTTTGATTTGCTGGCGAGATTACAAAATAGCTCCGAAAAGGCTTTGGCCTATTACGATTTGAGCTTTTATGTATCCGGATTGTTAATAGAAAACCTAACATCCCAAGAATCTATAATCACCAATCAAGTTAGTAACAGAAAACGTAGCGAACATTGTATAGACTTACTTTTTGAAAGCTATCAAACCCATTCAAACATAGAACTTTTTACGCGAGCCTTACAATATGCCGAAACCCATAAAGCTTATGTTTTAAAGGATGTATCCCGAAAAAAAACGCTTCTGGAGAAACATCCAACAGATACTTTATTGTTAAAAGAACAGCAACTTCTTGTAACACAAGAACAATTAACCAGTGTGTTGATAAAAACGCAATTAGGTTACCAAGCAACGGGAAACGATAGTTTAAACAAGCAACTTTTGGATATAAGCATGGCTTTAAAAACCCTACAACAGCACATTGACGCCACATATCCTGAGGAAAAACAGGCTGTAGATGTCCCTAAAATCCAAAAACAACTTGCATTGGATCAGGCAAACATCGTTATTTATTTTTATGGTGAACGTGCTATCTATCAGTTCATCATATCAGAAAAAAACACGGCTTTCTTAAAAATGACATTAGAGGAAAGTTCTAAAAAATCCCTTACAGATTTCATTCATTTATTCGATACGGCTTCAGCCATCAACAACAACATCCAGGATTTCACCAACCAAGCTTTTAACATGTATCGATTTTTACATTTAAATGAAACCATAACGGCGAAAAACCTCATTATTATTCCAGATGGCTTGTTAAACTTCATGCCATTTGAAGCCTTACTGACAGAAGAGACAACCAGCTTCAATTTTTCGAAAATGCCTTTTTTGGTGACCAAACAACAGGTAGTTTACAATTCTAGTTTGACATTTTATTTAGAAACACCTGAAGTGCCAAAAAACTCTAAGGTTTTAGGTATTTTCCCTGTATTCAAAAACAGCAATCAGCCACTTAGCTACTCTTTGGATGAAGCCAAAGCTATAGAAAAAGAAATGGATGCTACCATGTTTTTTAATTCTGAAGCCACCAAAAACAATTTTTTAAAATCTGCATCAAACCATAACATCTTGCATATCTCTACACATGCAAGCAGTGGCGATTTCATAAACCCAGCTTCTATGGCGTTTTACGACGAGCCCATGCTTTTAAACGAATTGTACAGTTTGAATATCCATCCCGAATTGGTGGTTTTGAGTGCCTGCGAAACAGGAATTGGCAAGTTGCAAAAAGGCGAAGGAGCCATGAGCATTGCCAGGGGATTTCAATATGCTGGTGCCAAAAACATTTTGTTTTCCCTATGGCAAATCAACGATGCCTCTACGGCAAATATGATGTCTTTGTTTTACAAAAACTATAAAAAAACTGCTTCTGCTTCAGTGGCCAACAGACAATCCAAACTATCCTATTTAAAAGACTCATCTATTAGCAACGTAAAAAAATCACCATATTATTGGAGCGCCTTTGTGTACTATGGCAATCCTGTTGATTTTAAAAAAGAAACCCCTAATATGCTTTATTATTTTTTTGCTGCACTAACTGTTATTATTGTTGTATTTTTATACTTCAAAAAACAAAAATGATTATGAGTGACCTGTCGCATTTAAACCTTAAAGACTTTCTTTTGGCAAAAGGCTATACAAAAATTAAGCTCAAGCTAACAAAAACCAATCATTTTGAAATAAAAGCCACCATTAATGGCGTAAAGGGATTGTTTATTTTAGATACAGGAGCATCCAGTTCTTGTGTGGGCTTTGAGGCTGTTGAAACCTTTAAGCTTAAAGCCAAGGATTCTGAAATTAAAGCAGCTGGGGCTGGAGCCACAGACATGCTTACCCAAATATCACAAAAAAACAATTTGAAAATTGGGAGGTGGAAAAAAGATAAAGTGGCACTTGTTTTATTTAATCTAACCCATGTCAATACAGCCTTAACAACACATAATTCCCAACCTGTGGATGGCATTATAGGAGCAGATATCTTAAAAAAAGGAAAAGGCATTATTGATTATGAAAAAAAGTATTTATACCTAAAACTATAAATCCGTTCTGTCTTTTTAACAAAAAAACTTATATTTAATAACTATTTCTACTATTTAAAAACCTATGCAGTCTTCCATTATAATAGCAGACGACCATCCATTAATCCTTAAAGGATTGAATGATTTTCTCTTGGAAAAAAAATACAATGTATTGGCCAGTGCAGTAAACGGCAAAGATGCATTGGAACTTATTGAAACCCATAAACCAGAGATTGCGATTTTAGATATCCAGATGCCATATTATACAGGTTTGGAAATTGCCGAAAAATGCAAAGCCTTAAACTATCAAACCAAGATTGTACTTATTACTTTTGAAAAAGATGAGGCCATTTACAAGCAAGCAAAGTCCCTAGGTGTTTATGGGTATGTTTTAAAGGAGTTTGCACTTACAGAAATAGAGCAATGTATTGATACTGTATCCAAAGACATCCCATATTTTAGTCCAGAATTATTGTCTTATTTAGAAGTTGAAAGCACACCCAAAGAATTAGAAACCTTAACTCCAACAGAGAAAGAGGTACTAAAACATATTGCTCAAAATAAAACAGCCAAAGAGATTGGAGACTTGATGTTTATATCTAATCGAACTGTAGAAAAACACAAAAGCCATATTATTAAAAAGCTTAATCTTGCTCCTATTCAAAACAGTCTTTTAATCTGGGCTAAAGAAAATCAAACTCTTTTAGAATGAAATATACGTAACGTTACGTATTGTTTGATGTGCTTTTAATCCCGATATTTGCTTTGCTATTAATTAGTTCTTAGGGAGAATTATGAAAGCTCTAGATAAATGTATTTGTCTGGAGCTTTCTTCGTTTATATACTTTAACTAATAAAAATACGTAACGTTACGTATTGTTTGGCATTCAGATTATTAGGATATTTACACTGCTATTAATCAATTACCTTTAAGGGAAAATTTATAAAACTCTGTGTGTTAAAAAGCACAGGGTTTTATTTCCTCTTAAAGATTAAAAGAAGTCCCTTAATCAAAATTTTTAAGTCATGGATGATGAGTATAATTCTATCAACAAATTTTTTATAATTGGATTGGTTATTGTTGTTGTAACGGTTATTTCCATTAATATTCTTGTTAATTTTTTTTAGTTAGTTATTTTCAAGACAAAAGCGCAATCTAAAATTAGATTGCGCTTTCTTCTAGTAATCTTATCTTTAAATATTGATAATAATTAAGGTCTAACCAATACAAGATGAAAAACCTCTTGTTATAGCTCTAAAGCTTTATTAACATCATTATTCATTAATAATTCTATTGGGTTTTCTAAAGCTTCCTTTACTGCAACTAAAAAACCTACAGATTCTTTTCCGTCTATAATTCTATGGTCGTAAGATAAAGCCACGAACATGATTGGTCTTATTTCCACTTTACCATCAATGGCCACTGGACGTTCCACAATATTGTGCATGCCCAATATACCGCTTTGTGGCGGGTTGATGATTGGAGTGGATAACATACTTCCAAAAACACCTCCATTGGAAATGGTAAAGGTTCCACCTGTCATTTCATCTACAGTTATTTGTCCGTCGCGTGCGCGAATAGCCAAACGTTTCACTTCAGACTCTACGCCTCTAAAAGTTAGGTTTTCGGCATTTCTTATTACAGGAACCATTAAGCCCTTAGGTCCGGAAACGGCTATGGAAACATCCACAAAATCATATGAAATCATTTCATTTCCATCTATCATGGAATTTACGGCAGGATACATTTTCAAGGCTCTCACCACAGCCAAGGTGAAGAAAGACATAAAGCCCAATCCAACTCCGTGTTTGTTTTTAAACGTGTCTTTATACTCGTTTCTCAAAGCAAAAATTGGAGACATGTCTACCTCATTAAAAGTGGTCAACATGGCTGTTGTATTTTTGGCTTCAACCAAGCGTTCTGCAACTTTACGACGTAACATAGACATTCTACTTCTTGAAGTTCCTCTGGATCCACCCGTTGGTGTTCCCATAGATGGTACTGCTTTTACAGCATCTTCTTTTGTAACACGACCATCTTTTCCTGTACCAGAAATACTTGAGGCGTCCATGCCTTTTTCGGCTAAAATCTTTTTTGCAGCTGGACTTGCAGTTCCAGTAGCATAGGTTTTGGTTTCTGAAGAGGTCTCTGCTGTGCTAGAAGTGACAGCAGCTTCCTTTTTGGGAGCCTCCTCCTTTTTAGGAGCTTCCTCTTTTATGTCTTCCTTTTTAGGAGCAGAACTTCCGTCTGGTTTCGAAGCACTTGTATCTATTAAACATACAACTGCTCCAACAGCAACAGCATCACCTTCTTCTGCCTTAAGTGTGATGGTACCACTGGCTTCAGCTGGTAATTCCAGTGTTGCTTTATCGCTATCTACCTCGGCAATGGCTTGGTCTTTTTCTACATAATCTCCATCTTGCACCAACCAAGTTGCTATTTCTACTTCTGTAATTGATTCTCCTGGTGAAGGAACTTTCATTTCTAAAATCATAATGATAATTTTATTTGTAACCTATTTGCTTACGTTGTTTTTGTTCTATTTCTTTTTGTCCTTTTGTAATAAATAGTTTAAAGCTTCAGACACATCTTTAAACTGTTTGTTGTATTTGTGTTTATAGTTCTTAAAATACTATCTTCCTATATTTTTAACAACATCTCCCTTAACAGGCAGATAATCTCTCTGTAATTCGCCATTGACCAAAATCTTTTCAAAATACAATTTTCCTCCTGTGGCAATATTCATATCCAAGGTGTTTTGCAAACTTAAATGCAAATGAGGCTCTGATGTATTACCAGAATTACCACATTGCGCCAAAAGTGCTCCTTGTCTTATAAATTGGCCTTCCCTTACAACTATGGATTGATGCTTTAAATGTGCAAACAAAATATATTCTTTGTTGCTGGTCTCTAAAACTATGGTGTTTCCAGTAAGTTGTTCAGGGTTTAATTCTCCAGGTATGTTGTCCTCTACTCCTGTGATCACTTTTACTACTTTAGCATCGCAAGGTGCTATAATTTCTTTTCCAAAAGCAAAGTAACTCTCATTGTTTTTAGGGTCTCCCGTAAAGGATACGCCATCTTTCATTATCAAGATATCGTAAGCATATTTCTGGTTTTCATGGGCTACATGATAGTTTTGATCTTCTGTGGTCCCTCCCCAAAACACAAACCATTCTTCATGAAATGGCAATATCATTTTAGTTGTATTTCGCTCAATAACCTGAAGGTTTTCTGGTTTGTGATAAGTTATTTGCAAGCCACCTATTTTGTTGTTTTTATCTAAATAAACCAACATATCCCTCACTTCTGAGGCAAAAGTTACTTTATAGACATGAGCCAATTCTTTTAAATTTTTAAATTCAGTCTTGGAGATTTTGCCCAAGCTACTATTCAAATCTGCAAAAAAGGTTTTTGTTTTAGTTAAAGGCAAAGCCTTTTTCATATCGTAATTATACATATTATATATGGCATCATAATTTTGCTCATTAAAAAATGACACCAATTCTGACACTTCTTTTTTATAGTTTTCCTGTTCTTGCGAAAAAGAACCTAGAGTAATAAAAAATAATAATAATATAAATACGCTTTTTTTCATTTAACGTTGATTGTTTTTTGTTTTATCGAACACGTAATCAATGACTTCTTTATGACGTTTTTTAGAACGCACAGTACTTCCTGCTGCAGGAGCTCCGTATGCTCTTCTGGTTGCTGCCCTAAACGTTTTGGCTTCGTCCAGGTGCATTAACATATGACTGTAAGCTCCCATGTTTCTAGGTTCTTCTTGAGCCCAAACCACATCTTCGGCATTTTTGTATTTCTTTAAAATGGCTCTAATATCATCTACTGGAAGTGGAAACAATTGTTCAATTCTCACCAAGGCCATATCTTCCCTTCCTAATTTTTCTTGTTCTTCAAGTAAATCGTAATAGAATTTTCCAGTAACAAATACCAAGGTTTTAATGCTCTCGGCTTTTGCTCTTTCATCATCAATTAACATTTTAAACCCACCATTTGCAAATTCATCTACTGTGGAAACAACCAAAGGATGGCGTAACAAGCTTTTAGGTGTGAACACGATCAATGGTTTTCTAAATTTAGCTTTTACCTGTCTTCTTAACAAATGGAACATGTTTGCAGGTGTAGTACAATCTGCCACATACATGTTATCTTTAGCACAAAGCTGAAGATAACGCTCCATTCTACCAGAAGAATGCTCTGCTCCTTGGCCTTCATAACCATGAGGCAACAACATGACCAGACCATTTTGAAGTTTCCATTTATCTTCGGCTGCAGATATGTATTGATCTATCATAATTTGTGCGCCATTGCTGAAGTCCCCAAATTGGGCTTCCCAAATGGTAAGTGTTTTTGGACTTGCCATAGCGTAACCATAATCAAAACCTAAAACACCATATTCTGACAGCAAGGAATTGTAAATAAAGAATTTCCCTTGTTTGTCACTGATATTATTGTGCAATATAATTTCTTCTTCACTGTCCTCCACTTTTACCACAGCGTGTCTGTGGGAAAAGGTTCCTCTTTCCACATCTTGTCCAGAGATTCTAACATCAAATCCTTCTTCTAGAATAGAACCATAAGCTAAATGTTCTGCCATGGCCCAATCCAGTTTATCTTCGTTAAACATATCTTGTCTGGACTCTACCAAACGGGATATTTTACGTATAAATTTTTTGTCTTTTGGTAATGATGAGAGCACCTTGGCGATTTTAGCCAAACCATCTTTAGGGAAGGTGGTATCTACAGGTTTCATCATTTTATCTTCTTCAACCGTAATATAATTTTCCCATTCGTTTTGCATGAATGGCGTAATAACGGTTTTGTCTTCTTTTCTTGAGTCTTCTAATTTTTCCTCTAAGGTCGCTTTGTATTTCTCTTCCAACTTATTTACATAAGCTTCATCAACAATCCCTTGAGAAATTAGCTTTTCGGCATAAATCTCCCTTGGATTTTTATGTTTTGCAATGGCTTTGTACAATTTAGGTTGTGTAAAACGTGGTTCATCCCCTTCGTTATGGCCATATTTTCTATAACCCAATAAATCTATAAACACATCGCGTTTAAACTGCATTCTAAAATCCAAGGCAAACAACATGGCGTGAACCACAGCTTCTGCATCATCTGCATTAACGTGCAAAACAGGCGAAAGTGTTACTTTGCCAACATCTGTACAATAGGTACTGGAACGAGCATCTAGATAGTTGGTTGTAAATCCTACTTGGTTGTTTACCACAATATGAATGGTTCCATTGGTTTTATACCCATCCAATTGGGCCATTTGAATGATCTCGTACACCAAGCCTTGACCTGCTATTGCTGCATCTCCATGAACGATAATTGGTAAAACCTGTGATGGGTTTTCAGCATATTTATCGTCTTGTTTGGCTCTAACAATCCCTTCCACTACGGCACCAACGGTTTCCAAGTGCGATGGGTTTGGAGCGATGTTCAAGTTAATTTTCTTTCCAGAATTTGTTATTCTATCGCTAGTCCAACCCAAATGGTATTTTACGTCACCATCAAACACTTCCTGTTCGTAATCTTTGCCTTCAAACTCGCTAAAAATATCCTTGGCCGATTTTCCAAAAATATTGGTCAAGGTACTTAAACGACCACGATGTGCCATTCCCATCACAAATTCCTTAACATCATATTCTGAAGCTTTTTCAATTAAGGCATCCAATGCTGGAATTAAAGACTCGCCTCCTTCCAATGAAAAGCGTTTTTGTCCAACATACTTGGTGTGCAAGAAACTTTCAAAAGAAACAGCTTCGTTTAGCTTTTTAAGGATGTATTTTTTTTGTTCTGCTGAAAAGTTAGGCTGATTGTCGTTAATGTTTAATTTGTCTTGAATCCATTTTATTTCTTCAGGTTTTCTAATGTACATATATTCAACACCTATGGAGCTGCAGTAAATTTTCTCTAAGTGGTTGATGATTTCCTGAAGGGTTTGAGACCCAATCCCAATAACTTCACCTGCACTAAAAACCGTGTTTAAATCGGATTTAGACAAGCCGAAATTCTCAATTTCCAAAGTAGGAGCATATTTTCTACGCTCTCTAACCGGATTTGTTTTTGTAAACAAATGCCCTCTTGTCCTATAGCCATCTATAAGCTTGATTACCTGAAATTCCTTGGTAAGGCTTTCCGAAACATGTTCGCAGGAGGCAGCTTCTACAGGCTGATCTACCATACCATAACTTTCGCTGCCAAAATCGAAGCCTTGAAAGAAGGCTCTCCAACTTGGTTCTACAGAATCTGGGTTTTGTAAATATTGGTCGTATAATTCAGCAAAGTAAGCTGTATGTGCTGCATTTAAGAAGGAATATTTGTCCATATAAAATGAAAAACTAAAACGTTTAAATAAAATTAATACAAAAGTACAACTTTTAGTAAAATTAGATATGCTTTTATTATTTTTATCCAACCTATTTTAACCAAAAACCCTATTATGAAAAAAAAATCTCTTATTATACACGAATCCAGGATGCTTATGCTGTTAATCTGTTTGTTTTCAGCACCTCTTTTTGCACAAGAAAACAATTACAGTCAAAAAAGTGATTTTTGGAATCATGTTCGGTTTGGAGGTGGTATTGGTTTGAGTTTTGGCAACAATTTCTTTAGCGGCACCTTGGCTCCCAGTGCCATTTATCAATTTAACCGACAGTTTGCTTTAGGGGTTGGGTTGAGTGGCACATACAATTCTCAAAAAAATTATTACAAATCCACCATAATTGGAGGAAGTATCATTGGACTTTTTAATCCAATTAATGAGATTCAAATCTCTGCTGAATTTGAAGAAAACAATGTCAGTATTGATTGGGACAGCAGAACAGGCTTTGCTAACGAAAATTATTGGTACCCTTCCTTATTTCTTGGAGCTGGCTATCATGCCAGGAACGTCACCATAGGCATACGTTTTGATGTGCTTTACGACAATTCCAAAAGCACTTATGCAGATCCTTGGATGCCATTTGTACGTGTGTATTTTTAAGAATATTGTTGTTTAAACCACACCTTTTGCCATTCTCTTTGTAGCAGCAAAAAGGTAACCTGTTCTGAAAGTGCCAACACATCGCTACCATCCAGTTGTTTTACTTTGTATTCTGGAACATCTATAATATAAAGTAGGTTTAGGTAATCCATGAATTTTTCCTGAATTAAATTGTAAATGGTTTCGTGCAAGATGAGTTTTAGGCTAGATGGCAAGACATCTTCGTTAAAACTCAAATCGATGTTGGCATATAAAAAATCCTTGTTTAGCTGTTGGACCAATTTATTGTATAAATCCTGTTGCAAGGACGCATCCAAAATCTCTTGAGTTGTTTTTAACTGTTTCATCATCATAAAACCAAAGGTTTAAAGCCATTACACATTTCTACCCATTAATTGCTTTCCAAAAGCTATAAGGCCTAATTTATTTTTTTCAGACACATTTAAATGGTCTAAAACCGTAAAAGCTTTATTGGTATAGACCTCTATGGCTTTTTTGGTAGCCTCTGCAGAACCACTGGACACAAAAATTTGTTTGGCTGTTTTTATTTTTTCGGAATGGTCTGTGGTGTTCAAGCTGTATAAATGTTGCAGTTCGGTTTTTTTATCTGCTTCAGAAAATTCCACTGCCTTTAAATACAAATAGGTTTTTTTGTTCTCAATAATATCGCCTCCAACTTGTTTTCCAAAGGTTTTTGGATCCCCAAACACATCTAGGTAATCGTCTTGTAATTGAAAGGCAATCCCTAAGTTTTTACCAAATTCATATATAATATCTTGGTCTTCTTTTGTGGCCTGAGCCACTATGGCTCCCATTTTCATGGCTGCACCAACCAAAACAGCTGTTTTGTATTCTATCATTTTTAGGTACTCGGGAATGGTAACATTGTCCCTGGTTTCAAAATCAACATCAAACTGTTGACCTTCGCAGACTTCCAAAGCTGTTTTACTGAACAATCTGGCCAAAGCCTGAAAAACGTCTGGACTATAATTCTCAAACAATTGGTAAGCCATAATTAACATGGCATCGCCAGAAAGGATACCAGTGTTCAAATCCCATTTTTCGTGTACGGTTTCCTCACCTCTTCTTAAAGGCGCATCGTCCATAATATCGTCATGCACCAAAGAAAAGTTGTGAAACACTTCAATGCTCAAAGCTGCATCCAGCGCTTTTTTGTAGTCGCAATTAAATATTTCGGCTGTCATTAAAGTTAAAACTGGACGCAAACGCTTGCCTCCTAGTTTTAAAATATAATTTATGGGATTGTATAGAGATTCCGGTTCCCTTGGCTTGATGAAATTGTTTAAATAAGAAACAAAGGCTTCTTGATAAATTGATACTTGTTGCATCAAACAAAAATAGTGCAATTAAAGATACTTTTGCAATAAGTTTTTTGAATATTAACAAATTGTTAAAACTTTGGAAACTTTTTAGGTTTTTATAGTTTCCTATTGTACATTTGCCTCCTATTATGAGAGACAAGATACTTATTAATGCAGCAGACATGTTTTTAAACTATGGGTTTAAAAGCGTAACAATGGATGATATTGCCAATAAAATTGGGATATCTAAAAAAACCATTTACCAACATTTTGACACCAAAACCAAATTGGTGGAAGCTACTACGCTATACATGTTTGAATTTATTTCGCATGGCATAGATTGCATTTGTGCTTTAAACAAAAGCCCTATTGATGAAATTTACGAGATAAAAAAATTCACCATGGAGCACTTAAAGGATGAAAAATCGTCGCCACAGCACCAACTTCAAAAATACTATCCAAAGATTTTCGAAAAGTTAAAAACCAATCAATTTTGTATCATGCAAGACTGTGTCACAAACAACCTTGCACGTGGTGTGGCAGAAGGGTATTACCGAAAATCCATTGATATTGAGTTTATTTCCAGGCTATATTTTAACACCATGATGTGCTTAAAGGACCCAGACTTATTTCCATTGAACGATTTTTCCATGAGAACCTTAATGGATAATTTTTTAGAGTATCACATTCGTGGAATCAGCACAGAGAAAGGAATAGATAAACTAAACAGTATTATAAACACCAAACAAAACCACTAAAACTTACGTTCTAACAAACATGAAACACAAATCACTAGTAATAATTATGTTATGCTTTACTTCTTGGTTGTTTGCCCAAGAAGTTCCAAGTAGTTTCACGCTACAAGAAGCCATAGATTTTGCTTTGGAAAATAACAGACAGGCAAAAAACGCCGTTAGGGACATTGAAGCTGCAGAAAAACAAAAATGGGAAACCACAGCCACAGGATTACCACAAATAAATGGCGCTGTAGATTACCAAAATTGGCTTAAGCAACAAGTGTCTTTACTGCCAGCAGAAATTGCTGGTGGGGAACCTGGCACCTTTGTACCTGTAACCTTTAGCCCAAAACAAAGTGTTAATGCCATGGCAACCCTAAATCAATTATTGTTTGACGGCTCTTATATTGTAGGCTTACAATCGGCAAAAGTGTATTTGGAAATCTCAAAAAATGCCAAGACCAAAACCGATTTGGAAGTCCGTCAAGCTGTAATAAATGCCTATGGCAATGTGTTATTGGCTGAAGAAAACTTACAAATAGTCAATAAAAACATAGAAGTACTTGAAAAAAACCTTGACGAAACCACCAAGATCTATGAAAATGGTCTTGCTGAAGAAGAGAGCGTCGAACAACTGCAAATTACCTTAACCAGTTTGGAAAACTATCAAAACAATGTAAAACGTATAAAGGATTTATCATATAAAATGTTCAACATTACCTTGGGAATAGATTTATATGAAAACACTGTTTTAACAGATTCCCTTGAAAGTTTGACCCTTCAAAATATTTCTTTGGAATTATTGGAAGCCAATGAAAGTATTGAGAACAATATAGATTATCAAATTGCCAAAAACCAGGAAGTATCCAAAGAACTGCTTTTAAAATTAGAGAAAAGCACATTTTTACCTAGTTTAAGTGCCTTTGTTAATGCTGGCTACAGTGGATATGGCGAAAAATTTGAATTCACCACCAATAACCAGGAATGGTATGGGTCTTCGCTTTTGGGTGTTAGCATGTCCATTCCCATTTTTAGTTCTGGCATGCGCAGTGCTGCCACACAACGTGCCAAAATAGATTTGGAAATTGCCAAAGAAGAACTAACGCAAACAGAACAACAGCTTAAATTTGATATAGCAAATGCAAAAAGCAATTATCGGTTTGCCATAGAAGAATTCGAAAACAAACGTCAAAACTTAAATCTGGCCGAACGTATTGAGCAAAAAAACCAAACCAAATTTTTTGAAGGGATCGCGTCCAGTTTCGATTTAAGACAAGCACAAACCCAACTTTATACTGCACAACAGGAATATTTGCAATCCATGTTCGATGTGATTGCCAAAAAAGCCGAGTTAGAAACCATACTAAACACTGTAAATTACTAAGCCATTAATCATATAACACTCATGAAAAACATACATCTCCTCTTTATTCTTGCCGTTCTTATTAGCTCTTGTGGTGATAAGGAAGCAAAATCATTTGAAAAAGTCCTAGCTTCTGATAATTTATCGGAACTAAAAGAAAAACGCAACGAAATAGATGCCAAACAACAACAACTGAACGAACAAATAAGCTTGCTTAATGAAAAAATAGCGCAATTGGACACGGTTAGGAAAGTTCCTTTAATTACCACCATTAAAGCCAAGCAGGAAGTATTTAACCATCAGTTGGAAATACAAGGGAACGTTACAACCAAAAACCTGTTGGTTATCACTCCGGAATTTAATGGCATTTTAACCAATGTGTATGTTAAAGAAGGTGAAAAGGTGCGTCAAGGACAGCTATTAGCTAAAATTGACGATGGAGGCCTAAGTCAGCAATTGGCACAATTGGAAATCCAAGCCAATTTAGCCAAAACCACTTTTGAACGTCAAAAACGTTTGTGGGACCAAAATATTGGGAGTGAAATTCAATACTTACAAGCCAAATCCACCTACGAGTCTCAAGCCGAAGCTGTAAACCAGTTAAAGCAACAAATAGCCAAAACCAATGTAACGGCTCCTTTTTCGGGAACCATAGACGATGTGATTACAGAGCAAGGAAGTGTGGTAGCTGCTGGACAAACACCTCTTATTCGTCTTGTAAATTTGGAAGACATGTACATTGAAACCGATGTGCCGGAAGGCTATATAACCAATGTTACCAAAGGCAAAAATGTTATAGTGGAATTTCCTGTATTGGGAAAAACCATCGAGACCAAAGTACGCCAAGCAGGAGATGTTATCAATCCTGCAAACAGAACCTTTAAAGTGGAAGTTGGTATACCAAACGAAGACAAATCCATTAAACCAAACCTAACAGCACGTTTAAAAATTAACGACTACACCAATCCAGAAGCGATTCTTATACCACAAAGCATTATTTCAGAAAACGCAGAAGGGGAGCAATATGTGTATGTTGTTACCAATAAAAACTCCAATGGTGAAGCAGATGCCAAACGCATTATCATTAAAACCGGAAGAACCCAAGGAGATGTCATAGAAGTGCTTGAGGGCATTGCCGATGGCGCAGAAATCATCAAGGAAGGTGCACGAAGTGTTAAGGATGGACAAATTGTGAAAGTAATCAATTTACCAAACCAAGACGAGACAACCGATAATTCTAACGACTAAAAAGTAACATTCAATGACTAAAAAGAAAAAACAAGTCGATAAGGAATTTGGTTTATCATCCTGGGCAATTAACAATAAAACCACCATGTATGTCCTTATTCTGGTGATTTTTTATTTAGGCGTTGCTGCCTTTTTCGACATGCCACGTGAAAATTTCCCTGAAGTAAACGAAACCAAAATCTATGTAAGCTCTGTATACCCAGGAAACACGGCAGAAGATGTTGAAAAACTCATAACAGACCCACTGGAAGATGAGTTAAAAACAGTGAGCAATGTGGTAGAAATTACCTCAACTTCCCAAGAGGATTTTTCCATGATTATCGTGGAATTTGATGAACACCTTACAGTAGAACAGGCCAAACAAAAAGTAAAAGACGAAATAGACACCAAGACAGCAGGAGAAGATTGGCCAATGTCCAATGGTGCCAAAGTAAAACCAGACGTGTTTGAGCTGAGCCTTTCGGAAGAAATGCCCATTTTAAACATTAATATTTCTGGTGATTATCCCGTTGAAAAACTCAAGGAATATGGCGAATATCTTCAAGATGAAATTGAAGACTTAATGGAAATCAAACAGGTGGATATTCGTGGTGCCCAAGAAAAAGAAGTTGAAGTTGCAGTGGATATCTATAAAATGATGGCTGCCGAAGTCACCTTTTCGGACATTATAGGAGCCATAAACAATGGAAACGTGACCATGTCTGCCGGAAACCTAAAAACCAGTGGGCAACGAAGAACCATTAGGATTCTTGGGGAAATTGAAACGCCAGACCAGCTTAAAAATTTCGTTGTAAAATCTGAAAAAGGTCATGCCATTTATTTAAAAGATGTGGCAACTGTATCATTTCAAGAAGAAGATAAAACCACATTTGCCCGAGAATTTGGAGAACCTGTGGTCATGCTGGACGTAAAAAAACGTGCTGGTAAAAACATGGTCGCTGCTGCCGAACAGATACAAGTTATTGTTCAAGATGCCATAGACAATGTATTTCCTCAGGATTTAAAAGTCACCATTGCCAACGACCAATCTTCAGTAACCATAGGACAGGTAGACGATTTGGTGAATAACATTATTTTTGGTGTTATCTTGGTGGTAACCGTTTTAATGTTCTTTTTAGGGTTTAAAAATGCCATATTTGTAGGTTTTGCCATCCCAATGTCCATGTTTATGTCGCTCATGATTTTAAGCATGTTAGGACAAAGTTTAAATACCATGGTCCTTTTTGGGTTGATCATGGGATTAGGAATGCTTGTGGACAATGGTATTGTAGTGGTGGAAAATGTCTATCGTCTCATGGACGAAGAAGGTATGAGCCGAATTGAAGCAGCCAAAAAAGGAATTGGGGAAATAGCTTTTCCTATTATAATTTCTACAGCAACAACCGTAGCAGCTTTTATACCTTTAGGCTTATGGCCTGGCATTATGGGTGAATTTATGATGATACTACCAATCACGCTTTCTGTGGTTTTGGGATCTTCATTATTTGTTGCCATTTTCTTTAACTCCGTTTTGGTGTCTCAGTTTATGAATACCGAAGATAAAGACATGCCACTTAAAAAAATTATCAGAACCACAGTTATTATGGCTGTTTTAGGGATTTTGGTATTTATTGTTGGTGGTGAGTATCGAGCTCTTGGAACCCTAATGGTATTTACTGCCATTATGCTTTGGATCTATCGTTTGTTTTTACGAAAATGGGCCAATAGCTTTCAAACAAAAGCGCTTGTAAAATTAGAACGTTGGTATGAAGGCCAATTGCGTTGGGCACTATCTGCTAAGAAACCATATATTTTGACTATTGGTACTTTTGCACTATTGATCTTGGCTTTTGTGGCTTTTGGGATTTCTTTATCAACCCAACGCACCAAAGTGGAATTCTTTCCAGACAACAAACCAAATCAAATTATTGTATATATAGAATATCCACAAGGAACTGCGATTGAAAAAACCAATGCCATTACCAAAGAAATAGAAAAAATTGTTTATAAGGTTATAAACGATGACCAATATACAGATGGCAACTACAACTTTATGGTTGAAAGTGCAGTCTCGCAGGTAGGTGAAGGTGCCGGAAACCCTCAAACGGATAGTGGTTCTTCTGCCGAAATGCCTCATAAAGCAAAAATAACGGCATCCATGAGAGAGTATAAATATCGTCGTGGAGAAGATAGTGAATTGTTACGACAGAAAGTACAAAAAGCCTTAGTTGGTATTTTCCCAGGCGTACTTATTTCTGTTGAAAAAGATGCCAATGGACCACCTGCTGGATCTCCTATCAATATTGAAATTGAAGGTGACGATTATGACGAGTTGATTAACACGGCCGAAAACATGCGTGAGTTTATCAACAACAAGAACATTCAAGGTATTGATGAACTTAAAATAGATGTCAATAAAGACAAGCCATCCATGAGAGTGGTTATAGATAGGGAAAAAGCTGGAGAATTAGGCATTAGTGCTGCCCAAGTGGGACAACAGTTACGTAACTCTATTTTTGGTTCTAAAGCTGGCATCTACAAAGAAGGTGGTGACGACTTTGATATTTACGTGCGTTTCAATGAGGACAACCGTTACAACACCAGTGCACTGTTTAATCAAAACATCACATTTAGGGACAATACGGGACAAATAAAAAGCATCCCTGTTTCGGCCATAACCAAACATGAAAACAATTCTGGTTTTAGCGCCATTAAACACAAAGACACCAGACGTGTGGTAACCGTTTACTCGGCTTTATCTCCAGGATTTACAGATGCAGGCGCCATTGTTGCCCAAATTCAAAACGAGATGAAAAGCTTTAAAAACCTACCTAAGAACATCAAAATAGATTATACAGGTCAGATTGAGGAGCAAAACAAACAAATGACCTTTCTAATGGGTGCTTTTTTTACTGGGTTGGGACTTATTTTTTTCATCTTAATCTTTCAGTTTAATTCCATTTCAAAGCCAGCTATTATTATGTTGGCCATCTTTTTGAGTTTTATAGGTGTTTTTGGAGGTTTGGTGATTACAGGTAGTGCTTTCGTAATCATGATGACCATGGTTGGTATTATTTCCTTAGCAGGAATTGTGGTGAATAATGGTGTGGTACTGCTGGATTATGCGCAATTGTTAATTGACAGGAAAAAACAACAACTTGGATTGGATGACCAGGAATATTTAAGTAAGGAAGATTTATTTGAAAGCATTGTAAAAGCTGGTAAAGCCCGTTTGCGTCCGGTACTTTTAACAGCCATTACTACCATTTTAGGCTTAATACCTTTAGCCATTGGGTTAAACATCAATTTCTTTACCTTATTTAAAGAGTTTGATGCCAATATTTACATGGGTGGAGACAACGTGGTTTTTTGGGGCCCTTTGGCCTGGACCGTTATTTATGGTTTATTGATAGCCACGTTTTTAACACTTATTGTGGTACCTGTATTGTTCTATTTATCCATGCAATTAAAAATGTGGATTCGTAACAAAAGAGCAACAACAGATCTTATTTAATTACCTTCCTTTTATTCTCAATTAGAAGGATTGATTAATAGCGGAAAAAGCCTCGACAAATGTTGGGGCTTTTTTATTTGATAATCGGTTAACTTCCTTAAATTTGCAACCTATTTAAATAGCTTGAAATAAAAATTCAAGTTTAATATTCCGATATATGTATAGAAGTCATACCTGTGGTGAGTTAAGGGCATCACACATCAATAAAGAAGTTACACTAGCTGGTTGGGTACAAAAATCCCGTGACAAAGGGTTTATTGTTTGGGTGGATTTACGCGATCGCTACGGCATCACCCAATTGGTTTTTGATGAAGAACGTACGCCTAAAGCCATGATGGAAAAAGCCCAAAACTTAGGTCGTGAATTTGTGATTCAAGTGACCGGAACGGTTATTGAGCGAGCTTCCAAAAATCCAAACATCCCAACAGGTGACATAGAAATTTTGGTTTCTGAACTGACTGTTTTAAACGAAGCCTTGTTACCACCTTTTACCATTGAAGACAAAACCGATGGTGGCGAGGATATTAGAATGAAATATCGCTATTTGGATATTAGACGCAATCCTGTGAAAAACAGCTTGATTTTTCGTCATAAAGTCACTCAGGAAGTTAGAAATTATTTGTCCAAAGAAGGTTTTATTGAAGTAGAAACCCCATATTTAATCAAGTCCACACCAGAAGGTGCCAGAGATTTTGTGGTACCAAGTCGCATGAACCAAGGACAGTTTTATGCCCTTCCACAAAGTCCGCAAACATTTAAGCAGTTGTTGATGGTTGGTGGCATGGACAAGTATTTTCAGATTGTAAAATGTTTTAGGGACGAAGATTTACGTGCCGATAGACAACCTGAATTCACGCAAATAGACTGTGAAATGGCTTTTGTGGAGCAAGAAGATATTTTAAATGCGTTTGAAGGTTTAACCAGACACCTTTTAAAGGAAGTGAATGGTGTTGAAATAGACCAATTCCCACGCATGTTGTATGACGATGCCATGCGCTTATATGGGAACGACAAACCAGACATCCGCTTTGGGATGGAGTTTGGGGAACTGAACGAGGTAGCACAACATAAAGATTTTGGTGTTTTCAACTCTGCCGAATTGGTTATTGGTATTGCTGTTCCCGGAGGAAATGCTTACACCAGAAAAGAAATAGACCAATTAATTGATTGGGTAAAACGTCCACAAGTTGGTGCATTGGGTATGGTATATTGCAGATGCAATGACGATGGAACCTATAAATCTTCAGTTGATAAATTTTACGACCAGGACGATTTGGCTAAATGGGCTGAAGCTACTGGAGCAAAAGCTGGCGATTTAATTTGTGTACTTTCAGGAGATAAAAATAAAGTAAGAGCCCAATTAAGTGCCTTGCGTATGGAACTGGCAGAACGTTTGGGATTGCGAAATCCAAACGAATTTGCACCTCTTTGGGTGTTGGATTTCCCACTTTTGGAATGGGATGAAGAAACCGAACGTTATCATGCCATGCACCATCCATTTACTTCGCCAAAACCTGGACAGTTGGAATTATTGGCTACAAATCCGGGAGAAGTAAAAGCCAATGCCTACGATTTGGTGTTGAACGGAAACGAAATTGGTGGAGGTTCCATAAGAATTCACGACAAAAAAACCCAGGCCTTGATGTTCGATTATTTAGGTTTTACTGAGGAAGAAGCCAAAGCCCAATTTGGATTCCTGATGAATGCGTTTGAGTATGGAGCTCCTCCACATGGTGGTTTGGCTTTTGGTTTGGATAGATTGGTTGCCATTCTTGGTGGACAAGAAACCATTCGGGATTTTATAGCCTTTCCTAAAAACAATGCTGGACGCGATGTGATGATAGATGCACCTGCTCCCATAGACAATAAACAGCTGGAAGAGCTAAGTTTGAAACTCAACTTAAAATCATAAGACAAAAAATCCTGCAATTGCAGGATTTTTTAGTAGTTTTAATTCATGAGAAAGAAGCTTGTAAAAATCGTTTTATATACAGCATTAATCTTTACCATAATTCTGTTTGGGTTATATACCTATGCTTATTTTATGATGAATTCATAACCTATTCAGTAAATAAATAGCACCATAGAATGCACATAAAAACTTTAATAAAACAATTTTTAATTTGGAGATACAAACATATCTCACAGAAAAACTTTGTTTTGTTTTTAAGCACCTTTGTTGGATTATTGGCTGGTTTGGCTGCTGTAACCTTAAAAAACATTACTTATTTCATTCAAAACACACTAGAAAAAGGGATTGTTTTTTCAGAAAACCATCTGTATTTTATATTGCCTATTATAGGATTACTAATAGTATATCTTATAAAAAAATACATGTTCAGCAAAAAATTGACGCCTTCGGTACCTCCTTTTATAAAACGAGCCGTTCCGTCACTTTTATATTCTTTGCTAAGACAAAAAGGGCTTCTATCCTATAAATTAATCTACCATCCCTTGATACTAGCTCCACTAACAGTTGGTTTTGGTGGTTCCGTTGGGTTGTTGGGACCTGCCATTACTTCTGGCTCTGCCATTAGTTCCAATTTAAGTAGGCTCATGCACATTGATAAAAAAACACGTACGCTACTTATTGCTTGTGCAACGGCTGGAGCTGTAGCTTCCATGTTTAAATCTCCCATTGCGGCCATAGTTTTTGCTGTAGAAGTGTTTAGCCTGGATTTAACCTTTGCGTCTTTACTACCCTTATTGATTGCTTCTATCTCTTCTGTGTTAACATCTTATTTTTTCCTTGGAGATGAAGTTTTATTCAATTTTACGCTTACTGATAAATTTACCTTACATGATACTGCTTTTTATATAATTCTTGGTATTGGAACAGGTGTGGCGTCTATTTATTTCACTAAAATATATTTTGCAGTTTACGCTTTCTTTGACAGATTTAAAACCAGATTTTCCAAATTACTGGTTGGAGGTATGGCCATAGGGATCATGCTTTATTTTATTCCTCCATTATATGGTGAAGGTTTAAGTTTTACAAAAGATTTGTTTGATGGAAACTACTTACACGCTTTAGACTCCAACTTATTTGATGAATATTTGGATAATATTTGGGTAGTTATCGTGCTACTTATTGGGTTTACGGTTTTTAAAGCCATAGCCATGACCACAACCTTTGCTGCTGGTGGTGTTGGCGGTGTTATAGTACCTACAATGGTTATGGGAAGCGCCTTAGGGAATGTAGTTGCCAAAATAGTTAATAATATTGGGCTTGGACACCAAGTTTCCGAATCCAACTTTACACTGGTTGGAATGGCTGGTCTTATAGCAGGTGTTATTCATGCGCCTTTAACTGCCATTTTTTTAATTGCTGAAATTACTGGAGGCTATGAGCTGTTTTTACCTTTAATGATAACTGTTGCTATTTCATATATGATTACTAAAAATTATATGGAACACACCATTTATACGAAAGAATTGGCTGAAAGAGGTGATTTACTGACGCATGACAAAGACCAAAATGTTCTAACTTCCATGAGCCTTGACAGTGTTATTGAACAAAATTTTATTACCTTAAACCCAACAATGTCTTTAGGCGACATGTTACATAAAGGTGTCTCAAAATCCAATAGAAACTTGTTTCCTGTTATTAATGAGGACAATGTTTTGGTTGGAATTATTCTTTTAGATGATATTAGAAGTATTATGTTTGACCAATCTTTGTACCATTCTACATCTGTAGAGACTTTTATGCAGTTACCTCCTGGACACATTGACTATGAAAAAGACAACATGAGAATGGTTATGCAAAAATTTCAAGATACCAATGCATGGAATTTACCTGTTATTAAACAAGGCAAATATTATGGTTTTGTTTCAAAATCCAAATTATTAACGGCATACAGACGCGAATTGTTAAACTTTACCCATTAAACACACATGAAATACCTAATTGCATTCTTTTTTATTGCTTCCATAAGTAGCATTGCTTGTGGTTATTTTCTAGATGTAGCTTATTCACAAAAACTCATAGGCTTTGGAGTTATTGGGCTTTTTCTGGTGGTTTTTCCTTTGTTTTCCTATTACAGATGGAAAGATAGAAATGTAAAAGATTATATGATAACCAAGGAGAGTTTAGAAAAAATGAGAGAATACAATAATAAAAAAGAGTCTTAATTTAAGTTTCGTTTTTCTATAAAAAAGCGTTTTAACAACTGTGATGCCTCATCAGCTAATATGCCTCCAACCATGATGGTTTTTGGATGTAATTTTGTTTTTAAATGGATGCATCCTCTTTCTTCATCCCTTGCTCCATAAACAATTTTGCTAATTTGGCTCCAATACAATGCTCCTGCACACATTTGGCAAGGCTCCAATGTTACATAAAGTGTACAGTTTTGAAGATATTTACCCCCTAAAAAATTGGAAGCTGCTGTTATGGCTTGCATTTCAGCATGAGCAGTAACATCGTTTAACAGTTCGGTTAAATTATGAGCTCTTGCAATTATTCGGTTATCAATTACTATAACTGCTCCAACGGGAATTTCACCTTTCTCAAAAGCCATTTCGGCTTCTTGAAGGGCCTTCTTCATAAAATAGGTGTCATCAAATAAGTTTTCCATAGGTGTAAAAATAAAAAAAGACAGCTAGTAATTACTAGCTGTCTTTTTTTATTGAAAAATTCAATTAGTTTTTAATAACCTTATGATTGGCACTAAATGATTCCCCGTTTATATTCAAGATATAAATACCGGATTGCAATTGATTGAGATCCAACTCTACTTGGTTAAACAATTCTACTTTTTTAGAAAGTACTTGTCTTCCGTTAATATCAGTTAAAGAAAGAGTTACCTGACCGTAGTTTTTGTTTGTTTTAATAAACAAACGATTATTGGTAGGGTTTGGATACACTTTGTAACTGTTAGAGTTAAATTCATTTACACTTAAACTGGTACAATTAGCCAGAGTAGGATCATCAGATGGAGGCATTGCAAAATCTTCCACTTGGTCTGTTCTGCTAAAACCTAGCCCTTGTGAGGCATTTAAGCCTACACCTCTATTGGCAAATACTTCCCAGATTAAACATTGGTCTTCGCCTCCAGTAAGTGCCATATCTGCTGTTAATATTGCATTTCTACCAGTAACAAATCCTGGATTGCAACCTTGTATTTTTAAGCCATCAATAACTACTTGCATGACTTTATTGTTCCCTCCAGTACCATTGTATAAATCTGGATCGAAACCATACTTATCTACATAGGCCCATGTTAAGTCCCATAAAATAGTACTCCATATAAATCCAATACCATGTGGTGCAGCTACGTTTGCTGCATCATTAGTATCATTATATGTATAGTCATTAACAGCAAAATCTGTGCTATAAGGTGCTAATCTAATACCAATCCCATTGGTTGGTTGGCCTGTAGCGTAGGTTCCAATTCCTCTTGGGTCTTCTGGCTGATCTCCAGGTTGCATCGTCAACATTAACCCAAACCAGTCAGACCATCCCTCTCCCATTTGTTCAGGGTTGGACAAGCAGTTTGTGGCTGGACCTCCTGTTAACCTGGTTGAGATACCATGACCATATTCGTGAGCTACAATGCCATTATCGAAACTTCCATCTCGCATATAGTTACCTGTTCCTTGAAGGGTAACATTAACGGTTTCTGTTTGCATTTGAGAAATTAACAATTCACCATTTGTGTAGTTCATAAATACAGAAGGAATGGTAAACGGTGGATTGACTTCTCCAGCCATATTTACGTATTCTGCGTAATTAGGGTCGTTAGTTGGGTTATTATGATTTACAACTATAACAGCAATGGCTCCTGCATCTTGAGCATGTTGAATTTTATCCACAAAAGCACAATTGCCTCTTCTAACCACAGCAATTTTACCAGCAACACTAGCAATTGGGTTACAGCCTTCTGAAGGAGCAGCAGAACTATCATTAACAAGCTCCAAGTCTCCTGTAACAGGTGTTTCACCAATTCCGGTAATATTGTTAGGTGGTGTAGCTGCAGGGTTAACAGCTGGATAAGGACCAGCAATAGGAGTGTTATTTACTGTAACTAGATTTTGTATTCCACCTGGAGCAGACCATAAATACATTTGCATTCTTGGTGCATTTCCATCAACTGGTGTTGCAAAATTAGCGTTGTTAGTGCCTCCTCCATCTTGTCCTTGAGCTTGAACAGCATCGTTTCCTACACCTCCATTGCCATAATTGTTTTGTTGAAAGTTTCCAGACACTTCATCAAAACCATAACGGTACCATACATCGTGCATCACATTGCTAACATAAAACATATTTGTAACCGACACATCTTGATAACCCAATGGTTCTTGACTTAGGTTTAGTGAAAAATCAAAATTTAAAGTTGCAGTCCCATCTGGTGAATACCCAGGCGTATCAGAGTCTGCTGTATCTTCATAAGCATAAACATTGTTTCCTCTTGTTATGGTATATTCAGCTCCTGCTACTCCATTGGTATCGTGCCATCCATATGGGGAAGCCGTATCATCTGCTGGGGAACTTAACAGTGTTCTTCCTCCAAAACTAGGCGCTTCAACGGGAAAGGCGAACACATGGTATTGAGAACCGTCAGCAACCATAGCAAGGGGCTTAAATAAAGTGAAATCTGTATTGGTATTTGTGTGAAAGTCGTGATTAGAGTGATCTCCATCACCAAAATTACAAGACACAACCCAATCAGATTTATCAATAATTTGGCCACTTATTGCATCTACTCGTACGCTCCACCAATGTTTGGAGTCAAGTGTGTTTAGGTTTAAGTCCCAAGCCAATTTTAAAGCATCTTCAGCTTCGGAGTAAGAATACACCAATTTTACAGGTATGTTTGTTTGAGAAACACCTGCTCCGTTAAAAACGAATTCATTATGCTTGGTAGAAATCAATTCCAATCCTTGAACGTTTCCAAGATTCAATTGTGAGGCTGCGTTTTCCAATGCGTCCTGTGCATTAATTTGAGCAGTTATGGTGTTTAATTTTTGGCTAACTTGACCAATAAAATTATTGGCATAGTAAAAAACTGCATTGTCTTTAATGGCCACACTAGAGGTTGCATTAAAAATCTCAATCCCTTGATAACGTTGATTTACATATACATGGTTAATTTTAGTACTCTTAGAGAAGTACTCGTTACTAACATATAAATCCTGAATATCCGGTTCTGTAAGTTGATATGTAGCTAAATTTTTGGTTAAATAAGTCTCGATAAGACTGCCATACTCTGAATCTGAAAGGTTGTGCTGGGCAAACCCAATAAATCCAAATAATAACATGCCAATTATCACAAATTTTTGGGCGTAATTATTTTTCATTTTTTAGTTATTGATTTTATTTAATGTAACAAATATAGGTCTCAACATTTTATAATAACAATAAATAAGTAAAATACTTATCAAAATCACCAAAATAACTTCTATTTTAATAATTTTACCAAATCAAATAAAGCAATGATTACAGATATATTAAAATCCATTCATAGTCCTGAGGAGCTAAGGAAGTTACCCATTAAGCAACTTCCGGAACTTGCTAAGGAGCTTAGACAGTTTATTATTCAAATTGTTGCTGCCAAAGAAGGACATTTAGGAGCCAGTTTAGGAGTTGTGGAATTAACCATTGCTTTGCACTATGTTTTTAATACACCCAAAGATTTGCTTGTTTGGGACGTTGGTCATCAAGCTTACGGACATAAAATATTAACTGGAAGAAGGGATGTTTTTCACACAAACAGACAAATTAAAGGTCTTAGTGGCTTTCCAAAAAGAGAAGAAAGTGAGTTTGACACTTTTGGTGTAGGCCATTCTTCAACCTCTATTTCGGCAGCTTTGGGAATGGCTATTGCCAACCTGTTAAAAGGTGAAAACAGACATCACATTGCTGTTATTGGTGATGCCTCCATTGCAAGTGGAATGGCTTTTGAAGGCTTAAACCATGCTGGTGTTACCAAAGCCAATTTATTGGTTATCCTAAACGACAATACCATTGGGATAGACCCTTCTGTAGGTGCTTTAAAACAATATCTTACCAATGTTAAAAAAGGAACCCAAAAACAAGACAATATTTTTGAAGCTTTAAATTTCGATTACTCAGGTCCGATTGATGGTCATGATATTTTTAAGATCATTTCAGAACTAGAGCGTTTAAAAACAGTAAAAGGACCTAAATTTTTACATGTAATTACCAAAAAAGGGAAAGGTCTTAAACAAGCAGAGGACAACCAAGTCACCTATCATGCACCAGGAAAATTTGATGCCATTACAGGTGAGTTAAGTAAAAAACCAGATCTAAAGCAACCTCCAAAATATCAAGATGTATTTGGTTTAACCTTAGTGGAATTAGCCAAAAAAAACCAAAAAATAATTGGAATAACTCCTGCCATGCCAACTGGAAGTTCTTTAAAATATATGATGGAACAAATTCCTGATCGGGCTTTCGATGTAGGCATTGCAGAACAACATGCTGTAACACTTGCTGCAGGTATGGCCACACAAGGATCCGTTCCGTTTTGCAACATTTATTCCACATTTTTACAAAGAGCCTATGATCAAGTAATACATGATGTGGCATTGCAGAACTTAGCTGTTGTTTTTTGTTTGGATCGTGCTGGATTGGTTGGCCAGGATGGTGCAACACATCACGGAGTTTTTGATTTGGCTTATCTACGTTGTATACCAAACCTCATTATTTTTGCACCAAGAAACGAAATAGAACTCCGAAACATTATGTATACGGCTCAATTGGGAAAATTATCCCAACCCATTGCCATTAGGTATCCCAGAGGAAGAGGTCTTATTATAGATTGGCAATTAGATTTTAAAGAGATTGAAATTGGGACAGCAATACCCTTGAAAAAAGGCAGTAAAATTGCCATTTTGAGCATTGGCACCATCTCAAAAAATTGTACTGAAGCCATAGATTTGTTGGAAAATCCAGACACTGTCTCCCTCTACGACATGCGTTTTGTGAAACCTCTAGACGAAAAACTTCTACACGATATTTGCGCCATTTATGATACCATCATCACTGTTGAGGACGGTTGTGTGAATGGTGGTTTTGGTAGCGCCATATTGGAATTTGCTTCAAAACATCAATATAAAAACACTTTTGAATTGTTAGGTATTCCAAATACCTTTATTGAACATGGGACCATAGAGGAGCTACAGAGGGAATGCCATATCGACCCTATCTCTATTTCCAAATGCATCACCAAATACGTCTAAGCTTTCATTGTTGGAAAACAAAAAAGGTGGTTTTAAAAAACCACCTTTTTTATATTATCTAAATAATGTTTATTTTATAATAAACTTTTTAGTCTCACTAAAACTTCCTTTTGAAAATTTAGCCAAGTACAATCCTGAACTTAAATCTAACGATAATTGTTTTCTACTATTTGAATTCATATCCAATGCCGTACTGTAGACCAATTGACCACTTAGGTTATAAATGGATAAATCCATTTTCCCTAAGTTGGATTTAGCAGTAATGGTAATCTCTCCATTAGAAACTGTTGGAAATAAAGTTAAATCTGTGGCTAACGTATTTTCTTCAACACTTAAGAAATCGGCAGTAAACATACCGGAGAAGACACCTCTACCATAAGTAGCAGCAAACACCATGTTATCGTCTCTAAGGTCTAAATCCAAAACTTTAACATTGCTCATTCCATTATAGGCTTGATTCCAAGTTGGACTTGCATCTGAGAAGTTTTCAGTGAACCAAACACCTAATTCGGTTCCAATGATCACTTGCTCAAGATTTAATGGGTTTTGTAAAATAGTTTTTACTGGCAAATCTGGTAAGTTACCATCTTTAGGCTCCCAAGTGGCTCCTCCATTGCTGGTGTACCAAACATTGTTTACACCATAATTGTGCATGGTTACAAAAATATCATCTTCAGTCTGACCAAATTCAACATCTGAAACACTACCTACCAACAAGTTACCATCAATAGTTGTCCAAGTTGGGTTTGCTGTATTAGCATTTTCAATTAAAATAATGTTTCCTAAACGGTCGCCTACAAGTAATTTTGAAGAATTGGTTGTATAGGGAGATACCGTTAAAGCAGTTACTATAGTTACTAATTCAGGATGAGTTAAAGTTGTAGCAGATAAAGTTCCTGATGATTTAATTCCAGAATATCTTCTAATACCAGGAGTGGCTCCAACATTATAGTTAGAGTATAAAATATCCAAGTTAGAATCCAAGGCTTGCGGGTTGATGAAAGATCCATTGCTAGCGTTTTCATTATTTATAACAACTTCAGAACCTAATGATCCATTCGCGTTTAAAAAACGTAAAACAACTCCAGCATTATACACATAGTTTCTAATAAAATAACGGTCGGTTCCATCTTGATCAAAGAAGGTATAAGCTCCATCTCCTCCATATGGCTCAATAGCATCATCGACACCATTTGGATTTGCATTTTGCAATAATTGGGTTCCATTGTCTTGTAAACCACCAGCAAAATAATCTCCGGAAAGTGCTGTGGTTGGTGCTACACCTACAGTATAAAACTGGGATGTATTGAATCCTGTATTTCTAGGTTGGGTTGTTGCCCCTCCATTGCTGGAATAATACACGCCTCCATCGTTACCAATAACAACTTTGCTTGGATCGTTATTTCCAAAAGCTAAAATATGTTGATCGGCATGCACTTCTTGGTATCCGAATCCTCCGTACCAATGAGAAAATTGATTCCAAGTTGTGGCTCCATTGGTAGATTTAAACAAATCAATTCCACCAGCATAAACAATCTCGTCGTTACTTGGGTCCACTTCCAACATCAAATCGTAAAATGCTTGTCCTCTTGTAAAGTCTGCAGCAGAAATATTAGGATCTGCATCATTTGGTAACGCTTTTGTTTGTACTAAAAAAGCAGGCACGAATGCAGTTGTTGTTTTTTTGATAATAACACCAGATGCCGTTTCTGCCAACACATAAACTTTATCAGGTATTGTTGCTGATACTGCTATTTGAGTTCTATCTGCGCCATTTACTACATATGCTTGTGTAAAATTAACGCCGTCAGTAGAAGAGAAAATAACTCCTCCTCCATCGCCATACAAGTGACTATTGGTTGTTGATAACCAAATTTTCCCGTTTGGTCCAATTTCTATGTCGTTAGGATTATGTTTGTGTCCATTTGCTGTTAACGGAAGGTTGATTTCAGTCCAATTGGCTCCTCCATCCACAGATTTGTATAAACCGTAAGACAGACCTCCCATGGTTGTAGCAGCATTGGAAGACCCATAGATGGCATCTCCTGCAGCTACGTATATTTCTGACACTCCATTATTGTTTCTAACTTTTACATCATTAATATGTTGAACCCCAGGCACAACCAGAGCTGTAAAATCCCCTGAAGTAGGATTTAAAGATCCATTAACGGTTCCTGAAGCCATTGCAGCTTCTATCAAATCGCCATCAGCCATACTAATCATTACTGATGGGATGGTAATGGCAGCATTGGTACCACCCATTGGAACAGGTTCACCTGGAACATTGTTCATAACTATGGCACCAATAGCTCCTGCGTTTTGTGCATTTAAAACTTTGTCAACAAACGCACAATCACCTCTTCTAATAACAGCAATTTTTCCAGCTGCACTTGGTCCAAAAGAGTTACATGCTAATGTTGGAACCCCAGAAGGGTCATTTGCCAAAACAAAATCTGCTGTTATGGTTGATGTGATTTCAGACCCAAAATTAGTGGTTGGGTAAGATTGATAATTTCCTGCAATGCCACTTGGTGAGTTTACTGTAATATTGGAAGCTGAAACAAAGAAGCTAGTCCCTGTAATCCCTCCAAAAACATTGGTCCATGTATTTCCTGCATCTGTAGATTTCCATAAGCCATTTCCATTAACATCTCCACCAACATAAGACTCTCCTGTTCCTACATAAAAAGTGCTAGGGTTGTTTGGATCGTAAGTAATGCTTGAAACAGCTAAATTTTCTGGAATATCCACTCTGGTCCATACACTACTTGCACTGGATATATTGGTATTTTTCCATAAACCACCACTTACTCCACCTGCAAAAACGGTATTGTTTGATGCATCTGTTGGATCGAACATCAATCCTCTGGTTCTACCCCCAACATTGTTTGGACCTCTTTCCAGCCAACCATTGTCCAAAGCATCTCCTGGAACCCTTCCGTTTATTAGGTCATCTCTTCTTTGGTTGAGCAATTCCTGCTGTAATTCAAGAACTTTATTTGGTGTTGGTCTTCCCAACTCAGGATTCATGGTTAAAATCCATTGTTCTTCAAAATACTTGTTTGGAGGCAAACCGTTTGCTTTTCTTTCTTTTTTAGACAATAACAAATCCTCTTTAAAAGGATGATTCTCTAAATATTCTTTGTGCTTTTCTTTCAATTCTGCCACTGAAGTCAAAGCTTCTTCATTTTTTGTAGCATCATCATCATTTTCAATAAACATAAAAACGGCTAATGCAACTAGCAAAACGCTAAAAATTAATATGGAAATTTTTTTCATGTGTGTTTTTTTTAATTGTGGCTAAAATAACTGAATTATTATATATTTCAAAAAACACAAGCATTATTTAACAGTTAAAAAGCTATTTTTCATGCTATTATAACAAATTGAATAGATTTTAACTTTAAAGTAGGTTAAATAAGGAGTGAAGTCTACTCCATATCTGCATAATATTGTTGGGTATCAACTTCTGAAGTTGCTGGGCTACTCAGCTCTTTCATAACTAGAAAACAAGCAAAAGCAACGAAAATGATGACTAAAGCTCCCAATAGATTTTTTTTCATTTTTAGTTAGAATTAGTTTTCGGTTTGGTAAACATACATAAATTATCGATTAAAAGCAATATTTGTACGTTAAAATGCATTGTGCTGCTGAATTTTTTTACAATGATATTCCTTTTATCTTTTTAAACTTTAAAATAGCTTGACTATCGGACAGTAAGGAAACATAATGACAAACACCTAACAATTTTTGATAAGTTGAATTGCTTTCGCAATAATTCAATTCTGGTATGCTCTTTAAAAGCAGCGCATCATAATTTGAAGCTTGGTTTAAGGATTTGTTTATAACTGCTGCTGAATACACATCCAAAAGCGTACTGATGACTTTGTATCCTACGATCTCTTTATCAATCACTTCTTGGGACTTATAAACGTTTTTTATGCTTATGTTAATTATATCGTTTATTTGGGCTTCATATTTGCTTTTATCCAATAAACCTGTGGAAAAATTATTATTAAGGATGTCTTCTTCATGGTCTAAAAATATTTCCACTGCTTCCTGGATCAAGGTGTTGATGGCCAAAGCCCTTAAATAGCTTACTCTATCTTGCGTGGTAGACAGTTTATTGTATTTTTTGGAATTGATAGAGTGTTTTACCAAATTAATTAAATATTCCAATGCAAATTCTTCTTGAATAAGTCCTAAGTTAATGCCATCTTCAAAATCTATAATCGTGTAACAAATATCATCTGCAGCTTCAACCAAATAAGTTAAGGGATGCCTTGCAAAACTACAATCTGTTTTAGAACCTGTTTTTAAAAGGCCCAATTCTGTTGCCACATCTAGAAACAGGTTTTTTTCACTTTGAAAAAAACCATATTTTTTGTCTGCTATATGGCTTGTTGGTTTTTTTGGTAACGATTCTTTAGGATATTTTGTAAAAGCTCCAAGTGTGGCATAACTTAAACGCAAGCCTCCTTCTTTACCAGATCGGCTTTCTGTAACTATTTTAAACCCATTGGCATTTCCTTCAAAATCGCATAAATCTTGATATTCTTTGGCTGTTAATTGGCTTTTGTATTGCAGACCTTGTCCTGTTTTAAAAAATTCTCCAATGGCTTTTTCCCCAGAATGTCCAAAAGGTGGGTTTCCTATATCATGTGCCAGAGCTGCTGCTGCAACAATGGCACCAAAATCGTTAGCTTGATATCCATGAATGGTTTGTAGATGTGGGTATTTTTCTATCAAATTAGCACCAACTTTCCTGCCTAAGGTCCTTCCAACCACACTTACTTCCAAACTATGGGTTAATCTGGTATGTACAAAATCTGTTTGAGACAAAGGAATGACTTGGGTTTTATCCTGTAAGCTTCTAAATTCCGAAGAAAAAATGATTCTATCGTAATCCACTTCAAAACCCAACCTGGTTTCGTCTTGTTCTTTTCTTAAGCGTTTATTAATATCTCCATATCGTTTTAAGGAGAGTAATTGTTCCCAGTTCATAATTCCTATTTAACTGCTGCAAGATACATTTTTCAACATTTTAAAATTCTCTTTTTAAAAGCAGATATAAACAATTTTATTACGTTTTATGTTAAGAAATTATTTCCTGAAAAAAGTATTTCAACATTTTCATAACATTTAACTAACAGTTTTATGATTTAGGTTTAACCTGTAAATAACCTTGACTTTACATAAATAAGGTTTCTTTGCCACATCAAATTTTACTAAAACTAATGAGACACATATTTATATTATTATTTGTATTTACAGCTGCAATTGCACAAGCCCAAAACCCAGGAACTTTGGTTGGTAAACTTACAGATAAAGATTTCAATAATGACCCTTTACCTTTTGCAAATGTTTTAATAAAAGGAACTATTAAAGGAACTACATCAGATTTTGACGGTTTATACAGCATTGAAAATATTGAACCCGGAACCTATACCATTGTATTTAGCTTTGTTGGTTATGAAACCCAGGAGATTGAAGCCACTATTGAGGCTGGAAAGATTACGGAAATCAATGTGCCTTTGTCTGCTAGCGCTGCCTCATTGGATGAAGTAGTCATTACCACTACAACCAAAAGAGAAAGTGAAGTGGCACTTTTACTGGAACAGAAAAAAGCTGTTGAAATTAAACAAAGTATTGGTGCTGAAGAGTTATCCAGAAAAGGAGTCAGTGATGCTGCAGGTGCTGTTTCAAAAATCTCTGGTGTATCTAAACAAGAGGGCTCAAGCAACGTATACGTTCGTGGTTTGGGAGATCGCTACTTAAATACAACCATGAATGAACTTTCGTTACCGTCAAACGATGTTAACAAAAAGAATATTGATTTAAATCTGTTCTCTTCAGACATTATTGAGAATGTATCTATAAGCAAGGCTTATTCAACTGGTTTTTATGGTGACTTTTCTGCCGGTAATGTTAACATAACTTCAAAGAACTATTCTGGAGACTTTTATGTAGATGCATTTGTGGGATCTGGATTTAACACCAATGCCATTGACAAAGATTTTGTAAGAAGTGAAGGCACAGGGTATTTCGGCTATTATGGAAGATATGAGCACAATCCTTTTGCTGTTATCCTATCTCATGGTTTTGACCCTGAAACGGCTGGCAATCCAATTAATGTTGGTTATGGAGCATCAATTGGTAAGAGTTATGACTTTAAAAATGATTCTCGCTTAAGTGTCTTTTTAACTGGATCTTACGAAAATGAGTTTCAATATAGAAAAGGTACAAATACGGATTATACTTTAGTTGAGAAAAAAGCGTATATAGACAGTGCTGAAGAATATGAATTCGGTACCACATCAACCGTTATGGGTAATTTAAAGTATAGAATTGATGAAAATAATACCTTAAAATTCAACTCATTATTCATAAACAGTTCATCAGATGTTGTTGGCTACTTTGGTATGGATGGTAACGGTAGAAACCGAGATGCCATATTAAATACAGACAAAGGATTTTACCAAATGAACGTTCAGTTTGATCAAACCAGAATATTTGTAAACCAACTTTTGGGTAACCACAAGTCTGATAAGTTTGAAGTAGATTGGGGCTTTGGTGTCAACACTGTTTTCTCCGACCAACCAGACAGAAAAAGGGTAAGTATTGAAAACTATCATTTTGCATTGGATAATGACTCAAATACCAATCCAACCTTTTATAGTAACGTAGATTTTGACAACCAACGCTACTTCCAAAATATTGAAGATGAAGAATATAATGGTAGAGCAAATATTGCCTATTCAGCTACTGAAAACCTAAAATTCAATTTAGGTTACAATGGTAGAAGCAAAGAGCGTAATTTTGAAAATATTCGCTATGGTTATGACATAGTAGACTCTGACTATGCCATAACAGATGTAAATAACCTAAACAGTATATTCAACCTTAATAATCTTAACATAAACCAAGGCAGTAACGGTATTTATGAAATTAAGGTAATCAATACCATTCCAGGACAATCCAACACCAACAGACCTGGCTTGCCAGAAAACACTTATTCTGGGAATCTAGACATTTATGCTGGTTATTTGAATGCCGAAATCAAAGTTGGTGAAAAGTGGTTGTTTGTGCCAGGAGTAAGATTAGAATCTGTAAGTCAAAAAATTGGATTTGATGTCATTAACCTAGGTACTCAAGGCGAAGGCGAAATCGGTTCACACGAAAACTTTTTGTTGCCTAGCTTAAATGTAAAATATGCTTTAAATGAAGACCAAAACTTACGTTTTTCAGCCAGTCAAACCGTTTCTATTCCTGAATTTAAGGAAGTAGCCCCTTTTGTTTATGAAAACATTTCAACTAAAATTGGTGGTAACCCAGACTTATTGGATAAAGGTTTTTCTAAAATTTTCAATTTAGACCTTAAATATGAATGGTTCTACAGCAAAAGCGAAATTTTCTCCTTGGGTGTGTTTGCCAAAGAAATCAATGACCCAGTAAACTTAGTCGTTGGTGCAGATGCTACAGGAACACAGCGCTTTTTTAGAACTGGTGACAAGGCAACGGTTTATGGTGTTGAGTTAGAAGTTAGAAAAGACATTCTTAAAAATGCTGACGATAATACGGTTCTATCAGCTGGTTTGAATGCCACATACATGCACACAGAACAAGATCTTTATTCACAAATAGATGGTGATTTTTACGATGTGAGCTTTGAAAAAACCAAAGATGAGCTTCAAGGTGCATCACCACTGCTTATCAATGCTGATATAAGCTTCTCACCTAAGTTTGAAAAATATGAACCAACTGCCAATTTAGTGTTTTCCTATTTCTCTGATAGAATAGATGCTTTAGGCTCCGGACAACTAGGCAACATAGTTGAAAAAAGCGTCCCTACTCTAGACTTTATTTGGAAAAACAACATTAAAAAGAATTTTGAGGTGAACTTAAGTATCAAAAACCTATTGAATCCAACCATAAAATATGTTAGAGAAACTACTTTGGGCGATATCGTGGTTAACTCAGCAAACGGTAATGGTATATCCAATTATAAACGTGGAATGGACATTGGGCTTCAACTAAAGTATAATTTTTAACAACCATAAATAATATAAACTTTTAATGACAATAATTAAACTCAAAAACAATGAAAAATAATTTAATTTTAGGTTTAGCAATCATTTCAATGCTATTCTCTTGTACTACTGATGACACTGCTGATATTGTAATAAATGACAATAGCGTTATAAACAATAATGGTGGCGGCAACACTCCAACAGATGGTTGCGAAGCCATACCTGCGGCTGTATTTAACTCAAATTTGGTTTTAGAAGCCAACAAATGTTACACCATTAGCGGCCCTGTAATCATGGCCTCTGGAACAAACCTTATCATTAATGAAGGTGTAACTATTGAGGCCGAAGCTTCTGGAGCCGATGTTTACATTGCTATCTCTCAAGGTGCCAAAATCATTGCTAACGGAACAGCATCTAACCCTATTGTTATGACGTCTGGTGCTGCTAACCCAGCTGCCGGAGATTGGGGTGGATTGATTATTTTAGGAAGAGCCCCTATCAATTCTGTAACAGGTTCTGCTACTTCTACTTCAGAAATTGCTAGTTTACCATTTGGTGGTACAAATGCTGCTGATGATTCTGGGACCATTCGTTATGTACGTGTTGAATACTCTGGTGGTGCTGCTGATGGCCAATCTGAAAACAACGGCTTTTCTTTTTACGGTGTAGGAAACAGTACAATTGTTGAGTACATTCAAGCTTTTGAAGGAAAAGATGATGGTGTTGAGTTCTTTGGTGGTACAGTTAATGCAAGCTATGTATCTGTAGTTAACGCTCAAGATGACTCTATTGACTGGACTGAAGGCTATACAGGAACTATTACAAATGCTTATGTTAAGCATGGTGCTGATCACGATAAAGGGATAGAGGCTGACGGATACAATACCGATTTTAGTAATGCCGCTGGTTATTTCTCTAAACCTACAGTAAACAATTTAACCATAATTGGCAACGGCTCTACAACTGGTAATGAAGCTATCAGATTAAGAGCTGGAACACAAGGTATCTTTAACAATATCTACATTGAAGGTTTTGAAGAAGCCTTTGATTTAGATGGTGATGCTGGTGACAACCCAACAGGTGCTGGTGTATTGAGCGGTGACCTTTATGTTGTTGACGCTACTTTTGTTGATGTTATTGAAAAAATGCAAAACGATACAGGTGAAACCTTTACTGAAGCAGATTTTATCTCTGGCGATGGTAATGGAACAGGAACCGATTACGCAACTTGGGGAGCAAGTTGGACTGTTGAATAACAATTTGAATTGGTCACAAAACAAAAAAGCATCCTAAACAGGATGCTTTTTTGTTTTTTAATATACATTGTTTAATCACGTAGTGCTATGGTAGATTTATTGGTCCACTCACTAACACTCGCAATAGCATTGTTACTATAATCTACTTCTTTTAAAATTTCACCAGACCAGTAAAACCATTTGCCGACTTTCTTCCCATTATCATAATTCGCCGAAACTAATTTATTGCCTGCTGCATCAAAACTTAACCATTTACCTTGAAGTTTACCGTCTAAAGTATAAGTACCGGTTTGACTTATAGCTCCATTGTCATGATAGTAAGTAACCTCAATTAAATTAGTATCCTTGTTAAGCTTTAGTTCGCGCTCTTGTTGCGCAAAAGAAACAGCCGTAATTAAAAAGGCAATAAAGAAAATACATTTCTTCATAATTATTTGGGTTTTATATTATATCTCAAATATAAACAAAAATTAACAATTAAGCAACAACTAAATAACATTAATTTAACATTAAAACCATATATATTTGTTATTCAATATTTTATAACTTTTAAAGATATTTAAACTCAATTAATAATTAATTAATATTTACATTACATTCAAACCATAATTAATTAGCAAATTTGCTATGTCTTGAGACATAAATTAGTAATTTCATATAATCTATTAGTTTTTGTCGACTATATTATCATGAATTCTATGGCTGCTTCTGGCCAAAGCAGCCTTTTGTTATTTTTTAAATTTAATATTTAGGAAACATTAATTTAACATTAAAGTCAGTTCTTTGCAGCGACAAAAACTAGAATCCTAAATATGAAATTTAAAGTAACGGTAATTTTATTATTACTATCTACTTCCTTTATGTTAAATGCTCAAGAAATCCCATCTACTAAGTTTGGGAAAGGCATCTTTAACATAGTGGGGAAAGACAGTTCTTGGACCATGAAAGTTGGTGCCAGAATGCAATTTTTAACACTTGCCAGTTGGGAAAACGATCATGGAGAGTTAACAAATGGTGAAGCTGCTTTTTTAGTAAGACGAGCCAGGTTAAAATTTGATGGCTATGCTTTAACTCCAAAACTAGAATACAAAATAGAGCTAGGCTTATCCAATAGAGATATGTCAGGCTCTTCCATCTACACCAGCAACACCCCAAGATTTATCTTGGATGCAGTTGTGAAATGGAATTTTTACAAAAATTTTGAACTTTGGTTTGGTCAAGCAAAACTTCCTGGAAATAGGGAACGCATTGTTTCTTCAGGAAACCTTCAGTTTGTGGATAGGTCTATTTTAAATGCTGGTTTTAATATAGATAGGGATTTAGGGATTCAATTCAGACATCATTTCCATTTAACAGATACCTTTATTGTTCGGGAAGCCCTTGCCATATCCCAAGGCGAAGGCAGAAACGTCACCACGGGAAATATAGGTGGATTTCAATACACTGGCCGTTTGGAGTTTTTACCTTTGGGCTTATTCCCAAACAAAGGGGACTACATTGGTGGTTCTTTAAGCAGACCTGAAACCCCTAAACTGGCCATTGGTATCACTTACGATTTTAACAATAACGCCGTTAAAACCAGAAGCAATCAAGGTTCCTATATGCTAACTGAAAACGGATTTTACGAAACGAATATCACTACCATGTTTATTGATGCCATGTTTAAGCACAAGGGCTTTTCTTTTATGGGAGAATATGCCAATAGAGATGCTGAAGACCCAATAGCAAAGGAAACAGATGGTACTCCAACAGGTCAAGTAGTACAAGTTGGAAATGCTGTCAATTTGCAAGCTGGTTACTTATTTAAATCAAACTGGGAAGTGGCTGGTCGATTTTCCAATGTAGATTTAAGCAAAAGTATTACTGGTGAGAGTTTGGTAAATGAATACACGCTGGGTTTATCAAAATATATAGTAGGACACAAATTAAAAGTACAAACAGATTTTACTTATGTGGATACTGAAAACATAAACAGCCGTTTAGCTTACAGGCTTCAATTTGACATACACTTTTAAATAATAACAATTAGATAACATTACTGAAAATTACACTATAGATATTTGCAAACTCTTATTAGATATTAAAATATGGAAAATATATACTTATTTATGATTATTGCCTTAGCCATTTTAGCAGTTGCTGATTTGGTTGTAGGTGTAAGTAATGATGCTGTAAACTTTTTAAATTCAGCTATAGGTTCAAAAGCTGTTTCCTTTAAAACCATTATGATAGTTGCCAGTATAGGGATAGCTGTTGGTGCCATTTTTTCCAGTGGGATGATGGAAGTTGCCAGAAAAGGCATCTTTAATCCTCATGAGTTTATGTTTAATGAACTGATGATTATTTTTATGGCTGTCATGATTACTGATATCTTACTTCTTGATTTTTTCAACACAGTTGGTATGCCCACCTCCACAACAGTTTCTATTGTTTTTGAATTATTAGGAGCATCTGTAGCCATGGCTTTAATTAAAATTGGTCATGATGGTGGAAATTTTGGTGATTTACTAAACTACATTAACACATCTAAAGCCACAGAAATTATTTTAGGAATCTTACTCTCTGTCGTAGTTGCGTTTTCTATTGGTGCTATAGTTCAATGGTTTTCAAGGTTGTTATTGTCCTACAATTTTCAAAAGAAAGCTAAATGGGTTGGTGCTGTATTTGGAGGAATTGCACTTGCTGCAATTACCTATTTCATATTCTTAAAAGGAATTAAAGGAACTGCATTTGCAGACCAAGAATTTGATATCATTGGAGGTGTAAAAATCAAAGATTTTCTTGAGCAACAAGTATTTGGCATTATTGCTGTTAGTTTTGCATTTTGGTCTTTACTATCCTTTGCTTTAATCTCTTTTGTTAAAGTAAACATTTACAAGTTAATTATTATTATTGGAACCTTTGCCTTGGCATTAGCTTTTGCAGGAAACGATTTGGTTAACTTTATTGGTGTCCCTATTGCTGCATGGCAGTCTTATACAGCTTGGAGTGGGTCTGGCATGCTTGCTACAGAATTCAGCATGGGCTTTTTAGCAGACAAAGTTCCAACTCCAACCATTTTATTGGTCATTTCTGGACTGATAATGGTTGCTACTTTATGGTTTTCAAAAAAAGCTAAAAATGTAACTGAAACAGAAATAAACTTATCCAGAGAAGGAGATGGTAAAGAACGTTTTCAACCTAATTTCCTTTCACGAGGCTTCGTTAGGTTTGCTGTGTTAGCATCTCAAATGTCTGCTTATGTTTTACCAGAATCGTGGCAAGCTAAAATTGAAAAGCAATTTGAAAAGCCTGTTATTACACTTTCAAAACCCAAAGTACATGAACTTCCTGCTTTTGATATGGTTAGAGCTGCAGTAAACTTAATGGTCGCGGCTGTATTGATTTCTTTGGCCACTTCTATGAAACTACCACTTTCTACTACCTATGTTACCTTTATGGTTGCCATGGGTACTTCATTAGCAGATAGAGCTTGGGGAGCAGAAAGTGCAGTATATAGAGTTGCTGGTGTTTTAAATGTAATAGGTGGATGGTTCTTTACTGCCATTATTGCATTTGTTGCTGCCGCAACTATAGCCTACTTTATTAATTGGAATGTACAGGTTATGGTTCCAATTTTATTGTTGGTTGCTACGTTTTTATTGGTTAGAAGTTATATTTCACACAAAAAGAAAACTTCTGCCACTAAAGCTGAAGACAGTTTAACACGTGCCGAAAGCAGCTCGATTCAAGGAGTGATACATGAAAGTGCAGATAACATTGCCCATGTTATTAAACGTGGAAATAAAATTTATACCAATGCCATAAACGGATTGGCAAAGCAGGATTTAAGCCTTCTTAAAAAGAACAAAAAACAGGTAGTAAAACTATCTGATGAAATAGATGAATTAAGAGATCACATTTTTTATTTTATTAAAAACCTTGATGAATCCAGTGTTGCTGCCAGCAGTTTTTATATAAACGTTTTGGGCTATCTACAAGATATTACCCAATCTTTGGAATACATTACCAAAGTGAGCCACAAACACGTTAACAACAACCATAAAAAACTTAAATTTAGCCAAATTAAAGAGTTGAAGGAAGTTGACGAACGTTTTGAAAGACTGTTCGACAATACCAGAAAAGCTTTTGAGTCACGTTCTTTTGAAGAAATAGGTGTTGTTTTAAATAGAAAGAAAGAAATTGTCACTCTAGTTACCGATAAAATTCAAAAACAGGTAGAACGTACCAGGAACGAAGAATCAAGTCCTAAAAACACAACTTTGTATTTTAGTATTCTCCTGGAGACCAAAGATTTACTGGCTGCCATTATGAATCTCCTGGAAGAGTATCATGGTGCTTTTGACAGTTCCATAAAGCCTGCTAAAATTTCAGAAGAGAACACAGATTAAATGTCATTATAATAAACACTAAAACAAAAAAAAAGCATCTCAAATTGAGATGCTTTTTTTATAACACTTAATTGAATTAATTTAAGATCCACACATCAAACAATCATCACCTTCTGCTTCTTTTGCCTGAGCAATTAAAGCTTTCATTTCTTCGGCAGACATAGGCTCCACGTCTTTAGCTTGCTGGCTAAATGTTTCGGCTGTTTTAGCAGCTTTTTGTTGTTGTGCCTTTAATGTCTCATCTACTTCAACAATGTTGGCTACTGGTTCTTCTTTCTTTTTGGTATCCAAGGTAAACTTAATGGCATCTACTGCGCTCTTGGTTCTTAAATAATACATGCCTGTCTTCAACCCACTCTTCCAAGCATAAAAATGCATGGAGGTTAGCTTAGCCATGGTTGCACCTTCCATGAACAGATTTAAGGACTGGGACTGATCTATAAAATAGCCTCTTTGTCGAGACATGTCTATAATGTCTTTCATGCTTAATTCCCATACCGTTTTGTAAAGGTCTTTAATGTGTTGAGGTATCACATCTATATTTTGTACAGAGCCATTGGCTCTCATGATGTCTTGCTTTAAACCATCGTTCCACAATCCCAATTCCACCAAATCTTCCAACAAATGTTTGTTAACCACAATAAATTCACCAGACAATACACGACGTGTGTATATATTAGAAGTATATGGCTCAAAACACTCATTGTTGCCCAATATTTGCGAAGTACTTGCCGTTGGCATAGGAGCCACCAACAACGAGTTTCTTACTCCATGTTTTTTAACTTCTTTGCGCAGTTTTGCCCAATCCCAACGGCCACTCAACTCTTCGTCCTTTATTCCCCACAGGTTGTGTTGAAATTCCCCATTGCTAATTGGTGAGCCTTGGTAGGTTTGGTAAGGTCCATCTTTTTGCGCTTCTTCCATACTTGCCGTAACAGCAGCAAAATAAAGTGTTTCAAATATGTCCTGATTGAGTTTTTTTGCTTCGTCACTGGTAAAAGGCATGCGAAGCTTGATAAAAGTATCTGCCAAACCTTGAACCCCCAAACCTATTGGTCTATGACGGAAATTGGAATTTTCGGCTTCTTTAACTGGATAATAGTTTCTATCTATAACCTTGTTCAGGTTTTTGGTAACGCGTTTGGTAATTTTAAATAACTCCTTATGATCAAACTCGTTGTTTTTTATAAACATTGGCAAGGCTATAGATGCCAAATTACATACTGCAACCTCATCTGGAGAGGTGTATTCCATGATTTCTGTACATAAATTCGAAGAACGTATGGTTCCTAAATTTTTTTGATTGGATTTACGATTGGCAGCATCCTTGTACAACATATAAGGTGTTCCAGTTTCTATTTGAGATTCTAAAATTTTCTCCCAAAGCTCTCTAGCCTTAATGGTTTTTCTACCCTTCCCTTCTGCTTCATATTTTAAGTAAAGGGCTTCAAATTCTTCACTATGGGTTTCTGGCAAACCAGGACACTCGTTAGGACACATAAGGGTCCATGGCCCATCTTCCTGGACACGTTTCATAAATAAATCGGAAATCCACATGGCATAAAACAAATCCCTTGCGCGCATTTCTTCTTTTCCATGATTTTTCTTCAAATCCAAAAAGTCGAAGATATCTGCATGCCAGGTTTCTAAATAAATGGCGAAACTTCCTTTACGCTTTCCTCCGCCTTGATCTACATAACGTGCCGTATCATTAAACACTCGTAACATAGGCACTATGCCATTACTGGTTCCGTTGGTTCCTGCTATATAACTTCCGGTAGCGCGAATGTTGTGCATTGCCAAACCTATTCCACCTGCAGATTGTGAAATTTTAGCCGTTTGCTTTAAAGTATCATAAATTCCGTCTATACTATCTTCTTTCATAGTTAAAAGAAAACAAGAAGACATTTGTGGTTTTGGCGTTCCTGAATTAAAAAGGGTTGGTGTGGCGTGTGTAAAATATTTTTTGGACATGAGTTCGTAAGTCTCAATAACTGCATCTAAATCGTTTAGATGAATTCCTACCGAAACTCTCATGAGCATGTGTTGTGGACGTTCGGCAATTTTTCCATTTAATTTTAGTAAATAAGAACGTTCCAGGGTTTTAAAACCGAAATAATCGTAACCAAAATCGCGATTATATATTATGGTAGAGTCCAATTTCTCTTTATTATCCATAATAACCTGGTACACCTCATCAGACAGCAATGGTGCTTTTTTTCCTGTTCTTGGGTTAACATACACGTATAAATCGTGCATGACTTCACTAAATGATTTTTTTGTGTTTTTGTGTAAATTAGACACAGAAATCCTTGCAGCCAAGCGTGCGTAATCTGGGTGAGCCGTTGTCATGGTTGCAGCTACTTCGGCTGCCAGATTATCAAGTTCACTGGTAGTTACCCCATCGTAAAGTCCTTCAATCACTCTCATGGCAACTTTTACTGGATCTACCAGTTCGTTTAAGCCATAACACAACTTTCTTACTCTAGCTGTAATCTTATCGAACATCATTGGTTCTTTTCTGCCGTCTCTTTTTACTACATACATATTTTACAGGTTTTTAATTTTCTGACACGCTTTTCAGAAAATAGATTAATTAATTGGCTCAAGCACATTTAAAGAGATAAACGTGCTTGAAGTTTAAATTTTATTGGAATAAGTTACAAGGATCCTCAGGTGCGGTTACATGAAGCTTGCTATTAACTTATTTTATATTCTTAGGGTTTTTTATTTAAAAATCGGCATCGAAACTAAATTTGTCGCCTGCTTCTTCTTTGTTGGCCACACCAGCTTTTTGGTATTCAGCGACACGCTTTTCAAAGAAATTTGTTTTCCCTTGAAGCGAAATCATATCCATAAAGTCAAATGGGTTTGGCGTGTTGTACTCTTTCTCACAATCCAATTCGCTTAACAGTCTATCGGTTACAAACTCTAAATATTGCGCCATTAATTTGGCATTCATACCAATTAAACTGGCTGGTAGAGATTCTGTTATAAACTCTCTTTCAATATCCAAAGCATCCACAAGAATTTCTCTAATACGTGCTTTAGGCACTTTATTCACCAAGTGATTGTTGTGCAAGTGCACAGCAAAGTCGCAATGCACACCTTCGTCTCTGGAAATCAATTCGTTAGAAAAGGTCAAGCCAGGCATTAAGCCACGCTTTTTCAACCAGAAAATGGAGCAAAAAGCACCTGAGAAGAAAATCCCTTCTACAGCAGCAAAAGCAATCAAACGTTCGGCAAAACTTGGCGACTCTATCCATTTTAAAGCCCAATCTGCCTTTTTCTTGATGGCAGGAAAGTTTTCAATGGCATTGAACAACTGGTCTTTTTCAGTTTCGTCTTTTACATAGGTGTCAATTAACAAGGAATAAGTTTCACTATGAATGTTTTCCATCATGATTTGGAACCCATAAAAGAACTTGGCTTCACTGTATTGCACTTCGTTTACAAAGTTTTCGGCCAGGTTTTCGTTAACTATCCCATCACTTGCAGCAAAAAAAGCTAAAATGTGTTTAATAAAATAACGTTCGTCATCATTCAATTTCGTGGTCCAATCTGTAAGGTCCTGATGTAAATCTATTTCTTCGGCTGTCCAGAAACTAGCTTCCGATTTTTTGTACCATTCCCAAATATCATGATGCTGAATTGGAAAAATTACAAATCGATCTTTGTTTTCTTGTAGTATGGGTTCTGTAAACTGAGACATTTTTTTAGTGTTTATTTTAAAATTTAGACGAATATTTTGCTGTAATTTGGGACTAACAAAGATTGAAAAATGAGATTGAAAATGAAAGGTTAAGTTATAAACATTGTCAACAAGTTTTTAACAAAATTTAAGAATTTTAAGAAGGTCCCTGTTTTTTAATCTTGTTTCAAATTGCTGATTTACAGGTTTTTAAAAAAGCGAAATGAGTTTAAAAAGTATGCACCAAATATAGCCTTAAGCAAGATGTTTACTGCTTTGTGAGTCTTTGTTTGAAATAGGTTTCCGTTAAAAATAAGGCATAAAAAAAACCAGCTCTCACTGGTTTTTTTAAATCGATTAATAGCAACCATCTATAAAATGAAATGCATATCCCTTAATTAATAGCAAAACAAATATCTAAAAAAAAACCACTGCAAAATAAGTTTTTGTATGGTTGGTACAAAAAACTGTATAGTTGGTAACTTAAAAATTAAGCTTTCATAAAAAACATCCATATGACGACCTATTATACATAAATTTACACCAAGCATACATCTATTTTTTTAAGGAACACATTATATCACTATATTTGAGTATATGATTAAAGCAGTAATAGTAGACGACGAACCGAAGGCCATACAAAGTTTAACTTGGGAATTGGAAAATTTCAGCAACGACATTGAAGTGGTTGAAACATTTACTAATCCGGAGAAAGCCATAACCTATTTAAAAACACATACACCAGATTGCCTGTTTTTGGATATAAACATGCCAACCATGGACGGGTTTCAGTTTTTGGATTGTATCAACCATAAGGATTACGCAGTCATAATCACAACTGCATACAACGAGTATGCTTTGAAAGCACTTAAGAACGAAGCCATAGACTATCTCTTAAAGCCTATAGATTCTGATGATTTAAAAGAAACCATAGTAAAAATAAAGAAGTTTTACACCAACAACATTTCCATTGCAAAAGTTGAAGAGGTTTTATTGAATTTCAATGCCAACCTAAAACATCAAAAAGTCATTTTAAACACAGATGGCAAACTGGTGTTTTTAAATATAGATGATATTCTATACATAGAATCCGATGGCAATTACAGTACATTTTTCATGACAAAAAATCAAAAAATGGTTGTCACTAAAAAGATCAAGGAAATTGATGCTATCTTACCCGAAAATTATTTCTTTAGAATTCACAATTCTTTCATCATAAACTTGAACAAGATTAAAGAGTTTGTGAAAAACGAAGCATACGTAGTCATGGAATCCAATGAAAAAATCCCTGTTGCCAGACAGCGTAAATCAGACTTCCTAAACAAATTGTAACCCATGAAACGGCTCTTAAACAGTTTTGTTTTAACCATAAAAACCCATTGCAAACGCATTTTGCTATGTTTTGTATTTGCTTGTTTTTCCTCTGTGACTTTGGCTCAAAACAGTCAAAGCACAGATTTTGAAAAGATTGTAAACACAACCCTTATTAAAAAGCAAACAAGTTATAGATATTTGGATTCTGTTTTTAAAGTGTTTTCCAAAGACACTCTAAAAATGAACTTGCTTTTAAAGAAATCTGAAGAAAAACAGTTTTTGGAAGGTGAAAGTTACGCTTTAAACATGCTTGGGGAAACGTATAGAAACCTTTCTGTTTATGACAAAGCCATAAGTTTTCATGAAAACGCCTTAAAAAAAGCCAAACAAGCCAAAAACATAGATCTGCAGGTTATTAGCTTAAACATGCTGGGTGTTGTTTACAGAAGACAAGATGTTATAAGAACAGCTTTGGACTACCATAAGGAAGCACTGGACATGGCCGAAACGGTAAAACCAACCACAGACATCCTTAAACACAGCATAGCCATTTCGCAAAACAGCATGGGAAATATCTACCTGGCACTTAAACAATACGACATGGCTTTGGGTCTGTTTGAAAAGTCATTGAAAATTGAAAAAGAGCTAAACAACAAATTAGGCCTTGCCATAAACCACCATAATATAGGATATGCCCAAGAAGCCATTGGCATGCTGGATGAAGCCTTGGTTAATTACCAAACATCTTTAAAATACAACAACGAAATAGATTCAGACATTGGTCGCGTTATTTGCTATAACAGCATAGGGAAACTGGATATTTTAAAAGGCGATTATGAAACGGCCTTGCCCATTTTGGAAAAGGCTTTGGAAAAAGCAAAAATAGTTAACGACAAATATTACATTTCCACCTCTTACTCCAATTTAGGGTTGCTAAACTTGAAATTGGAAGATTTTAAAGCCTCTGAAACCCATTTAAAAGAAGCCCTAAGAATAGCCAAAAAATTCAATTTAAAATCTCAAGAATCTGAAACCTATAACCATTTAGCCCTATTGGAAGAAGAGTTGGGAGATTTTAAATCCTCTTTACATTATTACAAGCAATATGTGGCACTGGACCAATCCATTACCAACGAAAAAAACTTTCAATATGTAAACGATTTAATTTTAAAATATGAAAGTGAAAAGAAAAACAGCCAAATTAAAGCCCTTGCCAGCGAAAACGAGATTGTAAAGCTAAAACTGGTTCAAAATAGAAAAATTTTATTGCTAAGTCTTTTGGGAGCTTTTTTGATTATTGGTTTTTTTATCATTTTACAAAGACAAAGACAGCTGAAAAACGAAAAAAAGATTGTGACTTTAGAGCAAGCGATGTTAAGAAACCAAATGAACCCTCATTTCATTTTTAATTCCCTGAACTCCATTAAGCTCTTTATTATAAACAACGAAAAAGAAAACGCAGTCTATTACCTTAACAAGTTTTCAAAGCTTATAAGAAAAATCCTAGTGGCTTCAACCGAAAAGGAGATTTCCCTACAGGACGAACTGGATACCATGGATCTTTATATGAACATAGAAAACATGCGTTTTTCAAACGAAATAAACTATCAGGTGCATATAGACGAAACTGTCAACCCATCTGTAATTAAAGTCCCTTCCTTAATTCTTCAACCCTTTTTGGAAAATGCCCTTTGGCATGGTTTATCCTCCAAAACCGGTACCAAAAACATACTTTTGGAAGTTTACCAAAACACCCCAGACTATGTGTCCATAAACATTACAGATAATGGGGTAGGAAGAGCTGTTTCAGAAAAAATAAAGGAAAAGAAAAAGTTAAGACGTAAATCTGTTGGGATAGAGATTACCAAAGCCCGTTTGGCCAATTTTTCCAAAGGGTTTATAAACGGTTTTAAAATAGACATTGAAGATTTATTTGAAAACGGAAAAGCTTCTGGCACGAAAGTCATGGTGCACATTCCCATTAAAAATGTGGTTTTAAAAACAGCTTAAGCTTCTTATTTGCCGAAACCTTGGGCTATTTTTTCCAGTTCGGCATACCAATCTTCACCAAACTTTCTTATTAGGGCTTCTTTTACAAATTTATAAATAGGCACTTGAAGCTCTTTTCCTAAGGTGCAGGCATCGTCACAGATGTCCCATTTATCATAATTTACTGCAGAAAACTCACTATAATCCTTTACCCTTATAGGATACAAATGACAAGAAACAGGTTTTTTCCAATCTATTACTCCTTGGTTATAGGCTTCCTCAATGGCACAAAGAGCTGTGCCTTTGTTATCAAAAATCACGTAAGCACAATCAGCATCGTTAATTAAAGGCGTTTCAAATTCGCCAAATTCCGTGGTAATGAATGTCCCTTGCTTTTCAATGGCATCAATTCCTTCCTGTCTTAAAAAACGTTTTATTTTTGGGTAAATGGTTTCTAAGATGTCTGTTTCGTTCTCATCCAAAGGTGCTCCAGCATCTCCATCTATACAACAAGCGCCTTTGCAAGCAGACAGGTTACAGACAAAATCCTTTTCAATAATATCTTCTGAAACAATGGTTTTTCCTAATTGAAACATATGAGTTGATGCTAAAAAATACGTGCAAAGATACATTATAAAAGAAAAATTAAACCAGTAAAAAAGGGATTATTAGTTTCAAATTATCGAAATTTGCAGCAGCTTTAAATTCTTGAAAGATGAAGATTTTTAAAATGTTATTATCGTTAATCGCAATTGGATTGATTATTTACAACTTTACAAAAGTAGATTTTAATGCACCTTTTGAAGACGATAGTGTTGTTGCCTTTATTACTATTTTCGCTTCTATGTGTGCTTTAATTTTGTTGCAAATTTTAAGGATTTCACAAAAAATTGACAAACAGTATAAAACCAGAAAATAATGTTTGATGTCTTGATAATTGGTGGTGGAGCTTCTGGCATGTCTTGTGCTTTGGTTTTAGGTTCGGCTAAAGATCACGAGTGCGCTAGGGCTAAAAAAATTGGCTTGATTGCACATCAAAAAACATCTCATTTACAAAACGCATTATTTAACAATGTGCTGGGTTTGACACCTGGAACCACTGGAGCTTCCATTTTAGAAAGTGGGAAGGGACAATTGCACAGCTTATATCCACACGTGCAACAAATAGATACCGAAAAAGCCACAGAAATTCTTAAAACAGAACATGGGTTCTTAGTAAAAACCAATAAAACCGAATATTCTTCAAAGCTAGTGGTTGTAGCAGTTGGTTATACCAATCTATTTACCATTAAAGGTTTGGACAGTTATATTGAACCTCATCCAAGGGCCAAAACCGAAAAGCATAGGATTTGGTTAAAAAATACAGATCATAAAATAGACGAAGGGCTTTATGTGGCTGGAACGCTAGCTGGTTGGCGAAGTCAGTTTGCCATAGCTTGTGGCAGTGGCGCTCAAGTGGCTACAGATATCTTGACGCTATGGAACAATGGTGAACATGTTAAGATACATGATAAAGTGGTGGTTTAATCTTCCCTGTTGCTTAAGATGATAACCTCTTCAATCATAATGTCTGACTGGTTGATGACTTCCTCAAAAGCACCATTTCCAAAAAGTTGGTCGGCAAGTGTTGCTTTAATGTATTGTTTAACTTCTTCGTTATATGCCACAAAAGTGATATTGGCTTTGGTTTTTTCGTTTAAATAATCTTGAAACTGTAAAACCATATCGTCATCAAACTGAAAGTATTTAATGAATTCATCTCTTGAAATGCTATCGTAAGCATGACGGTCTTTTTCAAGCTCTTCAAAAACAAAATTGCTGATAAAGCCTCTTCGGTCCAAAAACGTTAAGGTTTCGTTTTGCATGCTTAAATCCAAGGGCACAAACACATCTGGAATAATGCCTCCTCCTCCATACACTACTTTTCCTTTTGGAGTGGTGAATTTCAAGGAATCGGCCACTTCAATTTTTTCTGGGTCTATAAGTTCCCCGCTTTTTAATCTATCAAAATAATCGTCGTAATAATCTCTGTTTCCATTTTGGTAGGAACGTTGAATGGAACGTCCTGTAGGTGTGTAATATCTGGAAACAGTTAATCTAACGGCACTGCCATCGCCAAGTTCCATTTCACGTTGTACCAAACCTTTTCCATACGAGCGACGACCAACTATGGTACCTTTATCATTATCTTGCAAAGCTCCAGCTACAATTTCACTGGCTGAAGCCGAATTTTCATCAATTAGGACATATACTTTCCCTTTTTCAAAATCGCCTTTCTTGGTTGCATAACTTTTTTCGATGTCTCCACGCTTGTTTTTGGTAAATAAAATAAGCTTATCGTCTTCCAGAAATTCGTCTACAATTTGTTCGGCAACACCTAAAAAACCTCCTGGATTGTTTCTTAAATCCACAACCAGCTCGCTAATGCCTTGCTTTTGTAATTTGGTGAGTTCCTTTTTAAATTCTTTATAAGTGGATTCGGCAAAACGGTTTATTTTAATGTAGCCTAATTTATCTGTTAGTTTATAGGCAGCATCGACACTTTTAATGGGTATGTGGTTTCTTTTAACGGTAAAATCCAACAATTCCGGTTCTCCTTTTCGGTACACTTTTAAATCTACAAGCGTATTTATTGGACCCTTCAATTTCTTTATAATCTCGTTATTGCTCAAATCTTTCCCGAAAATGGAATCGCCATTGGCCATGATAATTCTATCTCCACCAATAATTCCGGCTTTTTCACTGGGACCTCCTTCTATGGTTCTAATAACGGTAATGGTATCTTTATAGGTGTAAAAATTAATACCAATGCCCACAAAATCACCTTTCATATTATCTGCCACACGTTCCATATCCTCTTTTGGGATATATACGGAATGAGGATCGAGATTATTCAGGATCCCGTTTACGGTTACATCTACTATACTGTCTGTATTTACATCGTCTATATATTCGTAGTCTATATAATCAATAAGCCTGTTAAGCTTGTCCTTTTTGCTGTTTTTGGTAAATAACCTGTCAGATGTATCAGAAAAATTTAATTTCCCTCCAATAAAAATGCCTGCTGCAATAGCAACACCTATTATAAGTGGTAAATATTTTTTCTTTAGTTTCATGTGTTGTTCATGTATTTGCTGTAACCTGAAAAAACTTAAAAAACAAACTAGGTATTATCTGTTTCTTTAGGCACTTAAATCGTCTATCAAAACCAACTCAATACCTGCTTTTTCAAGAAACTCCAAGCCCGAATTGTCTTTATAGGCTTCTTTGTATACAACCCTAACAATGCCTGCCTGATGTATTAATTTACTACATTCCTTACAAGGAGACAAGGTAATGTACAAGGTAGCACCTTTACAGGATTGTGTGGAAGAGGCTACTTTTAAAATGGCGTTGGCTTCTGCATGGAGCACATACCATTTGGTGTAACCTTCATCATCTTCACAATAATTTTCAAAACCTGTAGGGGTGCCATTAAATCCATCGGAAATAATCATTCTATCCTTTACAATAATTGCGCCAACTTGTTTGCGTTCGCAATAAGAAAGTTTTCCCCATTCTTTGGCAATCCTTAAATAAGCTTTATCGTATTTATGTTGCTTGTGTGCTTTCATATGTTTCACCAGGTGAAAATTTCATTTTTAATTATATACAACGAAGATAGCTTGTAAGTATTTTAATTACAACCAAGGAATTAAAGTTTTATGAAAACTTTAGGTAAAGTAACTGTTTTTTTTAAGCTAAAAAATCGCTTCCCAAAATCATTGGGATAACCAATCCTACCACAATAGCAGAAATAACCATAATCCAATCGCGTTTGGAAAACCTGAACACAGTTTGCATGATATAGCCCAAAAAGAGAACCACGAACACGATGATTACTTGCGCTATTTCTATTCCTAGGGCAAACTCGATAAGTGTCACCAATTTGTTGTCCGATTGCCCTACCAACATTCTAAACTCTCTGGCAAAGCCCAGTCCATGAACCAAACCAAAAAACAAGGTCGAGAAAAAAAGTACACCTACCTTTTCCTTTTGGGCTCCTTTTCCAGCTGTAAACACATTAAAAAGCGCAACAATTAAAATAGTGATTGGAATCAAGAACTCCACCAACTGTCCATTAACACTTACAACGTTGTAGGCTGCCAAAACCAAAGACAAGGTATGGCCCAAAGTGAACAATGTAACCAAAAGCAAAACGCGTTTCCAATCTTTAAAAAGATAAGGAACAGCCAATACAATTAAAAAAAGAACATGATCGTAGGCATTGATATCCAACACGTGATTGATGCCATATTCTACGTGGAACCAGAAATTATCAAACATTGTTTATTATCGTTTATTTGGGTAAAACCCAAAGATACAATTTAAAATGAAACCTAAATATTCCTGCTTAAATTTAAAGGTTTTTTTTGTGCAATTTAATTCTAACAACCTATTTATCTCCAAGGAGCAACACCTACAACCTGTTTTAAATACCTAACTATGAGCTTAAGCAATTTTTATCACCTGTAAAAACCTTCAAGTACATCTAGCCTTATCAAACACCCAAGTTTTATTAAAAAATAGGTCTTACATACGTTTGGTCCTCTTAAAGGGTATGACTTAGTTATGCCATGCTTATGCCGTGGTTATGTCGTGCTTATGTCGTGGTCTGCTTATAGTTCATTCGTACTAACTATATGGACATCTTAAAGATGAAACACAAAATGGCACCTGAGATGCCAAGTACCATTGATAGAAGAAAATGTAAAAAAATGGGCAAAAAAAAAATCGCAACACATCAACTAGTAACATGTTGCGATTTAGAAAGTACTCGAGGTGGGAATCGAACCCACACTCCCGAAAGAACCGGATTTTGAATCCGGCGCGTCTACCAATTCCGCCACTCGAGCAAAGTAGACTGCAAAATTAGAAAATATTTTTCTACAAACAATTAAAAATAGTCCTATTTATGCTTTTGGAGTTGAAATAAATTCCTAAATTTGCACCTCGTTAAACAAAAAACGAATTAATTCGTTATAATACAATAGATTAACAATGCCAAACGTAAACACTGAAGCTAAAATTTTTACGTGTACACAAAGTAAAGAACTCGCTCTTAACATAGCAGATGCTTTTGGTGTGAGTTTGGGCAATGTCATAACCTCTACTTACAGTGATGGGGAATTTCAACCATCCTATGAAGAATCTATTAGAGGGACCCGTATTTTTATTATTGGTTCTACGCATCCTGGTCCAGAAAATTTAATGGAAATGTTGTTAATGATTGATGCAGCCAAGCGTGCGTCGGCCAGACACATTACAGCCGTTTTACCTTATTTTGGTTGGGCAAGACAAGACCGTAAGGACAAACCCAGAGTACCCATAGCTGCCAAATTGGTTGCTAAAATGCTGGAAGCAGCTGGAGCCACACGAATTATTACCATGGATTTACATGCAGATCAAATTCAAGGGTTTTTTGAAAAACCAGTTGATCACTTATTTGCATCAACCATCTTTTTGCCTTATTTACAAAGCTTAAATTTAAACAATTTAACCATTGCTTCTCCAGATATGGGAGGTTCCAAAAGAGCTTATGCCTATTCTAAAGCCCTAGAGAGCGATGTGGTGATTTGCTACAAACAGAGAGCAAAAGCCAATGTTATTTCACACATGGAATTGATAGGCGATGTCACTGGCAAAAATGTTGTTTTGGTAGACGATATGGTAGACACTGCCGGAACTTTGACAAAAGCTGCTGATGTAATGATGGAACGTGGTGCATTAAGTGTTAGAGCTATCTGTACCCATCCTATTTTGTCTGGAAATGCCTACCAAAAAATAGAAAATTCCAAACTGGAAGAATTGATTGTTACAGATTCAATTCCCCTAAAACAAAAAAGCAGCAAAATACGTGTCTTGAGCTGTGCACAACTTTTTGCAGATGTTATGCACAATGTACATTACAACAAGTCCATAAGCTCAAAATTTATCATGTAAGACCCCCTTGCTTGATCCCAAAGGGAATTATAGCAATAAGAAAAAAAGAATATTAATAATAACTATATATTTAAACAATGAAATCAATTACAATCAACGGATCTCAAAGAGAAAGCGTAGGCAAAAAAGCAACAAAAGCTCTACGTAATGCTGGTCAGGTTCCTTGCGTATTATACGGAGGAGATAAACCAGTGCATTTTACTGCAGATGAATTAGCCTTCTCAAAACTGGTATATACGCCTAATGCGCATACAGTTGTGATTGCTCTAGAAAATGGTGACACCTATAGTGCCATTATGCAGGACATTCAGTTTCACCCGGTAACCGAGAAAATTTTACACATCGATTTCTATCAATTATTTGAAGACAAACCTATTATGATGGAAATCCCTGTACATTTTATAGGAAATTCCAGAGGTGTTAAAGCTGGTGGTGTATTGCGTAAAAACTCTCGTAGATTGAGAGTTAAAGCTCTACCTAAAAACTTGCCTGATTTTATAGAGGTAGATATTACACCTTTAAAAATTGGAAACAAACTTTATGTAACTGCTTTAGAAAACGATGCTTACAAAATCATGCATCCAGATAACACTGTTGTTTGTCAAATTAAACGTGCAAGAGCTGCAATGGCAATTGCTGCTGAAGAGGATGACGAAGAAACTGAAGGTGTTGAAGGAACTGAAGGAGGAGAAACTCCAGAAGTTGCAGCTGAGGCTCAAGAATAAACTTTAACAAGTTAAGTTATTTAAAAGCATCCTGAAATATCAGGATGCTTTTTTTATTTTTGCACAAATTATACACATGTGTCACTTCTTAAAGAAATTATTCTATAAACAGACAGATTCTGTAAATATTGAAGAAACAAACAGCATGAAAAAATTTTTAATTGTAGGACTTGGGAACATAGGTGAAAAATATGCAAACACAAGGCATAACGTTGGGTTTAAAATATTGGACCATTTGGCCCATAAAGAAGGCTTAACTTTTGAAACCCAAAAATTAGGAGATATAACCACCTATAAATTTAAAGGAAGAACCTTTGTACTCCTCAAGCCCAATACCTATATGAACTTAAGTGGAAAAGCTGTACTGTATTGGCTTACCAAAGAAAAAATAGCCTTGGAAAACCTCTTGGTAATAACCGACGATTTAAACCTGCCCTTTGGGAGCATTCGGTTAAAAACAAAAGGTAGCGATGGCGGACATAATGGATTAAAGGACATTCAAGCCAAATTAAACACGACCAATTACAACAGGTTCCGATTTGGGATTAGCGACCAATTCAGTAAGGGATCACAGGTGGATTACGTATTAGGTGAATGGAGTGAAGACGAAAACAAAACCCTCCCGGAACGCTTGGATACATCTGTGGAATTAATAAAATCTTTTGGCACAGCTGGCGTAAACAATACCATGAATGCTTTTAATGGAAAATAAAAAAGGGAAGCTAAGTTGCTTCCCTTTTTACCATTAATCTTCAACGTATCATTCAATAATAATTTTTTGAATTGTTTGTCTTTCTCCGTCAAATACTTTTACCAAATACATTCCAGATTGCACATGGTTTAATTGTATGTCTTGTTTGAATTTAGTGGCACCTTCATACGTATTATTAAAAATGGTACGACCTCTGATGTCGTAAATTTCAACGCTAACATTTTTATTGGAATTAGAGTTTAAAACCACCGTAAACGATCCATTATTTGGGTTTGGATAAATAGAGAAATCTTCAAAACCATAGTCTGCAACAGACACCGTTGGTTGGGCACAAATTTCAATAGACCAGTTATTCAGAATTCCAGTTATTCCATCCCAATTATCGGTTACGGAAATCGTCCAATCTCCTGCACTATCCATTCCAGAAAACACATTTAATGGGGAAGATGGGCTATAATCACCTGTTGTTGCAGCACAATTAAATGCTGGAAATGCATCAGCAAAATGTACCACAATATTATCCTCACTATTACATTCCCTATTAAATACCGAAGTGGCAGTGGTTCCATTTGGATGGATAATTTCAATGATTAAATCGTTAATCCATGAATGAGAGACATCCACACTTACAGTTATATAATCTATAGTTAAAGGACTAGGAATGTTTATGGTATTTACAGCTGGAGGACCTGGATTACCATTCCCTCCTGCTCCATCAGGAATAGCAATGTTTAAGTTTGCTGCAGATGTATAGGTAGTACAGGATGGACAAGCAGCACCAGAAACCACTGTAATATAATCTGTAAGGGTTAAGGTATCTGTTCCATAAGAATTTGTAACCTGCAAAGTTACATCATAACTGCCATTTGCATTATAAGTGACTGTTGGGTTTTGATCTGTGGAGGTTCCAGGGGTTCCTCCTTCAAAGGTCCAAGACCAAGACGTTCCAGCTGGTACTGTTTCATCCATAAACTGAACGGTATTGTTTGTATCTAAACAAATCGTGTCGTCGTCTGCACTAAAAGCCGCAACTGGAGGTCCAGGCAAAGCTGGCAAGGTATAGCCACAAGCAGACAATCCAGAATGAATGTCATTGATTTCAGAAGCTGTATAACCTAGGTTTACTGCTGCTTGATAAACTGCTACAGCTGCATCATTTTGATTGGAAGAACCATTGGTCATTCCCAAACCTTCATAAAAAATTTTATCCATACGCTGTTGTCCAATGTCATCCCAAACAGTCATTAAGCAACTGGCCCAGATTTGTCCATCTGTATGAATAGAGCCCGTTAACCCTCCTGGATATATAGCGCTATAATTGGTGATTCTTCCAGACCAACATTCATTATGTCCATCCCAATTGAAGACATAATTCCAAGCTGGATCGGCAGATGTCCAATATCCATTGGCCAGACTTACGCCTCTATTATAAGATTGAGCCACGTAATCGCCACTACCTTCACTTAATCCATCTACTTGCGACAAGCCTCCAGAGGTCACCCAATCATGCAAACCATGACCAAGTTCATGATGAATTACGTCGGAATCTTCAGCATCGTCCACACAGCCTTCCCCAAAAGCCAAACGTCCAGATCCAGAAGAATAATGAGAGTTGTCACTACCATTTAAGCCATGAGGATCAAACTGAACGCCTCCTGAATATTGATATGGCAGCACATTACACCCTAAATCATCATTTATATACCCCATTAAATAATCAATGTGATAATACGTATTTACTGCCTCGAATGCACCATCAGATCTCGTAAAATTAAAAACGGAGGATGTTTGAGAATACAAGCCATCATAAGGCGCTTCATGATCTACAATTTCTGCTCTTGGACCCACCAAAGAATAAGTGCCTCCAGTTAATGTGATATCCCTTAAAACAACACTAAATCGCGCATTGTTAAGTGCTGTTGTGTTGGCATCTCCACCATCTACATAACCACTGGTTCCGTAAGCAACCGTATTGGACGATAGCGGGTCTGGGTTAAACACCATTCCAGTACCAGTGGCTCTCCTAAAAGACCCTGTTTCAGAAACTTCCTTTTCATCGTGACAGTCACTTGTATGGGCTCCCTTTTTATGTCCACAATAATAATGAGCCATATCAACTACTTTAAAAATCTCTTCTGTTTGCGCATCAACAAATACGTGCCATTCGCCTACTGGATTATCAGACAGGATAGTCACTTCATGTGCCAATCGTGTCATTTTAGTGTTTTTATAAACCATCAACCTTGAGTCTTGAAAACTTATAGGCGTTTTAACATCCAAATAATTATGGGCGAGTTGAAAAGCTCTTTCTTGAGTGACTGTAGGTTGCACTTGTGCCATTTGTACATTTAGCTCGTAACTGTTCATAACAAACACTACTTTGTTTTGAGGTGAAATGCTAATGGTTAGCTCTGCTTTGTTCACTGGATAAATTCCAGAATATTGCCGATATCTTACAACGGAACCTGCATTGGTGGTTCTGGTAGCATGATGTCGTAGGTTTGAAATCTCTTGTTTCTTAATTCCAAAGGTTTCAGACTCTTGTTGTATGTAATACATGGCCATAGCTTCAGGTGTTCCTGGTGGAACATCGTAATTTAAACCATAAAGCGCCAATGGAAATCCGGTTTCAAGATTGACTCGCATCTGGTTTTTTATCTCAGAAGTTATTTTCTCATCTGCATCAAGACGTATTTCAATGTCTCTAACAGGCATTGGTTTTTGAGCCAATAAACCGATACTGCATAAAAAAGCAACTAGTAAAAAAAGGGTTTTACTATTCCCCTGTGGATTGGTAATGTTAGTTTGCATAGTTTGTTATTTAGTTTAAGTATCTAAAATAGAAAAAAATACCGGTTTTTTTATTGGTTTCCAACTAAATAAAAAAATGATTTATGGATGAAATGTTAAATTGTTGCATAATTCTGTTTCAAAAGACCAATTAAGCCTCTATATCACATTTTTTCTTATTATTTTTTCATAAATTTACGTCTTAATTATTCTTATAAATAACATACTAATTAGTGAATTATGAAACAAAACAACTTTAAAAATGTTATTGGTTTATTTTTGTTTTTGATGGTTTTTAGTTTGCAAGCGCAACAAAAATCTTCAGCAACTTCAAGAGCTATCTCCCATGAACCTTTACAGTTAACAGAAGAAAATCAAAGACATTTTAACGAAACAGGATATGTAAGGTGTGCCACTGTGGAAATGGAAGCCTTACGCAGACAAAACGATCCTACAATCCAATCTAGAGAAGAATTTGAAAATTGGCTAGCTCCTTTAGTGGAAGCGCGTAAACAACGTATCGCTCAGGAAATTGCCGATGGAACACATAGACGTGTGGTGGTTAACATTCCTATAATCTTCCACGTTATTACAGGAACACAAGGTGATGCCAACGATTTACCTGCCTCTAGAATTCAAGCGCAAATAGATCAATTAAACATTGATTTTAGAAATCTGGCAGGTAGTACACATCCTGCTGCTACCGATGCAGAAATTAATTTTATTCCCGCCATGGTAGATCCTGCTGGTAACCCACTGCCAGAACCAGGTATCGATAGAGTTTATGGCTATTCTGGAACTATTTCCACAACTGCTTTAGACAATACTATTAAACCAGCTACCATTTGGGACCGCTCTTTATACGCCAATATTTGGACAGCCAATCTTGGTGGAGGTTTGTTAGGTTACGCGCAGTTTCCTTCAAACTCAACACTACCTGGGTTGCCTACAAATGGAGGTTCTGCACTTACAGATGGTGTAGTAGTACTTTCCGGAAGTGTGGGATCTGTTGCCAACCCTGGAACAGCTGCGCCTTATAATTTAGGACGTACCTTAACTCATGAAATAGGTCACTGGATAGGTTTAAGACATATATGGGGAGATACCTCTGCTTGTACCAATGATGATTATTGTGCCGATACACCGGATTCCACAACATCCAATGGTGGTTGTCCAACAATTGATCGTTGTCCAAGTGATGGCTTAGGCCCTGATATGGTTGAAAACTATATGGACTATACCAATGATGCCTGTATGAACATCTTCACGTTCGATCAAGTTGCAAGAATGTTAACCGTTCTGGAAAATGCAGATGGTATTTCAAACTTGCCTAATTCCACAACTGGAAATGGAGCTCCAACCATTGCGTTTAGTACTCCTAGTATGAACGAAGTGGAAGGGTCTAGCTGTACATCGCATGATATCAGTGTTCCTGTTATTATTGGAATGGGAGCTTCGGCTAATGCCACAGTAACATTTACTACTGGTGGAACGGCGACTAACATGTCTGATTATGAAATTTTAACGCCTAGTGTTACTTTTCCAGCTGGTTCAAATGCACCTCAAAACCTAATGATTAGAATTTATGAAGATGCATATGTTGAAGCTGACGAAACCATAATTGTTAACATGACCTTAAATGCCAATGGAGGTGATGCCGAATTGGCAACCAATGGCAATGAAACCTTAACGGTAACCATTTTGGATGATGACAATGCGCCAAACCCAGGGTCTGTAGTTACCCTATTTAGTGACGATTTTGAAAGCTATCCTGATTTCATCATTGATGGTATAGGGGATTGGATAACTATTGATGAAGATGGCTTAGACACCTATACAGGTGGAACCGCTACGCCTACTTGGCCTAATGCCAATGCCGCTATGGCATATCAAATTTTTAACCCTACGGCTGCTGGAGTTACAAATGCTACTTCAGGAACTGAAACGAGAAATTTCGATCCTCGAAGTGGTGCCAAATACGCTGCAGCTTGGGCAGCAGTTCCTGGAGCAAGCCCTGCAAATGACGATTGGTTAGTATCTCCAGTGCTTTCTTTGGGAGCTTCTGGAAACTCTGTATCTTTCTGGGTAAAAGCCATGTCTAACTCTTATGGTCCAGAAAATTACAACGTGGGAGTGTATGTTGGTAATGGAACACCTACCTCTGGAGCAGATTTCACATTAATATCTCCTGCTTCATTAACAGCTCCATATGCTGTTTGGACAGAAGACACTTATGATTTATCTGCTTATAACAATCAAGACATTAGAATTGGAATCCACTGTATTTCTGCAGACAGATATATGTTCATGGTTGATGATTTTAGTGTTACAACTTTTGCACAAAATGAAGTGCAAACTGTTGTAAATACTAGCACAGCTGCTCAAGTAGATTTAATTGGATCTGGTTCAGCTTATGCTTATGATAGCGTTTCTGGCAATATTATGGCAAATATTCAAAACAACGATGGCTTCGATTATGGCTGTACAGATGTGTCTGTAATGCGAGCTGGAACAGGTGCTCAAATGTACGAGAACCCAGATTCCAACGAATTTGTAATGGACAAAGTCATCAAGGTGAATACTGAGTTCGGCAACACAGCCGGAGACGTTACAGGTATATTCTATTTTACTGAAGCTGAAATTGCTGGTTGGGAATCCGCTACAGGAAAAGTAAGAGCAGATCTTTACATCATTAGGGAAGTAAATGGCAATGTGGAGGATATTGTTCCAGCAACTGTTGGTAGTTTTGCCTCAGATGTAACGCTTCAAGGTAGTTTTACAGGTGCCGATGGCGATTTCTATTTTGGTCCATTAAACGCTTATTTAAGTGTTGAAAATTATACTTTTAGTAATAGTGTTGGATTATACCCGAACCCAACTACTAATGTATTAAACATTTCACTTGCCAATGCAAATGAGTTACCAGACAACTACACTATTTATAATATGTTAGGTCAAGTGGTACTTAGCAAAAACATTGCTGCTGAGGCTGATTTATCAATAAATACATCTAGCCTAAGCAACGGTATGTATTTTATTAAGATTGCTAAAGACTCCAGTCAGGTTTCTTTACCTTTTATCAAGAAATAAATCTTATAATATAAATAAACTTAAAAGAGGATTGATGTTTATCAATCCTCTTTTTTTATGGTATAACATAGATTATCTTCCTATAAAAAATTGAATCACTTTAGTATTTAAATAAAAGACTAATTCTAACTAATTGGTAAATAGTTATATATTTTCTTTAAATTTACAACATAATCATTCTTATAAATACAAACTAACTAGTGAATTATGAAAAAAAACTACTTTAAAAACCTTATTGGTTTATTCTTGTTTTTGATGGTTTTTGGATTGCAAGCGCAACAAAAAAACACTCAAGAAAACACCAAGTGTTTCACAGACAATTACAATGCCGAATTACTCATTACTAACCCTAACATGATGGGTAGTGAAAGTTTTAAAACCCAACTAAATCAAAAAATTCAAGAATTTGAAAACAGTCCTCAAAGACGTGTTGTTATTTCAATACCTTTGGTTGTCCATGTTCTACACAATGGCGAACCTATAGGAACTGGCGCCAATATTTCTGACGCTCAAGTACTTTCACAAATCACTGTCATGAACCAAGATTTTAGAATGATGGTTGGAACTCCAGGAGAGAGTACTGCTGGAGGTGTAGATGTGGAAGTAGAATTTGTAATGGCACAACGTACACCTGATGGCTGCCCAACAAATGGAATTAACCGAGTAAACATTTGCCAAGATGGAACATCCAGTTTTGATGAAATCGATTATTGGAAAACGCAAACTATTTGGGATCGCGACTTATACATGAATATGTGGTCTTCGAAATATGTTGGTGGTATGGCTGGCTATTTAGGCTTTGCTCAAT
>Ga0209475_10000465_pt1 | contig 84402 bp, 74 predicted proteins | sample tdDd471_FD_187128 | JGI IMG/M metagenome (GOLD analysis project Ga0209475, IMG submission 187128) | Marine sediment microbial communities from the Atlantic coast under amendment with organic carbon and nitrate - tdDd47.1 (SPAdes)... | ecosystem: Environmental > Aquatic > Marine > Coastal >... | reverse complement strand
TCCAAGAATAATAATGGGAAGATCTTTCCCTGCTTTTCGCCTTATTTCTGAAATATTCGCAGAAGAAGTGGGAAAGATAATAATACCATCGACTCTGTTGGCTATAAGCTGATCGATATACTCCCCTTCGCGGACGCCATCCCAGTCGCTGTTGCAGAGAAACATATTCAGATCTCTTTTGTGTGCCTCATCATCAACCCCTTTGGCAATTTCCGGAAAATAGGGATTGAGAATATCGGGAATGATCAGACCAATAGTTGACGTTCTATTCTGAACCAGACTTCTGGCCAGAGCATTGGGCTGATAGTTCATCTCTTTGGCAATTTTAAGCACTTTATCCCTGGTTTTATTACTAACACCCGGTTTTCCCGAGAGAGCCCGGGAAACACTGGGATAAGAGACTTTAGCTTTTTCCGCGACATCCTTAATGGTTACACTCACTAGTATTTTCTTTCAGGCCAGATTTTTACATCTTTCTCAAGAAGCCACTTATGCTCTTCTCTGTAATACCTGGTTGTGGGCAGCCATCTATCTTCGGGAAGATGGGGGATCATCCAGATATAATACATAGCGTATCCGGGGGCTGCCACCTGAGAGTGAGTTTTATCGGGAAGAATTAATGAAGTATCTCCATGCTTGACCGTATAGGCATCATCATCGAGAAGAGAAACTCCAAAACCCTGTTCAGGGAAAAACCTATAGTGATATATTTCCGGCTGCGGGTGATCATGAGGGGGATAACTGGACCATTTTCCCGGATGATTGATAACCTCACCTATAACCATATTGGACAGTGGTGCAATCTCTCCATCAAATACAGTACGAACTGTTCTGATTGATGTTTCATTTAATGTACCGCCACCGAAAATATCACTTCTGACATCATCTTTGTCATAGAGTTTTGATGCAAAAGACTTCTCGTTATCAATTTTCTGTACACAGAGCTCACTAACCTCAAGAGCTGTAATCTTGACTTCCACATCATTTGGGACATGGAGTACTACAGGAGATTCATCAAAACAGGAATATCTTTCAGCTGTGAAAGAATGACTTTCCCATTCAAAAAGTACTTTTCCCTGAATCAGTAACCAGGCTCTCTCTCTATTCTCAGAAGAAGATTCTCTATTACCCTTTTCCATTTTCAATATCCCGAAATCAAAGAGCATTTCACTATTTTTCCCATGCTGTTCGGATATTGAGGTATAACCTGCAACAAAACCTTGTTCATTTTTCACTATCATAAAGCAAACCTTTTCATATTTTATTTTGTTTATTCATATAGATTTATATACTTTTCACCAGTAATAAATCACTATTTAACGCAAACGTTTAAGTAATATTATTCTCATTCTGCCATTTTGTAAAGAATTATCTCTTTTTTCCCTGTTTATACTCCCAAAGACTCACCGAGAAGCACAAGTGGATGTACTGCCACTTGTTTAGTATGATTTTCAACTTGTACAGCACAAGCTCCGCATGAAGTACTCTGAATATCCGCACCGCCACTATTTAAATGCTCGCTCATAGGGACAGCAATATCCGAAGCCTTTTCATAATGTTTGCTTTTCATGCCGAAAGTCCCTCCCATACCGCAGCACTGATCATACCAGGCTACAACATTCAGATCAGGAATCATATTTAATAGTTTTTTTGTACCGCTACCGGTTTCTTTTGCATGACAGGCATTTTTGTAGGCTAATTTTTTATTGATCGGTTTCAAATTAAATTTGTGATCGCCTGAGGAAAGGATTTCATAGAGAAAATCTGTCGCTTCTCTAAATTTCTCTCCTACTATTTCCACACTTTCATTATTGACAACCGAAGCAGCCCCTTCAGCCATCATAAAATGACACGACGGACATGTTGTAACTGGTGTATAACCATCGTTTACCACTTTGAGAAATTGATCCGTATTGTAATTGATAGATTTTTCTGCACCCTTATAATTTCCAAGCCCCAATTTGGCCAGACCGCAGCACTTCTGATCGGGAACAAGAACTTCATATCCCAGGTATTCCATTATTCTGATAAAGGCATGTCCTTCGTCCCGGTCATTGTATTTAGCAGTACAACCTGTAAAAAAGGCAATCTTTTTATCATCCTGACCGTGAACAGCTTTTTCTGATGCTGTATGTTTCAAAGATTTCATGGCATAGGCGGGAAGAGGGATTTCAGAGGAAAGACCTATGAAAGTTTTCATAACTGATCGGACCGGTTTCAATTTCAGCATAAAATTCGATAGGGGATTAAAAGCGACAGCTGCTTTTCCCAAAAACGAAGCATTGGAAATGAGCGTTTCACCAATTGTATGACTCTTTTTTTCATAATAATTGTTTTTTAGATGCTGCATAACCAGTCCTGTATCAACTTGAGTCGGGCATTGGTGAAGGCAGGTTTTACAGTTATAACAAAGATCGAGAATTTCTTTTATTTCGGCGCTTAAAAGATGTTCCTTTCCTTTCAGGTCACCGTAGATAACTGATCTGGCCAGATTATTTTTTGCTCTGGGCAGCGCTTTCTCTTTATTGGATGCAAGAACTACTGGACAGAAGGTTCTGCATTGCGAACAGCCATGGCATTTCTCCAAATTGTGGCGAACTTCCTCTTCATCAATTCGAGTTTCAGTCAGATGAACCTTATAATTTCCACCACCCATTCGTTGATGTTCAGGAAATAAAGACCTTTTTTCATTGAGAATTTTTCCGGGATTCATTATGGACCGGGGATCCATAATCTTTTTCAAATCGAGAAAAACATCATATAGCGGTCCGAAAAGATCTGGTAAAAACATGGTTCTGAGAATACCGTCGCCATGTTCCCCGCTGAATGTAGCCCCAAGAGTATGAGCCAATTCATAAACATCTTTTGCAATGGGTTCCAACTTATCTACATCTTCCTGTTTTCTAAGATCCAATAGAGGACGCGTGTGAATATTCCCATCTCCGGCATGGCCATAAGCAGTAGATTCAACTCTGTGTTTCTCGAATATCTCAAAAATACCCCGAATATAAAAAGGAAGTTTTTCCGGGTGGACTGTACAGTCTTCTACAAAAGTAATAGGAGAACTCAATCCCGGGCGATTATAAATAATGGGAAGAGCGGCTTTGCGCATAGACCATAGATTGGCCTGATCCTCATTACTCTCAGCGATCTTAACATCGAGTAAGAGATTCATCTTTTTCAGGTGATCGACACAGTTTTCCATTTGTGTTGTGAGATCTTCATCTGAAAAGCCTTCAAATTCCAGTAGTAATGCTGTTCCCGCTTTATCAGGCATAAAATCGGCCACTTCTGGGCGGTCTTTTTTAACAAGTTCAATAAAATCCCCCGCCATAATTTCACAGGTCGAAGGTTTGAATTTAAGAATTTCTATAATTCCCCGGCCACCATCTTCCAGTGTTTCAAAAAATAACATGGCAGAGCGTTTGGCTACAGGAACAGGTGCAAGTTTAAGGAGAGCTTCAACAATAATAGCCAGAGTACCCTCAGAACCTACAATTACTTTATTTATATCAAAGACACCATCTCGCAAGGTCTCCCTCAGATCATATCCTGAACAATTCTTAGCTACATTGGGGGTGTATTCTTCTATAATTTCGGAAAAATTACTGCATAATTGGAATATTTCTCTATTAATTCTTCCCCATTCAGATTTTTCTTTAAGTAATTTCTGAAAGTCGGGATCATCAACTTTATATATATGAGTATCTACAACATCACCATTAAAAAGCACAAGTTTAAGAGATTCTACATATTTTTTAGTCGATCCATATTTTACGGATTTTCCACCGGACGAATTGCAGGCAACCATACCGCCGATAGAGCAATAATCTGCAGACGAGGGGTTGGGAGGGAAAAACAAGTCATACCGGCTCAATTCATTATTCAGAAAGGTCTGAAAGGCACCCGGTTGAACGCGGACTGTTTTATTTTTTCCATTGAGTTCGAGGATTTCATTCATCTTCGGCACAAAATCCAGAATGATTCCTTTGTTGATTGCCGACCCGGCAAGACCGGAACCACTGCCTCTAGGCGTTATGGGGATATTGTGAGATTGGCAGTATTTTACTGTTTCTACAACATCATCTATGTCTTCAGGAATGACAATCCCTTCGGGTTTCATCTTATAAAGAGAGGCATCGGTTGAATAGAGAACTCTATCGATATCTGTGAATAAGAGATCACCTTTGATTATTTCACTGAGGTCTTTGTGAATTCCCTGATTCTGCTTCTCTATCATAAATACTCCTGAGGCATTTTATACTAGCGAGTCATTTTATACTACTATTATGTCACTATGTCAGACATTGTAAACAAGATTCCTGATTCTGTCAAATCAATATACTTATCAAAAGATCTAAAATGGATTAACCTTTCCCGGTACCTGAGCTACACCCCAGATTCGAACTTCTTCGATAAAACTGTTATCGGGAACATCAATACAATGAACAAGAGTTCTTGCAAAATCAGCAGCATCGGGTAATTCTATCTGCCATGAATCATCCAGATCAGCAGCATTCATAAAATTCGTCCTTGCCGCACCGGGAGTGAATGAAGAAGCTTTCCCGCCCCATTCAGACATTTCCACATGCAGACATTTTGTAAAACCGACAAGCCCGGCTTTTGCTGCTGTATAGGTTCCCCATTGAGCCCATGAATGGTGTGCACAAGAGGAGGAAACAGTAATAATGTGCCCTTTGCATTTTTTTTTCATATAGGGAATAACTTCTCTGGCACCTTTTATCACAGAGACAAGATTCGTATCGAGGACTTTGCGAATATCATCATCGGTCATTTCCACAGTTGATTTAATGGCTACACCACCACCGTGATTGAGCACAAGAACATCTATACGCCCGAATGTTTCCATTACTTTCTCTAAGGCAATTTTCCAGTCGGAACTATTTCCGGCATCTGCTTTAATTGAAATCAGATTCTCACTATTTTCAAGTTCATTCACAGCCCGATTCAATTTTTCCTCATTTCTTCCGGTAATGGCGACTTTGCCACCCATCTCAAGTATCAATCTGGCAGATTCCAATCCGAAACCACTAGAACCGCCTGTAATCATTATCATTTTATCTTTTACATAATTTTTCATGTCATACTCCCGCAAACTTTACATTCAGGATCTCTATGAAATTGAATCCGCTCAAAACTCTGATTAAAGCCATCAAAGTACAATAAAATATTTTCTAACAATGTACCTGTTCCAGTAAGATATTTGACTGCTTCCAGAGCCTGCAATGATCCAATGACTCCGGCAGTTGCCCCTAATACAGGAATGATATTTTTTTCCAGTACTGTGGGGAAAAGGCATTTAAGACAGAAAGTCTTTCCCGGAACCAGAAAAGAAATTTGTCCTGCAAGACCATTGATGCCACCGTGAACTATGGGAATTTCATTTTCGATTGAATATTGATTGATGACATATCTCGTTTGTATATTATCGAGACAGTCTATAAGCAGATCACATCCAAAGGCTGTTTCATTGATGGAGCCTGTTGAAATTGCCTGGTTAAAAATCTCTATATTGATAGAGGGATTCAGAGAATTCAGGCTTTTACCGGCAGACTCGGCTTTCGCCATGCCTATTCTGTCTGTATTGTGAACAATCTGCCTGTTCAGATTGGATAATTCGATTTCATCATTATCACAGATTTTTATATTACCTACTCCGGCAGCTGCCAGATACAGAGAAACTGGACTGCCCAAACCTCCGGCTCCGGCAATAAAAACTGTAGAGTCTTTCAGCTTCTCCTGGGCGTCATCACCCATATCGTCAATTAATAATTGTCTTGTATAACGTGTTTTTTCATCATTAGATAGCATTCAACCCTTCATCAATCAAAAATCAATCCGCCATTCTGATCTATAATTTCTCCTGTAATAAATCCCGCTAATGGATTCACGAGAAATGTAACTACATGAGCGAATTCCTCTGGTTCACAAAACCGCTTAACAGGAATTTTCGCAACAATCTGCTCCCTCTGCTCTTCAGTTAACTGCTTCATAACCATAGGAGTTCTGACATAAGCCGGAGCTATTCCATTAACAGTGACACCATAAGACGCCAATTCCGCAGCCAGAGAAAATGTCAGTGACATGATTGCCCCCTTCGAAGTGGAGTAAGCAGTCCCGGCAGTAATACCTCCTGATTTAGCAGCCAATGATGAAGTATTTATAATTCTTCCCCAGCCCCTCTTCTTCATTCCAGGCATAACCAGCCGAGAGAGGAAGAATACACCATCTAAATTGACTGACATAACTTTCTGCCATTCACTGACAGAAGTCGCTTCCGCTTTGTTATTACTGAGAATTCCCGCATTATTGACCAGAATATCAACATTTCCAATCGTTCCTTCAATGACTTTGAAAGCTCGTTCAACATCATCAGGATCGGCAAGATTACAGGCAACAGGGTATGTTTTTCCTGGTAGTTCTTTCTGAAGGTCATTTAAACGTTCCTGGCTAATGTCCATTAATATTACATTATGCCCCTCTTCCAAAAGGGCTTTGGCAGTAGCTACTCCCAGAGAGCCTGCGGCTCCCGTGACAATTGCCGTTTTGTTTTCCTTAATAAAGTCTGGCATCGGCTCCCCCATCAATTAAAACAACATCGCCGTGAATCATTGTGGCGGCATCTGATGCCAGAAATAATACTGTATTGGAAATTTCCACTGGCCAGGCAAAACGCCCGAGAGGAATTTGTTTTTTTACAGGATCAGCTTTCTTCGGATCACTCCAGACCTGTTGTCCCATAGGTGTCAACACAACAGTCGGAGCGACTGAATTCACACGGATATTATGAGGACCGAATTCTATTGCCATTACTTTTGCCAATCCGTGAATCCCGAATTTGCTGGCGCAATAGGCTGCATGTTCTTCTATTCCACCGATTCCTGCATTACTGGAGACATTGACGATGGCACCTCCACCCTGTTTTATCATTTTTGCTCCAATTATTTTTGTTATTATAGCTGGCGCTCTGAGATTCACGCTCAGAGTGATATCCCAATGATTTATATCCAAATCGATTATAGTTTCGGGGAAGCTCAAACCCGCATTATTGATTAAAATATCAATTTTAGATTCTTCTTCTGCGAAATACTCAGCCATTTTGACACAATCGGAACTATCGGATAAATCAACTGTATATATGTTACATTTCCCACCTAAGCCCGAAACGTCTTTGACAAGAGTCTTAAGACCTTCTTCATTTCTATCGGCAGCACAGATATTCCCACCTGCTGATGCAAATGCCATTGCCACTTCACGGCCTATTCCCTGCGCAGCGCCGGTAACCAGAATTGTTTTTCCCGAAAAATTATATTTTACATTTGTTACTTCAGCAGCACCCATACATTTCTCCTCATTACTCTTATTATTCTATTCTCATCCACCGACAAGAGCCGGTAAAAGGTGTATTACAGAACTTTCACCTACAAGTGTATTTTCATTGTCTAACAACCTGATATCCATTTGATCCACTGATATGATTGTCTGCATACTCAAAGAAGCTCCCCTGAGCAATTTATCTCCCATTCGGGGAAACTGATCGGCAAGTGTACTGATTACATCGAATACTGTTTCACCTTCAATAATCAGTTCATTTCTTTTTCCGATAAATCTTCTCAAAGGGCTGGAAACCTTAACAATTGCCATTATCAGCTATACTCTTCGAGTTCCAGCTCTTTAACTTTTTCTGCTGAGGGAATTCCGAACTCGTCCCATCCACGATATTTATAATAGTCATTTAACATGCTATTCAGTGGAGGAAGAACATTGGTACCACCACCTCGGACATGCCTGAGCATTCTCTCGGGGAGAGTATCGTCTTTACGGGTCAATCCATGTTTCGCATTATAGAGCCGTTTGATATTAAATATTCGCTCTCCCGTTCTGAAAAATTCGTCTCTATCCATATCCCATCCTGTTGCCGCATTAACAGCTTCAATGACAGGATCTACAGTTAGTCCTCCGAATAGAGCAAACTTACAGGTTGTAACCGAATCTAGCATTCCCATCAGGTTCTGCATTTGGAAGACATTTTCAGCTTTTCCCTCTTCTGTAAATCGGTCCGGTAAAGCTGGAGTTCCCAGGTCTTCCAGAACACCTCCCTCTTCAAAATCATGAGCAAATCCCGATAGATGGCAGGCTCCTCTTGCAGAAGTGGCCATACCTATGGCGGCTGTAAACTTCGCTCTTCCATCATGTGCCGGAGGTTCCAGACCCTTTACTTCTGCAGCGAACTCTTTAGCGATTCCACCTATCTGATTGGCAGCTCTTCTCACACCCTGGCCCAGAAGAGATCCGATAGATCTTTTTTCACCGATTTGGACTAGTATTTGTTCAATGGCTTCCCGGCTACCCCATTCCAGCTTGACTCCGTCTGTATCTTTAGCTGAGATCAATCCTCTTTCCCAGGCTTCCATTGCGAAACCTAAAGCTCCACCCGCGGAAATGGTATCGAGTCCATAGCGATTACATAATTCATTGGCTTTTATTATTGTCGAAATATCGTCATTCAAAAGGTTAGTACCCATAAGGCCCATGGTTTCATATTCGGGACCGGCAGTTTCCTTGCCATCGTGGGGACCGCCTTCTATCTGAACAACACGACCGCATTTGATCATGCAGGTCCCGCAGTTATAAGCTTTTTTCAAATGGGTTTTAGTCATAGTGTAACCGGTAGTTTTTTCAGCACCTTCTGCCCAGCTTCCCTGATACCAGTTTTTAATCGGCAGGTTACCCAGTTCTTCCGATGCCTGAAGGCCGTTGGCAGTCCCGGCATCTTCCATAGATTTCATGTCGCTTTTGATTTTAACTGACATTTTTTTGGAAATGCTTCTGATCGTATCTTTGTCTGCCAGCTCATTTTTCAATTTTCCATTAACAACAACTGCTTTTAGCATTTTTGAGCCCATAACAGCACCCAAACCGCAACGTCCAAGAGCTCGCCCATGAATACCATCTGTTATAATACAGGAGATAAGTACCTTTTTTTCTCCGGCTTCGCCGATTACAGCTGCTTTGGCATCTTTCCCTTCTACATCTTTAATCATATCTGTTGTATCAAAAGTATCTTTTCCCCAGATAAAACCGGCATCTTTAATCTCAACAGATGTATCGGTAATATTTAAGTAGACCGGTTTAGATGAACTGCCTTTAATTACAAGAGCATCATAACCGCATTTTTTGAATTTTCCAGCCCAATACCCACCGGCACTGGCCTCTGCAAAAATCCCTGTTAGTGGCGATTTGCTGACTACATCAAAACGATCGCTATTGAATAATCCGGAACCATTGAGAGGACCGGTGGCGAACACAAGAATGTTTTTATCGCTTAAGGGATCAGTTTCCGGACCAGTCTCATCCATGAGGATCTTAGCGCCCAATCCACATCCGCCTATGTACTTCCTGGCAATTTTTTCATCAAGTGTTTCAGTTGAGATCTCACCGCTGGTAAGATCGACTCGCAGTATTTTTCCCCAGTATGCTTTCATCTTTTCTCTCCATTAAATTCTTTCAATGCGTCTATCATGGCGACAACGTTTTCTATTGGCGTTCCGGCCTGGATATTATGGATGGTATTAAAAACAAATCCCCCACCGGGAGCCAGGACCTCACAACTTCTCAATACATCAGTTCTAACCTGTTCTTTTGTCCCGAATGGAAGGGTTTTCTGCGTATCGACTCCTCCACCCCAAAATGTGATCCTACTACCGTATTTCTCTTTCAAAAGCTTGGGATCCATTCCACTCGCCGTCCATTGAACCGGGTTAATAATGTCAAAACCCGACTCTATTAATCCTTCCATCATCGATTCAATAGCTCCACAGCAATGCTTGAAGGTTTTCCATTGGGTATTTTCATGTATCCAGTTATTTATCTTCTGATAGTATGGTTTATAGAGGGTTAGGAAAGTTTCCAGTGAACAGAAAGTAGAAGTCTGAGTCCCGAAATCAGTCCCGCAGATCCAGGCTATATCCAGAGAATTGCCAATTGTAGAAAACATTTTCTTCAGATTTTCTATGGCTATATCAGTTTGCCTGTCAAAAAGCTCATGAAGATAATCCTGTCTGATCAATGTTGAAACATACCACTCTTCTATATCGCGTATTCCCTTGGGATTATCCATCCAGGGAGCGGGAACACAGGCTATATCACCGAGACCTGTACCGGGAATGACTCCGAATGATGCCCTTCCTGTACTTTTATGATTATCAAGTTGATATTTCATCCAGTTTAATTCGACATCACTGATCGGACCGAATTCTTCAAGATTATCTTCCACATTCAGATTATCTTCATCAAAATCTGACTGCCTGATTATGGCATCAAAATAATAACCGCCTTTCGGCATTTTAGCACTCGGAGAGAGACTGATATCTCCTTTTGGATAAGTGAACAGATCTCCTTTTTCATCACGGGAAACATTGAAGGATTCTGGAACAAGAACCTTAAGGCCATCTTCCATTACAAAGTCCTTCCAACTGTCACGTGATATGCCGAAAAATGAATTGTATGATGGAATCGAGTCAACATCGACACCCAATACCGACTTCAGATCTTCATCGATTTCACCCATCATCGTATAAGGCTCTTCTACTTTGACCAGTTTTTTCTCGAGACCGTAATAGTCTCTTAAACCGGCAACAATACTGGCATGAATTGTTGTCTGGGCACATCCTCCAAAATCTACGGGAACACGATCAGTTTGTTTGTGATTCAATGTATCCTTAATTCTTTCTTTTCCAGTTATCATGATTATCCTAACCTTTGAATTGGGGATCTTTCATCCCTTTGACATCAACTTTAATTTTGAACAGGTCTCCACTGAGAGCTTTCTCGCTTCTCTCTTCTTTAGTCATCCCGTACCAGCCTGTAGTTATATACAATTCATCCAGATCTTCCCCGCCGAAGGTCATGCAGGTAACGACATTGCAGGGTAAGCGAATTTCACGATCGACACGGCCTTCTCTGTTGTATCTTGTAATTCTTCCTCCATCCCAATGAGCATTCCAGACAAAATCCTCGCTATCGACTATGATTCCGTCAGGTAATCCCCTTGTTTCAGGAACCATAGCAAAGGTTCTTTTATTGGAAACTGTTCCATTTTCCGTGTCGTAATCATATGCCAATATGCGACCTTTAAACTGTTCGCTGAGATATATGGTTTTACCATCGAGACTGACTCCGATACCATTGGCAACTGATAGGCCTGTATCCAGGGTATGGAGAGTTCCATCAGTATCAAGACGATACAGACATCCATCGGGATTGATATGATTTACACAATTCATTGTGCCGCACAAAAATCTCCCCTGTCGGTCAACAACTCCATCATTGAAAGCCAGATCCGGTTGATCCTTTACAGGGTCTACAATAAAAGTGCACGTTTCTGATTCTCCATCCCAGAATGCAAGTCCTTTTTTTGTGACCAGGATCCAACCGCCAAGTGCTCTTCTGTGCATAGCTGTAACTGGCATATCGACTTCAAATTTATCAAAACTGCCATGGCCCCGGTTATATTTGAAGATAGAATTATGTTCTGTATCAACCCAGTAAACTGCATTTTCCTCTTCTACCCAGACTGGTGACTCACCAATTTCGTTCTGTACGGCTGCAATCATTTCCGGAAACATATATAACCTCCTACCCCGCGGGGACATGGCATTTTTCCGTTTACATAGAATCTTTTAGAATCTGAACAAGATCCTCTTTTGTGGGATCCATAGGATCAATTTCAATAGATCCACCCATATAGCGAATGACATTAGCGGCAATTAAATCTATGTCTTTTTCCTGAACTCCCAGCTTAGCTAATCCTTCACCAAGTCCAATATCACTAATAAGTTTTTCCACTTCCTGTACACTGTCTTCCAGTCTGTTCTGACCTTCGTTTGTATTTTCATTTCGAAGGAACATTCCGATGTTTTTAAACTTCCCAGCATTACCGCGCATGCTGAAGCGCATAGTCTGGGGCGTCATGCAGGCAAGAGTTTCACCATGGGTTGTTCCCGAAACTCCGCCAACTGTGTGAGCCAATCCGTGACAGACTGTAACGATCCCGACAGCAATGCTGAAACCAGCCAATGTATTGGCATAGGCCATTGCCGTTCTAGCTTCAATATCATTTCCGTCTTTTACTACACGCCTCAAATATTTCCCTACGATTCTTATTGCCTCTTCACAATACTTATCTGTAATAGGAGTACTGAGAGTACTTGTATATGCCTCAATTGAATGGGCCAAAGCATCAAAACCTGTAGATGCTGTAACTCTCTGCGGCATGGAAACCATGAGTTCCGGATCGACAATTGCTACTCTGGCAAAAGTATTATCACTACCGATCCCAGGTTTTTCCAGTGTCTCTTTATTGGTGATAACTGACCATTGAGTTCCCTCGCTACCTGTTCCAGATGTTGTGGTCACGGCAATTATAGGAAGAGTTTTATTGGTTATTTCCGGAGTATTGTCACCCATACAGAAATCCCAGATCTGTCTATCATGACCAATGGCCACAGCCATACCTTTAGCAGCATCGATGGAACTACCACCACCCAAACCGATCATAAGATCGCATCCCTCTTTTTTAGCCAGGGCTGCTCCGCGATCAATTTCCGTATTTAAAGGATTGGGGCTGACATCGGTATAGGCCAGTGATTCAATTCCCGATTCTTTTAAAAAACCCTGAATTTTTTTGATCAGACCATTTTCTATGAATAAAGGTCCTGTAGTCACTATCATCGCCTTTTTGCCGTATTGCCCGGCATAAGTTCCGATTTCATTTATTTTTCCCCGACCGAATACAAGTCTGACCGGTACGTAATATTCAAATTCATTTATCATAATATATCTCCTAAAAATATGTACTATTTAAAGATTCATAAGAATCTATGTTTCTAACCTGACTTTGATTAATAAATGGTTCAGCATTACTGCTAAAATAAGGACACTGCCCTTTGCAATCATCTGCCAATAAGGTTCGACCACAGTCATAAGACCTGTCGTAATGCATATAATAATCAATGCGCCTATTATGGATTTCGCAACCGATCCCTCTCCACCGGAGAAAGCCGTTCCCCCCAGTAATACAGCAATAATACAGTTCAGTTCCATACCGTCTCCCGACAATGGATCACCTATTGACATATAACTGGCTCTGGCGATACCTGCCAGGGCTGCAAATACTCCGACAACTACAAACAAAATCCAACCAATTTTTACTGCATCAATACCTGAAAGTTCAGCAGAAGTTCTATTTCCACCTATAGCCGCAGCGTACTTTCCCAGTACCGTTTTTTTCTGTACTATGATTAGCAGAACCACGATGAAGATTGCGACGTAAAAGGCAATTGGCAATCCCAATAGGACCTTTTTCCGGGCATAATCATTAATCCAGGCGGGCATAGTGTAAACAGCACCACTCTTTACCGCATTCAACCCCTTAGGGACTATTAACAGGGCAAGCCCCTTGAACAGACTTAAAGTTACCAGAGTTGCAATTACCGGTGTAATTCGCAATTTCATAACCAGAAACCCGTTAAAAAAGCCGCAAGCTATTCCCAATAGAACTGTCAAAAAAAATGATAGAAAGAATCCAAAGCCATGCAAAATAAGCCATGAAAAGACTACAGCACTTAAGCTCATAGCGCTTCCAACTGATAAATCAATATTCCCCGATATCATCAGTAAAGTGAATGCGCCGCTTAATGTGATAATAGGAACAGCACTTCTCAATAAATTGATTACACTTGCAGAGCTTAAAAAATGCCCTCTTCCAAAAAAATTCACCTTGTCCAGCTTAATAACGCTAAAAATGATTATTATTAGCAGCAGCACGGCATATATATAATATTTTTTGACAATTAAATTCCATTTATGCGATTGATCGCTTTTAAGACTTTTAATGTCAGCATTTGTACCTTTCATTTTATGATCCCCTTGATACCTTTTTATCCGTTTCTCTTATCCAAAGCGTAACGCTGTGCCAGGATAGCCAGGAATGTCACACCGCCTTTTAATAAGAACTGCCAGTCTGGTGACAACAACAATCCTGTAGCAGCTGATGTGACAACCACGAGAATAAGTGCTCCGACAACAGTACCGAGCACCGATCCGAAGCCTCCGTTAATATTTGTTCCTCCGAGAAGTGCAATTACAAGGGCATCAAATTCAAACCCGATCGCCCGATTTGAAATTCCCGCTTTAAATTCAGAAGCCATAAGTATGCCTGTGATTCCCGCCAATAGAGCGCTGGTCAGATACAGCGAGGTAAGGTGGCGTTGAACTCTGACTCCGGATAATCTCGCAGCTTCATTATTGGCACCGATAAGGTATGTTCTTCTGCCGAAAATTGTCTTTTTCTCCATTATGACCGCTATGATCACCAGAATAACCATTATCAAAACTGATAATTTTATTGATGTTCCTTTTATCGAAACATTTCCTATGACACCGAAAATATCAGGTAAGCTGGTATTTCTCTGTGCGCCATGAGTGATGACCTGTCCGATTCCGCGGGCCAGCATCATAGTTCCAAGAGTAATTATGATGGATGGAACTTTCAGCTTAACTATAAAAAATGCATTAACAGCACCTATTATAAGAGCACAGAGTAAAGCCAGGCCAATGGCAAGACCATAGGGTAATCCCAAGCCTACGGCTAATGGATTTTTCAAAGGATCAGCACTTTGTGAAAAATAAACCGACAATACCCCTGTCATGGCAATGACACCGCCTACGGACATATCGAAATTGCCTGTAATCAATAAAAAAGTGACACCTATGCCCAATATTATGAGATACCAGTTATTGGTAATCAGGTTTAGAATATTCTGAGGCAAATAAAAATTCGGCACTACGAGACAGGCTAAGCCATAAAGTCCGAAAAGAACACTTACCATAAACAGACTGATAAATGATTCATTACTCATTGAACCGACTTTTCTCTTTAACGAATTAGATAAAGTTTTATTTCTCATTGTTCCGCCCGGTCCTTTTAATATTCCTGTTTCCGTTTCCATAATTAATCTCCACATGCTGCAGTTTGCAGTATAGATTCGCTATCTATATCCGGTCCGTTTTCAATTTTGCATTTCATTTCACCTTCAAACAGAAGATATACGCTGTCACATATGTTGACTATTTCAGGAAGTTCCGATGAAAAGATGATGATTGACTTCCCATTTTCCGCTAGATCGCGAATGATCTGATAAATTTCGCTTTTGGCTCCCACATCAACGCCTCTGGTGGGTTCATCTAGAAGCAGCATATCCGCATTGGCAAACAGGCATTTGGAAAAAACCACTTTCTGTTGATTTCCACCGGAAAGCTTGGCAACCTCTTTCTCCATACCGCTGGTAGCTATCTGAAGCTGTTTAATATAGTCGGCGGTAACTTCTTTCTCTTTCTGTGAGTTTATGAATCCGCTTTGCGAGATCTCATTCATGTTCATTACAGAGGTGTTGCTGCGAATTGTTAACATGGTGAAGAGTCCCTGCGACCGTCTTTCTTCAGGAACCAGGGCAATTCCTGCTGAAATAACATCATGGGGAGTTTGCTCGAGTTTCTTTCCATTAAAAATGACATCGCCCTTATAGTCATCAACACCGTAAATAGCACGAGCCAGTTCAGTTTTCCCGGCACCGACAAGTCCGTAAAATCCTGCAATCTCTCCTTTTTTCAAATCAAAGGAGATATCATCCAGTTTATGATTGGAAAGATTTTTAACCTGAAGAACGATTTCAGTTGACATGTTTTCCTTCGGAACATATTGCTCGAAAACGGTCTTACCGATCATGAGTTTGATCAACTCGGATCTATCTTTTACTTCAGACATAGCCTTGGTAGCAATATGACCTCCATCGCGCATTACGGTAACGTATTCACCGATTTCGAATATCTCGTCGAGTCGGTGGGATATATATATAACAGTGACATTGTTGTCATGTAATTTTCTGATTATTTCAAAAAGCCTTTCAATTTCAGCTTCAGATATGGCGGCCGTAGGCTCGTCCATTATGATTATGTCGGCATCGGATGCCACGGCTTTGGCTATTTCTATAATTTGCTTTTTAGCTACGCTTAAGGTTGAAACAAGCTGATTTGGATCAATAGAAGGTTCCAGGTCTTTCAGAACCGCTTCCATTTTTTTTATTTTGTCCGTTTTCCTTAAAAAACCGAATGTTGTATCTTCCATTCCCAAAGTAAGGTTATCTGCAATTGAAAGCTGATCTACAACATTGAGTTCTTGAAAGAGTGTACTTATTCCCTTGTGTTTAGCATCTTTCGGGCTGCGGGACTCATATTCTTCACCATTTAAAAACACTTTTCCGGAAGTTCTCGGAATGGCTCCTGTAAGGATTTTTATTAAAGTTGACTTCCCCGCTCCGTTTTCTCCGACCAGGCAGTGAATGGTATTTCTCATAATATCAAAACTGACATCGTTTACAGCTTTGACTCCGGGATATACTTTTACAAGATTTCTGATTTCCAAAACATTATCTTTCATATCATTCACCCTATTCATATAAAATTACCGGAGGAAGTTATTAAACAACGGCCTCCGGCATTTATCATTTTACTTAATACTTACACCAAACTGTACTTCAAGCCATTCAGCTGCTGCATTCTGTTTCATAGTCCAATAAGAAATAGTGAAAGACTTTTTAAAATCCTCTACTGAATTTCCTGTAGATGAAATCTGATTCAGCTTTCCATTCTTAATATCAAACAGATTGTCAATTCTTCCCTGTCCAGTCTCAATTGGAGGAAGACCCATTGAAAGTTTGAGAGAACTGTTAGGATCATAAACTTCTTTCATTTCAACCGGGTCGAAGTCAACACTGGCAACTATTTCTGTTAATGGTGTTCCATTATTCATAACACCACGACCAGCCTGTCTTAGAGCAGCCATTGTCCCTACAGTCAGGTTAGAAGCTTCTGAGTAAATGATGTTAACTTCAGGTCTCTGTGTAATAAGGTCCAGCATAACCTGCTTTGTAGTATCCCCACCTTTGTTTGCTTCAAGGCATCCGAGATTTGTAGCACTAGGATCAACTGAAAGAACTCCCTGAGCAAAAGGATCAGTTCGTCCTGAAGATACCTCAGTATGGTTTGGCCATCCGATTTGAACCATTACGATTGGTTTGTCCGGATTTGCTTTTTTCCATTGTGTTGCCGCTTCTGCACCCATGGCAAATGAAGTTCCCGCCTCATCACTTCGAACTACGGGAACCGCAGGACTGCCCTGTGGTGTAAAAAAAGTTGCAACAACAACACCGGCATCAAGGGCGTCCTGGATTCCAGGTCTTGCTGCTTCTACATCCCAGGTGTGAATGGTTACCATATCCATACCCTGAGCAACGACCTGATCCAGATTCTCAAGCATTACATTGGCATCTGATTTTCCATCAAATGCAAAAACTTCTGCACCATACTTTTCCATTGCGTACTCTTTTGCAGCGACATATTGCCCCTGATGAAAAACATTACTCATGTCTGATACGAAAAAAGCGATCTTCATTGATTCGTCATTTTCCTGTTCTCCAGCAGCAAATAGCCCAACAACACTCATCAATAAAACACAGATGATTGTAAACAGTTTTTTCATTTTCTTCTCCTATTGATAATGATTATCCAATTTTCCCATTGAATATTTAGATTCAGTTAACGTCATAGGAACCCTCAAAAGTGTCTGCGCAACCAATTCCCTCAACGCTTAATTTATTATTCTATATCAAATACTATTCGTCAAGTAAAATATGTTATATTTGGTAGGCTATTTTATATGTGGTATTACAGATTATTGATTTATGTAATAATAAGAATCATTACTAATATCTAAATGTCAGATATCATTGTCAGAGCTATTAATTGAAGTATTTAGATAATTAATTATTTTATTAATAAAAATGAATTCTTTAGGTGGGGAATTGTTTTAAAGTAAAAAAATCGGGAATTTTATACTATGAAGATATAAAATTCCCGACCATTATTAATTATTTATATGCTGATTATTTGATATTTGATTTTGGAACCTGATTCTCTGATTTAACCTTATCATCGAAATAATCACCGGTATAACCAATATCTCTGGAAACCTTCATGGCACACTGAAGGACCAGATTTTCAAAGGTATCAACACGGGATTTATCAAATGTGCCGACCAATCCGGTTATCCCCAGTCCGGCAATAACCTCGCCTTCGATATTAAAGACAGGAGAACCTATGCATTGTATTCCATTATTGTATTCTTCATCATCATATGCGATACCTGTTTTACGGATTGTTTCAAATTGACTCATGACATCCTGTCTGAGGACTTTAGTCTTAGAGGTCATTTCAGGTAGTCTAGGAGGCAGAATCTGCAATACTTCTTCTTCTGTAGAGAATGCCATAACACATTTTCCATAGGCATTGGGGTGAAAATAGACTAAGCTGCCCGGAACGACTCGAAGATAAAAGTCGACCTCGGGACTAACCGTATCCAGTACCAGCATCCTATCACCGTGGGGGATCTGAATCTGACATGTCTCTTCGGTTTCTCTACACAACCATTCCATATGAGGCCTGGCTCTCTGATTTAATTCAAAACGGGTATACAATCTCATTCCCAGCGTAAAAAACCGAGTGCTTAACTGATAACCTCCCGATTGAGAATCCTGAACAACGTATTCTCTCTCGGTTAATCTCTTTAATATTCTAAAAACTGAATTTAAGGGTATGTCCAATATTCGGGATAATTCTGTAACGCCATGTGGATGAGAGTGTTCAGACATGAATTCCATTATATCCAGTGCCCTATCAACAGCAGGTACAGAGTATTCTCTTTGTTCTTTTGGTTCTTTTTTAACCATATCTTTAAAATCTCCAACAACGCTATATATGCTTTCTATATTTAAAATATAAAACCTATATATAAAAAAGTCAAGCTTGTCAGTAATGGTTATTATTTATTATATTCTACTTCCAGTGACGTTCCATCCGCAATTTCAGTTCTTCTCTATAAGCATCCCAGTCAGTAATGGGATGTTTCGCGACTCCCTCTTCACAGGCTGCTTTGGCTACAGCCACAGCTTCCCATTCTATTACCCTGGGATCAAAAGGTGTCGGAACCAGATGTTCTCTGCCAAACTCAAGATCTTTTCCTTTATAGGCATCTTTTACAGATTGGGGAACCGGTTCTTTCGCCAGATCAGCAAGAGCTATAGCTGCGGCCATCTTCATGCCTTCTGTAATTGTACTGGCTCTCACGTCGAGAGCACCTCTGAAAATAAAAGGAAAACCTAGCACGTTATTAATCTGGTTGGGGTAATCACTTCTGCCTGTAGCCATAATGACATCATCTCTGGTGGCATGAGCCAGTTCCGGAGAAATCTCCGGATTCGGGTTGGACATGGCAAAAACGATTGGATCTTTAGCCATAGTTTTCAACATTTCAGGAGTCACACAGTCAGCAACGGATAAACCTATAAAAACATCAGCTCCGTTAATAGCATCAGCCAGATCTCTGGCATCAGTTTCCACTGCGAATTCCTTTTTCAGTTTAGTCATGCTGAGGGTTCTGCCCTTATAGATAACTCCCTTTGAATCACACATAAGGACATTTTCCCGTTGGACTCCGGCGGCAATGAACATCTGTGTACATCGTATTCCTGCTGCTCCCGCACCATTGACGACTACTTTCAGATCAGACATCTCTTTACCGGCGATTTCAGCAGCATTTATCAATCCCGCAGTGGAAATAATTGCCGTCCCATGCTGATCATCGTGAAATATGGGAATATCACACATTTCAATCAGGGCGTCTTCTATCTCAAAACATTCGGGAGATTTAATATCTTCCAGGTTCACACCGCCGAATGTGGGTTCCATCATTTTAACGACTTCGATTATCTTTTTCGGATCTTTCGTATCAAGCTCAATATCGAATACATCAACATCGGCAAATCTCTTAAAAAGTACTCCTTTCCCTTCCATCACCGGTTTACTGGCTAATGCTCCTCTGTCACCGAGACCGAGAATGGCTGTGCCATTGGAAATGACAGCTACGAGATTTCCCTTACTGGTATATTTATAGGCATCTTCAGGATTTTCTGCAATTTCCAGAACCGGTTTTGCAACACCGGGAGTATAGGCCAATGATAACTCCTGAGCAGTCATACAGGGTTTTGTTGAAACAACTTCAATCTTCCCCGGTTTATTGTCCATGTTGTGATAGGCAAGAGCATCTTCTTTTAATTTATCCATCGTTTTTTATTCCTCAACTTTAGGGACTGTCATACAGCCATCGGTTAGTAAGATGATCCCGGCATCGGGACCTTTTTCCTTTAGAGCGTCATCAACTGCTTTCTGCAGATCTCTGACTGGTTTTATAAATATTTTCTTCCACAATTCATCGGGGAGATCACTACAGGCACGGACATCGGCCCATAAATTGACTTCAGCCATCTTGCCCGCTTTGTGATATCCCAGAACATAATTCTCTTTAATCTTTTCAAGAACTTCAGCTGGTGTTTCACTGGAAGACAGGAGTTCATAAAAAGCCTCTTCTCCCAGACCTTCCCGACAGGAAGAGACCATAATGAGGATTCCTCCGTCTTTTAATGCCAGTTTTCCGTTATCCAGAGCTTTTTGAGACTGATAGAGATCAACATCCATGGGGTATCCCGCTACAGAAACGACTATATCAGCTTTTTCGGGAATCTCTGTAACAAAGATTTCCTCAGCTTTATCTATTGCCCGAAAGAAGGATTCATTGATATCCCCTGATGTGAGGCCATAGATCTTATGTTTTTTGTCCAGAACAGCCTGAATGGAAAAAACATCACAATTCAAGGTTTTCAGAGCATCGATCATATCTTCATGAACGGGATTACCTTCCAGTTTCAATGCACGGGCATCACTATGAAGAGCATGTTTATGATTCATTTCTATAGTTTTATAAGAAGAAACTCCCGGTAGAAAACTTTTTCGGCCTCCGGTAAAACCGGCAAAATAATGGGGTTCCACTGAACCGATAATCATTACTTTATCATATTCAGTGACCAATTTGTTTATATGCATTTCCGTCCCGTTCGATGAAACACCAAGATAGGCCATTTCATCATTGCGGGCATCATGCGACAATATACGATCTTTATAATAATCATATAAATCACCAAATATAAAACGGTACTCCTCATTTGTGGGAGCTCGATGAACGCCAGTTGCGATTATGAACTGAACATCCATATCCTTCAATTTCGAATGAATGTTCTTCAATACTCTTGCTGTAGGTGTAGGTCTGGTCCCATCATTTACGATTACCAGCAATTTATCACATTCACTCAGAAAGGAATCAAAAGTATACTTACCCACAGGATTATCAAGCCCCGACCTTATTACATCCTCTTCATTTACAAAGGGTACATCATTAGCTTCGACAATTTTGATAATTCTTTTATCATCAATTTCCAGTGGGATAGAATCCCTTTTATATGAGATATTCAGTTTCATTATTATCTCTCTTTAAGAGTTAAAGTTTCTTTTACATTTCTGACTACATCTTCCGCAGTAAGTTTATACCGTTTCTGAAGATAATCAAGGGTTCCCACTTCTCCAAATTCATCATCAATCCCGACTCTTCTCACTAGAGTAGGCCAGTTTTCAGATAAATAATCCGATACGGAACTACCCAGGCCGTTGACTCTTTGAGCATCTTCACAGGTGACGATAGCGCCGGTTTTTTTAGCATATTTCAAAACCAGTTCTTCATCGAGAGGTTTGATTGTATGCATATCAATTACGGCAGCAGAGATTCCCTCTTTCTTAAGCAATTCCGCAGCTTTCAAAGATGCTGTGACCATAACCATGCCGGCGGCAATAATAGTAATATCATCTCCATCGAGTAATACATTACCTTTGCCCAATTCAAATTCCTGATCATCAGAATAGAGAACTGTTGTCCCTTTTCTTCTGAGTCTCATATAAGTGGAACCTTTGTGTTCAGCAGCTTTCTGAGTCAGTTTGTAAGCGGAAACCGTATCTGATGGTTCGAAGACAACCAGTCCCGGAACCATTTTCATTATTCCGAAATCTTCGAAGGGCATATGGGTTCCCCCGTTCATCTGGGAAGTTATCCCCGGATCCGTACCAACGAGCTTCACATTCTGCTGAGCATAGTTGGCCGATAGGAAAAACTGATCGAAAGCCCGTCGCGAAGCGAAGCAGGCAAAAGTGTGAGCAAAAGGAATCAAACCGGTTGAAGAAAGTCCGGCGGAAACTCCTACCATATCAGCTTCTGAAATACCCACATTAAAAAATCTATCGGGATATTTTTCCTGGAAACTACCGGAATTGACACATACAGACAGATCAGCATCGAGCATAACAATCCGGTCATCTTTTTCCGCAAGATCGGAAACGGCATCAACAAATGCGTCTCTCATATGTTCGTATTCTTTAAAATCTTTTGCCATTTTATTTCACCTGTCCTTCGAGTCTTTTTATAGCTTCTGCCGCCTGTTCTTTGCTGATAGCCATACTATGATTTGCCTTTTCCCCTTCTCCGGGGAAATAACCTTTGCTTTTTATGGTGTCCATAACAATCATTGAAGGTTTCTCTGTTTCAGACTGAGCGTTCTCAATAGCCTCATCCAAAGCTTTAAAATCATGGCCGTTTACTCTCTGAACATGCCATCCGAAACTGGCCCATTTCTGATCCAGTTCACCGACATCCATAATTTCGGCAGTATAACTATCGAGCTGCTGTTTATTGTAGTCTGTAAAGGCTATCAATTTACCAAGCTTAAAATGATTAGCTGTCATAGCTGCTTCCCAGACCTGTCCTTCCTGACTTTCCCCGTCACCGAGAACAAGATAAGTAAAAGCATCAATTTTTTTATATCTATTGCCAAGGGCGATTCCCACAGCAGCAGATGATCCCTGCCCCAGAGAACCGGTCGTAAAATCAATACCGGGAGTTTTGTTCATATCGCAATGGCTGGGAAGATTCGTGCCCCCCTGATTCAAAGTATCCAGCCAATTAAGAGGAAAATATCCTTTATCGGCTAAAGAGGCATACACAGCAGGACCGGAATGCCCTTTTGAAACAACCAATCTATCGCGGTCTTCTTTTTTAGGATCTTTGGGGTCAACATTGAGCCATTTATGGTAGAGAATAGTCAGTAAATCAACTACGGACATAGCTCCGCCAATATGACCAGCTCCCAGGTTGGCAATTTCATTAATTGTAAGTGTCCTGATTTGAACGGCTTTTTTTTCCAGTTCCAGAACTTCTATATCAGTCAGCATTATTTTGCTCCTTATTTTTCACTTATCTGCTTTTATCATAGCTTCAATCAGAGGTAGTTTCACTCCCGATAAAAACCGGACCATTGCTCCGCCGGCCGTACATACATAATTGATCTTATCCAGATCTGTAAATTTTGCCGCAGCACTGACACTGTCTCCGCCACCGACAACTGAAAAACCTTTGCAATCAGCAATAGCACGCCAAACCTCTTTTGTACCATGTTCAAAAAGCTCACTTTCAAACATGCCTGCCGGCCCGTTAACAAAAACAGTTCCCGCTTCGCTGATGATTGATGAGAATGAATCAATAGTATTCTGTCCTATATCCAAAAACATTTCATTACACGGGAGTTGATTTATAGATATTTCTATTCGCTTTTTCTCTTTTTCATAAGCCAGATCTTCGGGCAGGACTATTTTGTCTCCATATTCATCCAGAAATATAACAGCTTCATCGATGAATTTATCGAGAGATCTATCTGAAATAAATTTCTCTTTGGTTTCGCCCAGCTTAATTCCTTTTGCCAGAAGAAAAATTTCTCCTGTCACACCACAGGCCAGGATTTTATCGGCAGATCCATCTTTCAAAACTTTTTCCATCATCCCGAAAGCATCGGAGATCTTCGCTCCACCGAGTACAAAAACAGATGGTCTCGCCGGAGATTCCATTACCTTTGTCAAAGCACTGACTTCTCGATAAAACAGCGGACCGGCTGCTGAAGGAAGCAACTCCTGAAAGGCTACCATAGATGGTGCGTTTCTATGTGCTGCTGCAAAAGCATCATTTATGTACAAATCGAAAAGCGGAGCCAGTGATCTGACCAGCCATGTATTTGTCATATCTGAAGCATTCAGTTTTACGGCATCTTCAAAAGTTGAAATTTCTTCACAGAGATAGCGAAGATTCCCCAGTATCACAGCACTACCGGGCTCAAGATCCTTAACTGCTTCAACAGCAGAAATCCCACAGACATCATCTATATATTTAATATCTGTTCCCAGTCTTTCACTCAATTTATCAGTATGTTCCTTAAGGGGAATCAGATTCTGATAATCAAGCGTATCACCTTGATGGGCAATTATTGCCACTTTCGCCCTTCGATCGAGTAACCACTTGAGAGTAGGTACTGTTTTATCAATCCTGTTCGTATTGACGATTTTTTTTGTTTCACTATCTATGGGAGAATTGATGTCCACACGGATAAGAACTCTCTTTCCGCTGACATCAAATTGCTCCATAGCTTTAAAACCGAGCAGCCTGTCTGAAGCATTTTCCATTATTTCATCCCAAGGTATTCATTTGTTTTTGCCGTACCGGCTTCTCTCGAATCCTGCATACTCATCGCTGCTCTGATAGCATCGATATTTTCAGGGATTACAACAGCTTCCTGGGGAATATTGATAGCGAACATTATGTCGTCTCCAGAATTCACTATCGATTCTTCAAATACGGCGATTTCATACATATCACCTCTTTTATTCCCGAGATCTCTCGCGTATTTGAAAAGCGAAGCATTCCCGAGAAAACCGTCTGCCAATCGAACGACTTTGATTCTCGGGTGTGCTTCAAAAAGATTAAGGAGTTCATCTTTTTCAATTTTATTTTTTGTTGTAACTACAGAGGTAATTATGTGACCGTGTGTGACCGGAGTATGCACAAGGATACCGGTACATTTTACATGTGGCATTATTGTCATAAGATCCAGAGCCTGATGACTTGGAGCTTTAGCTACTTCCAGAGCATTGGTCAAACCTCTGTGGTAATCGCCTGGATCAGCAACTCTTCTGATTATGGTAATGGCAGTTCTTACGACACCGACAGCTTCATCGATACAGTTTACCGCTCTTATAAGACCTGTTGTATTACAGCTTGTAAGTTTTAGATAATCGACATTGAGGCCTTTTTCATAATTGGCATAACCGTGAAAAAAGACATCGGCAACATCATTACTTTCACCACCTTGAAATATGGCTTTTACATTATATTTTTTATATAACTCTTTGTTTTTCGCACCAATTCCGGCACTGGTGGCATCGAGCATAATATCTACTTTCTGAATCAGTTCTTCAAGAGTTCCCGTTACAGGAATACCCCTATCTGTTAAGAGATTTTTCTTTTCGGGAACAGCCGTATACAAATCGTATGGCATTCCGCTTTCATACAAAGCCAGAACAGGTAATGTTGGGGCTACATCGGCAACTCCAACCAGTTCCATATCTTCCTGCAAAGCTACTCCATCAGCTAATCTCTGACCTATAACACCATAACCCGCTACACCAACTTTAATCATTTTAACTCTCCTGTTATTTATCACTATGTCTGACATTGTAATGTTATAGATAAAACCTGTCAAGGTTTATTACAATGTCTGACATTGTGATATTCTCTTGACTAAATCCTGAATGTTGAAATAGAATAGTATTCATGCCTATAAACAAAATAAAACAACAAACCGTAGTTGATCAGGTTATGGATCAGATTAAGGAACTCATCTCATCGGGTCAGTACAAACCGGGTGATAAAATTCCCACAGAAGCAGAGCTTGCTGAAAGATTTGGAATCGGCCGCTCATCAATAAGACAGGCTATTAATATCTTCAACTATCTCGGTGTTCTCGAATCTAAAGCATCCCTGGGAACCTTTGTCCAGGAAAGGGCTCAGATCTCTACTGAAGCACTGACATGGTCCCTTCTTCTGGGAAATGATGAATTGGAAGAGATGGTCGACTTAAGGGCATCAATTGAATTGTGGTGTGTTATCGAGTTGACGATTAAAATCCATAATAATGATTCAGCTGCCCAACAAACTATCGATGCTCTTGAAGAGATCGTTAATGGAATGGAGAAATCTGCTTCTGCAAAAAATAAGGCCGAATTAATCAATTTGGATTTTAATTTCCACAAAACCATTATCGAATATGAAAAAAATGAATTGTATATCTCTTTGTATAATACCCTGAAATCTTTTCTCTATGATGAGATAAAACAGACTCAGATGAATTATGAAAATTTAAAGCTTATTCCCAAAGAACATAGAAATCTGATAGATGCAATTAAAACAGGAGATCAGACACAAGTTCTCAAAGCCTATCAGGGACATATCCGGAACATTAAGTATAAGTTAAAGTAAAAACAGCAAACATGATTATTGTAACCACTGAATGAAGTACAATAATATTATTCAATAATTTAAGCTCATTATTTTCAAGATAATCAGCAGCCAGTATGGGAATAGAAAACATTGGTGGAAGTGAAATCAATAAGAAGTATGCTGAATTGTAATAAACCGTATTTACAATAAATTGATCTAACAAAACCGCTTTAAGAATGTACCCCAGAGCAAAAGCTGCTGAAAGCCTTAGAAGCAAATACTTAAAGCTCTGCTTCAAATATGTAAATGAAAGAGATATGTTGAATCCGATAAAAATAAGAATTAGAGGTGTGGTCAACTTTGCTGCACTGTTTAATGTATGAGAAATCCCTAGAATAAGGAAATTACTACTGTTAGAGATATCGATATGTAAAATGCTGAAAATGCATCCAAGAATGATCCCCCAGATTACCGGTGATTTAAAAAAAGCCCTATTGATTTTGGTCTCGGCTTCGCCGTCACTTAAAAACCATCTTAATAGAAAATAGAATACAAACCAGATAAAAATCTCGTTCCCCATTCCAAACATTGTGTAATGGTGCAAATTGTCAATTCCATAGACAGCCTCAAACAAGGGTATTCCAAGAAGCCCGAAATTCATAGTGGAAAGACAAAGTGGGAGCAGCCTATTATTGGAACCTGTAATTTTATAAATAAGGACTCCGAGCCAGAACAATAAAAAATTAATGCTGAATACCGTTATCGTTACCGGTAAAAGACTCAGATTAAAATCCAGACGGGAAAAAGACAAAAAAAGAACAGAAGGGATTGCAAGATAGAGGACGATTATTTTTACACCCTCTATTCCTCGATTATTCAGTACTCCACTCTTTCGGAACAGAATCCCTATAATCAGGAAAATAACGATTTTGAGAAAGCCCGCTGCTGCTTGATCCATTTAATTTTCCTGAATTTACGATTTAACCCCCGAAGATAAAAAAACTCCGGGGATAGTTTTTACTTAAAATCTACCCAGACAGAACCGTTATCAGCTGAATCTACGCAGTTTTCCAGAAATCTAACACCATCGATTCCCGATTGGATTCCAGGAAATTCAAGTTTTGTAAGAGCTTCTTTATCATTATCATCAGTGGCCTTCATGGCAAATCCGAAGTTTTTATACAAATTGGACCACGATTCGAACAATCCCTCTGCATGTCCGCATCCAATACGATCGGCAGAGACACCGGAATCATCATTATAGAGATAACCATGCCCGCGTTCGAGCAGCTGCTTTGGTTTGCCCTGCACTTCATAAACCAGCTGGTTGGGATGTTCATCCCACCACTCAATGCTGGCCTTACTACCGACTACTCTAATTTTCTGCTCATGAATAGCTCCGGCATTTACAGCTGATGCCCATAAATTGGCAACTGCACCGCCTTTAAGATTCATAAGAACAAAAGCATTATCCTCGAGAGGTGCCCGATTTTTGATAAAACTCTGTCTTGAACACATCAGTTTCTCAATTTCAAAATCGGGAACCATCAGTTCTGCCATATAGAGACTGTGAGTACCTATATCACCGAGAACATATGTCGGTCCCGCTACTTCAGGGGAAACACGCCATTTTGCTCCGGGATCATTTGCCTCGACTTCTTCAGAATGCCATCCATGAGCGAACTGCATATTGATAATCCTGATATCACCGAGCTCTCCGTTTTCAATCATTTTTCGGGCCTGATGAACCATTTGATATCCTGTGTAACCGTAAGTCACACAGATCATCCGGTTATTTCTTTCGGCAATCTTTTTCAAATCTTCAGCTTCGGCGGAAGTAAAACAGAGAGGTTTCTCACATACAATATGCAGACCAGCTTCAAGTGAATCCTTACACATCTGATAGTGGAATTTATTGGGAGTAGCTATGGAAACAACTTCGATACCATCTTCGCGCTTTGCCTCTTCAACCAGCATTTCTTTATAATTTGAATAACATCTGACAGCTTCAAGACCAATACCGTTCCCGAAATCTTTTGCCCTTTCCGGGTTAATGTCAAAAGCACCGGCTACAAGATCAAACATACCATCCCGCAATGCTGCCGATCTGTGAATATATCCTATCTGGCTGCCGCGACCACCACCGATCATTGCCCATCGATAAGGGCGATCTAATTTTTTTTCTTCATTAAACATACAATTCTCCAGTTTAAAAATGCTTCTTCATTCTTTTAAGTGTGTCACCAGCAATATCCATCAGATCAGCTTCCCACAATTTGTGGCAGAGGATTTCCCCTGAGTAAAAACCATCGTAACCAGTGGATTTAACCGCATCTATCCATTCACCAATAGCTATATCACCATCACCGGGCAACGCACCGCGCAGAAGTGTTTCATCAACCCATGGAGCTCCCTCGGCAGGGCGAAAACCATCGGCTATATGAACTCCATAAATCATGTCCTTATCGAGCTTTGCAATATCCTCGGGAGTTCCACCGCGGCTGGCCCAGAAGTGCCAGAAATCAACAACAAACCCGAAGTTATCCATTGCGACCTCTTCGACAAGCTTCCGGCACTGATCGATTGAGTGAATGGGAGTCCAGGCGGCTCCTTCATATTGAAATCTGATACCTTTCTTTTTACCCAATTCACAGATCCTGCGGATATTGGCCGCAGTGAGAACAATATTATCCCTCTCCGATTTGTCAGCCAGTTCCATAAAACCATTCAGCTGGATGGTACTGCAGCCGATTTCTGCCGCAGTGTCCACCAGAAGGTTGGCCTTGGTCATTACCTGCTCGAGTTTTGCAGGATTCTGTGTTTCCACATCACCGATGATGTCGATACAGCTGACCTTCATTTTATGCTTCTCGAGTAGTATGTTTATATCTTTTCCCGTGAAACCGGAAGCGAGATATCTATCCAGTTTATCAGTATGCAGTTCAACCGCATCATAGCCGGTTTCTGCCGCAATCATTATATCTGTTGCTACATTGGAGTAGCGGACAAGTAGTCCGTGTAATCCGAATTCCACTTATACCCCCAGTTTCTCTTTTATGAAAGCTCTCGATTTCTGTGCGTACTCAAGAGGATCATAGAGGTGCGGATCCTGTTCGGCTTCAACAACTATCCAGCCCTCGAAATTGCTGTTTTTAATCACATCAAATACTCCGTCCCAATCCACCATGTCTCCATCGCCGGGAACAGTGAAAACACCTTCAATAACAGAACCCACATAACTGTAGCGTTTTGGTCCCACATTGTTCCAGACTGATTTCCTCAAATCTTTCAGGTGAATATGAGCTGTTCTGTCTATAAACTTTTTAAAACATTCAACGGCATTTTCTCCTGCATAAGTCCAGTGTCCTGTATCGAGAAGAGCTTTAACCAGTTTAGGATCAGTCATATCCATCAGCTTGCTATACTGCTCAAGAGTCTGAATACCAGTTCCCATGTGGTGATGGTAGGCGACTGTCATCCCTTTTTCAGCTGCCAGTTCTCCGAGCTTATTACATCCTTCAGCTATCTTTTTAAAATCGTCATCGCTGAGTGTTGGTGTATTTTCATAAAGAGGTGCTGACAAATCACCTTGAACACTCAAACCAACTTCGCAAACACCGATCATCTTTGCTCCTACGGAGTGAAGGTAATCTCTGGTTTTGATAAATTCTTCTATAGTAAATGCTTCAGGTCGGGTTGTAAAAAAGCAGCTGAACCATGAATTGCAAATTTCGAGATCCCTGAGTTTCAGAGCCTTATTCATAACTTCAGCATCTTTGGGGTATTTATTTCCAATTTCACTTCCCTGAAATCCCGCAAGAGCCATTTCGCTTAGACACTGCTGGTAAGTAAGCTCACCACCGAGCTCCGGGGCATCATCATTTGTCCAGTTTATCGGCGCACAGGCCAGTTTGATTTTTGCTTTATCAATCATTTTTATACTCCTTTATTTTATCTGTCAATTCTTTAGAACTGTTTTGCTTTTGCTGACATTTCCTTAATATTTTTAGCTGCTTCAACTACGGCATCTCGTGCAGAGACTTCAGCTGTACCGACACGCCACCACGCTTCATAACCTTCTGTCATTGTCCCGGGAAGCACTTTAATATCTACGAGATTCAAGGTTTCTGATTTTTTCAGTTCCGGAAAAAGAGTGTTGAGCTCATCTATAGTCTTGGCTTCAAATCCTTTCGCACCGTAGGCAGTGGCAAGCGCTGCAAAGTTAATCGGCAGACATTTACCTGTTAATCTGTCTGTTGCACCATCGCGATATCGGAACTCATTGGCAAAACTCGGGATACCCTGACTGCGTTGTAAGTTGTGAATACACTGAAAACCACTGTTATCGAGGACGATGATATTGATTTTAATGCCTTCCTGAAGAGCTGTGACAAGCTCTGTATGCAGCATGAGAAATCCACCATCACCGACAAGAGCGTATACTTCCCTATCCGGTTCGGCCAGTTTAGCTCCGATCGCTCCGGCAATCTCATAACCCATGCATGAAAAGGCATACTCCGCGTGATAGGCATTGTGAGAATTTGTGTTCCAGACTCTCTGACAGTCACTGGGCAGGCTTCCGGATGCAGTGACCACAATGGCATCTTTTTCAACCAACTCTGCATTGAGGACTCCCAGAACTCTCGACTGAGCAAGACCATCTTCCAACTCTATAGAGAACAGTCTTTTGAGCTCTGCAGCCCACTCTGCCCGTATATCGGTTATTTCTGATTTATATGATGATTTATATCCACGCTTTTTCAGTTCTGTTTTAAGCTGCTGAAGCGAAAGTTTTGCATCGGCAAAATAAGGTTCGGCATTCATTTTATAGGCATCGAGATCATTGATATTTATGGTAAGCATCGGTGCTTCATCATTGTAAGCAGACTTGGATGAGGTACAGAAGTCATTCAATCTTGTTCCGATACCTATGATGACATCAGCATCTTTTGCAATTTTATTTGCAGCGAGGGTTCCAGTAACACCGGCTCCACCGAGATTGTACTCGTTGTCTGCAGGAAGAGTGCTTTTCCCTGCCTGAGTCTCTCCAAAGGGAATGTTGAACTCTGAGCAGAATGCTTTCAGCTCCTCTCCCGCTTCAGAGTACTTCACTCCTCCACCGCAGATTACAAATGGTTTTTTACCGGCGGCAATTTTATCCGCCAGCCGTTCGAGTGCCGATTCATCAAGACATCGTCGCTGATTGTAGTGAACTCTTTTTTCGAAGAACTCTACAGGATAATCATATGCTTCACCCTGTACATCCTGAGGCAGACATATTGTTACAGCTCCGGTTTCAACGGGATTTGTAAGAACGCGCATGGCATCGATCATCGCACTCATAAGCTGCTCAGGCCTTACAATCCTATCCCAGTATTTACTGACTGGCTTAAAGGCATCATTGGCAGTAATATTGTGATCATAGCTCTGCTCAATCTGCTGTAGAACGGGATCGGGCTGTCGGTTACCGTATGAATCTCCCGGCAGAAATAAAACAGGGATTCTGTTGGCAGTTGCCGTTCCAGCAGCTGTAACCATATTCAATGCACCGGGACCGATTGAAGATGTGACTGCCATAATCTGGCGTCTTTTCTTCTGCTTTGCGTATCCCATAGCGATATGAGCCATACCCTGTTCACTTTTCCCCTGAATGAATTTTAAAGAGTGACTCTTATCTTCCAGAGCTTCTCCCAAACCGACGACAATTCCATGTCCGAAAATTCCGATAACTCCACTGACAAATTTGATTTCTTCACCATCAAAATTTAAATACTGGTTATCAAGGAATTTCACCAGGGCCTGAGCCGTTGTTAATCTTATTGTTTTCATAACATCTCCTATCTTCTTTCTATCCAGCCCAGAAGCCGGTATTTTTCTTCAGCTGCGGCCTGAACCGCAGACATAGGTTTATTAAATAATTTCACTCGATCGAATTCATTGGGTTTAGAAAGAACCTGTTCCTTCAACTCGTTACCGAACGCCATTCTCAAAGCTGTTCCGATATTCATCTTCCCGACATTTGTCGACAGTAGCTTTTTCACATCTTCATCGACAATGCCCGATGTTCCGTGAATTACAAGAGGAATGTCCGTACAATTCTCAATTGCACTGAGACGTTCAAAATCAATCCGTGCCGATTTTGTCTGCATCCTATGCAGAGAACCTACAGCGACAGCCAATGCATCGACAGGAGCGCCGGCGGCAAAGGTTCGTGCATCTTCCGGTATAGTCAGAACCGATTGGACCTCTTTATTTCTGTCCGTATAGGGAACTGATCCCAGCTCAGCCTCAACAGAGACATCATTCTTTCGCGCCAGTTCCAGAACACGTTGAGTATTGACAATGTTTTCTTCCAGAGACAGCGCCGAACCATCATACATGACAGAAGTGTACCCTGTTCCAATTGTACGCAAAATCAACTCAAACGTTTTCGCATGGTCTAAATGAATAACAACAGGCACCTCTGTTACTTCAGCTAGAGAACGGTAGAGTGCGGCGCTGTATGCGGGATCCATATGTTCAATAGCATCACTGTTAGACATCAGTATTACCGGAGCGTTGAACTTCTCTGCAGCGTTTATCACTGCACGGGCATCTTCATATCCGAAAACATTGAAGCCGGGAACAATTCTCCCGCTCCGAGAAGCAGATTTTACACATTCAGACATATTCACAATCATAACGTTACAATCCCGCCCTGTACCGGGATATAAAATCCTGAATCTCTTTCAGAGTCGGCATAGATTCCGAACAGTCGGGGCTCTGCACGACAATTGCAGCGGCACCGGCACCGATCTCCATCCCTTCAGCCACTGTCATACCATTTAACAGTCCGTATATCAAACCTCCGGCATATGAATCTCCGGCTCCCATAGTTTTCAATGGTATTACAGGAAAAACCGCTCCTTCAGTGACTTTGCCGTCATCAGTATAGGCAAATGATCCTTCTTTTCCGTGTTTGACAATCACGACTTTTGCCTTGTATTCAAACCATCGCTCAGCCGTAACTGCATCGTCCCGGTTACCTGGATTTGAAAACATTTCCATCATATCGAATTCTTCCCGTGTACCGACAATCACATCACATTTTTGCGCAGCAAGTGAGAAATAGATTCCGCACTCTTCCTTAGATTTCCAGGTATAGTCGCGATAATCTATATCAAAAAGCACTCTTGTATCGCACTTTTCAGCATACTCAAGTGCGGCAAAAACCGCCTCTCTTGAGGGACTACGAGAAAGTGCCGTTCCGGAAATGACGAGAAGTTTAGTGTTTTGTATATACTCCCTTTGAATATCTTCAATGCTGAGGTTCAGATCGGCGACATTATCCCTATGAAGAATAAAACTGCTGTCTTTGGGAGATCTGATCTCGGTAAAGGCAAGACCGTTCATCCCCCCGTCCTGATCAGCTATCAGATTATCAGTGTTTATCCCTTTGGATTCGAAGTAACTTCTGATATATCTTCCATGCTGGTCATCAGAAACGCGACCGATAAATCCTACATTGAGATCATATCGGGAACATGCCACAGCAATATTTGCCGGCGATCCTCCAACTGTCTTTCTGAATGTCATATTTTCTTCCATTGGAACATTCATCTCAACAGCATTCAAATCAATTCCGGCGCGGCCGAGTGCTACGACATCAATTGTTTTATTCTTTCCAAACACCAGCATAAGTCTGTTTTCTCCTAGCGCTCAGGCCAGATTTTCGCATCGGGCTTTTCAGCCCATAAATGCTGCTCTTCAAAATCAGGTTTGATATAGGGATTATCATCGAGGTGACGGATTACCCACAGAAAATACATAGCATATCCGGGGGCTGCCACCTGGGGGTGTACGAGATCCGGAGGAATAACAACCGTATCATTCTGCTCCATACAAACACCTTCATCTCCCAACTTGAGGAGTCCGAAGCCGTTTTCAGGAAGAAATCTGTAAAAATAGATTTCGGGCTGATTATGAGAATGGGATGGAAATCCCGCCCATTTCCCTGGATAATGAACATCTTCACCAATCATAAAGTTGGCACCATCGCTAATAGAGACATCAATGATTGTTCTTACCAGTCGGGTTCCGGTCTCGTTCATTGAACCTTTTCCCCGGGTCTCTTTGACCAGCTCTTTTGAACCGTAGAGCTTTGGTGTAAACATTTTGTTATTCTCGGTCTTATGTACGGTAAACTCAGTTTCATCAGACAGGGCTTTAATCTCAACCTTTATGCCTTTGGGAACATGAAGTGTCCGGGGATCACTATCATAGAGATTCTCCCGTTGTACTGTTATGCAGTTGCCATCCCATGACAGTTCGGCTTCCCCATGAAGCAGTAAAAAGATTCTTTCCAACTCTTCGTCATTTGAAAAACTGTCACCTTTTATTAACTTTAGAGCACCGAAACTCATCAGCATTTCAGGATTCGATTCTTTGGATACAATCTCTGTATACCCTTTAGAAAATCCATCTTTATTTCTAATCTTGCACTTGGCTTCCAGATCCATAATCACTCCTAAAATATCACCTATGAAATACTATAAACACATCAAAGCAAACGTTTGTCTTTGATGTCTGAATCCTATATCTCTTTTTTCCATTTGTCAAACTCTACTTTTATAGAAAAAAGTTTTTTTTAAAAAAAAAGACCTCCCCTCCATACTTAAATGAAGGTGGAGGTCTGGAATTTATTGTTCAGTTCGTTTCTCTATAGGAGAACTATCCTCGCGGAATTGCTCAAGCATCTCCCCGACATGTTTAATCAATACTTTTTCAATTTTCAGAGTTTTGACACTTGGTCTGTCATCATCCCTCTTCCCATTTGTTACTTTATAGGCCTGAGAGAGCCATTCCACACATAGATCAGGGGGAATAATGCTGGTATCGAGAATTAGATCAAATTCCGTTGAATTGTTGTAATCAAACCGGAAATCCGATTCGACAAAAGTCCGGCGAACTTTGTCATTTTCTTTGACAATTCTACGGGCTTCATTTTCTGAAATATTGCGGTCTTTCATTATCCGGTGAATCCGGCAGGTTTCCGCCGCTTTAATTCGAATATTTATAACATCGGAAAAACTATCGAGCAGACCGAAACTACCCCGCCCTGCGATAACAACATTATCGTGGTGCGCAACCGCCAGAATTACTTCCGCAAGAAATTTTATTGTCATCTCCCGATACTGATCTATTTTTTCCCACACTGAGGGAACCGTTTCATATATATTATCAAATTTACTAAATCCGTATTCTTTCATAATTTTGGAAATACGGGTCTTATCAACATAATCATAACCAAGCTCTTCTGCCAGTTTCTTTCCGATATAAGTACCCATACTGCCAAGCTTTCTTGAAATAGTAATAACTGCCATAATTTACTCTCCCCGTCGTTCACTTAAACGACCCGTTGTTAAGGATGAGATTTTCACTCACCCCGCAAAACTAGCCTCTTTTCTGCTTTCGGGCATCAATAAGAACGGCAATAACGATAATAAAACCTTTAGCGATCTGCTGCCAGTAGGCGTTTACACCGAGGAGGTCCATTCCATTGTTCAATACACCGATAATTAGGGCTCCGACCACACATAAAGGGATCGATCCAATACCACCGCTCAATGAAGTACCACCGATTACTGTCGAGGCAATTGCGTCCAATTCGTAAGCGAGTCCATAAGTAGGATTCCCTGCTGAAGTTCGTGCTGTCAGAATAATGGCAGAAACAGCAGTCAGAAAACCGGCATATGCATAAACTTTCACCAGGGTCCTTTCAACGTTGATACCGCAAATTCGAGCTGCCTGAACATTCCCTCCGATAGCAAATACATGACGACCGAATTTGGTTTTACTCAAGAGTATGTGCGACATTATCCCCATGGCGATAAAAATCCATATAGGTAGAGGAATTCCGAATACGCTTCCTGTACCAATAAAGGTAAATGATTCCTTCAAGTCACCAACCGGTCGGCCATTGGTATAAAGGGCGGCGGCTCCACGGGCAACAGTCATCATACCAAGCGTTGCTATGAAGGGCGGAATTTTTCCGAAAGCTGTAAGCGTTCCATTGACAATCCCTAATAGCAATCCCAATAAGAGGGAGATCCCTACGGCGATCGCGATAGGCATCACAATACTGACAGGCTGATCGGGGTTCACCATATTCTGCGACATAGTTGCCACAACAACAGAGATCAATGCAATAATGGAACCGGAAGATAGATCAATACCGGTGGTGATAATTGCAAAAGTAACTCCCATTGAGACGATACCGATAATCGATACCTGGCGGATAACATTGGTGATATTTCTCATTGAGAGGAATACCGGCTCTACGATCGCCAGAATGGTACATAAGCCGACGAAAATTACGACTATTCCATATTTGCTCATAAAGGCACCTATTGAGGGCCTACTTAATATTTTTTGCTGAGACATAGTCTTCAAAACCTCCCTAAAGTTACAGCTGTTCGCCTGTGGCAAGCTGCAGAATTTTTTCCTGTGTGGCTTCTTCCCGGCTGATTTCTCCGGAAATCCTGCCTTCAAACATAACCATGACCCTGTCGCTCATAGAGAGGATCTCTGGCATTTCCGAAGAGACCATTATGATGCTCTTACCCATTTTTGCAAGCTCACCGATCAAACGGTGAATCTCTCCCTTTGCTCCTACATCGATACCCCTGGTTGGTTCATCGAGAATGAGAATCTCAGGAGTAGTCAAGAGCCATCTGGAAATAAGAACCTTCTGCTGATTACCGCCTGACAGATTCTTGATCAGCTGCTCCAGAGTCGGAGTTTTAATTGAGATTGCTTCCCTCTGCTCCTGGCAGTTCTCTTTGATCTTTTTACCATCGAGCAATCCATTCTTCAGATAAGTCTCCACATCGGGCATGATAATATTGTCTTTTATCGACATATCGGGAAATATCCCCGTTTGCTTTCTATCTTCTGTTACAAAGGCTATTCCGTGTTTAATGGCATCAATGGGTTCGCCAATCTCAACACTTACACCGTTAATGAGAATCTCACCTGATTCGGGAGGTCTGTACCCAAAAATTGCTTCCATAACCTCTGTTCGTCCCGCACCCATAAGCCCGGCAACACCAAGAACCTCTCCCTGTCTCAATTGAAAACTAATGTCTTCAAATTTCTTCGATAGATTCAGATTCTTCACTTCAAGAATAGTATCACCGATTTCCACTTCTTCTTTATGGAAAAACTCATCAATAGAGCGACCGACCATCATACTGATCAGGCGGTCCTTATCAAAATTATCTATAGTATCGGTGCCGATGAATTCTCCATCGCGAATAACAGAAACTTCATCACAGATGGCAAAAACCTCATCCAATTTGTGAGAGATATAAATAACAGCAATATTTTTCTTCTCTTTCAGATCTAGAATGATCTTATAGAGTTTTTCGATCTCTTTTTCAGTCAAAGCAGATGTGGGTTCATCCATAACGACCAGATCCGTATCATAGGAAACAGCAGTAGCAATAGCAACAAGTTGCGCATTGGCAATACTTATCTCCGACATCATAAGCGAAGGATCGATATCAATATCTAATTCATCAAACAGAACCTGAGTCTCTTCCACCATCTTTTTCTGATTAAGGAGACGCAATCCACGCTTTGAGATGATCTCTTTTCCTAAAAATACATTACTGGCGACTGTCAAGTTCGGAACCGGACTGATCTCCTGGGGGATCATGCTGACTCCGCCCATGATAGCATCAATCGGGCTTTTCACCTCATAGGGCTCACCCTTAAAAATTATTTCACCCTCATCAGGCTGATGTATGCCGTAGAGAACCTTCATAAGAGTGGATTTACCCGCTCCATTTTCCCCCATCAAGGCATGCACTGTTCCCCTTTTAATGGCCAGGTCTACACCTTTCAGTGCCTTAACTCCCGGAAAGGATTTGGAAACTCCTTTCATCTCCAGGACATATTCCATATTCATCACGACTCCCGTTAATATTTCAGCAATTGGTTTCTTTAAACAAAAGAGAGAGAGCTGAAACTCTCTCTCTATCATTATAGTAACTAATCTTTATTTGTACTCACTCATATTAGCAGGATCAACTGTCTCAAAAGGGATCCAGTCCCATTTCTCAACATTTTCACCTATAGCAAGTTTATAAGCAGCAGCAGCACCGTTGTATCCCTGAGCGTTCATATTCTGAAATACTGTTACATCTAAACCAACACCAAGATACTCAAGAGCATCGGGAGTAGCATCTACACCGGCAATAATGATATCGCCGTCAGCAAGGTTTGCACCCTCAGCAGCAAGGAGAGCTCCAATAGCCATTTCGTCATTATTACATAGAACAGCTGTTAAATTTGCACCACTCTGGATCCAGTTTTCTGCAATCTGCATTCCTTTAGCTCTGTCCCATTTACCTTCAGCATCCATAACAATTTCAATATTGTCATACTTGGCAAAAACCTGCTTGTTACCTTCAGTTCTCATTCGGGCAGCTTCATGACCAAGAGGTCCCATAATAATTCCTACAGTTCCACCATTAGGCTGCATTGCTTCAGCAACCCATTCAGCCTGCAGAATCCCGGCCTGGATAGATTCGGAACCAGTATAAACATCGAATTCACCATGTAATTCCTCAGCGGGCATTCTGTTTGCAATAACGATTTTAACGCCATCTTCTCTACATTTTGCGAAAACCGGCTTTAGAGCAGAGATATCGACAGGAACGATAAGCATAACATCAACACCTTTTACAAGCAGAGTTTCAATCTGGTTCAACTGAACTGCCGCATCATCTTTAGCATCTGTCATAAGCACTTCAACATCATCGTTCTCAGCGTCGAAATCTCGAACACCATCTTGTAAATAAGTCTGTCCTTTATCGGAAAAACTACTCATAGCTGCACCAATTAATACTTTTCCATCATCCTGCTGACCAGTTGCAAATACGGCACTCGGCAAAACCAACATGCACATAGCTACTAACACTAATACTGTCTTTTTCATCATATATCTCCTTCAATTTCACGCTCAACAAGCAAACGTTTGTTTGATTATCAACCTCAATATCCAATTTGTCAAATTATTTCTTCATTAAATTTGCAATAATATTATTGAATACTGTAATTCACTTAACGCTCTGCATTTACCAGGTAATTATAGCTGGTTATTATATCGTCAAGTGTCCCTTTTGAATCTCTGGGATCCCGTTCCTGCTCAATTGTAACAAAGCCCCTATAACCAATTTCATCGAGAATTCTCAATATTGATTTATAGTCCAGACATCCCTTTCCGATTGAACACATGACACCGAGCTTACAAGCATCGAAGAACCCCATCTGCTCTTCAAGAGCTTTTCTGTAAACACCGGGATTGATATCTTTAAAGTGAACATAATCCAGCCTTGATGCGAGTTGTTTAAGGCTCGAAGCAGGATCATCTCCTGCATAATAGAGATGACCTGTATCGAGACACAAGCCCGCCTGATCAATATGAATATCATTTAACAGCTTCTCTGTTTCATCTTTAAATTCTATATAACCACCGGCATGAGGATGAATTACAGGTCTGATTCCAAATTCCTCAGATGCGATCTTCGAAATAGTTTTTATATTATTCATCATCAGATTCCAGTTCTCGGGATTCATTCGCTGAGCCAGTTCGCTATGGCCTGCCGTATTGTTGCGCAGAGCCTTAACGGAGTCAATTACAACCAGATAGCCTTTCCGCTTTCCTTTTATAACCTTAGACAGCAGCCTGCAGATATCTTTTGTTTTTCCACTAAGTTCCTCTATATTTGAGGCTCCGGTGAGATCGTCATATATAGTTCCCGCAATCAAATCAAGCCTTTTTGACTCGAGTACATCCCCCAACAAAGAAGGATTAGTCGGCAAGTATCCATATGGTCCCAACTCAACCCCTGAAAATCCTGAAACTCCAGCCTCGTCTAGCATCGTTTCCCAGGAAGGATTATCACTATTCGAAGGATCTTCGATGCCCCAGGAACAGGGTGCGATAGCAAATTCAATTTTCATAAGCATCTCCATTTACATCAAACGTTTGCCTAATAATAAAACGATATCCCCTCTATGTAAATCAAATGTACGCAATTTAAGCCAATTGTTGCCCCATTTCATATTATATTGCTTTACAATACTGTAGAAATGAGATTAGATTTACTCAATGATGAAAGTAACAATTAAGGATATTGCACAAAAACTCAATCTCAATTTTTCCTCGGTTTCCAGAGCGCTGAACAATAAACCCGGCGTAAGTGAAGAAACAAGGAAACTGGTTATGGAAACAGCAAAAGAGATGGGGTATCGTCCCAATGTTATAGCAAGGGGTTTAGTAAGCAACGTGACAAAAACTCTGGGGATTCTCATGCCCGACATCATTAATCCCCTATTCGGGGAAATAACAACGGCAATCATAGAGACCGCTAATGAAAATGATTACGATGTCTTTCTCTGCATTTCAAACTGGAACAATGAGAAAGAAATTAGTAATATTCATGCCATACAGCAGAAACAGGTCGATGGAATAATAGCCAAAGCCGTAAGTGACGGAAGCGGAAAGTTACTCGAGGAAGCCAGCGTCCCGGTAATAGGTTATGAAAGCTGGGCGAAAAACAATAAATTCAGTTCCGTAAGTACAGACAATGAGAAAGGTGGATATATCGCCGCTGAGCATATGATAGCCTGCGGTTATAAAAAAACAGGTATTATCCATGGACCGGTGAACTCAAGTGCCGGGGTACATCGTCGAAATGGTTTTAAAAAAGCTTACAAAAAGCATTCTCTCAAAATGGACAAGTCATTATTGTACAACGGTGACTACAATATAAAAAGCGGTTATAAGCTTGCCGGAAAACTCCTGAAGGAGCATCCCGATTGTGATTCTGTTTTTGCGGGTAATGATGTAATTGCTTTGGGAGTTCTTCAATATCTTGAGGAACAGGGAATTAAAGCCGGTAGAGAATTCGGTGTAATCGGTTTCGATAATATCAGTTTCTCCCATCTGCCTCAAATCAGACTTACAACGATCAAACAGCCCAAATACAGTATTGGACGCATAATGACGAAATTGCTTCTCGATGAAATCAAAAACAGAGACGAAGGTATTCAGAATTTTCCACAGCGAATTCTCCTCGAACCGGAACTGATAATAAGAAATACGACTTGTAACATCAATCCATCTTAGTACCTATATCGATTTTTAACTTATCTGCAAAATTATGGAGTGCCGTATTTTCTGAATCAATGGGCATATGAAGTTCAAGCTGATTTGTTCTAAATGTTATAGACAACCCTTCTGCTGCCAATTTCTCAATAAAGATCTCATCGAGAGTAGCTATAGGAAGAAAATAATAATGATAGGCATATGCTTCGGCGGAAGCCCGTTTCGGATAATAATGGCAGGATATGATTACTACTTCCTTCGAATTATACAGAACGACAAAACTAGATAAAATACGTTCTTTTGGGGCAAAATGTGCAAAAGGCTTCCACCGGAACTCCCGTGGAATAAGAAAACTGAGGTCCTTTTGATAAGCGACTAGCTTCAGAGAGTTGTCATTCTGCACGATCTTATTCACTGCGTTCACAAATTTTACAGCCATTGTATCCCGACTGTATTTCAGAGGGTCAAATTCCATGTCAGTCTCTTCCTGTGGAATCTGTCGCCGAATGAGCGTGATAGCCCTGTTCATAATATCATCAGAGATGGTGTTGTATCGAATAATGATTTGTTCATCTTTCGTTATGAGAAACAGTTGTCCATTGAGCAGACAGGTTTTTTTGTGAATAGCGGTGATCTGTGAAATATCGATCACAGTTTTATGGGAAAACTCATTTTGTCCCTGTGTTTTCCGCTCAAGGATAATAATCTCTTCTTCAAAAATACCAATAACCGAATCATAGAGATTCATATTCGGATCAGCTTTCTGCCTCTCCATATTGCGGGGGACCTTGAAACACATGACTGCCTGAGACAAGATCTCTTTGTATCCGGCAAAAAGAGGAGGCAGCGAATGAGGTTCTTCAATCAGATAAATCCAGGGGCCAAAAGCATCATATTCAAAAGAGCGCTCATAATTCATATGGTCATTTCCTCTCCTTCAATAGGAACCAGGGGCAAAAACAGGAAAACCCCCAGTTTTTTTCACTGGAGGTTATTATACTATTCAAAATAAGTGTTAAAGGTTTTCCTCTGCCAAAGCCGCCAGTTCAGGAGCTTTCAGCCCATTCTCTTTGAGCAGGAAGGCATGGTCGCCGAGTTTCTGGAATTTATCGCCAAGGCTTGCCATTATCTGTCTAGGAGAATTGGCAATTCCGGCCTTATATTCTGCAACAGCTCCCCCCAGACCACCGAGAGGAGTGTGCTCTTCAACAGTAATTACCAGTTTATTCTCTGCAAAAACCTTATCAAGCATTTTCTTATCAAGAGGTTTAATAGTATGCATATCAATTACCCTTGCTGAAATTCCTTTACTTTGAAGTATATCTGCAGCAGCAACTGTTTCTGCGAGCAGCGAGCCTGTTGAAATAAACGCCACATCAGTTCCTGGTCTATATTCAATAGCTTTTCCTATCTCAAATTCAAAATCATCGGGATAGAGAACAGGGAATCCCGGTCCACCGGTCAGACGGATATATACAGGCCCCTTGTGCTCAGCGGCAGCATAAAGTGCTTTATATACCTGATATGGATCAGAAGGGCATAAAATAGTAAAATTAGGAATGGCTCTGACCACAGCCATATCATCCATTGCATAATGAGTGTTTCCCAGGGGTCCGAAACGGACTCCGGCTTCAATACTGACAACCTTCGCATTTAAATTCATATAACCTAAACTGACCCGCATCTGTTCAGCGCAACGCATAGGTACAATTGCCGCCAGACCCACTGCAAAGGGGAGAATCCCTTCTACAGCCAGACCGGCAGTAAAATCAATCAGATTCTGTTCGGCAATTCCGACATCAAAAAATCTATCGGGATATTTTCCCTTAAACCCTGTTAAACGCGCTGTTGGTGTCAAATCGGCAGTTATCGTACACATTTCAGGTTTCTCAGCTGCCATCATGACAAGAGTATCACCCAAAATAGTACGATGACCTGCTTTGGACCATTCGTGAAGTTTATCTATAGATATATGTTTCATTATATTTCCTCCTCCCTATGCCTTTTCCAGATCTGAAACAGCTTGTTCATAATGTTCTTTTTCCATGACTCTGGCATGCCAGTTCAAGCTGCCTTCCATAAAGGAAATACCCTTACCCTTAATAGTCTCAGCAATGATTACATGAGGTTTCCCGCTGTCTGAACTCTTTATTTTATTTAGTGCTTCAATAACCTGAGAGACATTATTGCCCTCTTTAAGAACATGAACTTCCCATCCGAAAGCTTTCCAGACCGAGACTATATCAAAATCCATAATTTCAGCAGTTTTACCAGCCAACTGAACTCCATTTCTGTCTACTATAGCCACTAGATTATCCAGTTTATTCTTGGCAGCATTCATGGCAGCTTCCCAGATAAGGCCTTCATTGCATTCACCGTCACCGACCAGGCAGAACACATTGTGTTTTTCTTTTTTGATTTTCGCAGCCTTTGCCATTCCGCAGGCAATGGAAAATCCATTGCCCAGACTTCCTGTGGAAATTTCAATACCGTATTTGTGGTTGCGACTGGGATGGCCAGCTAAATGACTTCCATCCTGTTTAAATGTTTTCATTTCTTCTTTTGCTATATAACCGACTTCTATCAGTGCAGCATAATAGGAAAGACATGCATGGCCTTTACTCTGGACAAATCTGTCCCTTTCCTCCCATTCTGGATTTTCAGGATCATGATTCATGACGCTGAAGTATAGACCTGCAATAATTTCTATACTTGATAATGCCGGACCAAAATGAGCACCTCGCCCACCGGCAACATAACCCATTTCAATTACATCACGACGCATTTCAGCAGCCTTCTCTTCTATAAACTCTACCGATTTTTTATCTTTCATATTCCATTCCATCCTTATTTTGAATTGTGAACAGATGCCCACTGAATTGCCCGTCAGGTATTTTTTCAGCCTGGTATTTAGCCAATCCAACCATTTTGGAAATATCGATATTCATTTCATATCCCATTTCAATTAACATAAAAGCCAAATCCTCTGTCGCCAGATTCCCAGATGCTCCCGGTGCATAGGGACATCCCCCCAAGCCTCCTAATGTTGACTGGACTTTATTCACACCCTCTTCAATAGCCGCTAAAGTATTTACCATTCCCATGTTGCGCGTATCGTGAATATGAATCAGCAATTCCACTGAGGAGTATTTATTTTTCACAGCCTTTATGGTTTTTCGGATCTGTGCCGGATTGGCAATGCCGATAGTGTCACACAAATTCACAATCTTAATCCCACCGTCGATATAGGGCTTTAAAAAGGATACAACATCCTCTTCAGTCTTCTTTCCTTCAAAAGGACATCCAAATGCCGTGGCCAAATCCAGACATACATCCATTTCCGGATAAGCTGTTAATATTTTTTGTAATTCAGCAAATGATTCTTCATGTGTTTTTCTGATATTGGCCTGATTATGTCTTTCCCCAAGAGAGACTACATAAGATACACTTTTGAGCCCCGATTCCCAGGCTGCTGCCGCACCCCGGAGATTGGGAACCAATGCAAAAAAATCAGCATCGGGATATTTCTCAACACAGACCTTTGTTAATTCTTTAGCATCGCGCATCTGAGGGATTGCTTTGGGACTGACAAAAGAGGTTATTTGTATATGTTTAATTCCTGCTGCTAACAAACCCTCAATGATTTGTATTTTTACTTCCAGAGGAATATACTCATGAATGTTCTGAAACCCATCACGGGGACCGACTTCATATACTTCTATCTTTCTCAAAATTTATTCTCCACCATTGTCTTATTTTCTTTAAGCCTTCTATACCAGGCAAAGGCCTCTTCTGGTAATTGAGGATGATGTCCGCCACACTTTTTTCTTGCCCTTTCCAGATAACTTTTTAACTGATCCCGATAGATTTCCGAAGCACAATTAGCAATTATGGCATCAGCTCTTTCTCCATCATCGAGTCCGCGAAGGTCTGCTAAACCATTTTCAGTTACAACAATATCGACATCGTGTTCACAAATATCCTGGTGAGATACCATAGGAACAATATTGGAAATAGCTCCCCCTTTTGCTGAGGACGGAATGAGAATGACCGACAGACCGGCATTCTGAGCAAAATTCGCACCGCCGCCAATTCCATTGACAACCCGGCTTCCGGCGATATGGCTGGAATTAACATTTCCATAGATATCCATTTCGATACCTGTATTCAATGCAATAAGCCCCAAACGTCCAATAATTTCAGAATTATTGGTAATATCACCATTACGAATGACAAGATGATCCTTAAGGTTTGGTATTATTCTTAAAATCTCTTCTACTCGTGGGCTCATTCCCAAACCACCGGTTGAGAGAGCTGTCGCTTTCCCGGAAAACAGCAAATCCAAAACAGATTCGGTAATTCCTCCGCAGAAGAATTGCAGATCGTGGAAATCGGATTTCTGAAAAGCATCGGCAACGGCATTGGCAATACCACCGAATCCAGTCTGAATGGGTGGGAGAATCCCTCCTGTGCCATGGTACTCCTGCACCAGAAAGTTGAATAAGTGATAAGTCATCCTTTCGGCTTTTACTGAACCTTTTGATTGGGCTCCCAGATCCTCATGAATATTGGTTTCAACAATGTATCTGATTTTGTCTTCATTGACCGGTATGCCTTTCTTCCCGATTCTCTGATTCACACTTACAAGGGGAATTGGCTGAGTAGCAGGTGCTTCAAGCGGTATATATACATCATGGAGATTCATCAATATTTCCGGCTGAGCTCTATTGATCTCAACAATTATCTGATCTGCTGCATTTAAAAGGTGATGTGTCATACCGATAGAACTGGAGGGAATCAGATCTCCATTTTCATCAAAGCCAAGAGCTTCAACTACAGCAACATCAATTTTTCCAAAAGAACCACTTCTTAGAAGGCGGGGCATTTTATTCATTTGCTGCTCAACATAATGCAAGGTTCCATTATTGGCCCGAGCAGCCAGTGTCCTGCTTGCACACATCGGTGCTCGCCTGGTTATCATATTCTCGGCACCAAGCTTCTCATCCAACCATGGCACATTGGCACCGGTGATCAGATTTATAGAGAGGTCTTCGCCATCTAGTTTTCGCTGGACAAGTGAATCAACAACAGCTTTCGGATATCCGGCCATTGCATAACCACTCATGGCCACAGTCATTCCATTTTGTATTATGGCAGCAGCTTGATCGGCTGTTGCCAATAATTTCAACAAGCTGCTTTTCTTTATTCGGTCTTTCATTTTCGCGGTGTAAATCCTGCAAACAATTCTTCATCAGTTGGTTTGCGGTTTGGTATTTCACGGATAACCCATGTGTTATTCAAATAGTGTTTCAGTTCAATATTCTCCGAAGCGCTATTGCCTCCCCATGTACCGCATCCAAGAGAACTGGTAAATGGCATTCCACTGGTCCAGCTTCCGGTATTTGTCGCGGCTTGAGCCTGATTGACAACAACTCTGGTTGTATAGGTACCAAGAGAGTATTTCTCAATATTTTCAGGTGTTCTGGAATATATACCACATGAATGGCCCGCTCCGGAGTAAGCGTGATTTTCATTGGTAATACGAATGGCTTCGTCGATATTTTTCATTTTGTATATAGTGGAAACAAGACTCATTTTTTCACCGCTGAAGGGAGAAGCTTCGCCTGTTTTATCCTCTTCCACAAGTAATAGGCATGTCCCTTCAGGAACATTGATTCCTGCGATTTTTACTATATTACTTATAGGAGAAGCTACGATATCTCTATTGATAACATGGTCAGCCGGCCAATTTGGCCATATAGCCTTTTTGAGCTTCACTTTTTCTTCTTTATTTAACATATGAGAACCAATGTTTTTAAACTCACCCAGCATATCATCATAAATGTCTTCATGGATAATGATACTGTTGTCGCAGGAACACCCGGCAGCAAGGTCAAAAGTCTTGCTGGCTTTAATTTTCTCTGCAGCATCAGCCAGATCAGCTGTTTTATCTACTACAATCATTGAATTTCCTGCACCGACACCATAAGCTGGTGTTCCCGAACTATAAGCTGCCCGAACCATTGGCTGGCCACCTGTTGCAATAACTAAATCACATTGCTTCATCAGCTCATTGGTTAAAAGTACAGAAGGAGCTTCTATTGAAAGAAACAGATCTTCAGGAGCATCGTATTTTTTCATAACATCCCGTAGCAGTTTCACTGTTTTCTTAGTAGTCAGAGTACCCCTTGGATGAGGTGAGAATATTACGGCATCCCGTGCTTTTACAGCAAAGATAGCTTGAACCAGGGGATGCATATCAGCTTGCGTACTGGGAACAAGAGATCCTATAACACCAACCGGTTTAGAAATTCGAACAAGACCCCTCTCCGGTATTTCCTCACAGATGCCAACTGTTTTAACATTCTTCACATCGAAGTATACCCCACGGCATTTAGCGCTGACTTTGGCAAATTTTGAAGGAATATCTCCCAATCTACATTCATTGTAAGAAAACTCTGCCAATTCCTGTACAAGGTCATCATTAGCTACAATCTCCCATGTGATAGCGGCTGCAAGTTCATCCACTTTTTTCTGTGAAAACCTTTCTGCAATTTTCTGCGCTTTTCGCGCTTTATTCATCAGTCCCGAAATAATGACTGCTGTATCTGATTGGTTTTGACTCATAGTTTCCTCCGAAAATCAAAAAGTCGGTAGTATGCAGCAAGTATTGATATCTACCATCAACGCATACGTTTGCTTTGTGTATTTTCACATATTACACCTTTCTAACGGAACTGTAAAGTTTCGTTTCTATTTCGTTTGATTATTTTTTTATTATGTTTTAGTATCAATTTAAAGTGGAGAAAAATGACTGATAATCCTATTGAAGAAATAAAAGACCTTCTGAAACAACAAAAAAAAGTCTATGTAAATGATCTGAGTGAACATTTTGGTGTCAGTAAAGTTTCCGTAAGAAAGTATTTGGCTAAAATTGAAAATCAAGGTTTTGCTACTAGATTTTACGGAGGAGCTTCATTAGTTGAAACCCTTCGTTCCAATGATCCCAATGAAAGCATCTATTCAGATGCTCTCTGGAACTCAATGGCACATGAAGCCCGCAAACAGATAGCTGAAGGAGACTCTATTTTTATTGGTTCCGGAAGATCATGTTGTGTTCTTGCAAAGCAGTTAACCGGCTTGAAAAACCTTACAGTTGTCACAAATAATATAACAGCCCTACCTGAGTTGATCAAAAACGCAACCCGTGTCTACCTGATTGGTGGAGAAGTGACAAGCACAGACAGTAAGACATTGTTTTCAAGCTGGGAATCCCCACAGACACTTATGGAAAATATCTATGTAAATAAGGCATTCACCAGCACTTCTGGCTTAGATCTGAAAGCCGGTCTGACGGTAGACTCTATTATCAGTACACATATTTTCAAACAGATCCCATCAATGGCACATCACTGGTATCTGATGGCTGATTCGACTAAATTCGATAAAATTTCTATCTATTCCGTTGCAAATCTCGACCAGATCCACACTCTGATTACTGATTCTGTTCCACAGAATTATGCCCAACGATTCACTGAGCTCAATGTGGAAATTATTCTGGCTTGATAAAAGAGTTCAGAAAAATAAAAAACTTCAGCTCTTACTTTAGGATTTATTTTGCGATTGATATGGCTATACTTTATATCAGGAGTTGGTATGAAGAAGGCAATTATTTTTCGCTTACTAATTTTTATTTGTATGGCATTGGGAATAATCTCCTGTTCCAGAGAGAAGAAGACTATCAGAATATACGACGGCAGCTGGGGATCGATCTGGGCAGCCAACGCCATTGCAAAAGTTATTATCGAAGATGGATATGGATATCCTGTAGAAATCAAATCAGAATCGGAAGCGGAGATGATTCATGCTCTCCAAAACAATCAGCTCAATCTTTGTTTGGAAATGTGGGAAAATGTCGTTACCGGCGCCTATGATCTTGAGGGAAAGCAGGTCATCTTCAATCTCGGAGAAATTTATGACAGCGGTCCGCAATTCTGGATGATACCCCGATGGATTGCAGAAGAATACGGGATAAAATCAGTTTTTGATATGATTGATCACTGGCAGCTGTTCAGAAATCCGGAAAATCCCAATAAAGGTCTGTTTATAAATGGTCTTATAATATGGGATTCTTCCAAAATCAATACTTTAAAGCTTCAGGCCTATGGGCTGGATTCATATTTTGATGAAATAGTACCGAATTCTTCAGCTGTTGAAGAGGCTGCATTTCTCCGTGCAATGAAAAATAATCAGCCCGTATTCGGATATTACTGGGCACCCACTTATCTTATGGGATCATATGACTGGTATATTCTTGAAGAACCGGAATATGATGAAGAGATATGGAATGAGATTCTTTCGGCTATAGAAAAAAATGATTACACATCTATCGAGACTGCCTGTGCTTACGAAGATAGATCAGTTAATTCCTATGCCAACAAAGAGATGTTGAAAAATGCTCCCGATGTGATAGAGATGCTGAAGAAAATGAAAATCGATCTGGATGTGATGAATGAGCTTCTGGCCTGGAATAAACAGTCCGACCACGATGACTGGGATCAGACAGCTATTTACTTTTTCAAGAATTATGAGGATCTATGGAATAAATGGGTAACTCAGGAAGCATTTGATAATATTAAAATGAAATTAATGGAAACAGAGTAAACGAGAAGGATGCATCGTTGAGAATATCGCTAAAATCTAAAATTGTTGTTCTATATCTCATTCCTTTAGCTCTCATGTTTGCCTTGATGATGGGTGTAGGTTCCTTCGGTTATGAGAAGATTACAAGAGAAATATCATTGAAGCAGCATTCGGAGTTGGCCAGGATTACCGGAAAAAGAATGGAGGATATCGTTGAACGCTATCTATTGCGCTTGCAATCTCTCACTGCTGATAAGCAGATACAATCAATGGATCCGCAACAGATAGAAAATCTCTGTACAGCTAACCGCGATGAGCTGTATATTTTTGATCTGGGTGTAGTTGTATATGATGATGAAGCACAAGCTATCTATTCATCAATAGAAGATCAGGAAGTATTGAATACCTTTCCCGATGATAATAATTTTCTCTATTTGAAAAGTGAACAAAAACCTTTCGTCTCCAATATATTTCATGATACCTTATCGGGACTCGATCTGATTGCCTACTCCATACCGATCCGTGGTGATGATAATGAGTTTTCCGGATCACTCACCGGTTATTCGTCTCTGAAATATTCTCTGTCCAATGCTGATTTCACAGAAGTTCTTGAAGTTACCGATTTTACAAGTTTCGCTTATCTTATCGACGGCAGAGGATACACAATCAATCATCGTCAGTTTTCTCAAATAGGAAACAAATTGCCCGATCTAATTTGGGAAAATATAAATACGAATCAGGATTCATTCTTTTATCTAAAAGATGAAGGTCTCATCTGCGGTTTTGCCTCTGTCCCTCTGACAGGGTGGAAAATCGTTCTCCAGGATAGATGGGATGTCATTATGGAACCTGTGCTGGAATACAATCTGCTGTTGACTGCAGTTTTATCATTTATTGCACTTATTTTTGTAGTCTTCATTTATTATGGAACTGGCATAACACTGAATCCAATAAAAAAGCTGATCCGTGCGGAAAAGGATGTCGCCAACGGGAAGTTTCACAATAAAATAATTGTCAATTCCAATGATGAGTTTTTTGAGCTTGCAGAACAGTTCAACCTCATGTCCGAAGCACTTGCTGTTTCTTCAAAAAAACAGCAGATTTCAAATAAGGCTTTGAGTGAAAGTGAAGAGCATTTTCGTGAAATAGTTGAAAGCACAGATAATCTGATTTCAAAAGTCGATAAAGATGGTGTATTCACTTATATAAACTATGCCAGTATCGATATCTTGGGTTTGTCTCCGGAGGAATGTATCGGCCGTTCCGCTTTTTCGTTTGTTGATCCCCGGGACAGGGACCAGACTATACTGTGGTTTAAAGAATGCGTGGAAACCGGTCAAAAAAACGCCTCTTTTGAAAATCGTCAGTTATGCAAATCCGGTTCTGTGCGGGATATTATATGGACTGTAAACTTTCATTATGATGAACAGGGGCAATTTGAATATACCAATTCCATCGGTAGGGATATTACAGAGCACAAGGAAGCAGAAGAAAAGATCAATACTCTACGAAAATCTCTAGAAGATATCATTGATTCCATGCCTTCTATACTGATTGGAATAGATCAGGAAAATATCGTCACACAATGGAACTCGGGAGCGGAAATCAGAACAGGCCTGTCCCGAAAAGATTCTGTGGGACACCATCTGGACCATTTGTCGACAGATCTTTCTATTCCCGGGGAGCTGGTCGGGAATGCATTGAAAACCGGAGAGAAACAATACAGTCCTCGGCAGCTTCGGGTTAAAAATGGAAGACGTTATTTCGAAGACATAACAGTGTACCCTCTGATTTCCGGTGGAATTACTGGTGCGGTTATCCGAATCGATGACGTGACTGAACAGGTCCGAATAGATGAAGTAATGGTACAAAATGAAAAAATGATGTCCGTCGGCGGTTTGGCTGCCGGTATGGCTCATGAAATCAACAATCCTCTGGCAGGGATGATTCAGACAGCAGAGGTCCTTGCAAAACGTTTCAATGGTGAATTAAAAGCGAATAAACAGGCGGCAGAAAAACTGGGTGTAGATATGAATATTATCAGATTATATGTCGAATCCAGAAATATACCGAAAATGCTGGAGAATATTCACACAGCAGGTGCCAGAGCTGCGGAAATAGTTTTGAATATGCTTTCCTTTGCCCGTCACAGTCCCGATTCTGTTTCGCACCATAATATTGCAAATTTGCTGGATCAGAGTATCGACCTGTGCGGAACAGATTATGATCTGAAGAAAAAATATGATTTCCGTCAGATTGAGATAGAGCGGATTTATGATGATGATATCCCCGACATCCCCTGTGTCTCCGGTAGAATTCAGCAGGTTTTTATAAATATACTCCGAAATGGAGCTGAAGCGATGCAGGATGAGTATCGCAAAGCCCATTCAGAGGCACCCCATTTTATTCTCAGAATTAAATTTGATAAACATTCCGCTGAGAATAAACCTGTTCGTGTGGAAATTGAAGATAATGGACCTGGGATGGATCCCGATACTTGTAAACGGATTTTCGAACCCTTTTTCACTACAAAACCACCTGATACAGGTACCGGCCTTGGTTTGAGTGTCTCCTATTTCATCATTACAGATGTCCACAATGGAATAATGAGAGTAGAGTCCTCTGTAGGAAAGGGGACAAAATTTATAATCGACCTCCCTGTTGAATAATATCCCGCACCGAAAGAGTCTTGTTTTTCTGTATAACCCTGAAGTAGATTAACATAAATATTTTATTTCTCGATTCTCATTAATAAGGAAGTGCGAATATCAAATCCAAGTTTCTTATAGAAAGGAGTAATTTTTTCAGGACAATATAATTCTATATGTTTTACGTCTGTCAGCTTTTTATGATTTAACAAAGTTTCCATTATCATTCGCCCCATTCCCTTATCCTGATATTCATCCTTTACAATTACATCATAGAGAAATGCCTTATAAACTCCATCAGAAATGACTCGACAAAACCCGATCAGTTCATCAGATTCAACAAATCCAAGTACCAAATAACAGTTTGAAAGCATTTTTTTTATATCATCTAAATTTCTATTCGGGGTAAACCATGTTTTATCATATATCGATGACAATTGATCAGTGTAATCATCATTAAAAGTTTCGATTATTTTCATTTATATCTCCATTACAAAAGAATCCCACGAATCAATTCATTAAAATTCTCAGGATATTCATGACCAAGTCCTTCGAGAAATAGTACTTTACAATCTAAACCGAATTCATGAGCTTTTGCCTCAAACAATTTGCATAAAGTAAAACAATCATCATCAGCTTCTCCACAGATAAGAAAGACCTCAATACCACTATTCTTTAATTCCCTGAACAGGTGATCGGAATTGTTTTCTATAACAGGGATCCAGGGTGATTGAAGAATTATTTTATTACAATTTACCCCCCGATCTCTGATCGCTCTTAAAATAGTATTGCATCCTGAAGAAAATCCACATAGGATTTTATTGTCATAAGAATCCCATTCAATCATATCAATAGTTTCCTGAAGCTGAATTGGACCTGTTCCCTCATCTTCCCATCTGTATAATTGAAATGAATCCAATTCTTTTGATTGTATATATTCCAGTTGATAATCATCGTATCGCAGGAAGTCCCAATGTTCTTTGCTTATTTCATTATTCTGTTGATTTCCATGTAAAGATAAAATTAATCGCGATTTTGTCTTTTTGCTCCATGTACATATTGTCTTAGCATGGCTTAGAGCTTCCAGATATCGTTCTTCAGATTTCCCGCAGCATTTCTTAAACCTGAGATCATCTCTAACAGTATCCAGATCTTCATCTTCAAACACTTCCGGCCTAAACCATAATCCTTTTGTAATTACCGCTTCTTCCAACCACGCTATTGATTCTTCTTTCTTACCGGAAGTGGCTGCAAGACAATATAAAAAATTGTATACCTGACTTGACATAGTTTCTAAAGCATTTTTATTGGCCACTAAAAAACTATACGCCTCATTTGTACTTTCATCATTTATAAGATCAAGGGTTTTATTCAGTAATCGTTCTTCCTTCATTTGTAAATTCCTTATATCAATATTTCTGAGATTTCAATTATATCATCGAGAATCCTTGTCTTATCATCAAACACAAAGTTCAAGTCATCTTTTTTTTATACCAATCTGTATCACCATAAAGGTCCTTCATACAACCGGGACACAAACCATGGCTGAATAATGCCTGGGAATTTTCTTCAATATAGGTTTCGATTTCTTTCCATAATCCCTTATCATCGTCACGGATATTTTTGCATTTTGCACAGATAGGGATTAAACCTCTCAATGTTTTTAATTCTGCCTGTACTTTAATTCTTGCCAGAAGCTCCAGTTGTTGAAATGGTTTTGTAACATAGTCAGAACCTCCTACCTGAAATCCGTGAACAAGATCATTCAATTCAGATTTTGCAGTCAAAAAAAGAACAGGAATGTGCTTAGTCGATTCATTATTTTTTATTTGTTTACAAACTTCGAATCCATCCATATCCGGCATCATTATGTCTAGCAATATCAGGTCAAATTTCTTACTGGATATCCAATTAAGAGCTTCTTCTCCATTCATTGCATATTCAAATTCATATTTTTCTTCATTCAGGATATTTGCCAACAGTTGAATATTTTTCGGTTCATCATCAACAATTAGAATCATAAAAGTTTTCTTTTGTATTTCGGACATCACATACCTCTCTTTAATAGGGATTCCAGCCTTTCAATCATATCTGGAAATTTCAATAAAGTGTCTTTAAGCTTTCTTATATCAAAATGATCCAGACTATCTGTTATCTTTTTTGCATATTGAGTAATAAAATTCAGCTCATAATTTTCGCCCAGATTGTATAAGTCTGTACCAAACTGTTTAACATCCTGTATGGGCTGCTTTTCATGAAACTCTTCCCACCTGATTGAATATTCTGAATTCAAGATCTTTAATACTGCCGGCAAAGATGCTTTGACTTTCTCAGGCAGGGTTTCCAATTGGTCTTCAGGCACTATATGATGATTGCCTTCTGCAATCGTTTCAACCGGTAAGAATCTGGCCAATTCTTTATACAATTTTTCTATCTTTACCGGTTTTGACAGAAAGCCATCAAAACCTTTGTTTATGATCTGCTCTTTCGCCATTGTATAAGAGGATGCAGAGATTGCGATTGTAGGAATCTGTATTGTATTTTCATTTCCTTTCAAAATCTTGATAGCTTCAAAACCGTCCATTACCGGCATTTTAATATCCATCAAGACGACATCCGGGTTACTATCTCTAATAGAATCCAGAGCTTCGCGACCATTATTTTTTGTAATAACATTGAGGTTCATTTTGGGTAGTAATTCGCTCAATAATAATCTATTTGATTCGATATCATCTACAACAAGGATATTGCCCTTTTGAAATCTATATTGATTTATCTGTGCTTTAAGCTCAAAAGATCCAGAATCCAGAGTTGAAACCTCAATATCTTTTAATACGATTGAGAATGTGCTTCCTTCACCTTTCGTACTTTTTGCAGAGATATGCCCATTCATCAATTCAACCAACTTCTTACAGATAGTCAGACCTAAACCTGTTCCGCCAAATTGCTTTTGACTTTGTCCTTTCTGCTGATTGAAGGATTCAAAAATACTCTCCAGATTCTTTTCTTCAATACCAATTCCTGTATCCTCAATATGGATTTCCATATCGATTGATTCTTTTTTCACATCATTTCTTATTGCATTTACTGATACTTTTATATGTCCTCTTTCAGTAAACTTAGTGGCATTCCCTATCAGATTAAGCATGATCTGCCTTAAGCGAGATTCATCAATTATAATTGTCGTAGGAAAATCATTCTGGATATTCAGTAAAAACTGTAGATTCTTTTTATTCAGACTTATTGAAAACATTCCCTTTATATCTTCAATAATTTTCCTGATACTGGTTGGAGAAAATTGGAGCTCTATTTTGCCTGCTTCAACTTTAGACAGATCTAATATGTCATTAATCAGGAGAAGTAGACTATTGCCTGCTGTATTTATTGCTGATAAATAGCTTCTTTCTTTGTCATTGTTTACCATTGAAGATAATAACTCACTAAAACCAATCACAGCATTCAGAGGTGTTCGAATCTCATGACTCATATTGCTTAAAAACTCACTTTTCGCTCTGTTAGCGGATTCCGCTATATCACGTGCTTTTTTCAATTCTTTTTCAGATTTTATCTGCTCCGAAACATCGATACTAAGAGCATTCACTTTATTCACTACTCCGTTTTCATCTTTATCAGTCATCAGCAAAGTCTCGAATTGAAGTTCACCTATTTTTGAGGTGTATCGAACATCTTCACCGTTCAAAGCCTTTTTAATATTCTCAGATACTTCCGGATTATCCTTGTACATTTCGAAAACAGACATTCCTATCACCTGATCTTGTTTTAATCCCAGAGCTTTGAGCCCTTGTCCTCTCGAAAGTAGAAATATTCCCTTTATGTCGACAACCCAGAAAATGACTGGAAGATTAGTTAACATCGATTCCACTTGCCTGAGACTTTGTCTTAGTTCTTCAGTTTTCTGTTGTATCAGTACTTCAAGATTGTCTTGATTCTCCCGTAACTCAAGAACCATTGAGTCAATGGCACTCGAAAGAATTCCTATTTCAGAATTTGCATTTATTCCACTAGTTATCGTGGTATCACCTTTTTGGACCAACTGAACCATCTTTGTGAGTTTCTCAATGGGAGAAACAACGGAATGAACAACAAAATAAAGAACAACAGAGCCCAGAATTATACCAAATAAAATTGCTAATAAATTGGTATAGATAACACCTCTGATTTCTGAAGATATTTGATTATATGCTGCATTTACACCAAGAGACCATTGCGCTATCGGAATAGGAGAAAAGGATATAAATTTCCGCTCATCATCATCTGTATATGTTGCAAAACCTGTCTTCTGCTCAGTCATAGCTTTTGAAATATTGTTTAGAGATTGGGTTTCAGAAAGTACATTGAGGTTTTCAGTAAGAATATATTCCTCTTTTTTGTGATGGAGGAAAATACCGGATTCATCAACTATAAAGATCGAGCCCGTATCAGTGATAGAGATCTTCCTGAATTCTTCAAAAAGAGACTCTAAGGGCAATACCAGGACAACAATCCCCTCCACTGTCGGCTCCTGATTAGACACATAGGAAAATAAAGCCGGGGCAAAAAAGAGAATCGATTTCTGTCCAAAATATTCGTCTGGTTTTGAAATTGTCGGGGCCATTGTTTCAAATGCTGTCTGCCATGCATCATATTCAGAAAAATCAAAATCACGAAATTGTTGAATGTAGGGAGCCATATCCAGAACCTGGCCGGAAATCGGAGTGTAGAATATATTGGAGAATTGCGGGTACCGATTACGGAAAGCATGAAGGGATGTTTCAATATGTATAGCAGTAATTGCAGCACTTCCGAGATCCTGACAAATATCCAGATATCTCATAATTGTTGAGTTTAATTGTGAAGAATAACTGACACTTAATAAGTTTACATTTTCTTTTGCCCGGCCTTCAACGGTAGTAGTTGAAATAAGGCTGGTTGTAATAGAAACAGCACCACCAATTACTACGAAAAGGACAGGAATAATGACTAGCATAAGACGAGCTTGAATTTTCAAAATATTATACCTTTGTATAAATATATTACAAGTCTGCAGGCTTTGCAAAATTCTGAATCTTATTGAATATACGTAGGTTTAATGCCCTATGGAACCGAATGATCGACTGTAAATCAGATATATCGCGCTCTTTAATCCAAAGTAATAGCAGTTTCCGATTTTATTGTGGATAAAACAAATAGCGTGCTAATTTTGCCGACATTGGGTATCACCGAGAGCTTTTCAAGAGCAAATGTTTCATAATGTTTTATGCTTCTGGTTATAACTTTCAGAAGGAAATCTTTATCTCCTGATGTAATATGGTGACACTCGAGAACCTCGGGAATATTTGCAATCTCCCGACTGAATAACTTAATCGTATCTACAGTATGTTTATTCATGGAAATTTCCACAAATGACATGACTTCTTTCCCAATCTTGTCGGAATCAACCAGTGCTACGTATTTTTTAATTATACCGTTTTTTTCCAGCTTCTTCACCCGCTCCAGAGTACTGGCAGGAGCAAGACCGATTTTCTGAGCCAGGTCGGAATTCGTAATCGAACCGTTTTCCTGTAGAATGGATAGTATTTGTTTATTCACATCATCTAGTTTCATTTAGTTTTATATTATAGAGGTTAAGGAAAAAAACTTAAACACTTTTTCAAATCCCGACATTGCTCTTTCTATATTTTCATCGGAAACGCAAAATGATAAGCGGAAATAGCCGGGCATTCCGAAACCACTGCCCGGAACAGCTAGAATGAGTTCATCTTTGAGTTTGTCTACTAATTCCAGATCATCCCCCCCCGGAGCTTTGACAAATAAATAAAAAGTCCCTTTAGGTTCTGTAAAATCATAACCGATTTTTTTCATTCCAGAGCAGAGCAGATCTTTTTTCCGCTGATATTCATTGATATCCGCGGTATCATTAATCACTTCTGCAACAACTCTCTGCATTAGAGCGGGCGCATTTACGAAACCGAGGATTCTGGTACACATAATAATTGCTTCAAACAAATCATCAAAATGATCAACTAAAGGGTTAATAGCAATCCATCCTATTCTCTCTCCGGGTATAGAAAGATCCTTTGAACAGGAAGTCGCAATAAGGGTATTTTTGTAATGAGGGAACACTGGTGGAACTTCGATACCGTCATAGGCTATTTTCCTATAAGGTTCATCGCAGATCAGGTAAATGGTTCTCCCTGTTTCTTCACTTTTTCTTCTCAGCATGCGGCAGAGCTCTTTGATTGTTGCTTCAGGATAAACCATTCCCGTAGGATTATTGGGAGAGTTGATCAGAACCGCCGCAGTTCTTTCATCAATGACTTTTTCTATTTCATTAATATCAAGATCAAAATCCTCTTTTGAAGGAACAAATACAGTTTCACCTCCGTAATTGGAAGTGTAGTATTTATATTCTACAAAATAAGGTATCGGGGAAATAACAGTGTCACCTCTATTGAGGATACTCCGGAAAATAACATTCAGCGCTCCGCCAGCACCGCAAGTCATGATTATATTCTTTCCAGTAACATCAGAATTCTGCTCTCGTGAAACTCTTCCTGCCACAGCATCCCTGGTAAAATCAAATCCCACATTCGGCATATAACTGTGGAATCCTCTGCCACTCTCTTCTACCAGTTTAATCAATGACTTCTTAAAGGCATCAGGTGGTTTTAGATCGGGATTTCCAATGGTAAAATCATATACATTTCCCTTTCCGTAGATCTCTTTTAATCTGGTCCCCTCTTCAAACATTTGACGAATAGAAGATGCCTTCCCAAGATATTGTTTAATTTCCAGTGAAACGCTCATTGTATAACCTCGTTTCCACCATAGTAAACTCATATTATTCGCGTGTAAACATTAATTTCCGAATATCTAACACATTTAATCTGCTATTAACGAATATTTAACGGTTTAATATATTTAAAAAATGAGCCTGGTCAACCGGATATGGGAAGTGGGAAAATCCCAGATGATAAGGCTTTTATTTCGCCTTATGAGCCTAAAATCTCCGTCAGCAATTGGCATAATTCAGAATCTTTATATGGCTTGGAGATGAAACCATCGAGCCCCGATTTTTTGAGAGAATCTAATTTCATATTATCCATGAATCCGGAAGACAATACTATTTTACATTCTTTATCTATTTCTTTTATTTTAAAGAATGCTTCATATCCATTCATTTTGGGCATTTGCATATCGAGAATGATTAAATCAATTTCAGAATGATGTTTTTTAAATATTTCTACAGCTTCATATCCATCTTCAGCCAATAAGATTTTATACCCCAGATCTTCAAGGGTATCTTGTCCTGCCATACGAATTATCTCTTCATCATCGACTAATAGAATTACCCCAAGTCCTGTATGGACTTCTTCATCGAGATGCTGTACTTTCCCGGAATCCTCAGTACAAGGAAGCAAAATCTGGAAAGATGAACCTTTTCCAATTTCACTATAGACCTCTATCATCCCGTTATGATCCTGAACAGTCCCATAAACAGATGATAATCCCAGACCTGAACCTTTTCCTTGTTCTTTTGTCGTAAAAAAAGGTTCAAATATCTTATTTAAAAGATCTGAAGATATCCCGCAACCTGTGTCATTAACTTCAATTTTACAAAATAAACCAGGCTCAATATCAAATGAACTGGCATCGCAAGAAATCTTATTCAAATATACATTTTTTGTAATAATCTGAATGGCACCTCCATCTTCCATTGAATGGCTGGCATTTATACTCAAATTCATCAATGCATTATGCAATGCTGAGATATCACCATTTATGAAGTAGGAATCAGCATCTTTTCTTACCACCACAGATATTCTTTTATCAATAGTATTACTTAGTATTTCAGTTGTATTATCTACGACTTCATGTAAATTCATTAAATCAGAGGACATTTTACCTTTCCGAGAATAATTAAGTAATTTGGATGTTAGATCAGCTGCTCTGAGAGATGCCTGTAGAATCATATCAATATATTTAATGCTTTTGGGGTCAGGATTTCTTTGGGGTGATTTTAATAACTGGGAAGTACTGATAATTCCGCTTAATATATTGTTGAAATCGTGAGCTATGCCTCCTGCGAGCTGCCCGATTGCATTCATTGTATTGCGATGATTCAATTGTTCCTGCATTCTCGCATTTTGTTCTTCTTTCAATTTAAGCTCGGTAACATCTTCTTTCATAGCAGCAAAATGAATTATCTGCTTATCCTTATTAAATATTGGAAAAATTAGAACATTTTCCCAATAGAGATCTCCATTTTTTTTTCTATTGTGTAACTCACCACTCCAATTTTTACCGGAAAGAATATTTTCCCAGAGTTGTTTATATGTTTCACCGGGAGTTTCACCACCTTTTAGGATGCTTGTACTTTTACTCAGTATTTCTTCAGAAGTATATCCGGTTTGATTGCAGAATTTCGGATTAACATATTCAATATTACCCATCAGATCAGTTATAACCACAGAATTAGGACTTTGCTGTAAAACTGTACTCAATATGCTCAGATCCTCTTCCATTTTTGTATACTGGCTAAAATCATTTTCAATAATTGCTTTTAGCTCCCACAAGAGGGACTGGTACAAATGAGAGTAATTCCTTGTTTTATTATCAAGAACACAAAGAGTTCCAAATATTTCATCATTATTCCAAACTAAAGGAATTCCAAAATATGAAATCATATTTATTTCAACATCAGGATTATTCTTCCATTTTTCATCCATAAGCGAATTGGGAACTACTAATTGAGAATTTGTTGCCATTACTGTTTCACAGTACAAACCAGATCCTAAATTAGCTTTTTCTCCAGGTTTATAGGGATTTTTCTCTGAATGACTTGAGACAAGAACTTCTATTTGTCTGGGGTGCACCCTCATGATTAATGCTGCGGGAACCTCAAATAATTCTGCAATAACATTAAGAGTTTTCTGCCACTTCCCAATGGATATTTCTGAGACTTCATGAAAATGATATATTTTATTCAATGTACAATCCCTTATGTCAATTATAGCAACTGCAGGAAATCAAAATCAAACTTTATGACAATATGCGTCTTTAATTAATTAAATCATGATTATATAAAAACAGATATAGGGAAAATTCCTAGAAGCCAGTTAATCTCCTATTCCTCTTTATTGAATAGAACTGATTGCTGGACTTTATTCTTCACTCCGGTTTTTCTGTAAATTTTGTATATGATTTCTGACCGTATTGGGTGATATATGGTACCTAGAAAGCTGTTAAAAGCAGGCCATCTGCTTAAAGCTATATTTTCAGTAGTCTTTAAGAAGGATAGAGTTCATCGGGACGGGCATCGGGAACAAATTCTGCATAATCTGTATCAATTGTTCCAGTCGTCACAAATAAACCGCAATAACACCTGTTATATTTTCTGATATCCTCCCGGCTATAGGTGCAGGGGCATTTAATGTCCTTGTCTTTATCTTTGCTGCCCCACGAATCCCGGCAGGGACAAAGAAAAAAACCATATCTATCATAGTTTAAGGCCAGCCCTTTCAAAATATCTGATAAAAGGCTCATATCGGAATTTAATGACCAATTCTGCTTTCGTGAGACTAATTCTGCAAAGCGCATCATTTCAATGTCACTTTTCACTGTTTACTCCTTTAAAAGCAGGGTATCCCAAGCTATCTTTATAAAACCTATAAGGTAGTCTTCATCATCTATAACAAGAGAAGGAAAGGTCATTCTCTTATCAAAATTAGCCTTAAACTCATCTTTGACCTGTTGTTTTATTTCAAGGTTCAACTCATCTACAAATATATATTCATAAGATAGTCCGGTATCATTTAAGTAACTTAGAGCCTTCTTACAGTAACCGCAGGTACTCAGTCCGAAAAGGCGAAGTTTGCGACCGCTATCTAATCCCTCAACCTGAGTCATTTTAATATAATCAAACACTAGATATTCTCCCAATTGTGTATGATGGCAGATGCCATTTCCTCAACTGTATCAAAAGCTTCTTTTTTCATGTTCTCCGGTTCTGTACAATTCCCTATGATAAAACTCCCGAGATTACGGCATTTCAGGTAATCAGTTTGTCTCTTGAAAATTTCTGTAATGAGATCTCCATTTCCACCTGGACCTCCGGCACATGTAGCCAATAAAGCGACTGATTTGTCTTTTATTAAATGACGATTTGGTTCAGATTTCCATTTGACAAGAGAGTAATGCCTATCTATCAATCCTTTCATCTGAGAAGTGAAATCCCATGCATATATGGCACTGGAGTATATAACCAGATCAGCAGAACAGATTTCATCTAGAATCTCAGCCAGAAAATCACTATGCACACATCCCGGTTCATCTGCTATCTCCTGACATCTGTCACAGCCGAGACAGCCATTTATCCCCTTAAGGGGAATATTAAAACGTCGAACAAGATTATCTTTTTTTAATTTTTCTTCCAGAAAAGACAACAGAGTAGAAGTATTTCCTTTTTTTCTGGGACTCCCTAGAATAGTTATGATATTCATTCATTTTCCTTGTGATTTTTACAGTTTATCATTATTACTCCAATGACTATATTATAAGCAATTTAAATAAATTTATTAATGAAATAAATGATCTACTCTCAATACCTTTATAACTGGTTTCAAATAGTTAACCGGAAAAAACCTGATTTAACCGATTGTTTTGTCGCTTAAGTGACATAGGAAGTGTTGTAAATAATGTTAACTCGGAGAATAATTCCAGTGTAATTGTCACTGAGACTAATTTAAGGATAATATTAACATATGAGCATAACCGATCCCGAAGTAGAAGATTTCGAAGATGACTATTTTGATAAATACGCATTTGATTCTGAAAGTCTTACAAACAAGACATTTCAGGACTGCACTTTTAAAAACTGCCGATTCTCCCATTGTGATTTTTCTTACAGCATGTTCAGAAGCTGTACATTTGAAAACTGTGAGTTCACAGTAATCAAGGTAAATAACGCAGGTTTTGCTAATTGCGAATTTACTGGTAGTCGTCTCCAGGGAATCAATTTCAGTGAATGCAACGGTTATCAATTCTATTCCGATTTCAAAGAAACTATCATCGCCCATTGTTTTTTTGGTGATATGGATCTGAATGAGAGATCTTTTTACAAATGCCGAATAAAAAATACTGAATTTACAAAAACCAAATTGAAAAAAGCCAACTTCAATGAAGTTGACTTTGAAGAAACCATGTTCAGTGACTGTAATCTGGAAAAAGCTGATTTCTCTGAGGCCAGAGGATACACAATCCATCCATCTGAAAACAGGCTCAGAGGGGCTATTTTTACTTATCCCGATGTTGTGAATCTTCTTTCACCGCTGGGAATTGTGATAAAGGATAATTAACTTCAGTATTACCCGTTTCACTTTCTACAGGATTTGGTTTTTCTATGAGTTTCTGACAGGAAAGCAACTACCTGTTGAAAATATTACTTCCGGTAACTATGTCGATGAGCTGGAAGTTAAAAAATATTACACCTTTCAGAAAGGAGAAAAATCTCAACGGCATCGTATTGTCAATACTAAAAAGGCGATACAGGAAATCATTGGCATGCCTGACCGCCTGATTGACTTATTCCGAAGTACTGTAAAAATACAATGTTTTCAGCCAGATTTACTTTTCGCATAATAAATTGTTAATACGGGATGAGAAATAGAAACAAGATAAATTTAGTTTAAAAATAAATCGACAAACAAAGATTTATATAATAATATTCATTTTATGAATGTTAGGAAAATTATTATACTAGTTTTGGATAGCTTGCAAAGTGTTTCTGTAGGATTTATATTTTATTATGCATCAACAAATAATACACAATATGCAAAATGGACTTTAGGCATTTATGCTACATTACTAATTATTACAATAATAATTTCTTTGAAAAAGACAAAGGAAGAGATATATTATTCGAAAGTGGAAGAGGAAATTAGAATAGATAAGGATATTAAAATTCAAGAAAAGAAACAATTAAAGATTGATATAGAAACTCAAAATGAAATATCTTCTCAACGATTAGAAAAAATCAAACATGGAGAATTAGATGAGTTTGTCAAATTTGAAGCTTACAAACCTAGTGTTGTGAAAGATTCGGAGTGATATGATGATAACAATGGAAAGAAAAAAAGTAGATCATGGGATTGAATTCAAAGAAGTTGCTTTTGTTCATAATAATGTTAACGAAAAATTAAATGCTCTTAGTAATAAAGAAAAAAAGCTAGTTATAGATAGTATAAATAAAATTCCCATTCTTATAAGAAAGAATCATAAGAGACTAAATAAAATATATAACATGAATATGGAAGATGACTTCATTTATGCTATTAGATTTAATAGATTTGTAGTCAGAATAACAATTATTAAGGACATATTGTATATTTTAGATTTTGATTATACTTAAAAATACGTTAATTTCCACAACAAATAACAAGCCGATTCTATAAATATGCCTGTTAATAAAATCTATATTTAATCTTCTTGAGTTCTGCCTCTTTTAGATCATCAATAGGAAATCAATTATTCCCAATATTGCCCTTATTACAGAGCCCGCTAAGTTAATATGGAAATTTTTCATCATGTTTTCAGCCAGATTTACTTTTCGCATAATAAATTATTAGTACGAGAAAACATTAGATAGTAAAATATAACTTCCAATGATTCTCGGAACCTTCATAACATTGTGTATGTAGCTAAACTTCATAGGAAATCAGTAACACTCTATCTTTATTGCCATACTATTTGGAAGTAATCACTTTAGACCCTCTTTAAATTGTGCAATTATTTGAAACATTATTGTTAGTAAGCTAAGAAGAATCCCAAAAAGAGAACCTGGTTTAAAATCTTTAATCTCGGTGGTAGGATTAACCTGTGTTGCAATTTCGATAAAATACATTGTAACCTTTTTTGATATATCTATCATCAATTTGGATAATAACATTAAGAATAAAATAAACAAGTATATTGCAGAAGGTAATAATGAGGTCATAGACATTATAAATAAATTAAGAGGCTGAGTCTGTGTTACTCCAATTGTAAAAGATTTAAACTGGTTTTCAAATATCCAAGAAAGCTCTATATTCCTATGATACCTATATATTTTATTTTCAATAATACTTTTGAAAGTTTTGTTAGGATGAAATAGTAAATCATTGAGAAATGGATCATTATATAATTTCAATTTTAATGAATTCTCTTCCGTATATCCTAATTCGCTTAATTTAGATTTATATTCTTCACTTATGTACTCTTTTAATTGATTGGTATATGGATAAGATTCGATTTTCAAATAATTCACAGAAACAGTATTCATATATAATAATGAAATACTACAAAATACTGCAAGTAAGGTAGCAATAATGAGATCTAAAAAAATGAGAAACATCGATTTTATGTAACTAGAAGAATATATTTTGTTTATAAGCTTGTAAGTAATATAAAAAGTAGGAATATCAAACAAGAAATTGACAAAATATAAAGAACCTGGAAATAAAGGGATTAGAACACCCTGTGAGGAGACTTCTGCTGAGAGCCCTAATTGCATCGTTACTAAATCAAAAATAGTAGTTAATATGAAACTAAGGATGAACATTAATATTAGATTTTTCCAATAGAATAATGACCGTTTGAAAAATTTATTTTTTAAGGAAATGATCCACTTAGACATTAGTTTAGGAAAATTGGGAATCTTTGTGTCGTCTAGTTGATCCCACCATGAAATCATCAAATTATATAGAGCTGTCTTTTTTTTATTGAGCATGAAAGAGTCAAAAGCTTTACCCAATACTGCTAAAAAGGTAGCAATCAAAGCTGATAAAATCCAATTATTCACTTTATACCCCAATGTTTAATAAAAACTAATGTACATATTAGCTTTGGGATAGTTTAAAGTATTTTGTTTTAGATTAAAACATTTTTTTTCGAAATCAATTCAGCTCAGAGTTTAAGTGAAAAAGATATGCATTAGATCTTACTTTTTTGGATAATATAATTTTTTTGATTAATATGAAGCAGTAGAAGAATTCCCCCCTGTTATTCCTTATATGGATAAAGAAGAATTAAAACGAGGTATTGGAATTTGTTTGGACATGATTGATCTGCTTCATGGTAGTAGTAATTTTAATACATTTTGTTTTTTAACAATGTTTAAGGGAATTGTCTGAGCGGATTTCTCCGCTCATGTTAATTAGTTTTTTAAGTTAGATTCTTTCTAGAAGAATTGCTTTCTTCTCGTTATATTCTTCTTCTGTAATAATTCCAGATTCAAATAGTTCATTGAGTTTTCTAAGATCTTCATAAACGTCAGATTCCACAGGGGCTTCTTCTATCTTAATTGTTTCACCAGCGTCTGTTTTCTCTGCATCAGCCTCTAATGTAACAGCTTCTCCTTGTTTATGGATAAAATCAATTTTATATCTTTTAACACGACTACTATCACCTACAAATCCAACAAAATAAGTGATAGTCATTGGAATTTCGTAATATTGAAATCCCTCTAATGATTTTGCAGGGCCACTTTTTTTGATATTCCAGCCGTAATAATATTTTCTCTTAAAATCTTCTAGGCTCCAATTATTATAAAATGAACTGCCTGCTTTATCATATCCCATTTGTTCTGATAAAGATGCACCAAATGTCCCCGAAAATGATGGTCCATAAAAATATGTAATACTATTTATTAATTGAGGTGGTCTTTTTCCATCATTGTATGCATATCCATAAAAATAAGATCGCATCTGACTATAGTAGGTATGATTCAATCCGATTTCTGTTCCCTGGATAGTATCTTGAATAGTATTTTTTAACATCGTGCGGTATGCTCTGGTAATCGCCGGGACGCTATCTATATATAATTGATCAGCGTATGGATCATAAGTAATATTCTCACTAACTACATTAATGAAATCCTGTTTGTGATTATATGTTTTTAACTGAGGTCGTTCGATAGTTGCGCATCCTATAAATAAGATGAGAATAGAGAGGAGAAGTAGTATTTTTTTCATTGTTGTGCTTCCTTAAGTTTTGATTGTATTACCAGTATTATTATAATTTTCCTATTTGTATAGGAGTTCCCACCATATTAAATAAATAAATATTATATTGATTCATAAAAGGAGAGCATACAAAATGGATAAACATTTTTGATATACATTTTATTATTGGGGAGATCCTGAGAAAGGTTCATCATCATTATTCCTCTTCAAGCCAGGCATCCCATTTTTCCCGGATTCGAAGGTAGGTGCCATTTGAAATTAACCTGTCGTTGGCCTCTTTCAGCTTCTCTAATGTCTCTGATGGGATCGTTTGGCTCACCCCAAAATAAACTTCGGTACGGCTTATAAGAAAGGGGTGTAAAACCATGGACGAATTCCCCGACTCACTTTTTTTTAAGTATTTCCAATAGTTTTTGTCTTCGAAAAACCCGAGAATCCTTTCGGCTTCGGTCATTAATGCCAGAGTGTTCAGTATGGATCTGCTTTCGAAATGCTGCTTAAAGAGGGTATCCTTTTGAATTCTCTCATTGAATTCCGGGCAGTAAAATGTGTCTTGCTGATAGGCAATTTTTTTTTCCGATTCTCTTATCAGACCAACCAGATCATCTAGGTTTTCAATAGACCGGTCGGCATAGTCTTTGTGTATTATCAATCTCATTTCTTCCAGATCATGAGGGCCGATAAAAGACATGATTTTACTCCTCTCTTCTGTAGGAGTCAACAGGCCCATAATCAAGGATCTGTCCTCGATACTGGCTATAGCTCTGGACCAGGGGATTTCCACCAGTTCAATCTCTACACCGGATTCCTGCTCCAGGGCCCGATAGGCATCGACAACGGAACCGCGCCATTGGCCATCTTCCAAGAAATACTGGGGAGGCCATTGCCCCACTCGCCCTTCAATTTTTTCTGCATTGGAATTTGAAACAATTAGAAATGAGATTAAGATAAGGAAAAGATAATTTTTTTTCACTACTGACATAATATATCACTTTCTCTACTGCTAGACAATAATTATCGACTTTAAGAGTTAAGGAATCTGGCATTCCCCCGAATCTGTAGACACTTATACCATTTGATATTTTAAAGAATATACCTAGAATAATATTTCATGTTATGATTTCGATATGAGTTTAACACTATTAAAAAATGTATGCAGTTGCCCTGGATAAATATAACGAAAGTCAGTCTGATTATGATCGTGGTATATTTGAGGGATTAAGAAAAATGATTGATATCATGGGAGGTGAAATGTGACTGAAGAAAAAGATTATCTCAATGTTACTAAAATAAAATGTTTCAAGGTCATTCCTTGTCCTTATTGTGGACATGAAATGAATATTTACAGAAAAGATAATGATTCACCTTTTCCAGAAAGTGCAAAGTGTATTGACTGTGGAAAAACATGGAAGATTAAATAAAATACACTATCTATAAGTTATCGTAAGGTATCGGGGCTTGAGAGATCAGGCTCTTTTTTTATGTCTAAAAGTATAGACTGAACCGTAAATTTTAATATCCATACTTTGTCGACCCTATATAATCTATCAACTTCTTGAGGTTTCATCACAATATTAAGGCCAAGTAATTTATCATCCATTTCATAATAACTTGAGTTTATATTGGGAAAAGCAATACCAGATAAGTCATTTTCAGATAACCAAATATGAGATATTGCATTTGTCATATTATAGAAACATTCATCTTCTTGTTTTAATGACATATATCTACTAAAGAATTCCATTAACAAGTAGCTCTCACCAAGATCGGAAATAGGAATTTCATTCAATTCTAATGAGGAATTGTAATGTGTATCCTCAATGGTATCCTGAATGTCTATAATTTTAATTTTCCTATAGTTTTCTCTTCTAGTAGTCAGAAATCATTTTACCGGCAGTGAATTTCTCCATTCCTGTGAAGTAATTCTGTAGCAATTTGTTCATTAAATCTCAAAATAACTGATTATATTTATATATTCTAATTCTTTATGGTGTACATGGGAATTATATGGATTTTGATTTCTTTCCATATTTGATTATCCCTGAAATGAAACTATAATTAAAATAAAGAATTTTAATAAATGGAGTTCTTTGTGATTAAGATAAAAAGAAAGTTTATCATTCTTATTCTCATGATCATGACGATACAGCATTCCGCGTTTACGACAGAAATTGGTACTATAGAGGAACCTCCTGGAAATTTCATGAATGAGAATGGTGAGATAGTCGGACTTTCTGTAGATTTCGTTAAGGAAATACAGAGGCGGATCGGAGATAATACTCCAATAGAAATTTTCCCTCCCGCAAGAGGAATATACAACTCTTTGAATAAAAGAAATTATTTAATATTCAGCTTATCCAGAACTGAAGATAGAGAAAATAAATATCATTGGATATCCTTGGTTATGCGTAAACCACTGGTTATGTTTGTGAAAAAGGGTTCCGGAATAAAAATAGATACTCTAGATGATGCAAGAGAAGTGGAAAGTATTGGTGTTCTACGCAGCTCTTGCCAACATAATTTCTTACTTGATAATGGCTTTGCAAATGTAATTGCAGAAAATGATCACAAGCATAATTTGATAAAATTAATGGCCGGAAGAATATCCATATTGTATCATTCAGTACAAGGAGCTGCCCAACTGTGCAGTGATTTAAATATTGATTTTAATGAACTGGAGCCGGTCTTGTTTCTCCAGATATCAGAATCCTCAATAGCAATGTCAAAAGATTCTGATCAATCTTTGGTTGAGTTATGGAAGAATACAGCTGCAGAAATCAAAGATGATGGGACTTTTGAGTTACTTGCTCAGAAATGGTTGGTCTATACTGAGGAATATATAGGCATTGATGCTGAGATTCGGGATGGAGCATTAAATTTCTGGAAAGAGTAATAAAAACAATGATGTCCTATTTACAGATGAATCAAGGAAGTAGATAGATCCTGCCTATAGGCTGTTGCCCAGGGATATGAAATTCCAGCCTGGTAGAATCCCTGTTATCAGCAGAGCCATCTATCAACTCTGATAGTTCATTATCAAATCATTTTGATATCCCGTACTGACAACAAATTACCTCCAAAATAGAATTCTGCATTTTCACTGACCTTTTACATACCGGTTCTAATTATATGCTGTTACTAAAATCATTGCTTCAAATACTTGAATTCTCCCTCTTTTATTTCATCAATAGAAAATCAATTATTCCAAAGATTGCCCTGATCTGTCAGGAAAACCAGAGGTATAAAAAAGGTATTTTAATGAGAAGAGTATTAAGCTCCCCCTGATGTATTTTATTACATCCGGGTATCTTTCTATGTGATGATTCGGTAATATGGAAAACTTTCCACATTAAAGCCCTTTGAAATATCAATTACATTTCAAAAGGCGTCAATAAGAGTGTCACACCCCAAAAACTAGTTTATAAATAAAAAAGAGCAACTCGCTAAAGTTGCTCTTATCTCTTACCCTGAAAGGGTTTAAGTTATGCGGTGGAGAGGACTTGGCCCCCTTTCACAAGGATCCTCCTTGTTCTCTCCGGCCCCTCCGCAGTCACTGTCGCGACATCCATGTCCAAGGTCGACAGCTTCGCAGTCTTTGTTCACCCTGTCATCAGGATTCACCTCGCACTTGCTCGGCGTTCCTTTGGATTCAAGTCCTCTCAGACATTTATAAATAAGAAAAGATTCGGATTACCGAATCTTTATTTTGTTATGCGGTGGAGAGGACTTGAACCTCCACGGGGTTGCCCCCACCAGCCCCTCAAGCTGACGTGTCTACCAATTTCACCACCACCGCATATGTTTTAACATTCAGGATAATAGGTAAATCCCAGTTTTTTGTCAACAGTTCTGAGCTTTTTTTTATTCTTCTTTTAATGCGATTGCTTTATGCAGCCGATCGAGAAAATCAACAAGGGGAACTTTATATATTCTGGCAGCATAATCGAAGAGAAAGACTCTCATAGAAAAGTTCTGTGGCCAACTTGTTCAGCCCTGCAAGCTTCGGGCTTCATTAGTCTCGCTTCAAGATAGGTGCTATGACGCGCTGCGCTTGCATTTTTATGCTATTCGAAGCTGCAAGTCTCGCTTCTCATGTTGCGAATTTGTATTTTTTTCCATGTACTTCGATTTCAAAATCCATAACTCTTGGCCATAAGGGCGGTTTGCATTCTCCACTTTTTTTAATGAGTTCAGTTTCCATCGTTTTATAAATTTCAGGAAACTTATTAGAGACATCGAAATATTCACCGCGATCGTTTTCCAGGTTGTAGAGTTGTGTTTCTCCAGTGTCGGTGTTTTTCATCATCTTCCATGGTCCCCGGCGCAAAGAGAGATTGAATCCACTTTTCCAGAAAAGAGATTGATGAGGTTCTGTTGTCACTTCTCTATTAATGTAGGGAATCAGATTCACTCCGTCATAAAACCGGTCATCAGCAAGAGGAATGTGAGCAGAAGCGAGTGCGGTCGAATAAATATCCATAAGAGAAACCGTTGAATCATACTGCTCATCACTCGGGATCAATCCGGGCAGGCTCATTATCATTGGGACTTCCAATCCCCCCTGGAACTGAGACATCTTTCCTCCTGCCAGTTCGCCGTTTTCAGTTGCTAAAGTATAACTGGCTCCGCCGTTATCGCTGGAAAAGACTATCAGAGTATCTTCCCTGATACCCAACGCTTCAAGTCCGTCTATAAGATCCCCTACGGCATCATCGAGATGGGAGATCATGGCACAGTAAATTCGTCTGTTTTCATCTTCTATTTCAGGGAAACGGTCATAGTATTTCTTCAACTCCTGAAAAGGGGTATGGGGAGCATTGAAGGATGCATAAACAAAGAAGGGATCTCCTGAAACGGATGATTCGTGCTTTCTTATATAATCCAAAGTCTCTTCGGCGATTGCATCAGTCAGATGCCTTTCTTCTTCAATAATTTTTCCATTTATCTGTATGGCGCTTGGTCCCTTGCGCTTTTTACTCCATATGTGTTTCTCCCAGAACACATCGTGTTGAAAAGAAACTACACCCTCTTTTGACGGATCATCAAAATAGGAGAACGCTTCGAGAAATCCGTAAAAGTGATCGAAACCACGAGTCTGGGGATGTTGTTCCCCATTGTATCCCAGATGCCATTTCCCTATGAGAGATGTTGCATAACCGGCTTCACTCAACACTTCGGGCAACATAATCTCAGATTGGGGAATGCCCTGTTTTTTCATTTCTGCCGGTGTCGGATATGTTCCAAAGGGAACCTGGCTCATTTCATCAAAATCGAGAAACCATTGGGCAATATAATAATATAGAGGAAATGTAGGATAGATCTGCATTGGCTGACTGTCAAAACCACTTCTGTTCTGAACCCGTCCCGTGAGCATACCAGCCCGTGAAGGAGAGCAAATGGGAGAACTGGAAAGGGCATCATTGAATGTAACCCCTTCTGCTGCAAGAGCCTCAATATTGGGAGTACTCACACCATGCACCTGATCGTAGAGAGCCAGATCATTGCGCCCGAGATCATCAGCCAGGATAATCAGAATATTGGGAGATTTCTTTTTGGTCCCGCTGATCCGGTTTTTTAAGTATTCTTTCTTTCCTTCCATCATCTCATCATCTTCTTCTATATTCCAGTCAGAGTTGAATCGGGGAAAGAGCAACCAGGTCAGTAGCAGTGCCAGTGTGGTTATGATTAGCATTTTTTTTGGTGATCTATTCATGAATCTATTCTAGTGTTATTTCATATTCTGTCCATTATTTATTCCCAATTCTAACTTTTCCTCTTTTTTTACATATTTCGTATTGAAAAATATGTTCTTATAGACAAGAATTCCCCTAATCTGCAAATAGAGGTTGATATATGAAGTTGAAAACAGGATTAATTGGATGGAGAGGAATGGTCGGCTCTGTTTTAATGGAAAGAATGATCTACGAAAAAGATTTTGATTTAATCGATCCTCTTTTCTTTTCAACTTCTCAGGCTGGTCAGAAAGCTCCCGACGTCGGATATGATGTCCCTCTTCTCGCAGATGCGTACAATCTCGAATCACTGAAACAGATGGAAGCCATCATCTGCTGTCAGGGCGGATCTTATACAGAGAGAATCTATCGGGACCTTAGAAAGTCCCAATGGAAAGGATACTGGATTGATGCGTCCTCTACCCTTCGTATGGTCGATGAAAGTGAAATAATCCTCGATCCAGTAAACAGACCAATTATTGATAAAGCTCTGAAAAATGGTGTCAAAACATTCGCCGGTGGAAACTGTACAGTCAGTCTTATGCTGATGGGTCTCGGTGGGCTTTTCAATAACGGGGCTATCGATTGGCTTAGTTCCATGACATACCAGGCCGCATCCGGTGCAGGTGCAAAAAATATGCGGGAATTACTAGTGCAGATGAGAGATCTCGGCAATGCTGCCGGTTCTCTCCTGAACAATCCATCATCAGCTATTCTCGATATCGACAGGCTGGTTACACAAAAACTGACAGACGGATCACTTCCTGTGGACAACTTCGGTGCTCCTCTTGCGGGAAGCCTGATTCCCTGGATAGACAAAGCTGTTGAAAATGGCATGACCAAAGAAGAATGGAAGGGTTTTGCAGAGACGAATAAAATTCTCAAACCCGATTCCCCTATCAATATTGATGGTCTCTGTGTCCGCATAGGATCAATGAGATGCCATAGTCAGGCACTGACAATCAAGCTGAAAAAAGATATTCCTCTCGATGAAATAGAAGATATGATCAAAAATGGGAACCAATGGTCCGATCTTATAAGCAACAACAAAGAGGATACCCTTAAATATCTCTCTCCCGCTGCTGTTTCAGGTACTCTGAAAGTTCCTGTAGGCCGAATTCGGAAGATGAATATGGGAGGTGAGTATCTCACAGCTTTCACTGTTGGTGATCAGCTTCTATGGGGAGCTGCAGAACCGCTTAGAAGGATGCTGAGAATAATCCTCGAAAAATGAGGTAAAATATAAATGCGCCGTGTTCTTTTAATTTGTCTTCTCATCCCGACAATGTCTCTATACGGAGATATGCGTCAGGATCTCATGAATGCACTCAATGATAAGCAGTATATTATGATTCGATCTCTCTTAGGTCAGGGTGCTGATATTGAAAAAAAGGATGAAATGGGGATTTCTCCTCTCTCGGAAATGGTGAAAAGCGGAAATAATGAAATGGTTCAACTTCTGCTTCAATATGGTGCCAATATCAATTCCATCGACAATAATGGGTATACAGCTCTTCATTACGCTGTGGATCTGGGTTATCAAAACATCGCCGAATTGCTCATTTTAAATGGGGCGGAAACGAATTCCATAAGTAACTCAGATGAAACTCCCGTTTTCCTCGCTTTACAAAATAATGATATCAAGATAACTGAACTACTAATCAAAAATGGCGGAGAACTGGATTTTATTCCCATGATAGATCCTGTCATGGAAGATTACCTTTCGATGAGAGTTACCATAAGGAATAAACTTTACGGACTCGACTTCCTCCACCGTACCGAATTGATGGAAGCGGTTTTTGCCGGTGATTACAAACTTGTTGAATTGATGATTTTTGAAGGAGCAAATGTCAATGAGCAAAATGAAATGGGTTTAACGGCTCTGATGATGTCCTCGGGACTTGGCGATATTTACATCACAAGACTTTTACTCAAAAAAGGTGCTGATGCATCCATTACTGATGCCGATGGCCTGACTGCTCTTTCTTATGCCATGCTGAAAGATAAAATTCTCATTATCGATGAACTTCTGGAAGTCTCGCGATCAATTGATCCCAACGCATTATTTTATGCCCTTTTTGAGGGGAAAAAAGAGAATCTCTCACGATTACTCAAACTATCGGATACGGCAGATGTTTTTGATTTATCCGGGAGGAGTCTGCTGATGTACGCATCCTATCTCGGAGATTATTACGCAGTCCGAAAGATAATCGAAAATGATGGCGATGTGAATCTCTCAGATTCATCTGGTATGAGCGCACTGAAATACTGCATGAAGGGAATGAAAGAGGAATCGGAAGATTATTATCAGATCGCTACCATTCTCGTTGACAACGGGGCTGTCTCAATGGGTTTGACCCATTCCGATCCGGAAATGGCCAAAGCACTCAAGGGTTTCAGACTTTGAATATATCTGAACATGGCGATTTTAAAGTAGTCAGATTTAATCAGTTTCTCATTATTATACTTAACGGCAATTTTAATCAGGAAGGGATGATGAAACTTCTTCTTAATCTTAAGAACGAAAGAGATGCTCTGAAAAGCACACCATTTATCCAAATCCTGATGACGATGGATTTGTCCCTGGCAACTGAAAAGGCTATAGAAACAATGTTTTCCAAAGGTGCTGATGAAAATAATTTTGATCCTGATTTTTCAATTCTAATTAGCGAATCAATAATCGTGAAAGAGATAATTACCCGTTATATGAACAGACCGGATCACCACAATTATCCCTATTATTTTAGCAAAGATATTGAAAGTGCAATAAAACTTCTTAAGCGCAATGCTCTTGTAAAAAAAGAAGATATCTCTGCTTTAAAAGAGAAACTGATTGAGCTCAATATATCATTTTCAGGCTAGAATACCACTGAGTACAAACACATTGAAATTATCCCGGAACCCGGCCTCTTTCAGAACATCACGGTACGGACTTTCTGCAATAGGAACTCCGTTTATCATCTCTACTTTAATGGATTTTAGAGGTTTGAACTCCCGGCTGAGAAGAACTTTGAAAAACTCAAGAGATTCCAGAGTATCGGGATCTTTCTCATCTTTGAAAAAATCAAGTTCCTTTCCGTTCCGCTTGGAGAAAAGAATGGGATTGCTCCCGCGGAACACCATGTGATTTGTCGCCAGCCTCGCAGGATAATTCCCTTTGAGGGAGTCAATTTTGATTCCCGACAGCGATGCCGGATCGGTACAGTTCATCCAGTACAATCCCTGATCATCAAGAGGTTCTGATAATTCCCTTAAAGATTCCCAGCTGGCAAATTGAATGCCCCGTATATCTTCAAAGAAATAACCGGAGACACATTCTCCGGACAATTCCATCAGTCTGAGTGTCCTGAATACTGTATTCCAGTTCAGCTGGTCAGTCTCCCGTTCGAGAAGCTGCCTGAAAATAACACCGTACCGTATAAAGAGCTGTCTTATCACTTCTCTCAGACGCTCATCCTTCTCTATAAGATCTTCATCATCTCTGATTGATTCGTTGATAAACCAGCGTCCGTCAACAGGTCTTGAGTGCATCCACCTGTTGTATCCTCCCCGTCTGATTTTCCGTCCTCCCGCCTTGCGTTCCATATCCTTAAATGATTCAGCGTTGTATTTGTTCAGGATTCCAGTTCTCACTGTTGAATAGTGATCATTACTGATCTGTCCCTTCCAGCATTGATTCCAAAGGAACTCCACCAGTTCACTGCTGTTTTTTCCGCTGTGCTCTTTGATGTCCCAGAACGTGAAACTGCCCCTGGTATCGGGAAGCAGCTGATCGAGTTCATCATCAGATTTAGCTTTTTTGATAAATAAAGACTGTTCTTCATCAAAACAGAAGGCAATTTTCTCTTTGCCGCACCCGTACCATAAAAGCGGGCTCTCCTGAAACAGGGTATCGAGCCACGATTTGTAATAGGGCTGGATCCTGGCAGGGAAAAAGTCACTCTCCCACAGAGATGCTTTGGCCCCATAGGCGATCATCTTTTCAAAAACTTCCTGCAAGTCCTCTTTCCCGGAACCGGCTTTGGTCAGCAGCTGATGCTGAGCCAGAAATAACTGGAGTTTCTTAATAGGCAGAGCTTTGAACTGGCTCCGCCCTTTTCTTCTTTTCAGGCGAAACAATATTTCCAGATTCTCTGCCGTACAGAACTGGTCATCTTTAGCATTTTCTGTCAGTTTATCGATGATCAGTTCTTCCGATTCTCTCATTGTTTCCAGGAAATCGAGTATATCTTTTTCAGGAGCCGGATAAACTGAAGTCAGATAATCAACAAATTGCGGCCCGTAAAAACTGATCCATTGGGGCAGAATCATATCCATCTCAGTGACAAATGTATCTTCTTTGTATTTCTTTTTGTACGTTTTAGAGATGATCAGGACTTCATTGCTCAATTCCGTTTCCCAGAATAATACATTCTTTTCCACTTCTGAAATAATCTTATTCACATCGTCTTCAAGATCCCTGTCCAGAGCGATTTTCATCTCCTCCCACTGACTCATGGGGATGAATACACGCTCCTCAATCCAGTCAAAAAGATCGTCAGCAGTGCGGGGACAATAATCGGAATAGGTTCTCTGCAGTTTGCTGTTGAATTCTTTTACCAGGTCTTCCGGCAACATAGGCCTGAGTCCCGATTCATGGATAATCCCTTTGATCAGGTCTTCTCTCAGATTAGATTGTCCGCCCAGTGGAGTATCGTCTTCATACATCCTCTGGTCTGTGTGATCATAAATAATTCCGGCAGCGAAAGGCGATGGTGTTTTTGTAACCACTTCTGAGACCTTTATCTGCCCTTCGCGAATCTCATCGAGAACTTCAGTAAGTGACTTAAGATCAAAATCATCATAAAGGCACGAACGCCATGTCTCAGTCAGGATAGGGAAATCTTCATAATTGCTGACTGCCTGAAGCAGTTTTTTCGATCGCAGTCGAGTGAGCCAGAGAGGGGTTCTCTGCTTAAAGGATTTTCTGGGAAGCAATAGAGCCCGCGAACTGTTGTGGCGGAATCGCCCGCCGAAAAACATGGTAGATTCCAACCTCTGCCTGAGCAGTTTCTCCAGGGTATCTCCATTAACCAGTGATAGAACATCATCTACTGTAAACTGGTGGGGTAGATCCAGAATTATGGCGTCATCGTCACAGAAAACCTGCAGAGGATAACCGTGTTTATTTTCCCATGCCTGGGAAATAGCCTCGCTATAGGGGAAGTTCATTTTCCCTCCCCATAGAGTGTGGAGAATGATCTGATGACAATCGGTACGATTTAAGGGATCGTTAAAATGTTCTATAAGCAGGTGATTTCTATGTGGCAGAGAGCCATCAACATGATCTCTTTGTCTTTTCAGGTAGGAGATTAGAGCTTCCGCCGCATCATTTTCCATAAAATAACTCGATACCAAGATCTCTTTAATAACCGATTCGCCAAGAGCTCTCGGTTTTGCCAGTTCCGATTCGATGAACTGAAGAAGATCGAGAATTTTACAGGAATAAAAGAAATCACGGCCATTGGGATCGGCTTTCCAGAAGGGGCTCATTGCGCCTCCCGTATCAGCAGGACGGACCTCTACTGAGCGGTCATTGATATTGGCAATCTGCCATGTCTGTGTTCCCAGTGTAAAAAAATCACCATGTGCCCGTTCCCAGACAAACTCCTCATCGAGTTCTCCGATTTTGGCACCGTCTCCATGGATCCTCAGCTCATAATATCCTCTATCGGGAATGGTTCCCCCAGACATATAAATGACTCTTTCCGCACCGTCTCTCGCTTTGGCAATATTCTCAATCTTATCGATATTGAGCCGTGGTTTCAGTTCTCCGATTCTCGTATCGCTGTATCGGCCGTTGAGCATCTCCATTACCAGGTCGAAGTGTTTTCTCGGAAGGCTCTTCCACATATATACAGAAGTGATAAAGAGATAAAGCTCATCGAGATTCCACTCTTCGGTACAGCACATGGAGAGAAGAACCTGAGCCAGAACATCAAGAGGATTGACAGGGACTTCAAGAGCTTCAATTTCCCCTTCGATGACTGATTTTGCTGTTACAGCACAACGAATCAGATCGTTGCCGAACATGGGAAATACAGTAGTCCTGCTCACATCTCCCACATTGTGGCCGCCCCGCCCTATTCTTTGAACCGCCGAAGATACAGAAAAGGGTGCCGAGATGAGAAGGACTTCATCGATATTACCGATATCGATCCCCATTTCCAGAGAACTTGTGGCCACTATGGCTTTCAGTTCTCCATTTTTCATCTTCTGTTCGACAAAATAACGGATTTCACGGGACAGGGAACCATGGTGAGCAAATGCTATTGTCTCTCCGACCTGTTCGTTGATCATCCGTGTCACTTTCTCCGTCTGCCTTCTCGAGTTACTGAAAATCAAGGTTGATCTGTTTGCCTGAATCCTCTCGATAAATTTATCTATGACCGATGGCCAATGGGAGTTCTCCCCTTCGGGATTTTCAGGAAAAGTTACGTTAATCTCATATTGTTTTTTAATATCCGACTGGATCAGTTTGACATTTCTCGCACGAAAAGCCTCTTCTACATGGCTTCTCACATAAAATCCACCGAGTAGGGAAGCGACAAGAGACATGGGATGCACTGTGGCGGATAATCCGATCCTTTGGAACTCTCCGTTGATCCGTGTTAACCGTTCAATGGCTGAGATAAGGTGAACTCCTCTTTTATTGGCGGCGACAGCGTGAATCTCATCGAGAATGACAACAGATAATCCCGAAAGAATTTTCTGTGCGGCACCGGATGTGAGTAGAAGGTTCAGACTTTCAGGTGTGGTTATGAGAATCTCCGGAGGTCTTCTCATCATCTTCTGCCGGTCAGATGAACTGGTATCTCCGGATCTTGTCTGGACATTTATATCGGGAAAGGGAACATCCCTATCTTCAAAGAAAGCTTTCAATTCCTTTAAGGGTTCTATCAGGTTTCGTCTCACATCATTATTCAATGCTTTTAAAGGGGAGATATAGAGGACCCTGACTGTTCCCCCCGGCCATTCTCCCGTAATCAACTGGTTAATAGACCACAAGAATGAAGCAAGAGTTTTCCCGCTACCCGTCGGAGCTGTCATTAATGTGTGTGAATCCTGAGCGATTTCCTTCCAGCCCCGTTCCTGTATATCTGTGGGAGTTTTATACTTTTTTGTAAACCATTCCTGTATTAAAGGATGAAATAATTGAAGTGATCTGTTTTTTGCCATATTGCTAAATTGTAAACCAATTTTTTTTAACTTTAAAAGGAAATATTCACAAAATCGGGGAATTCCAATTCCATATCCCTCTATTACTTATAAAATCTTTAGCTTGACATTTCACCAAACAATAGTTATATAGATTATATAGGACATGAGTAGCGACACTGAGCTGAAAGGCAGGTGATCACATAAATATGACTGTTCTAAATAAAAATATAGGACTTGATTCTAAAAGGACAGGTACCGATGAATAACAACACTCCCTGCGCCATAATCGGCGACGGACGTATGGCAGCCCATTTTACCAGATATCTGGATATGAGCGGTATAGCTTACAGACAGTGGAGCCGAAGAGCAAACAGCGAGAATGATCCCGTAGAATATCTAAAAGGGACACGAGCTGTTTTTTTATTGATTAGAGATGATGCCATTTCCGGTTTTATCGAAGATCACCCCGGTCTGAAAGATATGAATCCCATTCACTTTTCAGGTAGTCTCTATGTGGAGGACATCCCCTCCATCCATCCTTTAATGACTTTCTCTAATGAATTGTACACTCTGGAAAAGTATCAATCGATTCCCTTTATCCATGAAAAGGGAAAAGTATCTCTGGCAGATATTCTTCCCGAGCTGCCCAATCGATCTCAGGCTATGGACTTCGGGAAAAAATCCCTTTATCACAGCCTTTGCGTCTTAAGTGGAAATTTCACAACGATGTTGTGGCAGAAAGTTTTCACTGATTTCCAGGATAAACTGGAGCTCAATTCAGAGTTGCTCATTCCCTATATGGAGCAGACTTTTGAAAATCTGAAGACAAACTGGGTAGATGCCCTGACCGGACCTCTGGCCAGAAAAGATGAAGCTACAATTGTGCGAAACATGAACGCATTGGAAGGTGACCTTTATCAGAATGTTTACCGCTCTTTTGCCGAAACTGTCCTGAATGGAGAAAGACAATGACCATACTAGATTTTAAAAAGAACAAGAATGAAAATAAACCGATATCAATGATGACCTGTTATGACAGTTGGAGCGCCGCAATCATTGAAGAATCCAATATGGATTGTATTCTCGTAGGAGATAGCCTGGCAATGACCATGCATGGCCATGACAGCACTATCCCCGCTGATGCTGATTTAATGGCTCTCCATACTGCAGCTGTTCGGAAGGGAGCACCGACCTCTTTTATCATAAGCGATATGCCCTTCCTGAGCTTCAGAAAAGGACTGGTTCCCGCAATGGATACAGTAGAGAAGCTGATGCGTGCCGGTGCCAATGCCGTAAAGCTCGAAGGGATCTCCGGACATGATGATATTATCAGTCACATCGTTGATTCCGGCGTACCTGTAATGGCCCATATCGGTTTGACACCTCAGTCTGTAAATCAGCTGGGAGGATACAAGGTTCAAGGTAAAACCGATGAAAAAGCAAAAGAGCTGATAGACGATGCAATGGCTCTGGAAGAAGCCGGCTGTTTTGCCATTGTACTCGAATGCATTCCCGCTTCAATCGGTAAAATCATATCTGAAAAATTGAGTATCCCCACTATCGGAATCGGCGCTGGAAACAGCTGTGACGGACAGGTCCTCGTTCTACAGGATATGCTTGGATTGAACAATAAATTCCACCCCAAATTTGTAAGATCGTTTATGGATGGATTCAATACCATAAAAAATGCTCTCAATGAATACGATAACGTAGTCAAAGAGCGATCGTTTCCCGCAGATAAGGAGAGCTACATCTGATGACTATCATCAAGTCTATCGATCAGTGGATCAGCATATTTAAAAATCTGGTAAAAGAGGAAAAGACTATCGGCCTGGTTCCCACAATGGGAGCTCTGCACGAAGGTCATATGAGCCTTATTAAAACCTCTACATCAGAAAATGATGTGACCGCGGCGACGATTTTTGTGAATCCCACTCAGTTCAACAATCCCGATGACCTGAGCAATTACCCTGTTACCTGGGAAGATGATGTGGCGAAACTGGAAACTGCCGGTGTCGATTACCTGCTCTACCCCGAATATGAAGATCTCTATCGCGATGCCTATCGGTATAAACTGATGGAGACAGATTATTCCAACGATCTCTGCGGAACAGCAAGGCCGGGGCATTTTGATGGAGTGCTCACAGTCGTTATGAAGCTCATCAACATCACCAAGGCGACTAAGGCATATTTCGGAGAAAAAGACTGGCAGCAGTATCAGCTGATAAAAAGGATGACTGAAGCGTTTTTTATTGATACTGAGATTATTTCATGTCCTCTGATCAGAGAAGAGAGCGGGCTGGCTCTCAGTTCCAGGAACAAACGGCTGACAGAAGAGCAGAAAGAGATCGCTCCCCTCTTCTATAAAACAATATCATCAGGTGTTGACGTTGGAGTGATGAAAAACATATTGAAAAATTCAGGATTTGTTATTGATTATCTGAAGATTAAAGACAACAGGATATTCGGTGCTGTATTTCTGGGAGAAGTGAGGTTAATAGACAATGTCAGAATCTAATATTTTAATTTGCATAAGTGGTTCAATTTCCGCCTATAAAGCGGCATCACTGGCATCGGCTCTTAAAAAGAAAGGGCATAATGTAAAAACGGTAGCAACAGAAAGTGCTCTGAAATTTATAGGGCCTGCTGCGCTTGAAGGCATTACAGGAGAGCCGGTGTTAACTGATATGTTTAATCCCGGATATGAGATCCCCCACATAAATCTTTCAGAGTGGGCAGATCTGATTATCCTTTATCCGGCATCTGCAACGACCATTGCGAGATTGAGAACGGGACTGGCAGAAGATCTTCTGTCGGCAATTTTCCTGTCGAACAATTTCAGAAAACCATACTGGATATGTCCGGCTATGAATATCAATATGCTCCAGCACCCTGCAGTAGTTGAAAACCTGAAAGTGCTCAAGGAATGGGGTGCGAAAATCATTGATCCCGTTGAAGGTGTGTTAGCCTGCGGAACGGTGGGAAAAGGGCGTGCCCCCGAACCGGAGGATATGGCAAAAATGATTGTGGAAGCTCTATGAAGATACTCATCACTTCCGGTGGAACAGAAGAGCCCATTGACGGTGTCAGATATATAAGCAATTTCTCCACTGGTCGTACAGGTGTGGCAATTGCCGAAAGACTCACCGAACGGGGAGCTGATGTTACGTTGCTGCACGGACACAGGGCCCTCACACCAGAAGTAGAAATGAAATTGGAGAGCTTTATCAGTTTTAAGGATCTCGATGAGAAAATACAATCTCTTCTGGGATCTGAAAAGTTTGATGCTCTGATTCATCTGGCTGCTGTTAGTGATTTTTCCGTTGAGTACATCGAAACCGAAAGCGGAGAAAGACTGACGCCGCAGAACAGTGGAAAACTCAGCTCCGACAACAGTCTCAATCTTCATCTGAAAAGAAATTATAAAATACTCGACCGATTGAAAGAATACAGTGAATCGGGCAGAGAATTGATAGTTACAGGTTTCAAATTAACTGACACCGATTCCACAGAAGAGATGGAGCGGGCTGTTTCCAGGCTTCTGCAGTCGGGGAAAGTTAATTTCGTTGTTCAGAATAACCTGAGAGATATTACAAAAGATAAACACCCTGCCAGGATATATATTTCC
>Ga0209475_10000464_pt1 | contig 84561 bp, 74 predicted proteins | sample tdDd471_FD_187128 | JGI IMG/M metagenome (GOLD analysis project Ga0209475, IMG submission 187128) | Marine sediment microbial communities from the Atlantic coast under amendment with organic carbon and nitrate - tdDd47.1 (SPAdes)... | ecosystem: Environmental > Aquatic > Marine > Coastal >... | reverse complement strand
CCTTCAAAGACGCAAAAAACCCAGAAGACGAAGAAGAAATCTACCGAAGCATAGGCTTCCAATACGCCACCCAAAACATAAAAAACGCCATAAAACACGCAGCAGAACACCCAGTAAACTTCTACCCATACCAACACAACCCCGAATGCAACCCAGCAAACTTCCCAGAACAAGAATACGATTTCAGCGAATTCGAAGACGACGACGACAATAACAACGAATAAACAAACTCCGTCATTGCGAGCGATAGCGTGGCAATCTCCAAACCACCCCCAAACCCAAAAATTAAAACAAAGTAAAATATGAAACCAAGTGTAACCTAAAAAAAACCCGTCATTGCGAGCGATAGCACGCCAATCTCAAAACCACCACAAACCCAAAAATTAAAACAAAGTAAAATATGAAACCAAGTGTAACCTCAAAAAAAAACCGTCATTGCGAGCGATAGCGCGGCAATCCCAAAACCACTCACAAACCCAAAAACTAAAATAAAGTAAAATATGCAACCAAGTGTAACCTCACAAAAAATCAATCACTCCAAATCCCCAACATTACCACTTCTCAAATCAAAAATATACTTACTCAACTCCGCAGACAACAATAAAATCAATGAAGAATAATAAATCCAAATCGCCATAGATACCAATATCGCATAAGTACCATAAAATTTACCATAACTCGAAAGACTTTCCAAATACCATGCAAAAATATACTTCGTGATTTCAATAACAAATACACTTAGCAATGTCGCCAGTACCCTAATCTTCCGCTCTATCTTCTTATTAGGTACAAAACGGTATATACAGTAAAAAAATACAATCGCAGTAACAAATGAAGTAATATTTACCATCGCAAACGAATAAGACTCTTCTAAAAATTTAGGAACCAATTGCCTAAAAGAACTATAAACAAAAGAAAACGTAGGTACCACATAAGAATAAAGTAAAATCAATATCGAAAATAAAATAGTCAACCCCATGTCCTTAAACCTATACACCAAAAAGATTTTTTCCGACGGTATATCAAATATAGTATTCAAACCATACCTAATAGAACTAATCAATGCAGATGAAAGCCAAAGTAAAATTCCAATACCAACATAACCAAATAATGAAGAATGTTTGAATAATTTCTGTACTTCCGCTAATATAGTATTAATATAAGCTTGAGTGTCCTCCGTCGGAGGTATGAACTCACTTATTAGAGTATTCAAACTACCAGCCAAATTCTCAAAACCAAAGCTAATATCAACTATATAAAGAGTCATCAACATTAATGGGATTTGGTATAGAATTATATTAAAGGCAATAGCAGATGCAAGCATAAGCAAATGATGATTTGATATTCTTGTGTCTAAGCCATCTAAAAATTGATATATTCTATAAATTTTTGGATATTTTTTTATAAAATCGATTATTGTTTTATACATTTAATTTAATATTCATAATTTGCTATATGTACAAAATTAACATATATATATTTATTCTCGCATTGTTTGTTTTAGAGGTATTAGCCTCATGTGCCAATATCAAAGCTCCAACTGGTGGCCCAAAAGATACCACTCCGCCAACAATTTCCGAGTTTTATCCAACCAACAAAACTATCAATTTTAATGAAAACTTTATCACCATCGAATTTGATAAGTATATGAACAAAAGCAAAGTAGTCGAAAATATCAGTATATCCCCAGAACTCGAACTGTCATATTCGTGGAGTGGAAAAGAACTCGAAATCGAATTCCAAAAAGAATTAGAAAAAAACACCACTTATTCACTAGTCTTAGGCACCGAATATTCAGATTACTTAGGTAACAAACCAACCGAATCATTCTCATTGATTTTTTCAACAGGTTCCGAATTAGACTCCGGCAGAATAGAAGGAAAATTATTCGAAGAAAAACCCGATGGAATATACATCTTTGCATATAAACTCGGCTCGATACGAAGCGATACATTAAATATCTTTCAAACCCCACCTGACTATAAAGTACAATGCGGTAGCTCCGGAGAATTTAATTTTAATGCCCTCAAAAAAGGTCATTACAGATTGTTCGCAATTGACGATAAACTAAAAAACAATGTTTTAGACGAAAAATTAGACAGATTTGGTTCGCCTATGAGCGATGTTTTCGTCTCCGAAAATTACACCCCCTTCCTTCCAATCAAAATAAATAATCCCATTGATATTACCGGCCCAAATATTATAAATGTTCGCTCTATCCAAAACAAAAACTTAGAAATCACATTCGACGAAGCAATAGACATTAACTCTATTAAGCCAAATTATTTCTTAATAGAAGACTCCCTTGGTACTAACAAAAATAAAATAAATGAACTGTATTATTTGAGCCTAAAAGATAGCAATAAAGTCGAGCTATATCTCGACTCCGATTTAGATACTAATATCACATCAAAATTAACAGTATTATACACAAATATACTAGACACTCTTGGCAATAAAATGAATGATACAACCCTTAAAAACTTCTTCTTTAATCATCGTTATACCAAACCAAAACCAAGTAAATTACTTACCACCTTCCCCAAAGATAGTATAAAAAACTACCCCATAGAAAATTTGATACTCGAATTTGACCAATTTCTTAATAAAACTATTAGTGATAGCACTTTCAAACTATCAGCTGATAGCACAGAAATATTCCTTGATTACAATATGATTACTCCAAAATCTATTGAAGTAAAACTATTGCCGCACCTAAGCAATGACAAATGGTATAAACTAAGCATTTCACTAAATAATATTAAAGATATACGTAAAAATATCATATTAGACAGCTTACACACATTCTCATTTAAAACCGTAGCCCAAGCTGAATTTAATACGATTTCAGGCTCATTCACCGACAGCCTATCAGCTTGCGATAATTATACAATGACACTATTAAGCGAAAAAAAACTTCGCTCCATCAAACTTAACAATGACTACAAATGGCAATTTGATAGCTTAGAAGCTGGAAAGTATTCATATTTCATTTATTGCGATAAAAACAACAATGACAGATATGATTACGGAACCCCCTTTCCATTTAGCTTTAGCGAACCGTTTTCTATTAAGCCACCTCAAGACATCATCATCAAAGAAAGATGGGATATAGAGGATATTATCATCAAGTATTAAGAGTTATTATATATTGATATTTATTAATTATTAAATATTGATTATTTTTGTTGAATTATGTATTTTTCAATATCCAATTATTAAATTTTATTTTGTTTTATACTCCATTTTTATTTCTATTATTATTATTTGCCTCTACCAATTTATGGTCAGATACACAGTGGTCTGAACCAAAGATTATTACTGAATTAAATAGTGAACATAATGATTTTGCTCCAATCTACAATCACTATGATTCAACCCTATATTTCAATTCCGAACGAGATGGTACATCTTATTGGTACATAGCAAAGTTAAAAACTGATAGCTTTGAATTTTTAGAACAATTAGACTCACCAATAAACAAAAATGGACACAACCAATCATATTTGACATTCCTCTCAAAAAACAAAGCCATCTTTAATACATTTTCGATAAATAACGGTAATTTATCCCAAGATTTATATTATTCTTACTACAACAAACAATCATGGTCCGATGGCGAGATTATATCCGAATTAGCCGACAATAATTTTAATATGCAAGCAACCATTTCGGGAAACACCATTGTCTTCATCTCTAATAATGGCAATGATATAACCGATACAGACCTATGGATAAGCGAATTAAATTTGGAAGGCCGTTGGGATACACCTCAAAAATTAGATATCATCAACTCCTTGGGCAGAGAGCTCACACCATTTTTAGCATCAGAAGATTCATTATATTTTTCCTCAGATGGTTTTGGAGGAGACAGAGGTCTTGATATATTTCTATCCGTTAAAAAATTAGATGAGTGGCAAAGACCAATCCCACTAACCGCAATCAATTCAGACTTCGATGATAGCGACTTTACTTTATTACCAAATGGAAAAGCAATCTTTGCATCTAACCGACCAAATGGAAATGGAAAACTAGATTTATACTATACAGAGCTTACCAAATCCAAAACTAAAGAAAAAGATGATAATAAATTAGAAATATCCTTAAATACTGACACAGAAGTCCTTACATTAAAACGACATCTAAGTTTTTCTTACAAACCATTAAATCCATATTTCTACTTTAATAAACTACAAGTTGAGTTCGATGACAATTATAAAAAATACAATAAAAACAACTTGAAATTATTAGAACAAGAACTTAAAAACAATAATGAAATTACTCTAATCGCATTCACTCCAAACATCAGCGAATTAGACGCCAAATCAGATAACAGTAAATACCTTTCAGATAAAAGATTAGAGTATATTAAACACAAAATTCAAACCACAAATATTAATTTTGACAAACTCAAAGTCGAATATAAATATTACAACCCAGAAACATCTGATTTGAGTAATATCATTTTTATTTCATCAGAAAAAATCGATTATACTCAAAAAAGAATATCATCAATTGTAAAACAAGAATTTAAACCAGATACCTTAGAATTTAATGCTATAGCAAGGCCAGAGTACCTTTTCAAAGAATTTAATTTTCAGTTAAAAGACTATAATTTACAACCTTTATTAAATCTTGTATCCGTCCAACTTCCATGGAATTTCAAATTCTGTATCAATAATTATATCAACGAATTAGATCTAACTTCCAAAGAATCCATTGATTTTTACTTAGAAGCCACAGATAGAAAAAATAACTTAAGCAATTATGAATCAGAACTTAAATTAAATAAAATTGATATTTTCGAACCCAAATACAAAGATTTAGAAAATAAGAAATTGCAAGAATTAGAGCTTATCATATTCCATCAATCTCATCTATCACTTTCAAAATCTATTACAAATTACCTGAATTTTGTAAGTAACAATAGCCTAATTATCGATAAAATCAACATAGTTTCTAAAAACAAAATCAATCCAATATCAAACGAAATTAAATCAATAATCCATAACTCTTCCAATAAAATAAAAATAGAAAATCAAAGTGATATCAATCAAAATAATCACACCTTTATTATTCAAATAATTATGAAGTAATTATATGAAAACTATACCTTTTAAATACATTCTCCCTGCTTCTTTATTTGTCTTAACATTGTCCTGCAATCAGCCAGAAAAAAGAGAAATAATCAAGTCTAAAAATGCACCTGAAACAATCGGTCCTTATAGCCAAGCTGTTAAAGTCGGCAACACACTCTATGTCTCCGGTCAAATTGCTATAAACCCCTTAAATGGCAAAATGGAAGACGAGGATATAGTATCACAAACAGATAGAATAATGGAAAACATAGGTGCTATACTGCATGAAGCAAATATGTCCTATAAAAATATTGTAAGTTCAACTGTCTATCTAAGAGATTTGAGTGAATACTCAACTTTTAACCAGATATATTCAAAATATTTTATTGATGCTCCACCCTCCAGGTCAACTGTTGAAGTTTCAAATTTGCCAAAAAATGCTTTATTAGAAATTTCTGTTATAGCTGTAAAAGATTGAGACAAAAAAAAACTGCAATAATAATATTGCAGCTTGTTATAATTTTAAATATGCTGATATTTCTTAAAAATCAGAATCTTTAATATCGTTATAAAGTCTTTCAACTGTCTTCTTTATCGCTTCCGGAGAATCATAAAAGTTTTGGTCTATTTTTGTTCTAATAGCTTGTAATTTCAATGCATCCTCAGATAATTCTAACGAATCGGACTTTCGAGCAGAACCCGAAGAGCCAAGTGCTTCTTGTCCCTTATTATATTTCCTATCGGCCTTTAAGTCGTTTGTTGAACGTTCAACACGTCCACCGTTATTAACAGCTTTTAAAGTCATTTTAATTCTCTTTATAATAAGTTAATATTTTTTTTCTACTGTGTATATCCCTCAATCCGCTTGCCAAACTATTAACTTTGGATAACAAGAGTTCTTCCAAAGTTTTTTCGTTTTCTAAAAGTGGACGAATTTTGTCATTCCACATACTATTATTATTATCGACAAATTCTTGCGCAACTTTAGTTTTTTTCCAACTTTTAAAATCTTCTATAATTATCCCTTTTTTCTGGTATAATTCATTGATTTTATCCGTATCGATTAATTCACTATCGTTGTCAAGTGCAATTTTTATTTCGGATTGGAGTGAATGTAGATTTTTTAAAATACTTATAATATTATCAGACTTGTACATTCGTTATCCTACCGTTTTCGATTGCTTGCGAAATTATTCTTGCTATTTTCAGAGTCAAATCAGTAGGGAATTGCTTGATAACTTCGTCAGTTTCTTCATCGACAACTCGCATAATCATTTGTTTTGATTCTTTGTCTAATGAAAACTCTATTGACATATTTGTATCACTAAGCAACTCTTTTAATCCGTTCTCTAAAACGGAATAATCTACTTTCTTTTTTGTGTTCTCTTGGTCTGATTTTATTTCTTGTTGCTTAATTTGGCTAATCTTATAATCAGCTAATTTTTCTTCTCTTCGGAAATTATCAGAATTTTTGAGTTTCTCAAAAGTAGCAGAAAGATTTGTCGATATGTTATTTATAGAATCTATCATTTTGGTTACCATCTCTAAATGGGTACCGTCTCATTATGTATGAGACCAATTTTTTTTATTTTTATTGTTTAATAAAATTATTTTTTTTAAAAACCCAGATCAACCGCTAAAACCAATTGACGAGTTAAAAGATTGATACTGCGATTGTGCTTGATAATATGATTCGAGCAGTGCAGTATATTGCTTTTCTTGTACTCTTGCAGCTTTGTCTATTCGGCTTTGCATTCTATCTATACGACTTTGTTGATTTTCAATATCATTTAATAAGTTGATTGTACGAGTTTTGAGAACTCCATCATCACCTTTGAGAGTTGAAATAGCATTATTTAATTTTGCTATTACTCCGTCCTCAGATAGAAATAAACTTGATATTTTTTCTGGGTCGTCTTTTAAAGTTTTTTCGAATAAATCACGATCTGATAACTGTAGAGTTCCATCTCTTTTTATATCAAAACCTATTGCAGAGATATACTCTGGACCGCCTTGATTTACTGTTGTTATCCGCTCTGATAGCAAGGAACGCATTCTTGTTTTCAAAGAATTTGCTGTTGGTTCGCCCCTTGTTATTGATTTTTGCTCTGTCATAAATTTCATAATATTATTGAAATTATTGACAAGTGGAAACAAATAATCAGTAACTGCAGCAGTATCTACTTGAGTATCAAGGACAATTTCTTTATCGTCGATACCCTGAGTTTGCTTGATAGTAAAAGTAACGCCGTCAACTACCTCATCAATTTCATTTGAATTACGGATAATCGTAACGCCGTTTATCTCCGTTTCCGAGTTTAAACTCTGAGAATTAGAGATTTTATATCCAGCTGCATCAGAAGTTGCAGTTTCACGTGCAGTATCAGAAGGATTTAATTCTGAATTTATTAAACCTAATTTTGAAAGAACATCCGAATCCGCAAATTGGATTCGGTTATCGAAGCCTGAGTTTTTTGCTCTCAAAGAAAGCCTAACAGTTTCGGAAGTATCTTTTACTTTCGATGCTACGATATTTATATTTTCCGTCTCGTTTATAGCATTGCTTATTAATTTCAACGCTTGTTCATTACTTAGATTAGAGCCCGGATCACCGAAATCAACAGTTATATCAAACTCTTCATCTCCGGAAATCAATTTGAAAGTATGTTCGCCGGAGAGTTCGTTTCCAAATTCGGAGTCTAAATCCAACTGTTTGGAGATAAGTAAATCACTTGAAGCAAGTCTATTTACTTTTACAGTGCTTATACCCTCGATTGCATTCGAGTCTGCTGAAGCAGAAACAACATCATTGTTAGTTGATTCGACTAACATTGATTCGAAATTTTCAACTGCATCTTCGCTTGACATATCGTCAAGGTTTGTAATGAGTGAATTTAACCGAGTGTTTAAGGCATTAAAGTAAGAACTCTTTTTTTCTAAGTTTGTTTTTGCTTGGGTAAGTCTATCGAGCTGTGGTTGCTGTGTAGCTTTATAAGCGTCAACAATTCTTTGAAGCTGAGTATCGCCTTGGTTTACACCAAATAAATCGGCCATTATTCACCTCCTGTGAATTTATTAATGATCATCCTAATTCGATATTTAAGAGCAAAAATCATTCCAATTCAAAAGTTTCAGCCCAAGTGTCTCTTAACTCTTGAATAATATGCAATGCTTCGTCATATTTTTTCTGAAAAATACATCTTTGACAATACTCATAAAGCCGATATAACCTAGTGGAAACATCGGGATAATCAAAGTTTAACGAACCCATAAGCTCAATTAATACTTTGCTCATTTTACTAACATCTTGGCGACGGCAACTTACAATAAATAGGTCATACATTTTGAGAATTATTTTTTCTCTGCTCCATGACATTACTTCTTGTTCGATATAAGAAGGGACTTTTCCATCCTTTTTGTTGGTACCGTAAGCCTTTTTTGCTGCTAATTGCTGCGCTGCACTTGACATATTCATATTCCTTTTTTAAAAAACAAAAGGAAAGACAGGCTGGGTTCTCCTCCATTATACCCGCCCTCCTTTTGAATTTTATATATTCTACTTACAAATGCAACATCGCTCTTTTATCTAATTATTACTTAGTTAATATTTCTATTACCTGAATAATTGTAGATATTGTTGAGGAATTTGATTTGCTTGTGCCAAAGAAATAGTAGATGCTTGTTGCAAGAATTGTTGCTTAACAAGGTCTAATTGCTCTAAGGCTACATCAGCATCCTCAATACGAGAGATAGCCGCATCGTAGTTAGTGATTTGCGAATTCAATAACTCGGCTTGCGAATCCAATCTTACTTGAATTCCACCAAGATAAGAAGCTACTTTATTTACATTTTCTAATGCTGATGCAAGAGATGTAATTGTAACTTTGACTTGAGTAGATCCGAAGATACCCAAATCTTCAGCAGCAACGTCATTTAAGTCTTGCAGGTTTAGACCAGTAACCCCTGCAAATGCTTCAGCCACTCCGCCTGGAGCAATCGCTGCTTCTGTAGCATTCAGATTAAAATCACCACTGCTAACATTAAAGTCGGCGTTTGCTGTTGTAAGATCTATGTCTATTTCAAGTAATGTATTATCAGCATAATAACCGATAGTCCAATCACCTGAATAAGCTCCTTGTAACAACTGTCTGCCACCAAAAACGGTTGAGTCAGTGATAAACTGAATTTGTTGAGACAAACGGAATGCCGCTTTTCCTAAAGCTACTTTTTCGTTTGTACCTAATGCACCCGATGATGCAACTGATGCTGCTTCTTTTATATCAATCAATAAATTGTTGATATTGTCTAAAGCGTCCTGCGAAATCGCAGTTACATTCTTAGCATCACCTGTTGAATTCAGCGCTGCTCTAAGTGCAGAATTTCTGGCACTTAAGTTCCTCGAAGTGATATACCCCGAAACGTCATCTGCCGCTGAATTAATTCGCTTACCTGTTGATAAACGCAACTGTGATGTAGCAATTTTATTACTAGATGACAGCAATGCGTTATATGCGTTCTGCGCTGGGATATTCGTTCGAATTCTCCCTCCGCCAGATATAGCTGTTGGCATAATAACCTCCTTGTATGATGAATTAACGTTAAGGGCGTCCTGCCAACATTACTTTTTTTCCTTCTTCTCTTAGTATCGGTATTTTTTTTCTAAAACTTTAATGTTTTTTTATATTATTTTGAATAATCTACTAACTCGTTTTTTTTGAAGATATTAGTAAACTCTATACCGCTAATATGTAGCCTCGATTCTCTAAGACTCGATAATATTATATACTCTGTTGAAGCTAATTTTGTCCTTTCGTTGAATATATCGTCACAATCTATCATTACTTTAATTTTTTCTGCTTCATTTTTTATCACTAATCTATACTTTTTGCCTATTTCTAACTTTGTAGAATTATAACCAATTTCTGTACCATTTTCTAATATTCTACAGCCACTTTGGTCAAAAATTATTTTTATCCCTTTGTTTTTATCATACTTGTCTCTTGTTAATCGGCTATAAATTTCTATACCTTCTCCGCTTAACAACTCTATTGTCATATCACTTATAAATTGTGTGTTTTCAATATTTTTAAGGCTCACTAATCCTGTTGGATTAATATAAATAGCATTTTCTGTATTATCTTCTCTTTCTACGCTACCCATTTTACTCATATTACAGCATACTATGTCTTCGTGTCCTACATTAGTATCGTTTAAGTTAAAGTATTCGGAATATTCTATTTGAATTCCGAAAACATCTTCTATTAATTTACAAGATTGCAAAAACAATAGAATACAAAGCGATAATAAAATTTGATACTTCATGCTAATTGCTCTGATAGTTTATAAAGATAATCGTTTATATTTTTTTTCTTTTCCCAAGTTTCTGGCAATTGTGTATATGTTATTTCATTATGTACACGACCAACCATTACATTTGTTTTTCCGTTTATTAATGCTTCTACTGCAGCTAAACCTAAATGAGATGCTAATACTCTATCTTTAACAGATGGAGAACCCCCTCTTTGAATATGACCTAAAATTGTAGATTTTGATTCCAATCCAAAGATTTGTTCTAATTTATCTGATAATTCATTTGCCCCACCAAGCATTCCACCTTCGCCCATAATTACTATTGTCCGTATATGCTCTCCCATACTTTTTATTTTTTTATATAATCCGTCTATGTCTATTTCTCGCTCAGGCACTATAACGTACTCCGCACCTGTTGAAATTCCAACATCCATTGCTATGTGTCCTGCGTGTCTTCCCATTACTTCTATAATAAATACTCTGCCGTGAGAATCTGCTGTATCTCTTATTTTGTCGATTGCTTCTACGGCTGTGTTTATTGCTGTGTCATAGCCAATTGTGTATTGCGTTCCAAACAAATCATTGTCAATTGTCCCTGGTGTACCTACTATATTTACTCCAAATTCTTCATAGAGCAGATTTGCTCCGTGAAAAGTTCCGTCTCCCCCGCAAGCTATAACGCCATCTACTTGGAATTTTTGTAAATTCTTATATGCTTTTTCTCTACCTTCGGCTGACTTAAAAACTTTAGAGCGAGATGTTTTTAAAACAGTTCCGCCTTGAGATATAAGATTGGCAGTAAATGCTCTATTTAAAGAAGTGAAATTTCCATTCATCATTCCTTCATACCCACCATAAATACCGATTGGTTCTATTTTATGATTTAAGCAAGTTCTTACAACTGCTCTAATGTGTGCATTCATTCCTGGGGCATCTCCGCCCGATGTAAATATCGCTATTTTTTTCATTACTTCGATTTTCTATTAATATAAACTTCCTGTGCTAATTCTATCGATTCTATCGTTGATTGTGGGTTAGCAATGTTTTTCCCTGCTATATCATAGGCAGTTCCATGGTCTGGAGATACGCGAATTATTGGCAAGTTAGCCGTGTAGTTAACTCCACCGCCATTTGCTAACATTTTTAAAGGGATAAGTCCTTGGTCGTGGTACATTGCTAAAACGCCATCAAAATTTTTGTACTTGCCAAATCCAAAAAAACCGTCCGCTGGCAGAGGGCCAGAGACTTCTATTGTATTTTTTAGTTCATTTATAAGTGGTTCTATTATTTCTACATCTTCTATTCCAATATTACCATTTTCTCCGGCATGCGGGTTTAAACCCAAAACAGCAATTTTAGGAGTCCTAATACCAAAATCATTTTTTAAACACGAATGCAATGATAATATTTTATTTTTAAGCTTGTAATCTAATATTTGTGATGGAACACTTTTTATTGGAATATGTACAGTTGCGAGAGCTACTTTTAGGTCTTTCGTACCCAATATCATCATTTCATTATCTACATTACATCTATTTGCTAACATTTCCGTATGTCCGGCGAATTGCCAACCGGTTAGATACATAGATTCTTTTTGTATTGGAAGAGTTAATATTGCATCAGCTTTTTTATCGAATAGTAGTTTTATAGATTTATCAAGAGATTCGACTGCATGTAAACCAGCACTTTTGGAGACTATACCGAAATCAATTTCTGCATAAGTTACACAATTAATTAGTTTAACCCTTTTATTATTTAAGATAATCGTATCATTATCGATAGAATATTCAATTTCAACCGCTTTAAAATATTCTTCTAAAACTAATAGATTGCATACTAAAATAAAGGTAATTCCTTCAAATTTATTCTGTTTGAAGGAATTAGCAAATATTTCTAAACCTATACCATTGCAGTCTCCTGCAGAAACAACTATATTCATTTACGCTTGTTTTTAAAATTACGGATAAATTGCTGTGTGAAGTCAGATACTACTAATTCGCCACTTAATTCTGCTCGTTGTCTTAGCAATTGGTCCCAATTTTCTGTTCCTTCCCATAATACTTTTTTCAGTTGTTGGATTGATTCCATACTATATTCTGCAATTCTTTCTGCCAAATTATTTACTATGACATCTGCATCTTCAACTGCATCATATACATCGGAGAATAGTCCGGCTTCCCTTGCCCATTCGGCTGAATGCCACTCATTATTAATCGCTAAGTTAGAAAATACAGCTTTCCCAACTTTTCGTTCAATAGCTGGCCCTACCACATAAGGACCTATACCCATCGACAGCTCGCTGAGTTTTATTTTCGAATCTTTAGTTGCAATGACATAATCGCCGGCAGCAGCAATACCGACACCACCACCTACAGCTTTTCCTTGTACTGCACAGATAATTAATTTCCTACTTTTTCTCATAGCATTAATTACATTTGCGAAACCCATAAAAAACTCTTTGCCTTCTTCTTTGGTTTTGATTTCTGCGAGTTCATCAAATGATGCACCTGCACAAAATACTGTAAATCCTTCAGAAGTTAAAACTATTACTTTAATTGTTTTGTCTTCTGATGCTTCATAAATTTTATCTGTGAGTTTATTAAGCAAGTGCTTAGGTAATGAATTTCCTTTTGGATTATAGAACTCTATTGTAGCAATTCCATTGGTCGAATCAACTTTTACATCGCCATCTAATAACATTTCTGTCTCCTTAATATTTTTCTAAATATTTAATGATTTTAATTACTATATTTTAGTAATATATAAAAAATAAAATTAATTATTTACACATTTATAATTTATTGGGTTTTTCATTCAATTTTTTGTTTTGCTCAACATTAATCATTATTTTTCGTTTATATGATATGAAAAACTACAATTGAATATTTTAAATTTATTCATAAATGACTGCTTAGGTTTGTAGTTTATTTTTACGAAAGTATAATCAATAATAAGAAACACAATAAATGCTTAAATATTTCATTATTTTAATATCTTTTTTTATTTCAATACCTAATCTTCACTCTCAATTAATGAGCAAGAAGGAGGAAATTTATTTAGAAGCATCAAAACTTATGGATTCTTCGATGTATGAAGACGCTATTAAATACTTTGATTGGGTTATCTTCAAAGATGATAAATATTTTCAAGCTCATTTAAAAAAAGCTGTTTGTTTGAGTATCATAGGCAATGAAAATGAGGCTGTTATTAGTTTTGATGCTGCTTTGCTTAATGCAAAAACAATTAAGGAAAAAGCTCAAGTTCATTATAATAGAGCAATTTCTTATTCGAACTTAAATAAAATAAATGAATCTATAAAGGACTACACGGAAACAATTAAACTAAACCCAAAATTAGGGCAAGCGTTTAATAACAGAGGATTAGAAAAGGAAAGACTTGGTGATTTGGAAGGAGCAAAATCTGATATTAATCAAGCTATAATTAGAGATACTAATAATGCAAGTTTTTTATATAATTTGGGGAGAATTCATTTGGTGCAGAAGAACTATGAACTTGCAGCATTGATTTTCACAAAGTCGCTGATAAGAGATAGAAATTATTTGTTATCTTATCTGAAGCGAGGGGATTGTTTTGCTCATCAGAAAAAATTCAAGATGGCGTTTAGTGATTTTGACCATTTCATAAAATTTACTCCAAATAATGCTGAAGCTTACCTTAAAAGAGGTTATTGCAATATGGCGTTGAAAAATAACGATGCCGCATGCGAAGACTATAGATTATCTGCTAAATATGGCGATAAAACAGCTATTGATTTGATTAATCAATTTTGTAAATAAATTACTTGGTTTAACTTGATAAATAAAATATTTTACTAAGTATTATAAAATATTTTTGTATTTTGTTCAATTAGTTTAGAAATTTAGCGTTAAGTTTTTTTATGAATAGAAGTTCTGAAGCAACGACCGATGGAATATTTATCAAAGTAATACCTGAATTTGTGCAAGAAGAAGATACACCCGAAGGCAACCGTTTTTTGTTTTCTTACACTGTTGAAATAGTGAACAAAGGCGAGGAATGGGCTAAGCTCGAATCAAGACATTGGATTATTATCAATGCAGATGGAATAAGAGATGATGTAAAAGGTATGGGAGTTGTTGGGTATCAACCCGAATTACAACCTGGTGCGTCGTTTACTTATACTTCGTATTGTCCACTTGATACTAAATGGGGAACAATGGAGGGTAACTTCTATTTAAAAAGAAAAAATGGAATTATTTTTCCAGCTGAAATAAGACGATTCTATTTGGTTACTCCTGATTTGCTTAATAATGAAACTAAACCGACTATTAAGTGAAAATAAAATCAATAAGTGAAAATTATGGCATATTTAAGCAAAGATTATATAGATTTTTTTAAAGAATTAGAAGAAAATAATAATAAAGAGTGGTTTGACTTAAACAGAAAAAGGTATGAAAAGTCAGTTAAAAACCCATTCAAAAACTTAGTTTCTGAACTTATATTAAATATAAATGCAGATGACCCAACGATAGTATTAGAACCGAAAAATGCTATCTTTAGAATAAATAGGGATATAAGGTTTTCAAAAGATAAAACACCTTATAAATTATTTAATTCTGCTTTGATAAATGCGAGTGGGAAGAAAGACAAAGCATATCCTGGATTTTATTTTGAAATACGTCCTGATAAAATTAATGTTTATGGTGGTATGTATCAACTTGAGAAAGAAAAACTTCAGCAAGTTAGAGAATTTTTAACTTCAAATATTGAAGAATATTATGAATTGATAAATCACAAAGATTTTAAAAATACATTCGGAAATATTAAAGGCGAAAAAAATAAAAGAATTCCAAAAGAATTTCAAGAATTTGCAAAGTCAAATGATGTAATATCAAATAAACAGTTTTATTATACTTCTGAAATAGACCAAAAAATAATTACAAGTGATGACCTACTAACTGTTTTAATGGAGAGATATTATATAGGTAAGCCAGTTAAGGATTTCTTAACTCGTGCTTATCTGGGAGAATAAATCAGACCAATAAAATAATAGCCTTATATTTGAAATCAGATATAAGGCTATATTTAATTATATACTAATTAAAAATTGACAAGCTACTTATCATATTTTACTATATCGCCTTCCCAACCTATTATTCCGCATTGCAAATTACAAACATCATTAAAGCCCGCTTGTATCATAATGTTGCTTGCAAAATATGAGCGTTGTCCGGAGTGGCAATACACCAAATGTTTTTTGGATTTATCTAATTTTTCTATTTTTTGAGGGAATGCAGGGTCATTCAAATTAATATTTATAGCATTAGGGATAACTCCTTCTGCTACTTCGGGTTCAGTTCTTACATCTACTACTACCCCACCTTTGTTCATAAAGTCAATAAACTCAGAACAACTAATATTTTTAACCATATTTTGTCTTAATTTCTATTATCAAATTGTTTTACTACTTTTTGCTTTTCAGCTCTTGTATAGACGGTTGAAGAATACATAATATTTTTAATGAGTATGTTCGGCTTCTGCTTTTTTCATTTCTGCTATTACATAATATGCATTATTCATTAGAAATTTGCCTATACCTTTATTTTTTACAAGTATGACTTCAACCCATTTATTATCTTTATTACCGGTTACTATTATTTCTACTGGTTCAAAATTCCATTCTTTTTCACCAGCTTTATGATTACTTTGTGCTGAAAAGATATAATTTCTTCCATTTTCATTTATTATTGCTTCTTCGGGCATTGCTAAGCTAATTGTATCATTTGTAATTATTCTTCCACGAACGTACATTCCAGGAATAAGCATACCAGTTTTATTTTCAATTTCTGCATGTAAATGGACTGCTTTAGGTTCTTTTTCAAAAGATTTCCCTACTGAATAAATTTCAGCAGTAAATTCGACATTCGGACTAATATCTGTATGAAATTTAACTTTTTGACCTTCTTTAACTTTGTAAATATCTTTTTCGAATACCATTAGGTCTGCGTGGATATGCTCCACGTCAACTATTTGGAAAAGCTCAGTTTCTGGTTTTACATATTGTCCGAGTTTTATATTTACAAAACGAATATAGCCTGATATTGGGCTTTTTATAGCAATTTTCTCCTTGATTCCGTTTTGAACTATATTTTTTATATCAATTCCTATTAGTTTTAATTGGGCGGCTATTCCAGAAAGTTCAGCTTGGGCTGAAAAGAAATCAGATTTAGCTAATTCATATTCTTTGCCAGAGCTAACTTTATCTTCGTATAAACTTTTTTTCCTATTATATTCGGACTCAAAATAATCTAACTTTTTTGACTTAGTTAGGTATTCTGTTTGAATTTGTATTATGTCAGGGTGAGTTATGTGTGCCAATATTTTTCCTTTTTTGACTCTGTCTCCTTCTATGACATTAATAGACTGGATATTTGCACCAATAACTGCTGTTATGGAAGCTTCACTTTGTGGAGGGACTTCTAATCTGCCGTTAGTTTTTATAAATGAATGCATATTCCGTTTTTGCAGTGTGTCCACAGACATTCCTAATGCTTCAAATTGTTGATTAGTAAATATTATTCCGTTTTCATGAGCTTGTTCTTCGTGGTCATGTCCTTTATGGTCATGATGGTCATCATGATTGTGTTCGTCATGAGAAATGGTTTTTTCATTTTCGTGTGCATGGTCACCTTTTTCTGATGAATTACCGCAGGAAATAAATAAGATGATAGATGGGATAATAACTAATACTCTTATTGTTAATTTTATTGTTTTTAATAATTTTGATTTGATTTTCATTTTTTAATTCTCATTTAAAATTTATAATTGATTAGGATATGGCTAACTTTTAATAGTTAGTTGCCACTTAAATATTTCATTTCGATTACAGATTCATTGTATTCTTTTTTTGATTTTATATAATCAAGTTTGATTTCTAATGCTTGGTTTAGTAATAGGAAATATTCTAAATAATTTATCTCGCCTAAACTGTATTTCACATTTGCAGTATTTAAAATCATTTCTGATTGTTTAAGTCCTGTTTGTTTGTAAAAATTCATATTTTCGTAATTCTTTGTGATTTTAGTAGTTTGTTGTTTTAATTTACTTTCTAAATATTTTTTAAAGTAGTTATATTCTATCTCTGATTTTTCTTTTTTTATTTCTGATTTTTCAATTTCAGAGGTGTAAGAACCATAAAATAGCGGGACTGATATTCCAGCTTTAAATCCGTATAGTTTGTTTGTTCCGGAAGGATTTGTTTCTAAAACTGAAGAAAAAGAATTATTGGAATAAGAAAAATAACCCAAAGAAATATCAGGATACATTTTAGAGATTGCTACAGATTTTTCTGAGATATTAGTTTTTATATTTTGTTCTAATAAATTAATATTCGGATTATTGATTTGTTTTGTTTCGTGTTTTAGCTCTGTTAATGTGGGCTGAAAATCTAATACTTCATCATTTCTAATCAATATATTTAACTCTTCTTTGTTTGAAATAATTTCTGAATGTAATGTTCTCATTTCATTTTTTAGAATTAACAACTTAGACTCGCTAATTGTTTTTTCGAGAAGTGTTGATTCGTCTGTCTTATATTTTAAATTAGAATTGTACGCAAATTTTTGAAACAGACTATCTTTGTATTCTAATAATTTTTGTTTGTTCAAAAGGTAAGCTAAAGAGTTCCAAGACTGTTTTATATTAAATTTAAGTTTATTTTCTTGGATTTTTAGTTCTATTTTTTTTGCTTTTATATTGTCTTCTGCCAAATCACTTTGATTGAAGTAAAGTGTAGGAAATCTAAATTTCTGAGAAATTTCATATCCGAAATCGTCTTCAATGCTATTGAATTGACCATATTGAAATTCTACATTTAATTTATCGATATTGTATGCTGAAGATTTATCCGCTTCACTTAGTTTAATATTAGATTTTGCGATATTAATCAAATCATTATTTTTCAATGCAATGGATATAAGTTCATCTATATTGTTGATTTCTTTTTTATTATTACTATCTTGAGAATATATACTTGGAGTAAAAAGCCCAAACGTCATAATAATTAGAATAGAAGCAAGTGCTACTTTTGGTTTAAATTTTTTATTTTCTCTATTTTCTATATATCTGTATAAAATTGGCAATATAAAAAGTGTGAGCAAGGTTGAAGTAATCATTCCACCGATTACTACTGTGGCGAGTGGTCTTTGAACTTCGGCACCTGATGATGTAGAAATTGCCATTGGTAAAAATCCTAAAATATCGGTAAGGGCTGTAAGTAAAATAGGACGAATCCGTCTTTTTGCTCCCTTGCTAATTCTATCTTCCAAATTCAATTTGCCTTCACTTTTAATTTCATTCCATCCACTCATCAAAACAAGTCCATTGAGCACGGCAACGCCAAATAAGACAATAAAGCCTACTCCGGCAGAGATACTAAATGGCATATCTCTTAAAAACAAAGAAAAAACTCCACCAATAGCTGCAAATGGAATGGCTACAAATATCATTGTGGTCTGTTTTAATGATTTTAATGCTAAAAATATAAGTAAAAATATCATACCCAATGCAAGTGGAATAACGATTTCCAATCTATTTGTGGCTCTTTCTAAGTTCTCAAATGCTCCTCCATATCTGATAAAATAACCAGCGGGCAGTTCTAATTCATTATCTAATTTTACTTGTATTTCTTCGACTAATGTTTTAATATCTCTTCCTCTAACATTTATTCCTACATAGGTCCTTCTTTGGGTGTTTTCGCGACTGATTTGCATCGGACCGGTTTTGTAAGAAATATTTGCAACTTCTTTTAATGGAATTTGCATATTAGATGGGAGTACAACGAATAATTCTTTTATGTCCTCGATGCTTTCTTTATAATCTTTGTCGAACCTGACCACTATATCAAATTGTTTTTCTCCTTCGAAAATTACTCCTGCTGATTTGCCCGCAAAGGCAGTTTCTACCAAATCATTTAATTCGGCAATGTTAAGTCCATATTGTGCAATTTTCTCTCTATCATATTCGATTGAAATCTGTGGTAATCCTTGAGTTGATTCGACTTTCATATCTGCTACGCCGTCGATATTTGATATTAAGCGACCTATTTCTTCCGCTTTAGTAGCTAACAAATCTAAGTCATCTCCAAATAATTTAATAGCAATGTCTTCTCTAACTCCAGAAATTAATTCATTAAAACGCATTTCGATGGGTTGAGTAAATTCGAAATTTATTCCTGGAACTACCATAACAGCTTTTTTAAATTCTTCGACTAATTGCTCTTTAGTTTTGCCATCACGCCATTGTGCTTTTGGTTTAAGTAAAATAAAACAATCGGCGACATCCATTGGCATAGGGTCTGTGGGTACATCAGCTACTCCTATTCTGGACATGACTTGCTTTATTTCTGGGAACTGGCTTAATAATATTCCTTCTATTTTTGTAGTTGTTGCAATAGCCTCCGAAAGTGAAGAACCTGGTTTTAGTATTGAGTGGAACGCTATATCGCCTTCGTCTAATTTTGGGATAAACTCCCCGCCCATTTTTGTAAATACGTAAATTGAAATTCCAAATAAAACTATGGAAGAAGAAATAACTATAACTGATTTTTTTAATACTATATTTAATGTTTTTTCATAAATCCCTTCTAATTTTTTAATAATTTTATTGCCCCATGCCCATTTGCTATCACTGTGTTTTGGGTTTACTTTGATAAAAATTGAGGACATCATTGGAACGTAGGTAAGGCATAAAATCATAACTCCAATCATAGCAAAAATAAATGTTAATGCCATAGGTTGGAACATTTTGCCTTCGATTCCTTGAAGTGTGAGTATTGGGATGAATACAATAAGGATAATTAGTTGTCCGAAAAACGCAGAGTTCATCATTTTACTTGATGCAGTAAATACTAATTCTTTCCTTTTTTCTTTAGTAATGTTTTTCTTTTTTAATAGATGCTCGTTAATCATAAATACAGAAGATTCGACAATAATAACTGCTCCATCAACTATAATTCCGAAGTCTATAGCGCCGAGGCTCATAAGGTTTGCCCATACTCCGAAGATTTTCATCATAATAAATGCAAAGAGCAAAGAAAGAGGGATAGTAGAAGCCACAATCAAACCACCACGCCAATTCCCGAGCAAGAGTACTAATACGAAAATAACGATTAATGCGCCCTCCATCAAATTTGTAGTTACAGTAGAAGTAGTATTGTCAATTAATACAGATCTGTCAAAAAATGGTTTGATAGTTACTCCCTCTGGTAAAGATTTTTGAATTTTTTCTACTCTATCTTTAACTGCTTCTATCACATTATTTGAGTTAGCACCTTTGAGCATTAAAATCATTCCGCCAACTGCTTCGCCTTTTCCTGCTTTTGTAAATGCACCATAACGAATTTCGTTACCCATTTTGACTTCGGCAACATCTTTGATGATTAAAGGATAGCCATTTTCAATCTTTACGGTTATATTTTCTATGTCTTCAATAGTTCTAACAAGACCTTCACCTCTAATGTAATTTGCATATTTATTTTTTTCAATATAACCGCCGCCAGTATTTTGATTATTTTTATAGAGTGCGTTGTAGATATCGGTAATACTAACGTCCATTGCATTTAGATGAACTGGGTTTATTGAAACTTCATATTGTTTGATTTTGCCACCGAAGGCATTTACTTCGATTACGCCTGGCACTAAAGCCATTTGTCTTTTTATAATCCAATCTTGGATAGTTCTTAAATCAGTAATAGAGTACTTGCCTTCGAATGATGAATCTACTTCTAAAGTATATTGGTATATTTCACCGAGACCAGTGGAAATAGGTCCAATGTGAGGCTCTCCAAATTCTTTTGGTATTTCAGCTTTGATTTCGTTTAGTTTTTCGGCGACTAATTGTCTTGGCAAATATGTTCCCATATTGTCTTCGAAAACAATTGTCAGAAGAGAAAGTCCGGAACGTGAAACTGATCGAATTTCGACTACGCTTGGCAAATTTGACATTGCGAGTTCGATTGGGTAGGTTATGAATTTTTCTACGTCTTCTGTGCCGAGGTTTGGAGCCTGTGTAATAACTTGAACTTGGTTATTAGTAATGTCGGGTACGGCATCTAAAGGAATGGTTTTCATACTCCATATACCAACAGCAATTAAGGCTATGGTAAAAAGTATGATAATCAATTTATTTTCTATTGAAAATGAGATTAATTTATTTATCATAATTTGTAAACTTATTAATATAAATAATTTATGAATATAGAATATTTAATCTTTTGACTAAAATATTATGAGTTCGCCTAAAACAATAATCTATTTTTCGATTGGTGATAAAAAATATAGTTTTCTATATATACCAAGATATATCGTTTTATGAGTATTATATTATTTGGGTTATGGCAATAGTTAAGTAGAGTATTTCAGTTATATGAAATATTAACTATTTATGATAATTGAGGAGGACCTCTTAGAAGGAATCTTTCTTTTTCAGTAATTTTATTAAATATAGAGAATTTTTTTAATAAAATATTTGTTTGCTTTTCGTTACACTGCTGTTCGCTTTTTGGAATTTCTACAAAACCTATGTAATTAGACAGAGTTAAGGTTTTATTAAAATTTAGTTGTTTGAGCTGTGTGTATTCGTGGGAGTGGTTTGTGTCTTCTGGGTGTTCCAAATCGCTTAGTACGCATACCAATAAATCAAAGAAATTTTGGTCATAGTGGTCAGAATGTTCTATTAGTCCTGAGGTGTTATGATTATCTTTGTTTGAATTATCACATCTATTTTCTGCAGCTTTGGCGTGCTTATGAGGGTGATACTCTGTATTGCAAATATTAATAAGTCCATCATAAAATATAGCGTCTCCATGCGGAATAGAAGAATGGAGTAAGCCAGAAAACATTGCTAAGAGAAGCAATACTGATTTTATTTTATGATATTTTCTCATTATTTAAGGTTGAAACGTATTAGTCTATGATATTATTTTATAATCGGCTTAAAACTGTGTATTTGTTTAAACATTTTGTTAATACTTTTCAAATAAAAAATGTAAATTGTGGGATAAGTATATCTTAATCAAACAAAAATATTTTAATATATGATAGCAGCAATAGCAATTTGGCTTTATATATCTTTTCTGTCTATCTCTTTTGGGTTGATGACTAAAAGACTAATAGAGAATTTTTTTTCGCTTAATTCGGATAGTAATATACCATTTGCCATGGTATTTTTAGTAGGGTTAGCAAGCATTACAACGCTTGGTAATTATCTGCATTTATTTATGAGTATTGGATTGGTAGTCAATTTGATTTTGATTATTAGTTCATTGGTATATCTATTTTTAGATAAATCTTATATAAATGAATATTTGTCTAAGCAGATAGTTAAAATAAAAGAGGTAAATATAATAACAGTAGCATTGGGTTTGGTATTTGTAATTTTTGCACTTTATCAAACGACTTCTGTAACTTTAAGTGCTGATACTCCACTATATCATGCACTATCAATTAGGTATATAGAAGAATATGCTGTTATTCCCGGTTTGGGTAATTTATACCATCGATTAGCATTTAATAATTCTTGGTTTGTAACTAATGCTATATTTAATTTATCATTTTTAGGGGTGATGCAATTTAATGTATTGGGTACATTTTTGATGATATTTTCTGGTTTTTATTTTTTGAGTGGTATTAATTCAATTTTAAATAGAAACTATTCGATAGGTGCATGGGTTAGGTTATTATTTATTCCAATATTGTTTTATTCGTATTATTATCCACATCTTGGTTACACTTCTTCGCCGAGTCCTGATATACCTTCTGCATTATTTATGTGGATATTGTTAATAGCTTATGTAGAAAAATATTTTAGGGATAAATCACTTAAATTTGATGTTGAGAATGTAATACTTGGGCTTTGTGCAACTTTTCTAATTACTGTTAAATTATCTGTAGCACCGATTATTATTCCGTTTATATATGTATTATTAATGGCTTTGAAAGACAAACAAACGAGTAGTGTATTAAAGAGTAGTATGTTTGTTTTGGTATTTTTTCTACCATGGTTTGCCCATAATTATTATTTGGCGGGATATTTAGTTCATCCGTTTCCGTCAGTTGATTTGTTTGACCCAGAGTGGAAGATTCCTAAAGAAGAGGCAATAAAGGAAAAGAATAGTATTCAAAATTGGGCTAAGTGGCCTGGTTGGTTTCAAAAACCACAGGTACAGAATCCAACGACCAAAAAAATGGAAGCAGTTAAATTAGGGAGTTTAACTTATTCGCAATGGTTTGATATTTGGTTGAAAAATCAGACATTGCCTTATTATAAAAAAATGTTTTATGCTATACCTATACTTTGGGTATTGGGTATATTAGTATTGTTTGTCAAACGTAAAAAATTATTACCGGGCAACTTTGATTTATTCGTCATTTTGCTGACTATGATAGTTGGTTATTTGTATTGGTTTTTGTCTGCTCCGGATTTGAGGTTTGGCTGGGGGATAATGTTTTCTAATTTATTCACATTTTTGGTTTTAATACTGTATCCTTTCTTTAATGTTAAGTTATCTGAAAAGAATAATGGCTTGTTATTTTCAGTGATATTTTCTGTTTTTGTATTATTTTCAGCATATTTATATTATGATGCTATAAATCCTCGATATGGTTATTTTAATAAGGGATTTTCTTCTGACCGTTATTTAGTGCCGAGAAATATAGAACAGGTTCATGGTATTAATTATGAAAATTTAAGCGGGAATGAGATATATTATGCTCCAAATATTTACGATTCTCCATTGCCTTCTGCTCACTCTAAAAAAGAGATAAGAGGGGTGGAAATGATAGGTAGTAGTATTGAAGATGGTTTCAAAATGAAGGATGAAGGAGGGGAATAATGAGATTAGGAAATTTAGATAATTTAACATTTTTAGATAAATTATTTTCGATGAGAAATTCGGTAATATTATTATTTGGTTCTTTGGTTGTAGCTTTATTGCTTTTGCTTTTTGCAGCTGGGGTAAATGAGGCTACAAGTTTGGAATTAAGGGATAAGATTATCAAAATAGATGCTTATTTGTCTGTATTTGAGTCGAGTTCTGATAAGGATATTAGACAGAGGGAGATGGGTAAGGTAGATTCTCTTTTAGCTATTATTGAGAAGGAGGATATGGGTACAATACCATATTATAGAGCATTAGGTAAAACGATGATATTGAAAGGAAAGATATTGGAAGCATATAATGCTTTGCTTACTGCGAGAGATAAGGATAGGGGGTTAAATACGTATCAGGATTTAGATAGATTAACATTTCTTGCTGCTTTGTATTTCTCTAATTCTTTGCTTAATCAGAATGCTACGATGGAGGCTGGGCAAGTAATAGATTATGGTTTGAGTATTGTACCAAATAATGACCAGTTAATGAATAATAAGGCATTGTATTTTAAGCAGCTAAATATTATGGATTCGGCTTTGGTATATTTTAATAAGGCATATAATATTAATCCAAAAAATCAGCAAACGAAGAAAAACTTCTTTATTCATTTGATTCAACTTGGAGACCAGGCAACTGTTAAGAAGAATTACAATGTGGCATTGAATATGTACACTACTGCTGAAAAATTGGACTCTAAAAATCCGAGTTTGTTGTTGCAGATTGGGAAAATATTTCAGTTGGCTGGATCTTCTGACAAAGCGAATGAGTATTATAAGAAAGTGTTGGCAATAGACCCGAATAATGAAATAGCTAAGAGCAGCATCAGATAAGCTGTTGAAATATAAGATAATTATAAAAAAGACAGTTTGCTAATGCAAACTGTCTTTTTTATGTAAATTGTTAGAATTTTATTTATTTTGTCTTATTTATTTTATTCTTATTTGTTGTCCGATTTGAAGTCTTCTTGGGTTCATTCTTGGGTTAAGTTTTTGAAGTCTTCTTGTGCTTAGTCCAAATTTACGGGCTACAATTGCAAATGATTCGCCTCTTCTCAGTGTATAATATGAGGGTGCGGTTTTTACTGCTTCTTTAGTTGCTTGGCTTGAGCCTTTATTTTGATTATTCTCAATTATAGATAATTCTGAATTTGCGTATATGGTATTGCCATTTATTTTATCTGTGTTCCATGCTCTGAGTTGGCTCTCTGTTATTCCGTATTTAGCAGCTATTGTACTAACGGTTTCGCCTCGTCTTACTTTATGTATAGTTGAATTATTTGATGAAAGAGAAGGGGTTTTGTTTGTTCTTACTTTTAGTTTTTGACCTATATTTATATTAGAGCCTCTTATGCCATTCAAATCTCTTATGGTTTGAGCTCTAGTGCCATAGTTTTCAGCTATATGGCCTAAGGTTTCGCCTTTGCGGACTGTATGAGTAACTATTGAGCCGGAGTTTGAATTACTTTTTATGTTAGAAGCATTAGTTGAAGAATTGCTTGAATTAGAAGCTACATTAGAAGAATTGTTATCAGAATTATTCGATGAGGACATTCTAAGTCTTTGACCAGGGTAAATAGCATTAGAACGCAAATTATTTATACTTTTTAATTCGTTAATGCTAATTCTATAATCTTTAGCTATTTCATAAAGAGTTTCGCCTCGTCTTACTTTATGAATTTTATTTGAGTTATTAGAATTTTTATATACTGCTGGAGGATTTTTTGCTGAAAATATTTTTAATCTTTGTCCGGGGTATATGTTATTTGAATACATATTGTTGTCAGACTTTAATGCAGCAATTGAAAGGTTGTATTTGCGAGCAATTTTCCCAACGGTTTCGCCTCGTCTTACTTTGTGATAGGCAAAATTAGTAGGAGCTTTTTCAATTTTTCTTTGTTTTTTTGTTTTATAGTTAGTACTAATTTTTAGGTATTGTCCTGTTTTTAGGTCTATGTCTTCGATATTATTCAATGCAATTAGGGCATCTTTGTCCATACCCCAGTCATCGGCAATCATTTCGATTGATTCGCCGTTTTTGATTTTATGGCGAACAATTTTATAATGTTCTAAGGTGTCTGGTTTTGTTTCTTTTTCAACTTTTTTCTTAGATTCATCTTTAGCAACATAATTTGGGTCTTTTTCGGCAATGATTAATTGTTGTCCGATTCTTAGTTTATTTTGTTTTCTGCCAAATCCATTAAGGTTTCTTAATTGTGCAAGTGTTAGGCCGTATTTGTTTGCGATTTTATAGAGTGATTCGCCGCGCCTAACTCTGTGGTAAATGTCTTGGGAGCCATCCATTGGGTAGTATGTTCCTGACCTTCTAGCAGCTTCGTTAATCTCTTCGTATTTTGTTGCGGTAATTGGAATTTTAATATTACCGCCTCTTTTTAGACGAGAGCGTGTAGATTTGAATCCGTTTAATGCTACTAATTCGTGGGAAGAAATTCCATATTTTCGAGAGATTTTTGCGAGTGTTTCATGTCTGATAACTTGGTGTTCTATCCAAGGTTGTTTTTCTTCTTCTGTTAATTGAGCAAAATTTTCTTGGAATTTATTTTTTGAGCCAACAGGAATTTTAAGAGAATAATTTTCGGCACTTGGTGGAGTGGAATTTTTTACTAATTCTACATTATACATTTTAAAAGAATCGAGAGACATATTGGCACATTTGGCTAATGCTTCTAAATTAACTGGCTCGGATAAATCGATTGTTTCGTAATTATATTCTTCTTCGAATTGGAAGGTGTCTAATTTAAAATTATACTTTTCGGGATTCATCATAACGGTTGCTACACCGATGTATTTTGCTACGTAAGCTCTGGTTTCTTTTGGCAATCTTTTTCTTAGTTTCCAATAATCAGGATTTTTTAGTCCGGAGCGACGAATTGCTCTTCTTACTCTACCTTCACCACAGTTGTATGATGCAAAGGCTAAGTGCCAATCGCCAAACATATTATGTAGGTATTTTAAGTATCGCATAGCAGCTCTGGTAGCTTTTTCAGGGTCTCTTCTTTCATCAACCCAAATTGAATTGTCGGTATTTAATCCGAAGTCTTTTCCTGTAGGTCGCATAAATTGCCACAAACCAACGGCGGATGCTCTTGAAACAATTTTTGGATTTAAGCCGGATTCGATAACAGAAAGGTAAACTATTTCTTCTGGGATACCTTCTTCTTTGGCAATTTTTTTCATCATTGGGAACCATCTGTTGGCTCTTGGGATTACTTTAGTTATAAAGTTCCTGCCGAACCTCCATTCGGAGAACCCTTTTATAGCTTTACGGGTGTATTTGTTATCTGTGAATGGAATTGTAGTTTCGCCGGGAGTGGTCCCAAAATATTTTTGGTGTCCTTCTATTTCTTCTTCGGTTAGGTCTAATTCTGGGCCGATTAGAGCCATTTCTTGTTCAAATTTTCTAGTAATTCTATTATTAACAATAAAGTGAGGAGTGTTGTCATCATAATCGACAGAATTTTCCATAAAGTTTTCATAGTCGTCGATTAGATTATCAGCTAAATTTATAAAATCTTCATTGTTATTTATATCAGGGTAAACAGTTAGGCTGTTAAGTTCATTGATTGCTTGGCTATAGAGTTTAGTTGCTTTTAAAGTATCGCCTTTTTCTTCGAAATAAAGAGCTTGGAGATATTTCATACGAGCAAGTTCTAAGGAAAGAATTACGGCTTCATCATCTGTGTTATAGGGAGTAGGGATATCGTCTAATTCGGAGTATTCGTCTGGAAATATTTGATATTTTTTATCTTTTTCCTGGCTAATTAAAGATATTGGTAAAATTATCATTAAAAGTAATAATTTCAATGCCATGATACTATAATTATTATATTTAGATATATTCATATCTTTTTTGTTCTTAACTTTTATGTTCATTATTCCCTCTGTGTTTCCCCTGATGACTCTTTATATGCCGAAATTTATAAAATTTGATTGATTCTTTGAAAATAAAATATAAAAAGTCATAGATAAACGGATAATAATATAATTAATTTTATTTTGACTTAATAATAAAATATTTCTATTACTTTTAAAAAGTAGTATTAATATTCTTCAGTTTTCATTCTTTTTACATTTGCTCCTAAGGCATTTAATTTGCCTTCCATGTCTTCGTAACCTCTATCGAGGTGGTATATTCTTAATATTTCTGTTTTCCCTTCTGCGACTAAGCCTGCCAAAATTAGACAAGCGCTTGCTCTCAGGTCTGAGGACATGACTGTTGCACCGGAAAGAGGGTTTCCCCCTTTAACTATGGCGGTATTGTCGATGACTTCGATGTCTGCACCTAATCTTTGTAGCTCTGGGACTTGTTTAAATCTATCGTGATAAACTGTATCGGTAATGCGTGAATTATTATCGGCTAACATCATAAAGGCGGTCCACTGTGCTTGAATATCGGTTGGGATACCTGGATAAATTGCGGTTGTGATATCGGTCGCTTTTGGAGTTTCACTCATTTTTACTCTGATTGAGTCACCGTTTACGTCTATTTCGCAACCTGCGTCTTCCATTTTTGAGATTACGGAACTGAGATGATAGGGATTTACGTTTAATAGCTCTACGTCACCGCCTGTCATTGCGGCAGCTATCATGTATGTTACTGCTTCTATTCTATCAGGAATAGTGGTTTCGTCAACTGAATGAAGTTCTTCAACTCCTTCAATTTCGAGGGTAGATGTTCCGATTCCTTCAATTTTTGCACCCATTTTAAGGAGCATTCGAGCTAAGGCGGTAATCTCTGGTTCGGCAGCTGCGTTGGAGAGTATTGTGCTTCCTTTTGCGAGTACGGCAGCCATTAGGACATTACCGGTGGCACCGACAGATGAGATATCAAAATGGATTTTTGCACCATGGAGTTTATCTGCTTTTGCGAGGATATAACCGGAGTTAATGTCGATTTTAGCACCTAATTTTTCTAATCCTTTTAGGTGCAGGTCAACTGGTCGTGGTCCCCAAGCGCATCCGCCGGGTAATGATACTTTTGCTTCGCCAAATCTGCCGAGTAGAGGACCGAGGACGTAAAACGATGCTCTCATTTTTTTTACGTGTTCGTAAGGAGCTTCGAAGCTATTGATATTTCTTGTATCAAGGAATAAGTCTTCGCCATTGAGTTCGCAAAAAATACCGAGTGAACCGAGTAAACGAGACATAGTCCATACGTCTCTAAGGTTTGGAGTGTTGTATAAGTGGTAGGTACCGTGGGCTAATATTGTAGCGGGCATAAGAGCCAAGGAGCCGTTTTTGGCACCAGAGATTTTGACTCTGCCTTTGAGTTTTGCCCCACCTTCGATAACAAATTTATCCATTAAAAAATCTGTCCTATGTGTTTTGTGTTATGCTGCTGATTAGCAATATAATAAATTTTTGTAGAAAATTTAGGGTAAATTATTTTTTTTGTAATTTTCTTAGGGTGGTTTGCTTTGAATGAAGTTTTTTTATTGAGGTTACACTTGGTTGCATATTTTTACTTTTTTTTATTTTTTAGGTACACTCCAGTTTTTGATTGGATTCTTTGTTTTACTACGGATGACGAGGTTGTTATTGCCTTATTTGGAGGTTACATTAGGTATCATATTTCAGATATATTTTGTATTTCATCGTTGATTTTTGGAGTTTTTGGGGGAAAGGTTACACTTTGTTTCATATTTTTACTTTGTTGTAGTTTTGAGGTGGTTTTGAGATTGCCACGCTATCACTCGCAATGACGGTTTCTTTTGAGGTTACACTTGGTTTTCTATTGATGTTTTACTGCTACGCAGTTTTTATTTTTTATTTTGCTGTGAATGAAGGTGTTTTTGGCGACATTCGGAGGTTACATTAGGTGTCTTATTTTAGATATTTCTTGTATTTCATCGTTGATTTTTGGAGTTTTTGGGGGAAAGGTTACACTTGGTTTCATATTTTTACTTTGTTGTAGTTTTGAGGTGGTTTTGAGATTGCCACGCTATCGCTCGCAATGACGGTTTTTTTAGGTTACACTTGGTTACTTTTTATTGTTGGGGTATAAGCGAACTAATTTATCACCCATCCCTTTCGGGACTTCCCTCAAGGGAAGACTGGTTCTGTTTTTTTTAGGTTACACTTGGTTTCATATTTTTGCTTTATTTTAATTTTGAGTTTGTGGGTGGTTTTTCTTTCGGCTTTGCTTATGATGGCAATGGTGGGTGAATAAGGTTAATAACTCAAATTTAATTAATAAAAATGAAATAGTTAAAGAAATGGTTTTTAAATGGTTTTTATTATTATATTTTATTTACTTTGTTATATTTAGTTTGGTGGTTTTGTATGTTGATGTTCCATCAATTTTTATGATGTATGTGCCGTTTAAGATGTTTGATAAATTAATGTTGAATAAATTTGTTCCTTTTGATAGGTAGCCGTTGAATATTGTTTGTATTGATGTGCCTTTTAGGTCTATGAGTTCGATTTTTGTTTTTTCTGGTTGTTTCATTTCTAATATTAGATTGGTATTTTGGTTAGCTGGGTTTGGATATAGATTTATGTTAGAAATTAGTTGGTTGTTTTCTTTGATTGATAATACATCGAAGGTGTAGGTTTTATTGAGTTCTAAGTTTTTATGTTCTACTGTTTGTTTGTTGGGGTATTTGATTTTTACTGATAAGATTTGGGTTGCGTTACCTAATCCGAAGTGGAGCAGGTCGGATTTTTGTCCGGTACGTCCAACGTTTTTTGTTCCTGGGAGTTGTTTATAGTGTGTGGCGAGGTTGGTAGTAACTTCTACTTCTGAGCCGTACTTGGTTTTTCCGTCGGCTGGAGATAAATTGATATTGACATAGGAGCCTTGTTCATCGATGATATTTTCGAATAATTTTACATTTTCTTTGCTTGAGCATGATAGTATGTCCATATCTCCGTCGTTGTCAAAATCAATTGGGTAGGATGTCCATGCACCGTGGTTGAGGAAGCCGTATTCCCAAGTTTTATCGTCGAATGGTTTATTATTACCTTTATTTAGATATAGTCTGCTAAATTTATCGTTTGCACTACCTTTTTTTTCATAAGAATATTGGGATTGGATTAGGTCTAATAGTCCATCGTTGTTTATGTCTATCCAAGTGGCACCGGAGTTCATTTCAAAAAATTTAACGCCATAGGCTCTTTGGGATTCGGTAAATTTTCCATTATTATTTATGAATAATTGAGAAGGGTTAGAGGCGGCACCTCTTGAATCTGGATGTCCGAGATTACCTACGATTAGGTCTAAATCTCCGTCGTTATCGAAATCGCTCCAGTCTGAACCCATTCCATGCCCGTAATAGCCTGCTGAATATGTTTCTGTTCCTATAACTCCTGTTTTTTCGCCTACTTCGAGGAATGTACCGTTTCCTTGATTTTCGTATAATAGGTCAGGGGCAAGACGATAAGTGGCTACGAAAATATCTGGGTATCCATCTTTATTATAATCGACTACGTTTGCACCGTAGCAGTCCATGTATGGGGCTGGTTCACCTAAGGCAATTTTAGACTCTGTTGTAACGTTAGAGAATTGTCTATTGCCGTCATTTCTGAAGAGTTGGTCTTGGTAATATACTTCTTTTCCGTTTATGGTTTTTCTGTTGTATGCTACGAAAATATCTAGGTCTCCATCTTTGTCGTAGTCGAGGAATAGTGGGGTCATTGTTGGTTGGTCAATTTGAATATCAATATCGGTTTCTTCTTCGAATGATGAATAGGAAGTGCTTGTTCCCCACCAAATAGCATCTTCAGCATTTCCTGTAGCTTTATATACATCTAAGTTGCCGTCATTATCTAAATCGCCCCAAACTGTTCTGCCATTGAAGGGAAATTCACTTGTAACGTTTTTGAAGCTTTCGCCTGTATTTCTGAAAATTTGACTTGATATGATATCCATATTTCCATCGTCGTCGAAATCTACTATTGAGGCTTCGTTGGCTCCGAATAAATTACCTTCGGAGTTTAATAGACCAATTTCTTGGGTAATATCTATTAGGGTAGGTGATGGGGCTGTTGCATCTTGTCCTTCGGGGAATGTCCAATCGATTTCTGCTCTGACCATATAATCACCACTGGTTCTACTAATGATGGTTCCTGCAATATTGTAAAAATCTTTATTTGGTAGGTAAACATTATTGAGCCAATTGGAGTTTGAGAATTGGAGTCCATCGGAATCGACTGAGAAGAATGGACCGCCGGGTTTGATGACGTGGCATATTCCGATGCGATTAATTCCGCCGATATCTAAGTTAAGTGAGCTAACATCGATGGGGAACCAGTTTGGAGTGCCGTTGTAATTAATAATTGCTTCGCCATAAAGGTTATAACGCATAAAACCTGATACCCACCAAGAACCGGGTAAAAAGCCATCAGATGGGTCTCCGACAATTCTTATGGTATCGACTCGTGCTTGAGATCCTGCTAAATGGACAAAAATTGTTTTTAGTTTTCCGGGTGCTTTTGGTTGGAGGAAGCATGTTTCTTCGTAGTTTGGCAAATCAACATAGGAGCCACCGATAGTACCGTTGTCTTGGGAATAATTTGCCTGTGATTGGGCGAGGATAATGTTAGGTAGTATAAGAAATAAGGTGAAGTAAAAGTATTTCATAATAGAGCCTATGGTGTTTTTAATTTTAAATGAGTTTACATAAATAATCAAAAAATGATAATATCTAATAAGCGATTAAGATTAAATAGGTTATTAAATTTTGATTATTCATAATATAAATAAATATTCAAATAAATTATAATAAAAATTGAAATAAGTGGATAAAAATAAATTTTTTGTGTATATTTATTCATGGAATTATTTGAAGAGCAAAAAAGTAAGAAAGAAGTAAGTTCTACTCGACCGTTGGCGGAGCGGATGAGACCGCAGACCTTAGATGAGGTGATAGGTCAGGAGCATTTGGTTGGTGAAGATGCTCCATTTAGGAAATTCATCAATTCTGGTCGGATACCATCGATGATATTTTGGGGACCTCCGGGAGTTGGGAAAACAACTTTTGCTGGGATAATAGCAAATTCTGTGGATATGAATTACAAAAGAATATCTGCGGTGGAGGCTGGTGTCAAAGATGTAAGAAATATTTTGGCAGTTGCTGAGAGAAGTTCAAAGGCTACGTTGTTATTTATAGATGAGATTCATAGGTTTAATAAATCGCAACAAGATTCATTATTGCACGCAGTAGAGACTGGGATAATTACATTATTGGGAGCTACGACGGAAAATCCATCATTTGAGGTCAATGCAGCTTTATTGTCTCGCTCGCGAGTTTATAAGTTAAAGGAATTGAGTGAGGAGAACATTATTGAGTTGATAGAAAGAGCGATTAGTAAGGATGTAGTATTAAAAGAATTGGAGATAGAAATTGCTGACATTAAACATTTGGTTAGGGTATCTGGCGGAGATGCGAGAACGGCATTGAATGCACTTGAAAATGCGGTTTCGACTTTTGGTGTTGAAGATTATATAAGAATTACGCCGAGGTTATTGGAGAATATACTTCAGGCAAAAACTACGAAATATGATAAAAAGGGTGAGGAACATTATGATACGATTTCTGCATTTATCAAGTCGTTAAGAGGTTCGGACCCGGACGCTTCGATATTTTGGTTGGCAAAGATGCTTGATGCTGGGGAAGATCCAAAGTTTATTGCTAGGAGGCTGGTTATTTTTGCGAGTGAGGATATAGGCAATGCGGAGCCCAATGCGTTGAGGGTTGCATTGTCAATTTTTGAAGCGGTTAATCTTATTGGTATGCCTGAGGCGAGGATTAATCTTGCACAAGGGGTAACTTATCTTGCTTCTTGTCCTAAGTCGAATGCGGCTTATGTTGCTATAAATGAGGCGATGTCTGATGTGAAAAATGGTGCTAATTTGACTGTGCCGATACATTTGCGTAATGCACCAACAAAATTGATGAAAGATGATGGTTATGGGAAGGGTTATAAATACCCTCATGATTACAAGGATAATTTTACTGTGCAGTCTTATTTTCCGGAGGGAACTAAGGCAAAAAAATATTATAATCCGGGCGAAAGCGGTAAAGAAAAATCAATAAAAAATAAATTGGATAATCTTTGGGAAGATAGGTAAGCTTAGATAATTGTTGATTTAGAAGGTTATTCTTTCACCATTTATCCATGTTTGTTCTACGTGGTTTATGCCGAAATGGTAGAATAAATCGCTGTAGTTTTCTGTGTTGAGCATGATAAAGTTTGCTTTTTTTCCGATTTCGAGAGAACCTACTTCGTCTGATTTTCTAATGGCGTGAGCTGCATTTAGAGTTGAGGCTACTATGGCTTCTTCGGCGGTCATTCCCATATTAATAACAGAAAGTGATAGTATAGTTTGCATATTTTCGGTGAAAGAGGAACCGGGATTGCAGTCTGTTGCGATAGCAGTAATTGCTCCATTATCGATTATTTTTCTTGCTGGCGCATAGGGCATTCTGATGAAATAGGCGGTGCCTGGCAGTAATCCTGCTACGGTGCCGGAGTTAGCGATAGCTTTTATATTTTCATCTGAAATACATAATAGGTGGTCGGCGGAGACGGCACCCAATTCAGCGGCTAATTTGGTAGCCGATACATCTGCCAACTCATCACAATGTATTTTCAGCTGCATACCGTTTTGCAAACCACATTCTAAAATTTCTCTTCCTTCATCTACTGTATAGTAACCTTTGTCAATGAATGCGTCGCAGAATTCGGCTAAGTTTTCTTCTTTGACTTGGGGAATCATTTCGTTTTTGATTATGTCTATGTATTTTTTGTGGTTGTCTTTGTATTCTACTGGGAAGTCGTGGGCACCTAAAAATGTAGCGCTTACGGTGAGGGGTAGTTCTTTGGCAATTTGTTTGATTGCTCTTAGTTGTTTGATTTCACCTTCTGTATTTAGGCTATAGCCACTTTTGATTTCGATGGAGGTAGTTCCGTGTTTCATTGCTGAAATTGCTAATTTTTTGCCATTTTCGACTAATTCTTCTAAACTCGCTTTGCTTGTTGCTTTGACAGTTGTTTGGATACCTCCGCCTTCTTCGGCGATTTGCTGGTAGGTAACTCCTCTTAGTCTTCTTGCAAACTCGTTGGTTCTGTTTCCAGCGAATACTATATGGGTGTGGGTATCAACAAAACCGGGCATAATAGTTTTATTATGGGCATCAATTATGTTGTTTTCAGAGATATTGTATTTCATTATAATATTATGAATATCATCGTTGCTGCCGATCCAATGGATATTGTCGGAGAATAGAATAGCGGCGTTTTTAATTTCGCCGATATTTTGCATATCTGATTTAATTTTGAAAGGTTTTCCGTTTGCGTTTACGGTGATTAGGGAGGCTATGTTTTTTAGGAGTTTCATAAGATTATGTAGGAAATGGGTAACTAACAACTAAAGAAATGATTATTCCGGAATTTTCAGAATTTTGGCTTTAAGATTATATCATGATTTATAATAACAAGTTTTCTGACATATTTTTTTGCTGCTTTTATAGCTGCTCTATATGGTTTTTTAGTTATGTGCCGTCCAGATTCAAATATTTGAATAACTAAGTTACAATGAGAGAAATTTATTTGTTCTGGTTTATGAATTACATTAATTTTGAATGAATAATTTTTTGATTCAGATTTATGAAAAAATACTTTATCTTCATTATTTATTCCAATTTCATTTAAAACGTTTATAGTATTAAGAGCATAACCACCAATATTATCTGCTATTTCATAATCTTGTTCTTCAACTTTTACTTTTTGGTTATAATTTAATTTTAAATGTTTTAAACTTTCATTTAAAATTTTAATTTTTAAATCGTTCACTTCTGAAAGTGTTGAAATATTATGAGAAATTGTAAAGAGTAATTTACCATCTAGGTCTTTTTCAAAATCAGGACTTACAAATTCAGATATCTGTTGGTCATTTAATTTATTATTATCTAATTTGTAACGTATTTTAAATCGTCTGTAGATTTTACACTGAATATTAGATATAAAATCATCTTGCCTTTTGTATGAATACAATCGTTCTGGATACATTCGAATTAGAAATTAGTTGGTATCAAATAAAGTTTTGAAGTTATGTCGTTAAAGTCATTCCTATTACTAATTTGATTTAATATTGTAATATTATTTTTCTTAATCGAAGCTAAATATTCGGCTTTTTCATCAGGAAAATAAAATAATTCTATTTCGCAATGAATATCTTTTGATTTAAAATTGAAACATATTGTATCTTCATCAAGTGGAAAAATAGAAAAATTTGTAACAATATATGGTTCTAATGAACTTAAAAATACATTTGTTAATTCTATTAAGTTGTTTTTATATTCATCATCAATATTGAGTTTAGAACTTATTATATTTTTAGATTTCTTATAACAGTCTATAAGAATATTATTGGAATCATTTTTGTCTATATAATTGAAAGTTGAGATGTTATCAATGTCATCATCTAAAGATTTTATATTTTGTATAAAAAGTTCATTTGAATAATTGATACTTGTATTAAAACTGTTAGTATTTTCAATTTTGATATCAGTAGAAGTATTATAAAATTCATTCATTAGTATCTTCCTTTATATAAAATAAATCGTCATTGGACGAATGAAACTCATTAAATCTATCAATGCTTTTGTCATAAATTAACTTGAATTCGTTTTCTGACAATTTTTTATTTAAAACGTAATGATTATTAAAAGAATGTTTTATTTCATCACCATCTAAATAATATTTCAATCTATTTATTAAATTATTTTCTTCATAAGTATACTCAAATGAATTAAACTCGGTATTAGATATATTTAAAAAAGAAAAATTTTCTTTAAATGGAGTAATATTTACATAAAGATTAAAATTAATACCTATAGCTATGACTTTCAAATCAGTTGATTTGATTAATATTTTTTCAATAGATTTATTTACTTTATCAAACATATTGGCTTTATCGCTACTAAATATTAATTTTTTATTCTCAATCGTAAGAACTACATCATCAATAGTTAAAGTTTCTCGAAAGCCTTGTAGTTCAAGTTCAATAGGTGATTCATTATTTTTAGTAAGTCCGACATCCATTAAATGTTTATTAATCAAATAATTTTTTATTGAAGTTTCTAGTATTACTACTACACTATATTCGAATATTTTTTCATTCATAAGAATTGACTATTATATATTTACAACGTATTTAAGTTAGATTTAGTTCCATATTTATATAATTATAAAAAAAACAAATTATATGCCAAACAAATATTATTTATTATTAAATTATTGATTAATATTGAGATAGTATAATCTGATTATTTTTATGTGGTCGCGGTTGATTTCTTTTTGGAAGTAATTGTAAACTGCTTCTAGGTCATCGTAGCCGAGGTTGTCGAATGCTTTTGTGATTTTATTCATTTTTTCTTCTCCGAGGATGGAGCGTGCGAGCCAATCGATAGTATTGAGTTTACCTCCGGAGTTGATATATTCGAATAGGTGGTCGAGGACTTCGGAGTATGTGAGGTCGAAGTCTTTTCCAATTTCTCCTATTCTAATACCTTTGTTATACTGCTCGCCTATTTTCATATAGACTTTTCTGTCGTAACGGTTGTCGCTGTTGTCTTGTTCGTCAAATGAGCCGTATCTTTCGATGGTTGGGGTAAATTTTTTATAATATTTATCGGCTTTTGTTTTGCTTATTCCTGGTACTTTTTCAAAGTCTTTTTTGGAGATTGGTTTTTTTTCTGCCATATATACTAATGAAGAATCGTCCATGACTATATATGGTGGAACTGATTGTTCGTCTGCGATTTTTTTACGCAGCACTTTGAGTTTGTCTAATAGTTTTGCGTTTGATTTTGATGTTTGTGCTTTTGATTTTTTTCTTGGTTTTGATTTTTTGCTTTTTAAGAAAAATACTGGTGCTGATTTTTTGAGTTGTTTTTTTCCTAATGAAGTTAGGATTACATTTTCTTCGAGTGTTAGTTCTAAATAATCTTGGTTGATTAGTTGTCTTGCTACGTCTATCCATTGCAATTTTGGTAAAAACTTTCCTTTTCCGTAGGTTTCGAGTTCGTTGTCTGCGTTGTCGATAATTTTTTTTGTTTTGCTTGCTCGTAGTATGGAAGCTATGTGTGAAATATCATAAACTTCTTTAGATTCTTTTACGCATTTTAAGAATAAATCGGCTTTTTCAGTGATGTCTTCATCTTTTTCGTTCATGTCTTTGCAATGGTCGCACATGCCTGTACAATTTTTTGTATTGTACTCTTCTCCGAAGTAGCTTAGCAGGGGTAGTCTTCGGCAACCATTAGTTTCGGCGTATTCTACTAGTGCGTTTAATTGGTTTTCGGCTACTTGTTTTTCGAGTTCGTCTTTTTGTTTTGCAAAGAATTTTACTTTTGAGATGTCGTCATAGGAGAAAAGCAACATGCATTCGGAGTCTAAGCCGTCTCTGCCTGCTCGTCCAATTTCTTGGTAGTATGATTCGATTGATTTGGGAAGGTCATGGTGAATAACAAATCTTACGTTTGGTTTGTTAATCCCCATACCGAAGGCAATTGTTGCAACAATTATTTGGACATCGTCTCTGATGAATAATTCTTGATTTTCTTTTCTTTCTTTGTCTTTTAGTCCTGCGTGGTATGGTCGTACGGAGTAGCCATATCTTTGCAAGTCTTCGCATAAACTTTCTACTTGTTTTCTAGAGAAACAGTAAATAATCCCTGGTTGGTCAGGGAATCGTTTGATAAATTCTAAGGTTTGGTCTAATGGGTTATTTTTTGGTATAACTCCGATGTATAGATTTTCTCTATTGAATGATGATAAGAATTTTTGGCCGTCTTTTAGTCCTAAACTTTTTTGGATATCGTCTTGTACTCTTGGGGTGGCTGTGGCAGTGAGTGCTAACCAAACGGCGTCTTTAAATCTTGGTCGTTGAGATGCAATTTCTCTATATTCTGGGCGGAAATCGTGTCCCCATTCGGAAATACAATGAGCTTCGTCGATAGTAATACATTCGATTTTTAAGTCGTCGAGGAGCTTTTGCATTTTTTTGCTCATAAATGCTTCTGGGGAAAGATAGAGCATTCTAACTTCATTTTTTTGGACTAGTTTGAAGTTTGCGTTGTATTCTTTTCGAGTTAGGGAGCTATTGAGATAAACAGACGGGATGTCGAGTTCGGTCATTTGCTCTACTTGGTCTTTCATCAGGGAAATGAGCGGAGAGATGACGATGGTCAAGCCTTCGAACATGAGTGCAGGCAACTGGTAGCAAATAGATTTGCCGGCACCTGTAGGCATGATAGCCATTGTATCTTTTTTCTTTAAAACATTAGAGATTACTTCTTCTTGTAATTCTCTAAATTTATCATAACCAAATTTTTCTTTGAGTAAACTTTTTGCTTCTTTTAACATATTTTTTATTTTTTATTAAAATCTTAAATACTTATCCCATGCAAGAAATAAGTCCCAAGTTGCAGAGACATCTCTCATGCAATATTCTGCTATTTTTTTTGTTTTGTTTTGTTTGAATAATTCATGAACATTTGAGCCATCAACTCCATCTGCTTTTGGAGATTTGATACCGAAGGCTCGTGTATAAAAGTCAAAATTAAATTTTTTCGTTGCTCCATATCTTCCCGAGGAATAATAAGACAGTTCATCGGCAAGGTCTATATGGTTGTTATATCTGAATTTAGTGCCTGACATAATGTTACGAGTTGGTCTAATTTTAAGTAGTCCGGAACGCAACATTAAGAATGGCGCATCAAAGTTGCGACCATTAAACGAAATAAGAGTGGAAGTATTATATTTTTTAAGTATATTCCAAAAATCTTCTAGTATTTTTATTTCGGTAGTAATATAAAAATTTGTATTTTCGTCTAATTCTTGTTTTATTACTTCACTTTCGTTTAAGTGGTTATCTTCTTTATCATTTGTATCGATAAAGTTTTTTGCAGTTTCGTTTAATTCGATATTGGTCGAGAATGCTGCTCGTTTTGCAACTGTCCATTGGTTATCTACGAAGTCCATCAGTTGTAGTCCGATACAGATGACTTGTGAAGTAAATGGAGATAATGCCATTTCGAATAATTTTTTTTCTTTTTCTTCATCTGTTACTGCGTTACGCATTATGTACTCTTTTTGGGACTCGGAGAATGAGTCAAACTCTAATGGTGCAGTCTCTATGTCAAAAACAAGATAATGAAATTTTTTCATTTATTAATTATTGTAAAATGACGAATATATTAATATAAGAAATTTTCTTAAAAATTAAAAATAAATAAGAAAAAAATAAATAATTTTGACATAAAAAAATAAATATCTAATTTTGTAGTCTTCTTTGGTGAAGAACTGAAATTTTATGGCGGATATAGCTCAGCTGGTAGAGCATCGGTTTGTGGTTCCGAGGGTCACGGGTTCAAGCCCCGTTATTCGCCCAAATAAAAAAACTCGATATTTTTTGATATCGAGTTTTTTTTTGCCCTCTACTTATTTTAGAAAATTAAGCACGGTTCGTATAGATAGAATTTGACACCAAAATTATTATTCATAGGCATTTTTTTTATATATATTTCTAAACACCAAAAGCAATTCACTTTAAAATTCACGCTAAAGTGAATTGCCTTTATTTTCCGAAGCCAATCAGCCGGCTTACTTTTTTAAAGCGAGAGCAATCTAAGGTATTATTTTTTATTTCTTACTACTACTTTAGTAGTATTTTTAGTAGTATTTTTGGTAGTAGTATAAAATTTACATATATATTGTGTATTTTATACATAGTTATTGTGATGGAAAATAAAAGTGTGTAATTTTTTACACACTTTTATTTGGGGTGGTGGATTTTTATTTGGAGTTATTATTTATTTGATGATAGTTTTTTGCAATTAGGGTTGTATTAATTTTAATGAGTTTGCTTTTCATTAATCGAATTCTGACGATACGAATCAAATCCTTCTGGGGTTGTCCCATTAAGAAATTTCAATCCGCTTGGGTCAAGAAATATAATCGAATTATTTGCGAGTACATATAAGGTCTCCAGCTGTGGTATTGGCAATTAATAATAGTTCAAAGAGCGGGTGGGTGGAGTTGAATCTACCAATCAAATGGTCATACTTCCTTACGCCGAAATCTCCGAGTGAACTTTCATTGTCGGTCTCTTTTCCTATCCACTCAAGGCGTGACTTATCGCCTGACTTCAAAACAATTTCGCCGTAAGCAGAGTAGTCGTATTTGTTGTACGTATTTAAAGAACTTAAATTGTCTTTGAGGTCTAAAACGGATAGAGCCGAGATTGTCTTTTAATTTTTGAAATTAATTTATATTCCACATCTCCTACTCCCTTTGATTATTCCATTTCTTCATAACTATTTTCCCTTGTTCAACAATTGTTTGCCAATTCGGATCATTGATTATGAGTTCATCCATCTCTTTTTCATTATAATTTATTAAAAGTCTTCGTAATTCACGTAATTCAATAATCAATGACATAGATAAACCATTATTTTTAGCTCCTATTTCAACAAAATCATCAAAATTAAAATCATCAAATAATGAACACATTAACTCCGAATAGGAAGAAATATGACCTGTATTATTATTTTCATTTAGCCACAACATCCGTTGTAATTCTAAACTTGAAAGTTCGATTAATGAGTTATATATGTTATCAATCATAATTTTTTATTAACTTAGAATTTAGGCATATTATTAATATTAAATTGATTCAAAGGAATATGTGCTTCAGGTATATTCCCATTTTGAAGAACTTTTCCATCAACATTATAGAACTTTCCTTCTTTCATAAACTTAATATATGGTTTTTGCTGTAATATATTTGGACTATTTGGGTTTCCTGGCATTTTTCTTATTATATTGTGTGGATTTTTAGGATCTTTAAAAATTGTACCACCTCCTTTTTTGCTAGCCTTAGTTATCCATCCTTTTGGTGGCATAAACTTTTTAAAAGCCTGCTTAGAGCCGAGTTTAAATAAAGCTTTGCTAGTCTGAAATGATAGTTTTATACCGTTGTAAGTAAGACCATAGAAAAATAAATACGTATCAAGAAGTATTGACTGTGGTTCAATTGCATCATTAGGTAGTGGTGGGTATTTATTAACTTCAGAATCACCGTCATTTTCACCTTCCTTAATAGGTTGATCTTCTTCTGTTGAAACATCTTTATTGTCAAATAAGTTATTATCCTTATTTTCTTCTTTTACTAAGGGTTGTATATCTCCCTCAAAGCCTTCTTTATATTTCAACCCACTTGGGTCTATAAACCTAATCGGATTATTCGCCGAATACATATAAGGTGTCCAGCTGTGGTATTTTTCAAAGAGCGGGTCGGTAGAATTAAATCTGCCGATTAAATGGTCATACTTTCTTACGCCGAAATCTCCGAGTGAACTTTCATTGTCGGTCTCTTTTCCTATCCACTCAAGGCGTGGCTTGTCTCCGGAATTCCATACGATTTCGCCATAAGCAGAGTAGTCGTATTTGTTGAACGTATTTAAAGAACTTAAATTGTCTTATGTATTTATGATATTACTGTTGCTTTCCCATAAGTTGGTATTAATACTTTTTTTATTTTTTGAGGCTTATCAATATTTAAATTTTCAAGAATCAAACAAGAGAACCTAATTGTATCTCCGTTTTTAAATTTAATTTCCCAGAAGAATAATCCATCACTTAATAACCAATGCATCCTATTTTCTGAAGCAGGGATTGACATGTATTTATTTATAACTTCAATATCAGTAAATAAATATTTTTTATACGCATCCTTATATTTATACTTGATTTGTTTTTTATTAATCTCTATTACTTTATTTCTGTCTTCAATCCAATATCCAATAAATGTATAACCAAATGGAATTATTGCAATTCCAAAGACTATTAACCAAGAATTAAATATTAAATATGAATCAGAATTACTATTAGTAAATATTAGAATCACTAACCCTAATATGAAAAGTCCAAGGACTCTGATAATATACTTTAGGTTAAATCTCATCATTTGTTACACTTTTATTTATGATTTAATGGTGGCATTGGTGGAGTCCAATTATTCATTTGATTATCAAATTTCAACAATTCATCAATCATAAATTCTGTGCCATTTTTAACATGCGGAGCAACCATTTTGACACCTACTCCAGTTATTCCCACTAAAACTCCATAAGGAGTTCCCATTGAAAAACCGACCCCAGTTGCTAATAATGTCATTGACACATCATAACCTAATTCTAATTCATCAATATTTCCATTAGAATAATCAATAACTGTATTCCCAATATTCAACGATGCTACTATACCACCTAAAAATGATATACTATTTAAAACCTTACTTCCACTTAATCCTAGATTTTTAATCCAAGTATATGTCCCTGTTTTAACTACTTTGCCAAATGCACCAGAATATGAACCTCTAACAAATGCTTCTGCTGCATAAAAAGAATACTCTGCATCTGTTAATGAATTTAAATACTCATTACTATATGGAAAAATAACAGGTCTATCCTTTTTTTTCACTTCTTCCTTTTTCTCATTAACTTCATAATGCAAACTATAATCATCTTTTGGTTTTTTATTAACTGCATAATCAATATTCGGATCAAAGCCTTCTGGTGCAGTTCCTTCAAGAAATTTCAATCCACTCGGGTCAAGAAAAATAATCGGATTATTCGCCGAATACATATACGGTGTCCAGCTGTGGTATTGGCTATTAATAATAGTTCAAAGAGCGGGTCGGTAGAGTTGAATCTGTCGATTAAATGGTCATACTTCCTTACGCCGAAATCTCCGAGTGAACTTTCATTGTCGGTTTATACTTTTGTTTATTTCGAATATATGGAAACTATATTTATCTTTTTGTGATATATCATCTTTTAGGGTAACCTATTTTTACTATTTGTAACTTTTGATAAATAATTTTCAGAGTTACTAATCTGTTCTTGTTTTAAATGAAGTAAAAATCGAATCTGTAAATTTAAGGTTTAACCACATTCCATCAACTGCAATGTATGAATCTTCCATGCCTATAAAATAATTTAAAGTAGAATCCGATTTAATGTGATATAATGTATCAGTTTCTCCTAATATTTCTATAGTTTGATTAATATTCTTATTAACCAAATGAGAATTCACCAGATCATCAATCATATACTTTCTTTCATAAGGGAAATTACTCCATATTTCTTTATCAAATTTTTTATTATTAGAACAAGAAAATATGAATAATAAAAAAGATAAGTATATTAATTTTTTCATTTTATAATACCTGTTTTAACTTTATTTTTTTCTTCTTTTCCATCATAATTATTATCGATAGTTTTATAATAATTTAAGTCTGTTTTTTTAGGATTTGAATTTGGTGTATTTTGAAGCTCATTATTATTAGAAGCTTCCATAACTTCGTCAGCCATTTCATCATCATTAAGGTCAGGGTTAGCTTCACTTATCTCTCTCCCTTTTTCATTATTATTTAGATCCATTTCTTTTTCAGCATTTGGATTATCATCAAATTCTTCGTGGGCATCAGCAAATTTCTTTGCAATTATCTTTCCTACATCTCTTGTATTCAAAGCATTCCAATAGGCATGCCTAAATGCATCTGCTTTGTCATTATGCCCACCTTTGGGAAATCTTCTTTGAGTTTCTATACTAGCAATTTCACTGTTATTTTTTACTTTTATTGCCGCTATGGGATGTTTAATAGATATTAACCATTCCGTTTTTGTTGCTTTTCCAGTTTTATCTGTAAAAATAACCGGATTATTCGCCGAATACATATAAGGCGACCAAGCATAATATTTTTCAAAGAGCGGGTCGGTAGAGTTGAATCTACCAATCAAATGGTCATACTTCCTAACACCAAAATCTCCGAGTGAGCTTTCGTTGTCGGTCTCTTTTCCTATCCACTCAAGTCGTGGCTTGTCTCCAGACTTCCATACGATTTCACCGTAAGCAGAGTAGTCGTATTTGTTGTACGTATTTAAAGAACTTAAATTGTCTTTTAGGTCTAAACGGATGGAGCCGAGATTATTTTCCCAAATGTGAGTTTATAATATTTGACAGGGTTTCATAGCTAAAAAAACTCGATATTTATGATATCGAGTTTTTTTTGCCCTCTTCTTATTTTAGAAAATTAAGCACGGTTCGTATAGATAGAATTGGACACCAAAATTATAATTCATGAGCAATTTTTTATTCATTTTGCTAAACACAAAAAGCAATTCACTTTAAAATTCACCCTAAAGTGAATTGCTTTTATTTTCCAAAGCCAATCAGCCGGCTTACTTTTTTAAAGCGAGAGCAATCTAAGGTATAATTTTTTATTTCTTACTACTACTTTAGTAGTATTTTTAGTAGTATTTTTGGTAGTAGTATAAAATTTACATATATATTGTGTATTATATACATAGTTATTGTGATGGAAAATAAAAGTGTGTAATTTTTTACACACTTTTATCTGAGTATTTTGTTTTTGGGGTTTGGGGTTAGAATTTTAATTCTTTTTTTGCTAATGCGGTAATAACTTTTAGGGTGGGTAAATCAATATCTATATATAATTTTGTTTTAATTTCTCTGCTGCTTGCTTTGGGTTTTGCTTTTAGATATGATTTTATATTTTCAAATTGTTCATAGTTGCAAAATAATAGTTTGTCAAATTCTATTCCGCTTTTGATTATGAGTTCCAATTCTTTTGCGATGTCGTTTTCGTTTCTTTTGAATAATTTTGAGACTACTTTTATATCTCCTGTTTTTTTAATTTCTTCGATAAGGTTGTTTGGTATATAATCAGTTGTATTAACATTGTTTATTTTATCAATAAATAAACCGGCATACATTTCTATGAAATTAAGTCTAATTCCTTTGATTAGTCTCATTTTTTCTATGCTGTCGGGTTTGTTTTCTGCTATAAGTAATAAAAGTTTATCAGATATGATTGAACGTTCATTAATAATTTCTCTATCTGCAATTTCTTTTCTTAGGGATTTTAATTGATTGAATAATTGGTTATTAATTTTAGTACTTTTATTGAATTTGAATTCATATTTTTGCGGTTTTCGTTTTACTTTTTGGGTTCCGTAATTAGAAACTTTTATTAGTGGGTATTCTCCATCTGTAATTATTATCATATTATTATAGAGGCATTTGTCTATAAATTCGGAAATTTCATTTGTGTTAAATTCTTTGCCGATACCGAAGCATTCTAATTTGTTGAGATTATTTTGGAGGACAGTATTTACATTATTGCCTTTGATGAAGTCTATTAGTAGCATCCTGCCGAAGCAGCCATTTAGCTGGTATGTGCTTTCTAAAATAATATTGAACAAGTATTCATTTTTTGCACTGCTGTCGTTTGTAGTTTTATTAGAAGTGCATGAGCTACATTTTCCACATTTATCATCGAAAGAGTTGTCGCCAAAATAATTTAGGATGAAATTTCTTTTACAGGTTTGTGTTTCGATGTATTGTTGGACTTTGTTTAATTTATCGAAGGAGTGTTCGCGTCTTATTTTATATTTTTTCCAATCGACGTTGAGGTTTGAAAATTTAACTCTTTCTGAGAGCATTAATATTCCTTTTGATTGCCTTGGAGGGTTATAATGTAAGATGTCGTCAAACTTCATTTTTTTAGCTGATACGTCGAACTTTTTTTTGTCGATATTGTATTTGATAAGGAATTTGTTAATGTCGAGTTCTACTTCGGTGTTTAGAGCTTCGAAGCTAACGAAACGGAGCAATGCTTCGAGGATTTCTTTATCTTCGAGGTTATTGTAATATTCGATTATACGTTCGCGGTTTGAGATGAATTTTACTGAGCTTAAGCCAGAGGCATAGGTGCGTTGCAGGATACCTTCTCTTTCAAAAATATTCAATATATTTTCGCAGGTGGTGGTTTTAATGCCTGCTCTATTTGCGATTTGAAGAGGGGTATGTTTTAATGGCTCGTAGTGTAATTCTCCTAATTGAATATTTTCGAGTTCGTTCATGGTATTATAGACTTTTTCAATAGTTTTTATGTCAGGGTTACTCATATTTAGGAAGAACTCTTGTAGTCTTCTATCGCCGTATGAATAGAGGAAATAGCATTTGGATTCGTTTCCATCGCGTCCAGCTCTGCCGGCTTCTTGGTAATAGGCTTCTATTGTTTGGGTTAAATCTGTGTGAATTACGATTCTGACATCTGCTTTGTCTATACCCATTCCGAATGCTGAAGTAGCGATAATTATATTTTGTTTTCCATTGATGAAGTCATCTTGTTGCATTTTTCTGAAATTATCAGGCAGTCCGGCGTGGTAATATCCATTTCTGATTCCTTCTAATCTTAAGAATTCGTGGAGTGATTCTACTCTTTTTCTTGAGCCGCAATAGATAATGATAGAACCAGATTTATTTTCTCTGATAATATTTATAATTCGTTTGTTTTTATCATCTACAACTTCGGTTAGGTAAGATAGATTTGGGCGGTTGAATCCTTTTATGAAAAGGGCGGGCTTTTGCATATTAAGCACTTTAACTATGTCATGTTGGACATTTATGGTTGCAGTGGCAGTAAAAGCGTGGATGGGTATTGTTTTTAATTTTGCGATTGCATTGTTTATATTCAGATAAGAGGGGCGGAAATCGTGTCCCCATTCGGAGATGCAGTGAGCTTCATCAATACCAATGAATGATAATTCGAGTTCTTGGAGGAATCTGATAAATTTATTTGATTCGAGTCTTTCGGGAGCTATATAAATAATTTTGAATACACTTTGGCTGATTAGATGTAGGCGTTCATTGTATTCGTTACGAGTTAAGGAGCTATTGAGGTAAGTTGCTGGTATATTTTTTTTTATTAGGGCATCAACTTGGTCTTTCATTAATGCGATTAGTGGTGAAACGATAATTGCAATACCGGAGAGCATGAGAGCTGGGATTTGATAGCAAATGGATTTTCCGCCCCCGGTAGGCATAACTGCGAAGGTATCATTGCCTTCTAAAATAGAATTAATTATTTCTAATTGACCGTTTCTAAAGTTATGGTATCCAAAGTATTTTGAAAGGATTTCTTGTGGGGAATACATATTATTCTATTAAATACAGTTTAGTTTATAAATTAATGAAAATATTTAAGAATAGAGAAAAAAAAGACGCAGTAAATTCTGCGTCATTTTAAAATAAAATATTTATCTATTTATAGAAGTCTTAATTATGAACGGTTTTTACATTCTTTATAGAATTGTTCATAAACTGTTCTAACTCTTTTGTCAGTATCTAAATAGTTATCGATTGCGGTGCAGGAGTGCAACACAGTTGAGTGGTCTCTACCGCCGAAATGTGAACCAATAGCTTTGAGAGATAGGTTGGTAAATCTTTTTGCTAAATACATACACATTTGTCTAGCTAAGGCGATTTCGTGTTTTCTAGACTTTGATTCGATAACGTCAAGAGAAAGGTTATAATAACTTGCTACAATTTCTTTTATATCTTCGATTGTGAATTCTTTATCTTCTTTTTTGGTCATACCATTAATGACTTCTTTTGCAAGATTGATATTGATTTCTTTTCTATCGAGAGTGTGTTTTGCAATCAAGCTAATTAATGTACCTTCTAATTCTCTGATGCTACCGGTAATATTTTGAGCGATATATTGGATAACATCGTAAGGAAGTTCGATACCTTCGTTTGTAGCTTTCTTATTAAGGATAGCCATTCTTGTTTCGAGTTCTGGTTTTTGGATATCGACATTGAGTCCCCATTGGAAGCGAGAAATCAATCTTTCTTCTACGCCGGAGAGTTCTTTTGGAGAGACATCACTAGTAAGAATGATTTGTTTTCCTGCTTGGTGAAGTGCATTGAAAGTATGGAAGAAATTATCTTGAGTTTTTTCTTTTCCTTTGAAGAATTGTATATCATCAATAATGAGGACATCAATATCTCTGTAGAAGTTAGAGAATTCTGCTGTCTTTTTTTCTTCGATAGATTGGACGAACTCCATAGTAAATCTTTCACTATTGCTGTAAAGGACTTTTACGTTTGGCCTTTCAGCTTTAATGAAATTACCGATGGCTTGGACGAGGTGAGTTTTTCCCATACCTGCAGACCCATATATTAGGATAGGATTGAAGCTAGTACCACCGGGGTTACCTGCAACAGCTTTTGCGGCAGAAGAGGCTAATTGGTTGCTCTCACCGGTAATGAAATTATCGAAAGAGTAGCGAGGATTAAGAAAACTCAGAACTTCTTTTTTTTCATTAGCGGTCAAAGCAAAAGATAGCGATGCTTGTTTGCCGACGGGTTCGTGTTGGAAGGCAGGTATATTGATAGTTCTTTTATCGAGGGTTTCAGAACTATTGTCAACAACTACTTCGTATTGGAGCCTAGATTTGTCTCCGAAAATTTCCCACAATGTTTTTTGGAGCAAGTCGTAATAATGTTGTTCTATCCATTCATAAAAGAATTGACTTGGCACTTGGACAGTCAAAAGATTATCATAAAAGCGAATTGGTTTAATGGGGGTAAACCAAGTGTTATAAACTTGTGAAGATACATTGTCTCTAAGAATTCTCAAGCATTTTTCCCATTGCGATTGTGCGTTGGAGTCTTTGCTTACTACTTTCTCAAAGTCGGGGTTATGTACTAACAAGTCTGCCTCTGTATTTGCAAACAGAGGTAATGTTTCAGAAATTTTATTCAAAACAAAACCGAGTATTTATTTTAGAATTTACCGTTAACTACGAAGGTCAAAATGTAAATATTTTTTGTAAAAGTCAAGTAATAAATTTTATTTTTTTCAAAAATTTTCCTTGCAAAATTCAAAGTAATTTAATTATCAAAGACTTAAAATTTTCACTTTAAAACGAAAAAAAATATAAGTTTATTAATTTATTTTAATCTTTCTACTGTATCAAATTTCTTGTTGAATTTTATGATTTGTTTTTTAACGATTTTCATATTTGCTTGATATATAATGCGTTAGTAGGTGGATTTTTTTAACAGAGCAATTGATTAATTAAATACTTTTATTCTTTTTTTTATGTGTGATATTCTTTATAGTTATACTATTGCTGCATTGTAAGGGATTGTATCAGATTTAGGTTAAAGAAATAATAATCTATGTTTAAAAATAATTTGTAATTTTTTATGTTAATTAAGTGTCTATAATGTTAAGAACCTTAAAACGTATAAATTCATTAAAAATAAACAATTAATGATAGAAAACATTATAGTTATTGTTACGTTTAATAAAGGTGTTTTTGTTCACATAATCTATAACTGTATAAATTGTATATTACTTATAAATATTTTGCACCGATATTATTTCTATTATTTCTTTGTTTTGTGGAAAGCGAAGCAAAGGAGGAAAGGGTAATGATTAAACAATGGGAACTTTCGACGGTAGAAAATGGATTTAATAATTGGAGATTTGTAACAAATGATCCGGATAATAATGATCAGTATCTTGATGTATTTTTTTTAGAAGATAAACCAAATCTTGGATGGGCTTGCGGTTTTCATAGTAAAATATTAAAAACTACAGATGGAGGAATAACATGGAAGGGGTTGCAAATAAACAATCAGAATAACCACTTAGAAACAATTCAATTTTTAAATGAAAATGTTGGATATTGTAGTGGTCCGGGTTCTAATAATGGAGTGTTATTTAAGACAACGGATGGTGGTGAGAGTTGGTATGAATTAACACCAAATTTAGTAGAAGATTTTAATTATGTTCCTATGTGGGGTTGTCATTTTATTGATGAGGACAATGGATTGTTACTTGCGGGGTCATCTTGTCCTGATGGAAATGCAACAAATTTATATTTTTTGAAAACAACAAATGGAGGAAGTTCTTGGAAGGGTACAAATACGAATTATTCGAATAGTAAATTGTCTGATCCATTGATTATAGAAAAAGGGGGTCTTGCTTTTGCACTTGGTTCTGGAATGATATGGCGTTCAGACGATGGTGGAGTAAAATGGGAAAAGTTTTTAAAGACCACTGGTCAAGATTGGCATGAAGAATTGGCTTATTATAATGGTTCATTTTTAATTCCGAGTAGCAGTGGCTGTAGTGGGGATCACTCTCAAGGCAGTGGTTCACTTAGTTTTTATAGAGATGGTGAATGGAAAGTGAAGAGGGGTTTGCCGGCTATGTATGGGACTTTTCTTTTGTCAGAAACAGAGGGTTATGGGGTTGGGTTTGACCAAGCTGTTTATTATACAGATAATGCTGGGGAAAATTGGACTTTGATTAATAATTGTATAGATTTTGGTGATATGGATGATGTATTTTTCCTTGATAAAGACAGAGGATATATAGTAGGAGACGGGGTATATTATTTAACAGAAAAGGAAATTGTGGCTAATGTAGAGTCGGAAGAGTTGTATTTTTGTGAGAATGAGTATTTTGAGCGGGATATAAATTTAGGGGATATGATATATCAATGGCGAGACGATAGTGGGAAAGTATTAGGTGTTAGTTCTCATTTGAATTTATTGGTTAGTGAGAATAGAAATATAATGTTAGAAGTGAAGAATTCGACTTGTCCTGATACGATTTATCAATATAAATTTGATTTGAAGGTTTATGATAATCCGATTGATTTTGAGTTTTCGAAGGAAGGTGATTTTTGTGAGGGTGATGAAGTAGTACTAACAACGAGTAAGACATTTGAGTTTTATAGTTGGGAAAATTCGTCTAATTCTAATTCATTTGTGGTTGATTCATCATCGATAATAAATTTGACTGTATTAGATGAGGAAACTGGATGTTATTTTTCTAAGGGAGTTGAAATTGAATTTCAAGAATTGCCTTCGCCGGAGATAAGTCCTAAGACTGAGTTGAGTGTCTGTTATGGTTTTGATATGATATTGGAGTCGAAGTATGAACATAGTGTTTATAGATGGTATTTAGATGGTAATAGTGATATATATTCTGCTGATAAAAAAGTGAATATTAAGGAGATAGGTTTGCATAATGTTAAATTAGAGGTGGAGAATGAATATGGTTGCGAAAGTATTTCCGATGAGATTCAAATAGAGATTAGAGACCAAGAAAATCAGATTTATTATGATATGAAGTTAAAAGGGAGGAATTTGGATTATGAATTAACAACGATTGGAGATATAGATTGCAGGGAGTTGTTATTAAAAAATACTTCAGATGAGATTTTGGAAATACGGACACCATTTTTAGTATTTAATACAGATTTTTCTATTCCTGATTACCAATTGCCATTGATGATTTCTCCGGGAGAGGAGGAAGAGTTAATGATTTGTTTTAGTCCAAATAAGTTAGGAGAAAACAGGGACACATTGATTTTTAATGACCTTTGTTCGCGTTTGGAGATTGATTTGATGGGGTTTTCGAATACGAGTATTTATAATTCGGATACGCAGTGTGATATAGAAGTGATGATTTCTCAGGGTAATACATTTAGTGGTTATTATTCGGATTTGAGTAATCCATATCCACAACCAACAAATAAAGAATTGAATATAGATTTTATATATTTTATTGAGAATGATGAAGATTTTAATGAGAGTGCAAGGATATATAATTTATTGGGGGAAGAAGTTGGTGAGTTTGAAAAAGAGATAGATTTGGAGAAAAAAAATGATAATGGAACGTTTTATATAGGAAAATTTTTTATAAATGTTAGTGAATTTAGTACTGGAATTTATATATTAAAAATAGAAAATAGACAAACTCCTAAAACATTTAATATCCATATAGATGATTAAGATAGTAAGTAATTTAAAATTTGTAAAATTTCCATTGATTTCTGTTGCGATGTTGGTCGTTATAATGACAGCAACAAGCTTAGAGAGTGAGGCTAAGGATAAATCAACTTTTCATTTTGATGCAATAGCATTTAAAAGTTCGAAAGATGAGAAACAGTCGAGGTTGGATTTGTATGTAATTGTTCCTTATCAGAGCTTGGAATTTGAGTATAATAAGAAAAAATATTATTCCTCTTATCAGATGAACATTAAAATAGAAGATACGAAATTAGAAAAGACGGTTATTTCAGAGCTTGTTACACGTTCAGTCATAGCTGACGGATTTAAAGAAGCTGAGGGTGGCGAAGGAGATTTTGATGTGTTTCAGAAAAGGTTTGAGCTAAGTCCAGGTAAGTATAAGGTTACATTGACATTAATAGACCAAAAGCAGAATGATTTGGCGAAGAAGGCAAAGAATGTTCATTTGATAAATTATAATGATTTTAGGTTTGGTTTGAGTGGTATAATGTATTTGAGTAGCGTTGAAGAGGTAGGTGGTAAGTTGAAGCTAACGCCACATTTGAGTGATAATGTTTATAATTTAGATGGTGGATTTTTTGCATTTTTTGAAGTATATAATAATGATACGATTAGAAATATAGATTTGACATATCAAATAATAGACAATAAGGATAGTATAATTAGAGAAAGTGAAAAAATTAATTACGATTTGGAAGGCAAGGTTGGTCGGAAATTTATATTTATAGAAGATGTGCCGGAAGTAAATTTTTCAAATTATAAACTAAAAATATTTGCAAGAACTGCTTTAGATGAGTTGAATGGGGTGGATAGTTCTGAAATCTTAGCTGTTACTCAGCATACGCTAAAATCATTGCCGTTTAGGGATTTTGAGCTGAAGGAGGATATAGATGAATTAATACATAAATTGTATTATATAGCGGATAGTGATGAAATAGAAGCTATGAAGGATTTGGAGACAAATTCGGAAAAAGAGGCTCATTTTTATAAGTTTTGGGAGGGTAAGGACCCAACACCTAATACGAAAAGAAATGAAGCATTTAATGAATATTATTCGAGAATAAATTTTGCAGATAAGAATTTCAAATCATTAGGCGGTGGTTGGCGGTCGGATATGGGCAGGGTTTATGTTGTTATGGGACCACCGACGGATATAAGCAAGTCAAATTCGAGCAGTATGCAAAAATATGAAAGGTGGAATTATCAATATAAAAATCGGGTGTTTATATTTTATGATAGAAATGGATTTGGAGAATATGAACTTAGAGAACCTATGTTTTTTAATGATAAATATGAGTATGACAAGTGAGGGATTTGAAAGTGAGACATATTAAGGAGGGATTACTTTGAAAACTTGTATGATAATACCTGCTGGAGGGACAGGAACGCGTCTTAACCTTGATATTCCTAAGCAGTTCCACTCAATAGCAGGGAAACCAATTATAATTCATACAATTGAGAGGATAGTATGTTCTGAATTGATAGACAGCATTATAATTGCTTGCCATAGAGATTGGATAGATTTTTTGAATAAAGAAGTGAAGAAATATAAGTTGGAAAGGGTGGAATTAATAATTGAGGGAGGGGAAACAAGGCAGGAGTCAGTATTTAATGCGATTAGTTTAGATTATTTAGATGAGTTTGATATTGTATTGGTTCACGATGCAGTGAGAATGTTTGTTGATGATGAAATTATTAGTTCTGTTATCAATATTATAGAAGAAATTGGAGCGGCAGTACCGGCGATAGAGTTGATAGATACAATTAAGTTTGTGGAAAATGAGGTGGTAGATTATACGCCAGAGCGGAAGAAGATGAGGGCTGTTCAAACTCCGCAGGGTGCAAGACGAGAAATAATAAAAAAAGCTTATTTGGAGTGCGAAGATATATTAAATACTTTGACTGATGATAGCTCGATAATTGAAAAATCTGGTTTTGAAGTTGGAATAGCTAAAGGGAAAAAATCAAATTTTAAGATAACGTCTGAGATCGACCTTGAGTTTGCTAACTATTTTTTTGGTAAGAGTTAGAAATTAATTTATTAAATTCTATAAATGATTAATTCAAATAAAAGTTAATCAAATCTTCTTCTTGATTTGTCGTTTCTGTCAAATTTTCCTTTTGGTCTTTTAGAGTCAAATTTTTTGAAGTTTGGTTTGTTGAAATCTGGCTTTCTTTTTTCACTTTTAAAACCACGTTGTCTGACATAACCTGGGTCTAAGCCTTCGAAACATAAGACGAATTCGGATTTGAATTTTAAATCTTTGAATTTATCGTGAAGCTCTTTGAATGTGCCGTAGTGGTTAGATTCGAAATGAGTGGTTAATGCACAGCCTAAGAATGCAAGTCTGTCGGGCATAATTTTGGCACAGGCTTCGAGTAATATTTTTAATCTATAAGGGGTTTCTAATATTACAACAGTTTTATCTTCGTTTGATAGTTCTTTTAGCTCTCTTTCTCTTTCTTTTGGTTCTCTTGGAAGGAATCCTGCACAGACGAATCTATCGGCAGGGAAACCTGAACGCACTAAGGCAGTCATTACGCTAGTTGCACCGGGAACAACTTCGATAGTAACGCCGTTGGCTAAGGCTGCTCTGACTAATTGTAATCCGGGGTCGTTCATAACAGGGGTACCACAATCAGAAATGATGGCTATTCGTTTGTTGTTTTCTTTAATCATTTTGATAACTTCATGCACCATTTCAAATTCGTTATGCTCGTTAAATTTTTCTAATTCTTTAGAGATATTATAATTACGGAGGATTTGAGCACCGATTTTCATTTCTTCGCAAAGCACTAAGTCGCAGACATTTAAAACGTCGATAGCACGAAGAGATATATCATTTTTATTACCGATAGAGGTAGAAACAATGTAGAGTTTTCCTTTGAATTTGTCTTCTGCTATTTCTTCGGGGGTTTTTGCAGTTAAATCTTTTTCATCAAAATTTTTGTCTGATTTATTCATGTTGATTGCTTTTGAATAATTTGTTGTTTCTAAAATCGATAGGTTTGTTGATGCAAAATTACTAAAGAATGATTGATTATTTGTTGTTTAATTTCTGATAGGATGATACGAAAGTTGGAGGTTAGTATTGGAGATGTATTAATTGAGTAATTGAAAAGATTACCATGTGAAGTTTACAGATAGACCAATATTTTTAAAGTCGGGTCTTAAATTCATTGAAATTTCTTCTGTAACTTCAAAATCGAAAAGGTTTGCACCTACGTAGGCATCAATAGCAGAAATGGTGTAAACGCCTAAAAGATAAAATCCCCAAAGGTCTCTGTCATCTCTGTAGAATTCTCTAACTTCTGTATATTTTTCTAGTGTTGCATCGGTTTGACCATCTTCAATTTCATTGTTTCGTTTATACTCAACTACTTTGTCTTGCCATTTTTCAAAGTTTACTTGGCGGTCGTAAATTATGGCGGCTAAAGTAAGAGATGCTCCAAATAAAATACCACTTTTTATGTAAGATTCGTTGTAGAATTGACCAAGTCCGGGAACAATCGATAAATAAAGAGCAGTAGAAGGAGATTTGGTCATTTCGGCTTGAAATCTATAATCATTAGTTTCTAAGGTATCGTTTGCTTCTTCTATTATTGGAGTAGAAAGTGAGTCTTGCACTACATTATTTACAGATTGTAATTCTAATCCATTTAAGGCATATAGGTTAGAAAAACAAGTTGTAAATAATAATATGGTAAGTAGTTTATTCATTTAATAATTTAATCAAAAACTGCAATACTTTCTATTTCAACTAAAACATTTTTAGGAAGCTCTACTACTTGGTAAGCAGCTCTTGCTGGTTTTGATGTACCGAAGTATTCGGCATAGACTTCGTTCATACTAAGGAAGTCTTTCATATCTTTTAGTAGAACTGTAGTTTTAACTACGTTGTCGGCTGTTAGGTTTGCTTCTTTGAGTATTGCGTCGATATTTTGTAAGACCATTTTTGTTTGGGCTTTTATTTCGTCTCCGACTATTTCTCCTTGAAGATTCATTGGGATTTGTCCGGAGATGTATAAGAAGTTGCCACTTGCTTTAACAGAGTGAGAGTATGGCCCTATTGGGGCTGGTGCATTGTTTGAATTGATTATTTCTTTCATTTAATTTGTATTATATTTATAAATAATATTTTTTATTTTCTAAATTATATTTTGCTAAAATAGCACTGCCGTAGAGACCAGCTTTTGACGTAAATGCAGCTTTTTTAATTTGAATTTTGTTTGATAGGCTTGGAAGGGTGTGTTTGTGGATTGTATCTGTGAGTGCTTTTTGGAAATATTCGTAACTATGAGATAGACCTCCTCCTATGATGACTTGATTAATATCGAGGAAATTCAAAATGGAGCTGATGCCTCTGCCTAATAAATATCCATATTCGTTGAATGTTTCTAATGCACATTCGTCGCCATTTTCTGCTTCTAACGTTAATTGTTTAATGCCGAATTTTAGTACTGCTAAGTTGCTATGAGGGTGGTAAACGAGTTTCTTTTTTGCGATTTTAACAAGTTGTTTTTTGCCTAAGTAGGATTCTAATATGCCTTGTTTTATATATTCTTTTTCGTAATTTAATTTTGCATCGTATTTGAGGAGAGTAAATCCTATTTCGCCTGCACCAAAGTTTTTGCCTTTAAAGAGACTACCGTTATAGACTAAGGAACCGCCGACACCTGTACCTAATGTTATATATAAGAAGGTATTATCTTCTTTACCTTCTCCGATTTCTAATTCGGCTAATGCACCGATGTTTGAGTCGTTTTCGATTAGTATTGGGGTATTTATTTCTTTTTTTAGTTCTTGGAGCAGGTTGATATTTTTAAAATTTTTGAGATTTGGTGCTAAATATATGAATCCTTCGGGACTGACAACAGCTGGGAACCCTATACCTATACTTTCGATTTTGTTATCATTGCTGGAGTTTTTTATGGTATTTATTATTTGTTCGATGAGTTTATGTGGGCCATATTGATTAGTTTTTATGCTGAAATCATTAATAAGATTTAGGTTGGAGTCAAAAACTCCGTATTTTAGATTTGTTCCGCCTACGTCTATGCCTAAATACATTTTTTTATTTCTATTGTTGTAATGATTTCAAATATACGATATAAAAATAGAATGGTTGTTTGGTAAGAGTAAATTTTTTTTGAAGTATTTGGTGTTAGAACATAAATAATTTGTATATTGAGTTATGTGAATGTTGTATAAAATGTTCTATTTTATTTAGTCATGAATAAATAAAAAAACTATGATTGAAATAATTCCGATTAATAATTTGGCTGTACATTTACAGCGATTAATAAAAGGTCGATTATGGCTGAAAGTTATAATTGGGCTATTTTTGGGAGCGGGATTAGGAGTTATTCTAAATCCATCGACTGGCTTAGTTTCGGAGAATACGAGTTTGTGGTTAGCGAACTGGTTTGATATGCCTGGTCAGGTGTTTATGAGATTAGTGCAGATGATAATGATACCATTGATATTTGCATCTATAGTGTCTGGGATAGTTGGTAATACATCAGACAATCTTAAGTCATTTGGATTAAAATTATTACTATATTTTATTTTTACTTCTGCGATTTCGATAATAATTGGATTGGCTGTAACTCTGGTAATGAGACCGGGTAGATATATATTTGAATTGGGTGGTTTTCCGAATAGTAGTTTAGAAGAAATTGAACAAACTGAAGCACCGAAGCTGATGGAAAATATTCCTACTGCTATATCTAATTTGATACCTAATAATCCGTGGGAGTCAATATTGACTGGTGAGATGCTAGGGGTTGTTATTTTTACAATAATCATTGGAGTGGCAATTACACAGTTGCGAGATGAAATTGCGAGGCCTATTATACGATTTGTTGAGGCAGTTCAAAAGATATGTATGATTGTGGTTTCATGGGCAATGGTTCTTGTACCTTATGCAGTATTTGGTTTAATGGCAGCGTTGTTATCGAGAACTGGGATTGATATTTTTCTTGGTCTGGGATATTATATGGTAGTGGTAATCATTGGTTTATTTTTGTTGATGATATTTTATATGTTGATGGTTTTATTGATTGCCAAGAAAAATCCTGTGAAGTTTTTAGGGAATATTCGAGAGCCACAATTATTAGCATTTTCGACTGCAAGTTCGGCAGCGGTTATGCCAATATCGATGGAGACAGCGGACAAGAAGTTAGGTGTGTCATCGAATATTAGTGATTTTGTAATACCGATTGGTGCTACGATAAATATGGATGGGACGGCATTATTTCAGTGTGTAACAACAATATTTATGGCACAGGCTTATGGGTTTGAATTGTCTCTTATAAATTTGGTATTGATTACATTTACGGTTGTAGCGGCTTCGATAGGAACGCCGGCGATACCGGGAGGGAGTGTGATAATATTGGCTTCGGTGTTGCAAAGTGTTGGGATACCGATTGATGGGTTGATAGTGATAATAGGGATAGACAGGATATTGGGTATGCTTAGGACTGCGGTGAATGTTACTGGGGATTTGACTGCTTGTGTTGTGTTTGATAGGTATTATGGTAGTGGGGATGGGGGTTAGTTGCTTATTATAATGGAATTTGTTGTATAGTTAAATACTTAAGTTAATAAGCCAGAAAAGAAACGTCATTGAATTTTCTTTCTGTTTCATTATGTTTGTATTCGGTTTTAGATTTGAGTTATATATTATTTTTGATGAAAATAGTTGAATTATTTATTTTAAAACTTATGTTAAATTCTGTTATCTTTTATAAATATTGAAATGTTACAATATGAAATTTCTTGTATTTTTTTTTCTAATTTTACTACCATCTATAAATCTATATTCAAAAAGTATATTAATCACGGGTTTGATAAAAAATAGTACGGATAATTCACCTTTGAAATCTACGTCTATTTCTATAATTGACCTGAAAACTAATAAGGTTTTGGGTGGTGTTTATTCAAAGGAAGATGGAACATTTGAAGTTGAGTCTTCTTCGGATAATTTTTATATAAGTGTTAAATTTATTGGTTATGAGACAAAAAAAATTTCTGATTTTGTTGTTACTGATAATAAAATCAATTTAGGCACTATATCTTTAGAACTTAGGTCATTGGAATATGAAAAGGTTACGGTAACAGCGGAAAAATCTAAGACTGAATTTAAACTTGATAAAAGGGTATTTAATGTAGGTAAGGATATTAGTAGTTCTGGGGCGAGTGCGTTAGATGTTTTGAATAATGTGCCTTCTGTTGCAGTAAATATAGAAGGGCAAGTAAGTTTAAGAGGTAGTTCGGGCGTACAAATTTTAATAAATGGTAAGCCTTCGGTTTTATCGAGCGAAGAGGGAAATGCTTTGGGTAGTATTACAGCGGAAATGATAGAGAAGGTTGAGGTTATTACAAATCCATCTGCGAAGCATGATGCGGAGGGTACTGCGGGGATAATTAATATTGTGATGAAAAAAAATGAAAGTGAAAATTTGAATGGTTCTATTACTCTAAATACGGGTTTTCCGAATAATCATAGTGTTGGACTAAGTTTAAATAAGAGGGCGAGTAATTTCAATTTATTTAGTCAGTTAGGGGTTGGTTATAGGTCATTGCCAAGGGATTATGAAACAATTAACCGTAATTTTTTGAATTTCACTGAAATAAATAGTATGGGGACGAGTGCAAGAAATGAAGAATTTTATAATGTAGTGCTTGGGACGGACTATCATTTTAACGAATATAATCTGATTACTTTATCTGGTCATTTTGCTTATGAGATTGAGACAGAAGATTCGGATTTGCATTTTAATCAATTAGAGAATACTGAGGAATTGGTTGGGTCATGGGATAGGATTGAGTTTACTGAGGCGACAAATCCGAAATGGGAATATAATTTGCAATATAAAAAGGAGTTTGAGGACAGTAAAGAGCATGATTTAATATTGAGTGCTACTGGTGATTTTTTTGGTAAGGAGAAATCGTCTGAATTTAGAAATGATGTTATTGAAGGAATTAATAATGAGCCGTTACAAGCTTCAAACACTGATTTTAAGGAGGCAAAATTTACTTACAAGATTGATTATGTTAATCCTTTGACTAAGAAATATACTATTGAATCTGGTTTGCAGTACCTTGTAAATGATGTTAGAAATGATTATGATGTGAGTAATTTTACAAATGATAGTTGGGTAGAGAATGAAGGTTTGACGAATTTGTTTAAATATAATCAAAAGGTTTTGGGAATTTATACTACGGGTTCGTACGAGGAAGATAAATGGGGAGTTAAATTGGGTATTCGTATGGAAAATACAGATTTGATGACTGAGCTTGGTAATACAAATGAGATTGGGAATAGAATATATACTGACTGGTTTCCGAGTTTACATAGTTCTTATAAGTTTAGTGAATTTTTTCAGTTTCAAGTTGGGTATTCGCGAAGAATATCACGACCGAATTTGTGGAGTTTAAATCCATTTTTTAATATTAGAAATACTTATTCAGTAAGGACAGGTAATCCTAATTTATTACCAGAATATACAGATTCTTATGAATTAACAACGATAAATCATTTTTCAGAATTATCATTGAATATGAGCATTTATCATAGGTACACCCAAGATATTATGGAAAGAGTGAATGTGTATGAAAATGATGTAAATATATCGAGACCTGAAAATATTGGAACTAATTTAGCAACAGGGTTAGAAGTGAATGGGAAGTATGACCCAACGGATTGGTTTTCAATAAATGGCGATTTCAATTTGAATCATTATGAGAGAGAAGGACTATTTAGGCAAGAAAGTTTTAATTTTAGTGGGAGCAGGTGGTCATCGAAACTAACAACGAAGCTCAAATTACCTTTTCTCATAGATTTTGAACTATCTGGGAATTATCAATCTAATTATAAAACATATCAGAATGATTTATCGGATAGTTTCTTTATGAATATTGGTATTAGAAAAAAAATACTTGATAAAAAAGGAGTCATAAATTTTAGTATTAGAGATGTTTTTGACTCGAGAAAGAATGAATCTATTAGTTCTCTTCCGGATTACTATATATATAGTTATTCGCAAAGAAAAAGAGCGATAGTCCTTGGGTTTAGTTATGGGATAGGTAAGGGCGAGGCTATGGAATTTTCTGGACATAAGAGGTTTTAGGAATACTAAATATTTTATCTTAGGCTTTATTAAAATTAATTTTTTCAATTTGCTGTACCGACGGACATTTCACAGAGCCAAAGGAGCAATAGACACAACATTCTTTTTCATTAGGGCGTAAAATTTCATTGCAATTTTCACATTTATAAAAAAACTGACAAGTATCTATAGGCATTGTTTCTTTTTTCTTAAAGCCACAAATTGGACAAGTTATTAATGAATCTGAAATATTTTTAGAATACATAATCATTTTCTATATTTTAAATTTATCATTTTTTGATTGACTATTTTATACCCTGTTTCTTCTTCAATTTTTTTTATAACTTCATCATTATTAGTTTTACTATTGTCAAATTTTATATGTGCTATTCCTGTTGTATGGTCTGATTTAGCGGATATAACACCGTCAACCATTTTAGCAGAATTGTTTACGTGGATTTCACAAGCTGAACAAGTCATACCTTCAATTTCAAATTCACTTTCTTGTATATTATTAGTATTTACATAAACAACTTGTGAATTATCTTCGGCAATCAATAAATGCGAATAGTAGGGTACTCCCATTAGGACAATTGACATAATTGTAACAAACACCAAAAAGCCTCTCGTGTTAAAAAAATTCTTTTTTTCTGGTTCATCATCGCAAGCGCATTCTATACTATTTTTAGAAATTTGGATGTGTTTAAACCAAACATAGCCCAATGTGATGATTGTAAATGTTATAAGATAAGGACGAAAAGGTTCCATCCATGAAAACGACGAAGATATCCCACTAATGCCACCTACCATAGCAATGATAGGAGTTATACAACAAAGTGAAGCAGCAAAAGCACTTATTAGCCCAGCTCCAATTGCTTTTTTATTCTTGGTTTTCATATTATTAATTCCTTATTATTTTCTTCTATCAAATTGAATAAAAAATTTAGAGTTGAATAATTTTCAGTAAGAATATAATAGAAGTTAGTCTGTTTTTCTTTTCTATAATCTATTATTTTAGCATCTTTTAATTTTCTCAAATGTTGAGAAATTGCTGGTATTGACATATCAAGAATATCACTCAAATCGCAAGGGCAAAGTTCTTTTTGTGTATGCAACATATATAATATCTTCATCCTTATCTCGCTTGTAGATAAGTTTAAAATATCAGAAACTGACTTAATATTAATAGAATTGATAACTTCTCTGCATTCCATTATCTGTTTATAGTCAGCTTCTTTTCTAATGCAAGTAATAGTTTTTATATCTTTTTTAAATAAACTCATTTTAATTGTGCTTATTAATTATTATAGTATTGTTTTATTATATAAGCAAATGCTTATATAATAAAACGAAGGTATTATTTTTATATTTTGCTTTTTAAAACAATTTTATATTAAATTGTCCTTTGTAGATTTATAATAATTATATATTGATGGAAGTATTATGTTAGAATACCAAATAAATGCAATTAGTGAACAAGGTGGGAAAGCTATTGCAAATGTGAATAATGGAATTATCGAATTTGATGCTACAACTGAAAGGCAAGATACATTAGCTAATCCTGCGGAATTGTTGCTTGCTTCATTAGCAGCGTGTATGCTAAAAAATGTAGAGCGTTTTTCGACTATTTTAAAATTTGAATATAAACAAGCGAAAGTGAGTATAAACGGTTTACGCAATGATAAACCTCCGTTTATGTCAGAAATAAATTATAAATTAGAAGTAGAATCTGGTATGGAAGAAAGGACACTTGAGCTGCTACATAAAAATATATTAAAATTTGGAACTATAACTAATACATTGGCAAAGGTTGCTAAACTTAATGGAACAATTGAATTAATAGAAATTAGTGATTAGAAATATTTGTTTTGTTTGGTGAATAATTAATCGGTATATTGCGATTGATATGGGAACAACAAAAAATATATTATTTACAGATGAGCAAAATGAAGTTGCTAAATTTGCTAAGGCGATAGCAAGTCCGGCGAGGGTTGCTATTTTGCAGTATTTATTGAGGGCAAATTCTTGTATAAACTCGGATTTGGTGAATGAAATTGGATTAGCTCAAGCTACTATTAGTCAACATTTGAAAGAGCTTAAAGACATAGGGTTGATTAAGGGTACAATTGATGGGGTTTCTATTAATTATTGTATCTCACAGAAGAAGCTGGAATATTTGAATAAGATTTTTACAAAAGCGTTTGAGCATGATTTGAATTTTGATGATGCTGAATGTTGTTGATTTTTTTTATTTTATTTATCGTAATAATACGATGATTTTTATTGTTTTTTTGAAGAAATGGAACATAAATAAAGGATAAGTTTAATGAAAATATTGATATTATGCACTGGTAATTCGTGTAGGAGTCAAATGGCTGAGGGTTTTCTAAGGGCTTTTGATGAAGGGTTAGAACTTTATTCGGCGGGAACTAATCCGAGCGATATTGTAAACCCGAATGCAATAAAGGTGATGAACGAATTGGGAATAGATATTAGTAAAAATTATCCCAAATCGGTTGATGAATTTTTGTCATCTGAGTTTGATTATGTTATTACTGTATGTGGTGGTGCGAAAGAAAGCTGTCCTGCTTTTATTGGGAAGGTTAAAAATAGTGTACACATTGGATTTGATGACCCGGTTGATGCGGTTGGTACAGAAGAAGAAATAATTGGAGAATTTAGAAGGGTTAGGAATGAAATATTGGTAGATTTCTTTACTTTTTTTAATAATAATATTAAGAATAAAATTATTAATAATAAATAATAAGAAGAATTATGAGTAGCAAATTAGATATTGGATTTTTTGAGAAGTATTTATCATTATGGGTATTTTTATGTATTGTAGCGGGAATATTGATTGGTGAATTCGGTGGAGACTCGATTTCTGTTTTGAGTGAGTTTGAGATTTTCAAAGTAAATATTCCTGTTTCGATTCTGGTGTGGTTAATGATCTATCCGATGATGGTTCAGATTGATTTTTCTTCGATAAAGGATGTTGCAAAAAATTGGAATGGTTTGAGTTTGACGGTGATTGTGAACTGGGTGATTAAACCATTTAGTATGGCTATATTTGCTTTTATATTTTTTTATTATGTATTTGAATCTATGATTAGTCCTGAGGATGCTTCTCAGTACTTAGCTGGGGCAATTTTATTGGGAGCAGCTCCTTGCACTGCGATGGTTTTTGTGTGGTCTTATTTGACGAAGGGTGATGCTAATTATACGTTGGTGCAGGTTTCGGTTAATGATTTGATATTGCTTGTAGCTTTTGTGCCGATAGTAGGTTTATTATTTAATTTGTTTAATATAAATTTTGTTGATGAGTTGGGGCAGAGTATAAGTATTCCTTACGATACACTTTTTACGTCTGTTATTATATTTGTGGTAATTCCGTTAATTTCTGGATATATTACAAATAAATATCTGATAAAAACTAAGGGTGAAAGGTGGTTTGCTGATAAATTTCTTAGCAAATTGAAGCCTATTTCGATTATAGCTTTGCTATCGACTTTGGTATTAATTTTTGCATTTCAAGGTTCTAAAATTATTGAGAACCCTCTTGTAATAATATTGATAGCGATACCATTGATAATACAGACATATTTTATATTTTTTATAACTTGGTTTTTGGGAAAATATATTAAGTTGAAAGCGAATATATGTGCTCCATCGGCGATGATTGGGGCGAGTAACTTTTTCGAATTGGCTGTTGCTGTTTCTATTTCATTATTTGGTATAAATTCTGGGGCATCATTGGCGACTGTTGTGGGAATATTGATAGAAGTACCTATTATGTTGTCATTGGTAAAATATATAAATTGGAGTAATTCAAAATAAATTTTTATGAACAAGTATTCAATTTTATTAAGATAAATAGTATTGAATTTATGTAACTTTGTTGAGTTTAAATTGTTATCACAATAAAAATAAGCATTAATAAGACAATAAGATAATGAGTTTAATATTAAGAAAACCATTGGGATAAATTGATGTATTATCAAACAGAAGAAACAATAAATGAATATATAAAGTTATCTAAAGGTTATGACAGTAGTGAGTTGATTAAAATTCTTAGAAGGTATCTTCCGAAAGGTAATTTATTAGAATTAGGTTCGGGGTCTGGCAATGATATATTTTTTTTACAAGATTATTATAATCTGACAGCTTCGGATTTTTCACCGTTTTTTATTGAGTATATTAAGTTAAATTATCCTAATGTAAAAGTGGAATTAATCGATGCTAAAAGTTGCGAAAGTAATAATAAATATGATGGTATTTTTTCTAATAAAGTTTTGCAACATTTGACAAAAGATGAGTTAATAAAATCACTTTCTTGCCAAATGGAAATACTGAATGAAGGAGGTATAATATGCCATTCATTTTGGGCGGGTGATGGATATGAATTTACTGGCGACATTATACATCAGTATTATACCAAAGATGAGTTAGATGATATAATTTCAGAAAACTATAGGGTTTTATATTTGGATTATTACAATGAAATGTCAGAAAATGATTCGTTATTAGTAATAGCTCAATTAGAAATTTGAGATTGTTTGAATTGACCTTGTAATTTTTGAGTATTACTATAATTATCAGTATATTTGTTTCTATTTTTTTCGAAAATGCTTTATAATTATTTTCCAATTTTCAATTAATTAAATGAAATTTATATTTAAAATATCAATTAATCAATATTTGACAATAGGTATTGGAGTTGTGTATTTATGGTTTGGAATGTTGAAATTCTTTTCTGGTGTTAGCCCTGCGGAGGAATTAGCGCAAGGCACTATAGATGTTTTAACATTTGGTTTGATACCATCTGACGTATCAATTATTTTACTTGCAATCTGGGAATCATTGGTGGGGGTATTATTTTTATCTGGATTATTTAAGCGGTTTGCGATATTATTTGCTTTGCTTCATATAATTTTAACATTTACTCCGATTTGTATATTTCCAGAATTGATATTTTTGGTTTTCCCTTTCCAACTTACTTTATTAGGTCAATATGTTTTTAAAAATATAATAATAATAGCTTCTTTATTAGTTTTATATAAATTATATTTTGGTGAGGAAGAAGGAAATAATAAATGAGAGATAGATTTATGGATGCAAATGCAATTAGTATTGAGATTAGAATAGAAAGCTTGATTGAACAAGTTTGGGAATATTTTACTATGCCGGAACATATAGTGAATTGGAATTTTGCTTCTGATGAGTGGTGTTGTCCTTCGGCAGAAAATGATTTACGTACAGGGGGTAAATTTGTTTGGAGAATGGAGTCAAAAGACGGTAGTATTGGTTTTGATTATACAGGAATATATAGACAAATAGTTGATAAAGAACTAATTGTTTATGAGATTTCAGATGGTAGGAATTTTAAGATTGAATTTCTTCAAGAAAGAAGTAAGGTTCGGCTGATAGAAATTTTTGAGCCGGAAGAGGTGAACACTATCGATATTCAGAAGGCGGGTTGGTTTGCTATTTTGGAAAATTTTAAGAAGTATGTTGAGGGGAAGTAGTTATTGATTTAAAATTATTTTCTTTGTAATTATTTCTGAACCCAAATTAAGTGAAGCGAAATAAATACTTTTTGAGTGATTGGATAAATCAATGATGTTATTTACTTCAGTTGTAGAAAAAACTAAGTCTCCTTTTAGGTTGTGTATATTTATACTATGTATTTTTTTATTGCTATTATTTATGATTTTAAGCTCCTTAGAGTCTTGTAATAAAATAACTTTTTTATTTAATTCTTCATTTACACTTAATTTATTTATTTCATAATTATCGGTTTCTAAAGTTAAACCAGGTAATGATGTATTATTGACTGTACATCTATAAAAACCTTTTTTATTTGCTTTAATCTGTTTATTGTTGGCACCTTCTATGCCATATCCATTAAACTTCCATTGGTATGTATTTGCGGAAGCATCATCAATTACACTTAATATATCTCCAGTTTGATTAATTGGTAATACGTAATCTTGATAATTATACTCATAAATAGTATATTTATTTAGATTGACTTCTAATGCTTCAAATGAAAATGAATTTCCTGATAAATCAATTTTAAAAAGCTTTGGTAAATTAAAATCAGGAATCTTTCCAGTAATATTATTATCTGATAAATCTAAGATTTTTAAATTTGGTAGATTAAAATTTGGTATATTACCTTTCAATTGATTGCCTGACAATTCTAAAGTAAAAAGTGAAGGCATATTGAAATTAGGGATAGTATCTGTTAGTAGATTATTACTAAGTTTTATCCATACAAGATTAGGCATAATGCAATTATTTAAGTTTCCTGATAATTGATTTTCATCTAAGATTAATTTTTCGAGTAAAGGTAAGTTAAAATTTGGTATTGTTCCAGTTAATTGATTTCGATAAAGATTTAACTCGATAAGTTTTGGTAAATTAAAACTAGGTAAATTACCAGATAATTTATTACCTGAAAGATTTAATACTTCAAGAAATGGTAGATTAATGTCAGGAATTATTCCTTCAAGTGCATTAAATGGAAGTTCAATACCTCTAATACTTGCTTTATAGACAATTTTTTTTGAGTTTTCTGAAAATACTTCATCTGTTATGAAGTAATCAACCCCTTCAGACTCGAATACAATATTTGTAAATACATTTGTTGATAACGGCCATCCACCTTTAAAACGCCAATTCTCCCCATCACATTGATAGTATAATTTATTTGCTTCATCTGCTTCAGATTGTAAAAGTTTGTAGTAAACATCTTTAGCAAAACTTTCAAAACTGTAAAATATTATTATGAATAATATGCTTATTATTAGTTTGGTTTTGGCGATTGAAATATCGGGGTATTTCATTTTTTTCCTCAATAATATTAATTGTCAATTAAAAATCATGATTAGATATTCCAATATACAAAAATATTTATAAATAAAATAGATTATCGGCGAATATCAACTATTGAAATAGCTATATTAATTAAATATATAATCATTGAAAAAAAACTGAGGAATTATGAATATTAGTTACGGTGGGCAATCTAAGGTGCTTATGTGGAATAGGGCGTCGCCTTTATTGACTATTGCTGTGGTGTTTAATCCGAAGACGAAGCCGTCTGCTGGTGCAAATATCTTCTTTTCGAACTCGCCGAAGGGGTCGGTGATAATACCCATAAGTTTTTTCTTGGCAACCATTTCGCCATTTTTTATTTTAACATGGAAAAAACCTGAGTATGGTGCTCTAATCCATCTGGAGGCTTTGATGATGACCATTTCATTTGGGATGTCGTTTTTTGATAAGTCTGCCATATCGAAGTGTGCTAAAACTCTGTTGATACCTCTTAGCCCGGCTGTTATTGTTTCTTCGTTAAAACTGTTTGCTTTGCCACCTTCGAATAATAAGCCGATTTTTCCCATTTGTCTGAAAGTTTTTCTTATTGAATTAGCTATTGGTTTTGAGTGCAGAATGCAAGGTGGGTTGAATATTTTTGCTAATTCGAATGCTTCTTTGTCTTCGAAAACACAGCGGATTTGAGCGACGTTTTCTCTGTCGGCTCCGCCGGTATGAAAGTCTATTGCGTAATCAACGTCTGGCAATACTTCAGATTGGAATTTGTGAGCGAATTGACTTGCTAAAGACCCTTTTTTCGAGCCGGGAAATACTCTATTCAAATCTCTTCCGTCTGGGAATTTACGAGATAAGTCTATAAATCCGAAAATATTGAGGACGGGCATACAAATGATTGTACCTTTTTTTGGTCTATTTTTTTTGTTATGAATTAGTCTTCTTAGTATTTCTACTCCATTTAATTCGTCTCCGTGTACGCCAGCCATAAATAAAACTACGGGTCCATCTTCTTCTGCTCTTTCTATGAAAACTGGAACTTCGATACTGTGGCGAGAGTGCAATTTTGCTACATCTAAATCAAGGCTGATAGATTCGCCTCTTTTGATTTCTCTGCCCAATACTTTTATTTTATCTCTGAACATATAGTTTCATTTCTTTAAAAATTGGATTAACATGTTTTAAAGGGTATAATTTTAATTTATATACTTCTTTCTACATAACGGATTATTTCTCTTGCAATATCTTTTTTAGTAGCTGATTCTATTCCTTCTAAACCGGGAGATGAGTTTACTTCAAGCACAAGAGGACCGCTTTTAGACTGGAGCATATCGACTCCTGCAACGCCTAATCCCATTGCTTTAGTAGCTTTTAATGCTGCGTTTTCTTCATCTTCTGTTAATTTTATTATTTCTGCTGAACCGCCTCTATGTAGATTTGAGCGAAATTCTCCTTCTTTTCCTGTTCTTTTCATAGCACCAACTACTACGCCATCGACAACAAAAGCTCTAATATCTACGCCTTCGGCTTCTTTGATAAATTGTTGTACTATAATTCTTGCTTCTAAGCCATTAAATGCTTCTATAACAGAAGTAGCAGCTTTTCTAGTTTCTGCTAAGACGACTCCTAAGCCTTGAGTTCCTTCTAATAATTTTAATACTACGGGAGGACCGCCTGCTGATTCGATAATGTGTTCAACATTTTTTGAGTAATTTGTAAAGATAGTTTTTGGGAGAGGAACGCCTGCACGAGATAATAGTTGAAGACTTACTAATTTGTCTCTGGAGCGAATCAATGCTTGTGAGCTAATAGCAGTAAAGACTTTCATCATTTCAAATTGGCGAACAACGGAAGCTCCGTAGAATGTAACTGAAGCACCTACTCTTGGAATAATAGCATCTACATTTTTTAGGTAATCGCCGTTATAGTAAATACGAGGATTTTTTTTCTCGATTTCAATATTACATTTTAAATGATTGATTACTTGAACATTATGTCCTTTTGATTCGGCGGCTTCAACTAATCGGGCGGTGGAGTATAGTTTAGGGTTTCTGGATAGTATTACTATATTCATTTGGTACCTTATATTTTTATAGATTTAATTTTTTTATTTTTAGATAGGTTAGTTTTTGAAGTATCAACAATGAAATTGCCATTGAGTAGTTTACGACCTATCAAAACGGGGTATCTCATTTCTCCGCGTTCGGAAAGGGATAGTTCGATAGGGTAAGTTTTTTCAAAAATCTGAATTTGTGTATTGATTATAAAGCGTTTTTCTGTTTTACCAAATGAATTTTTAATTTTTTTTTCGCTAAAATTTTCGGTAGTAAATACTTTATCTACATATAGAGGGTGAGTGGGGTCTAATATTTTAAACTTTATTATTTTTTTGTCATTTTTCACATCTAAAGATATTTGATGTGAATGAATTGACGAGGTATAAGCACCTGTATCCACTTTAATATGTATATCATCTATTTCAAGTTCTGGGAAGCTTGCAATATCAGATTTGCCTATTATTATTTTTTCTTTCAAATTATATTAACCATTAATTATTTAAACTCTTCAAGAATTTTAATTTTATCAGACCCTAATTTAACATTTAAAAACTTTTTGAGGTCAGATTTAATTTTTTCTTTTGCTCTTTTGTTCTTAATATTAAATCTTAGAATAAAAGCATAGTTTGTATCAATTACAAGGGTTGAATCAGTAAATTCGCTTGAATAGAGTTTGTTCATAGATATTTCGTCTATTTCTTCATATAGGGCGTTTATTTCTTTGCTTATCTGATAAACTGGCAGGGTATCAACAGATTTTAGGGCAAAAACTTCGTCTTCGAGCATTCGGATACGTTGGTCTTTATCGAGGATTAGTTTTTCATTTTTTTTGTAAATGTCTTCTATGATACCGGTTCGGATTTCTTGGTTCATTTTGCTTAGTTGGGAGGTTAATTCTTCGCCGTTAGACCCTGCTTGATGTATCCTTATTTCAGTTTTATTGGAAAGTGAAAATAATCCGGAAGTATTTAGCTGGTATCTATCTAAATTAGTTGTTAGTGTTTCTTTGTCTAATGAATCTAATTTTCTACCAATATAATAGAGGTCAATATATGAAACGCTATCGGTGAATGTTATTTTATTATTGATTAGTTCACTTCCGGGCAATGCTGTGCTCTCGCTAATAAATTGGTTTACGGAGATGTTATATCTTGTTTCGACAATTACTTTATAAAAAATTACTGTGCTTGGTATAATAGTTATAATCAGAAATGCGAGCATATATTTTTTATATTTTTTAACTACTAATGGGTCTAGATATGTTTTTTCTGGAAATTTCAGATAGCGAACTACTAAATAAGTAGATAAGCTAATGAAAACTGAATTAATAAAAAATAAATAGAATGCACCAAAGAAGAATTCTAATTTGAAAGTAGCTAAGCCATAACCTGCAGTACAGAGTGGCGGCATTAGGGCAGTGGCAATAGCCACTCCGGGTATTACGTTTGTTTTTTCTTTTCTTGAGCCTGCGATTATTCCGGCAAACCCACCAAACAGAGCTATGAGTACGTCTAATATTGTTGGGGTAGTTCTTGCTACTAGTTCTGTTTGCTCTACGTCTAAGGGTGTGATTAGGAAATACAATGTTGATGTTATTAATGAAAGGCTAACAGCAATTGAAAAGTTTTTAATTGAGCGTTTCAGTGTATCAAAATCGAATGTGGCTAATGAAAATCCTAAACCTATGATTGGTCCCATAAGTGGAGAGATTAACATAGCACCGATAATTACTGCAGTTGAGTTCGCATTTAGTCCTATTGATGCTATTAAGATTGAAAATACTAATATCCATGCTGTGGGGCCTCTGAATGCAATATCTTTTTTAATTCCGATAGTTGTTGCATCTATGTCTGTGCCTTCTGAGAGATTAGTTAGGTCATCTATGAAAAACTTTAGCTTTCTGTAAAATTTTTCTTTTTTTATCTCAAAATCTTCATTTGCTGTTTCATCTAAGGGTTCATTAACAAGATCGTTTGATTCAAGATTTTCTGTTGAGTTTAAGTTTTCATCTTGATTGTTTTTATTCGTTTCATTTTCTAATGGCTCATTTTTAGATTTCATGATAGGTTCTAAATTTTCAATAGCTTCCTGTTTTTCTTGATTAATTGGGTCAAGGTCATTATTGAGGATATCATTAGGTTTTTTATTTTGCCTATGTTTTTTCTTTTTCATTTTATATCCAACTTTTGCGTTTAAGATAGATTAAAATAAATATGGTCAATACGGATATAATTCCCCAGACATAGAAATAACCGTATTCTAATTTTAGTTCTGGCATATATTCGAAATTCATTCCGTAGATACCAGCTATGAAAGTTAGTGGTATAAAGATGAATGAAATAATAGTTAGGGCTTCTATCATTTTATTAAGCTTGAGGTTCAGACTTGAATGTATCAACTCTATTAAGTCACGGGTATTGTCTATTTGTATCTCTATATTTTCTGTTATATGAACCAAATGTTCGAATAAATCCTTAAAATAAGGAATGGTTTCGTCTTTTATAAAGTTTGTATCTTCTTTTACGATTTTGGAAGTGATTTCCCTTAGGGGAATTGTTGTTTTTCTAAATTTATATAATTGCTTTTTTAAATGCTGGATATTTGAAATATATTCATTATTGGCATTGTCGATAGATTGTTCTTCGATAGCTTCTATTTGGTCTCTAAAGTTTTCAGAAATAATAAAATAATTATCTGTAATAATATCCATAATTCTATAAAATAAATAGTCGCATAATTTAGAGCGGATATTACCAATATTTCCACTTAGTCTTTCCATTAAGTACCTTAAATGTTCATCTTCTGCTTCATGGAAAGACAATAAATAATTATCTCCTAAGACAATGCTGATTTGTTCGCTTATCAAATCACCATCTTCTGCAAATTTTAGGTGTTTGAGAATAACTGATTCGTAATCGTTATTGAATTCATACTTTGGTCGGTGCTTGGTATTGACAATATCTTCTAAAATCAGTTTATCAATTTTAAATAACTCGCCTAAGTTACTTATGGTATCTAAATCTGAGAATCCGATGACTTGAATCCATGTGTTATTTATTTCGCTGACTAGCTCACTTATTTGATTGATATCATCTATTGTATGGGTAGTTATTTCGTTGTAATCGTAGTTTATTACTCTGATTTTCAATTCTTGAGTTTTTTTCTCGCCGATATGTACGAGAGTTCCGGGAGACAACCCTGTTTTTGAAGAAATATCTAATTTTTTATTTTTCTTCACTGTTTAGTTTCTCATTACTTGGTAGGTCCTTTTTATAAACAACAGTTCGATAAGGAAAAGGAATTTCGATTCCTTCATTATCAAATCTCACTTTAATTTTCTTATATAAATCACTTTTCATTCTGCCAGCACGGAAAGGGTCAGACATCCAAATCAAGGCACGTAAATTCACGCTTGAATCGCCGAAGGATGTGAGTCTAATTTCTATTTCATCTTCTTCATCTTCAATTTCTTTTTTGGTTCTTTTGTCTATATAAAGTGGATGTTTCATGGCTTCTTCTCTGATAATTTTTGAGGCTAAATCGAGATCGGAGTCGTAACTTATTCCTAATTCGAGCCATTCACAAATTTCCATTTCATTGATATTATCATTAACAATTGTTTCTGAGCTTATTACAGAGTTTGGAATAATAATTTTTTTGTTTTGAAAATCATTTATGACTGTGTGCCTTAGGGTAATATCTTCGACAATTCCTCTGTCAGTTGCACCTACTCTTATTAAGTCTCCAACTCTGAAAGGTTTGAATATTACGATAAATATTCCACTGATTATATTTGAGAAGGCTTGTTGGGCAGCGAACCCGACTACTGCAACTAATATACCGGCACCAGCAAATAGCGTAATTGCAAATGCTTTTAATTTTGGGACCATGGAAATGATTGCAATTAAAGCTAAAATCCAAATTATAGAAGATATAGTATTTATAAAAAACTTATACCTTGTAGCATCAATATTTAGTTTTTCAACAGATGCTATGAAAAACTTCCTAATAGTCCATCTAACTAATTTATTCAAAATAATTGATGCAACTAATATTAAGACTATTGTAATAATGGAATTTAAATTAATTCCATACTCTTCTAAAAAATTCATATTCATAAATATTCATGTTAATAATAATATTACAATTTAATATAAATTTAATAAATATCGTAATTTTTATTTAGTGCTAATTATTATGATAATATTAAAAAAGCAAAAAAAATGCTAAGTAAAAAAATAATTACTTAGCATATAAATTAAATGAGGTGATAGCATTAATCAACTATTCGAAATCAAATTCGTCGTCTTCATCTTCTTCGATGATATATACATCGGTATAAATGTTAGTACCGGGCAAACATCTGACGAGGTTTTTAATAAATGCGATATCTAATTCGTTTCCTTTTAGATTTAGAATTTTTAGTCCTTTTAATTCGCATAAACATTCTGGCAGAGTTGTCAAATCATTACCAGAGAGGTCGAGAATTTGAAGATTTTTTAATTTGCATAATTCGTCTGAAATATCTTCTATGCTGTTATTGCTTAAATTTAGATATTTCAGCTTTTTTAGTGAGCTTATGTTTTGTGATATGCTTTCAATATCATTATCGGGAAGGTTCAAATGCTCTAAACTGGTTAGACTTATTACACTATTTGGTATTCCTTCGAGTCCGCTATTAGACATAGATACATTTTTAATTTCTTTATTCAAATTATTAGGTATGTCTTCTAAATCTATATTATCGTAATTCACAACTAAGTTTGGGACTGATAGTAAGCCAGTCGTGGCAGAAGATTGAAGTTTATTCAATTCTCCTTCTACTATTTTAGAATCTTCTAAAATAGATTTGATGATATCCTGTGAACCACCTTTCATTTTTAATATTTTATTGTATAATTCTGATGCTTTTGTAAAATAAAGTTCGGATTGTTTTGATAAGAATTTACTTTTTTCGGTATCTAAACTGTTCTTACTTTTTTTGCTGTAGTAGTACCCAACATACTCATAATACACTGCTTTCCAGTATTTATTTTCCCATGTATTTCCGTGGGTTAATTGCTTGTCTGCTTTTTCTAAAAAATTCTTTGCAGCGATTAAATTATCTGAATTCATATAACTATTGGCTAACTTCAAATACCTTGCTGCTTTATTTACATCGTGAGCATAAGTGTTAAAAGTTGTTAGACATATAATTACAAGTATAATTAATATTTTCATTTTATTACCTCCATAAGTGATATTTGAAACCTAAACGGAGCGTAATATTTGTTGTTTCCGCTTCTATCTTGTTTTGCGAAGTATAAAATATCAATTCGTTATCACCAAGTAATAAGTTTCCGCCCAAAGTAATATCGAAATGGTTATAAAAACTTAGATTTGATATAATATAATTTGCTCCTAATAATATACCTTTGTTATCTACTGAGCTATTACCAATATTGTATTTTTCACCGCTCAGCCAATAATAACCGATTGAGCCTTCGAGATAATGGGAAACACCAAATAATACTAACTTTGGAGTTTGTGCCGAGAAGCCAGCTTGGTGCATTCTTAAATCCCATTTATTTTCGAATTCTACACCTGCGTTCGATTCTTTAGTTTTTATATTTGGCTCTTGATATTCGTACCAAAACTCTGTGTTATCTAAAAATCCGGTAATTTTTGCTGTATTTAGTGCTATCCGAACGCTTAAATTAGGATTGGCTGTCAAGTTATCAATATTATTGAAAAGTGGGAGGTTTTCAGCAATACCAATTGACAATGACTTTGGAGTATAGGTACCGCTATAAAAACTTTCAAAAAGCTTTTCCTGTTCCTCAATACTATTTGCACGCGCTATTGATTTATTTTTTGCCAAATCGTTTATATGTGCGACTCTCATATCGGCAATACTGTCTTGTAGTTTGTCATTTTTTTCTGCGCAAAGTATAACGTCAGTTTCGATAACCTTCTTTTCAAACTCTTTGGCTAATTTATAATATTTACCTACATCTCTATATTTAACTTTCTTTAATAGGTCAGCGTCTATATCTGGAACTTTAGGTACTTTCTCAACCCCTAAATACTCTAATTGGACTGCTAATTTAATTGCATTATTATAATATTCAATTAATTTGCTTGCCAATACTTTTTTATTTTTTTTGTCTTTTCCTTTTGGCATTTGTTCGATTTCTACAATTGGTTTTGCAGCATAAACATCTACGAAAGAAAAAGATAGAAAAACTGACATAATCGTCAGTATGATTGCTACTTTTTTCATTTTTTTCACTTTTATTTATTAAAAAAAGTTATTCTTTTTTACATTTTCAAAATTTATTAATTCCGTTTATCTAATAGTAGTTTGATAAGTATTTTATTTAAACAAATGTTTAGTTAAAATACCAGATGGTTTACTTCTATTATTATATCTTATGGAAATAATAACTGTATTTATTTTTACTATATTTATTTATATTTCTTTCAAATAATATACCTTTTGATATATAAATATTCTATTTAATTGAAATACTGATTCTCTAAAATGAGAAGAGTATATCAACAAGGTCTAATTACATTTTTTATGCCAAAAATTATCTGAAGTTTTCAGGAATATTTGACAAACAAGATAAATTAATAAATACTATATAAGTCAATACATTGATATTGTATCACTTAAAATGATTTTATAATTTTAAAGATATTTTATTTAAAAAACGCACTCCGTTGCATAATTTAATCCTACGAAACATTATTATATTTCGTAATATCAAAATTACATTCTTATTAGATTCTTATTAGATTTTCCCCTACTACAACATTTTAAAACATGATGTTTAAACGATATATATTCCCCTATAATCGTTAAAAATCTCTGTAAAGATTAATTCAGACAGTGCAATATACAAATTATTTATTTTTATACAAAAAAAATGAGATTTTAAATTTAATCTAAAATCAACTCCCAATAGCCGACATTGATGTACTTGTCAAATTTATAGCCTACTTCTGAGAACTCTGCTGCCTTTTTAAATCCCATTTTTTCGTGGAGCTTTTTGCTTGCTTCGTTTGGCAAAGATATACCTCCTATAACTGTGTGGTAACCTAGTTTTTTTAATCTATTAATTAATTCGGTGTATAATGCGGTTCCGATGCCCATGCCTCTTAGTCCAAAACTCAAATATACGGAAACTTCGACAGAGTATTTATAGGCACAGCGAGATTTCCACTTACTTGCATAGGCATATCCTATGACTTCATCATCTATGGTTGCTACTATCCATGGATAGTTTTCGTTTGCGGTTGAGATTCTTGAACTCATTTCTTCGGTGCTTATCTCATCTTCTTCGAATGATACGATTGTGCTTCGAATGTAATAATTATAAATATCTTTTATTGCTTTTGAATCGTTTAATGAAACATCTCTTATTTCCATTTAAGACCTCAGAAATTATTTATTATATTTAAGAAATTATCCATTTTTTTATTAAGTTCTTCCCATTCATACTCTGGGACCGAACCGGGTACTATGCCAGCACCGGTGTAGATATAAAGTTTATTTTCTTTTGCTAATCCGGAGCGAATTCCTACACAGAATTCAGAGACTTCATTGCTAATAAAACCGACAGGTGCAGCATACCAACCCCTATCAAACTTTTCTAATTCATTAATATATTCTACTGATTTTTCTTTTGGTACTCCACCAACAGCAGGAGTTGGGTGTAATACTTCTAATATTCTTTCTATGTTTATGTCTTGACTCAAATCGGCTTTTATTTCTGAATAGAGATGTTGAACATTTTTAAATTTTTTAACTTCAACTTCATTTAATGAATGAACATCTTTGCTAATAGTATTTAAAGATTTGATAATTGATTTGGTAACAAATTCATGCTCAAGCAGTTCTTTTTTGTTATTTTTTAATTTTACTTCTAATTCTGAGTCTTCGGTTACATTTTTTCCTCTTGCTCTTGTACCTGCAAGGGAGTCAGAAAAAAGTATGTTGCCTGTTTTTTTGAATAATCTTTCTGGGCTTATTCCCATAAATGCAGAATTTTTTTCAAAGCTATAATAAAAATTATAAGAATTTAGGGATTGAGACCTTAAGTTTAAGAATAGTTCAGATAAATCGATGTCATTTTTAAATATTAGCTCTGCTCTCCGTGAGAGAACAATTTTATTTAGCTCGCCATTTTCGAATAGTTTCAAACATTTATTTATTTTATCGTTCCAAGTATTTTTTTCTGGATAATAAGAGGTTTGTAATAATTTGTTTTTGTATTGAATATTGGAATTAGAATCGAATTTTTCAAATAGTTTTTTAATTTGGTCTTTATTTTTAAAATTTAATCGTGCAAAGTTTTTAGAACTATTATTAAAAAATTCGATTTGTGGGATTACAAATCTTTTATTATTATAGCCATTCCAAATAGTATCGTCTTTAGTTTTATTATTAAATTCGATACCACCAAAAGCTTTAAAACTACAGTGTTTATTTACGGATAAAAAACTATTCAAATCATTTAGGTTATCAAACTCAGCAAATTTACCGAATGCAATGTTTGGAGATATATCTGTGGGACTTTTGAAATAAAATTTAAAATCAGAGTTATAAGCTTCAAATAATTTTTCAAACTCAATTTTATCTTCTAATTTTAAATCAACAGAATAAATCTCCTCTTGAGAAGTGGTAACTTTTTGATTTTTATAATTAATCGAATCTAATATGAAATTGAAAAGCGATTGGAACGTCATAATCACGATGCAAAATATGAAAAAATATATTTATTTATTAAGTAAACAAAGCTAAGAATTTTATTCTAATAAAAAAATATATTAATTTGCAGATTGTCAAAATGTATATGTCAAATATTATTATATAATAAAGAAACTCCGAATGCTTAATCAAGTATTAAATAATCTACCTTTTATAATAGCCGGACCTTGCTCTATTGAGTCTGAATATCAAATTAATAGAATTGCTGAAGAATTATCTTCTGCAGGCATTAAATTGCTGCGTGGCGGTGCATTTAAGCCGAGGACATCTCCAAATTCGTTTCAAGGATTAGGCAAAGAAGGTCTTGAGTATATGAGAAAAGCTGCTGATAAAAACAATATGTTTGTAGTTACTGAAGTGCTTGAAACCGAGCAATTAGAAGATAATTATGATATGATAGATATGATTCAAATCGGCAGTAGAAATATGTCTTCTACTGGTTTTTTAAAACAAGTTGGCAGAATGAGCAGCAAAGACCAGAAGCCTGTATTACTAAAAAGAGGATTCAGTGCAACACTTGATGAGTTATTAAGTGCTGCTGATTACATTCTCAACGAAGGTAATCAGAATGTTATATTATGTCTAAGGGGTATTAGAACATTTGAACAAATCAATTCGAGTTTTAGATTTACTCCAGATTTGGCGAGTATATTAGAATTGAGAGAAAAAACTAAGTTAAAAATAATTTTTGACCCATCGCATGCGGCTGGTCAAGCTCGATATATCAGGAAAATCTCTGATGCTGCCCTTAGTTTGGGTGCTGATGGTTTGATAATAGAAAGCCACTATGACCCAGAAAATGCTAAGTCTGACAAGGACCAGTGTATATTGCCAAGTGAAGTAATTGACATTTATAATTCTATTAATACACCTGAATTAGTATAAAAAACCTTACTTAGTATAAAACATTTATACTTATTTTGCTTTTTTAATTTATACAAGTTAAAAGCTAAAATTTATGTTTTTCAATTCCATTGATTTTGCGGTTTTCCTTCCAATAGTATTTATATTGTATTGGTTTGTATTTAATAAAAATCTGAGATTGCAAAACTTTTTCTTGTTGGTTGTCTCTTATGTTTTTTATGGTTGGTGGGATTGGAAATTTCTTAGTTTGATAGTTTTTAGTTCATTTGTTGATTATTATGTGGGTATTGCCCTCGAAAAAGATTATTCGCAAAAGAAAAGAAAATTTTTGTTATTGATAAGTTTAATTGTAAATCTTGGTCTGTTGGGGGTATTCAAATATTATAACTTTTTTATTGACAATCTTCATTCAGCGTTTACCCTTTTTGGTTCGGAGCTAAATCTTTCTACCATAAATATAATCCTGCCTGTTGGCATTAGCTTTTATACATTTCAGACTCTATCTTATTCGATTGATGTATATAGAAGGAAATTAAAGCATTCAGATGACTTAATTGCATTTTTTGCTTATGTAGCATTCTTTCCCCAATTAGTTGCTGGACCTATCGAACGAGCTACTAATCTATTGCCTCAATTTTTTAAGAGTAGGAAATTTGATTATGATAAAGCTAAAGATGGAATGCGGCAAATCTTATGGGGATTGTTTAAGAAAATAGTAATAGCTGATAATTGTGCGGTGTATGCAGACCAGATGTTCAACAATCCGGACCAATTTCAAGGCATTACTTTAGTTTTAGGTGCAGTTTATTTTGCTGTTCAGATATATTGTGATTTTTCGGGATATTCTGATATTGCAATTGGTACGGCTAAATTATTTAATTTCGATTTGATGATAAATTTCCGTTACCCATATTTTTCGCGAGATATTGCAGAATTTTGGCGTAGGTGGCATATATCACTTTCTACTTGGTTTAGAGATTATCTCTATATTCCGCTTGGTGGGAGTAAAGGCAGTAAGTTAAGTCAAATAAGAAATGTATTTATTATATTTTTGGTGAGTGGGTTTTGGCATGGTGCGAATTGGACATTTTTGGCTTGGGGATTTCTAAATGCTCTTTATTTCCTGCCTTTGATGTTAATAGGGAAAAATAGGACATACTTAAATAATGTATCAGAAGGTAAATTTTTTCCCTATCCTAAGGAAGCATTGCAGATTTTATTAACTTTTTCATTATCTACTTTTGCTTGGATATTTTTCCGTGCGAAAGATATCAGCTCTGCATTCTATTATATAGGTTCAATATTTGATAATTTTAATTTACAAATAAATAGCAGTACTGGAATAAAATTATTGCCAATAATTGTATTGCTTTTTGGGATTGAGTGGTTTCAGAGGGATAAAGACCACTCATTGGATATTAGAAATCTGAATGTGGTTTTGCGTTGGTCTATTTATTTGGTTATTATCCTATTGACGGTTAGTCTTGGAAAATATGAAAACCAATCATTTATTTATTTCCAATTCTAATCAAGCAGAACTATTTGAAATATAGTTATTTATTATTTATTTCTGTTTCGACTTTTACTATCACTGTACGGCAATACATTCTGCCTTCTGGTAACTTATTATCAAATAATAAGTTTTCTTCGCCTATTCCTTCGTAAATTATTTTCTTACTGTTTATAGCTTTTTTTGTTGCTTCTGCTCTTTTTAATGATAGAGTCTTATTGTAGTCGCTTTCTCCTAATTTATCTGTGTAACCTATTATTTTTATATTCGAGTTTGGCTCAATTTCGTTATTAATCAAATTGGTAATAGCTTTATTATCTATATTTAATTCGGAGTTGTTATAGTCGAATAATATTAGATGGTATTCGTTTAATTTTTTGTCTTTTATTTTTTTTAGTTTCTTTTTCCTAATAGTCTTTTGGTCTAATTTTATTGATTTGATTACCTCTTCCCTATTTCCGTCTTTATCTTCAACTTCTAATTTTACATAGAGAGGTTTTTCAGTTCGTGGCATATTATTTCCATTTTTTTCTAATTCCCAATCGTAGTTAGACGAGATATATTCTTTGCCTTCGTATTTTTTATATTTGATTTTGTTTTGATAAATGGTTATATCCCAGTTTTTTAGTCCTTTATTAGTTTTTATTTTTGGCAGTATTCTAATGCTAGGTGGATTGCTAACTCTCAAGGTGTCTCTTAGCTGTAAATAGTTTGTAATTTTTTCGTCCGATGGGATTAACTCAACTCTTCTATTTTCTTGGTTTCCTTCTTCGTATTCTGGATTAGAGAATTTAGCTGGAAGATTTTTTGATTTAACGATTAGTCTTTTTTCGTTTATCCCCCAAACATCTGTCAAATAATTTTTAATAGAAACAGCTCTATTTTTCGATAGTTTTAGGTTATCTTTTTCATCTCCTTCGTTGGAATTACAGCCAACGAGTGTAAGAGAAGTTTCTTGATTATTTTTCATTCTCCAGCCTATGATATTTAGGATATTATGATAAATATCTAAGGTTGATTCTGAATACAAATCATTTGGATTAAAACTGTTAGTTTCATTAGATTTTAGCTTTTTATATCTTGTCTCAAGTTTGCTACTGCTTTTATCAAAGAATATATATGGCAATAATGGATGTAATTTATCATTTAAAAATTCTTCTACTTCTAAGTTTATAATTTCGGTGGTTATTCCTTTGTTTAAACCTAATAAATCTAATTCTAATGCTAATATTACAGAGTCTTTTGGTTTTTGGGGTTCTAAATTGGGAGTGGGTTTTATTGGTTTTTGTTTTGTTTTATTTTCAAACCTATATTCCATTCTTACACCTAAATATAAATTTGATATTTTCCAATCTAATGATTTAACTGCGTCGTTTATATAATGATTATAGCCCAATGTTGGCGACATGATTAATGACTTTTTTTTGTTCATTGGCAAATCATAGGAAATGGATAAGCCTGCTCCGTAGAAAAGAGATGAAACATCTAATATTTCTCCTGCATATTCATTTCTTGTTCTTTTGCCTGAATCATTGCCTTGTTCGTCTAAAAAAGTATATTGGTTTGATGGTTTTGTTATTTGTGATTTTTGGCTATACTGGGGAGTTGTTGGCAAGGCAATATTAAAGTTAAAAATTAGGTTGAGATTTTCGATTGGGGTGTAAATTAGTTCGGGTTTTATTAGAATCAATCCGAAATTTGCTTGTAGAAAATGGGTGGCTTCTCCTTGTGCTACTTCAAAATTTCCGCTTGCTAAATCTAATTTTTCTATGGGGGAATATTCGGCATTTATGTAGTCATAAGATAAATTTAACCCAAATTTTAATTGGTCTATTATTTTGTAATTATAGAACAGACCAATATTATAACCGAAACCAGTAGCACTTTCAAATTTTGTGCAGCAATTAGGAATTGTTGGTAATTTTTCAAAATCTGAGCTGTAAAAGTTATTGTTGAGAAATAGATTGCCACCGAAAGATGATTTGTATTTAAAATCTTCTTCAGTTTGGTTATTTGAGATTAAATCGTCAGCTACTATAAACGAAAAATTTACGTTAAGAAATATAATTATTAAAAATATTAGTAAAAATCTATGGTACAATTTTAATCTCGCTATTTTAATTTGAAATGATATTAATAATTCGTTTTTTTTTATCATTGTTTTCAAGATAACAAATTAATGGCAATAAGGTAACAAATCTAAGATTATTAAGCGTAATAAAAAACAAGATAAATAAAATAAATATCATAAATCAATAGCGTCCTAAATAAAAAAAAATGATAGAGAGAAATCATTTAACTCTAATTAAATTAGAGGACAAACAAAAAGAAGGCTCTCTATCATGACAAATATAACATTATTTGGTCAAATAATAACAAAACTTGACCGCAATATCT
>Ga0209475_10000462_pt1 | contig 84661 bp, 74 predicted proteins | sample tdDd471_FD_187128 | JGI IMG/M metagenome (GOLD analysis project Ga0209475, IMG submission 187128) | Marine sediment microbial communities from the Atlantic coast under amendment with organic carbon and nitrate - tdDd47.1 (SPAdes)... | ecosystem: Environmental > Aquatic > Marine > Coastal >... | reverse complement strand
TAGAACGAAGGTTATATGAACATTCAAGCGCCAGACATAATAGCTTTTGTCGACGCTACAACCTTAACAAACTGGTTTATTTCGAGGAATGTGAAAGTACATTTGATGCGATACAAAGAGAAAAACAAATTAAAAAGTGGCGAAGAGATAAGAAAATTAATCTTATAGAATCGATTAATCCAACTTGGGAAAACTTGCAAACCTGTGGGAGATCTCTCCACTGCGGTCGAGATGACGGGTGAGGATTTGATATCTGCTTTGAAAAGCTTTAAACAACCAGCAAAAAAGCAAGTCCTAAAAGCCTACAAAATGGCGAAGACTTCTCTGGCATAACCTCCGTATTTCGCCACAAGTCGAATGTAAAGTATATGATTACGTCAGGCCATTAATTGAAAACCATCAGACAAAGAAAACACAAATACTTAATCATCATAAAACCTAGTTTTGGCTATTACGCAGAATACTAATTTGATTCCCGTCCACTTTCCAGACAATTTCGTTTTCAGTCGTTAACACATAAAACGGAATGTCATTCATGAGACTTTGAAATACGTGCACCGCGGTTGGCGTTGGTGTCGTCAGGTGAGTCATGGTTAGGCCGACGGCGTCTTCTCGTTTTTCTAAAACTAAACAGGACTTAGATAAGGCGAGCGAATCGATGATCGAATCCCCGTTTTCATTCAGAGTAATCTTATGATTCCCGCCTACTAGAATTTTGCCCGGCTCAACTGTCGCCGCTAAAAGATAAACGACCTGGTAGTTCGCGGTATCGTCACTAAAGCGCAGCACCGCCGTATTATACCTTTGTGAGCAACGCGCAAAATCTGATTGCATCGCGGTTTGGCGCGCTTTAAACATGGCTATCTGATGTGGCGCCAAGGTTAATCCGTCTGGGTACACTTGATAGGTCGCCGGTAAAACCTGGTTGTATTCGGCGGTGACCTGGTAAAGGCCGACCCAAAGACCCTCGATTTCTCCAATAAACGTTACTTTCATAAGGCGATCAGCTAGATTGTCAGCAGCATGCTCGACGATCCATCCGCGTAACCGTTTATCAGAATTGATTACGCCTTTTTCGGCCAGAAAATCTGTTACCGCCCAGGCAGCAATATCCTGAAAAAATATTTCGGTGCCAAATAACTCGGCGAGCGCGACACTTTGTTGAAAGTCTTCCGGGATCGTTTTCATAATCCGAAGCGGATCGTCCGCAAAACTTTCGGTTGGTTGGGTCGGATTACTCTTGCAGGCTGACAGCAGAAGGGATGACAGTAGAAAGATCAGGGTAAAACACAAGGCTTTGATATTTTTATTCTTCATTGTCATTCGCCAGAGTGAGTTCAATGTCATATAAGGGCGTAATGCCTTCTTGTTTATTGCACTCGATTCGGGTGTTTTTTCGCCCCACTGGAACACGATTGACACATTTTATTTTTTGGGTTCTGGAGCCAAATTTTTCGATATACTCGGCAACTTTATTGTCAATCAGCGCTTTTTGCTCGATGGTCGCATTATCATAGATTTGATCGTATACGCTTTGCCACGATTTGATTTTTGATTCTTTGGCAACGCCTAGCCACCCCATACCGATAATGAGAGATTGATCGACATGCTGTCCTTTTAAAAACATAAATGCTATTAAATACTGCGCTTGTTTTAATCCATGCAAAGCAGGTCCTTTGAGCCTTTCAAAAGCCTTAGAAAAATCTCCCGCTTTATAGGCCTGGATGCCCGCCCGCTCGTCCATCAAAACGGCAGTATAAGAATAGTTTTTCGCTTTTCTTTCCGCGTTGGCAGGTTGGGTGTCACCAAGCCATAAAATCGTGAGTAATACAATAGCGACCAACCCTGTCTTGATGTTCATTTTTTGTTGTCCTGACTTATTTGAGACATTGGCATTTTGTAATTTAAATGGTCGGATTGCAAACTGATTGGCAATAATCCCCTCTTTAGACTAAGGCTCATGGGTGATTTAACCGCACGGAAAGTAAAGTACAAATCGCGATCATAATGGCCGATCCAATGATGCACGCGATAAACCCGTACCACTGATAGATGAGTCCGGAAAGTAACGTACCGACTAAACGTCCCGTCGCATTGGACATATAATAAAATCCGACGTCGAGCGCAACATCGTCGGTATTTGAATAAGCCAGAATCAAATAGGAGTGAATCGCTGAATTAGCCGCAAAAATAATCGCAAAGGCAAGCAACCCACCAATTACCACGCTCGCTGGTTCGCCACCAGCCAATGAAACAGCAATCATAATCACCGGGGCAAGCAATAAAACTGCCGCCGCTTTCGTTGCGGTTGCACCTGTTGGTGCGTGATCCAGACGGTTAAATCCAAGCACTTTGGGTGTCGAGGTTTGAACAAAACCATAAAGGATGACCCACGCGGCCATCAAGGTGCCAACTTGAGTATGCTGCCATCCTAAGCTCGCTTGTAAAAATACGGGGAGCGCAACCACAAACCAGATATCACGCGCGCCGAAAAGAAAAAATCGGGCCGCCGATAAATAATTAATCGCTCGGCTTTTAGAAAACAGCTGATTGAATTTTACTTTATATTTTTTTACCTGCAGGTCGCCCGGTAACAACCAGAAGCACACGATTGAAATAACCAATAAACCGGCGGCCATAGCGAGCAGCGCATTTTGAAAACCCAACATGGTTAGTAACAGACCGCCGAGAAAAAAACCGACTCCCTTTAAAGTATTTTTTGAGCCGGTTAAGATCGAAACCCATTTAAATAACTGTCCGCTCGCATTCTCGGGTACTAATAATTTCAGGCTACTTTTAGCGCTCATTTTATTGAGATCTTTTGCGATGCCGGAAACCGCCTGGACCGCCATCACATAAGGAACGGATAAATAGTGCTCAAGGCTCAAACAGTAAAGCGCCAGAATCTGTAAAGCAAGACCGGCAAAAAGTGTTTTATTGAGACCGAAGCGCGCGGCTAACCAGCCGCCAACTAAATTTGTCACGATGCCGAAAAACTCGTAAAACAAAAAGAGAAACGCAATTTCAATGGCGTCATAACCAAGCTGATGAAAATAAAGAACCACCAACATACGCAGCGCGCCGTCGGTCAAGGTAAAACCCCAGTAGGCCGCCGTGACCGTGGCGTAACTTTTCAGAAAACTCATAGAACGAGTTATAACCCTTTGGCGATCATCAGCGCGATATCTTTCATTCGCTCGACATAGTTAATTTCATTATCGTACCAGGCGATCACTTTGACCATATCGCCGTGGGTGACCTGAGTAGAAAGCGCATCGATAATGCCGGAGCGTTTATCGTCTTTGTAATCCACCGAAACCAAAGGCCGGGTCTCGTAACCGAGAATATCCTTAAGCTCGCCCTGACTCGCAATTTCAAATGCGTCATTCACTTCTTCGACCGAAACTGCGCGGCTCGTTCTGACGACCAGGTCGACGATGGAAGCGTTGACCGTCGGCACCCGCACCGCAAGGCCATTGAGCTTGCCTTCTAACTCGGGAAAAATTTTCATGATGGCAGTGGTAGACCCGGAAGTCGTAGGGATCAATGACTCGGCGCAAGAGCGCGCGCGGCGTAAATCTTTATGGGCACTATCGATGATTCGTTGGGTATTGGTGATATCGTGAATGGTTGTCATGGCGCCTTGTTCGATGCCGAAATTATCCAGGAGAACTTTCACCACTGGGGCCAGGCAGTTGGTTGTACAGGAGGCTGCAGTTACCAGATGGTTTTCCGCCGGCTTGTATAGATGATGATTAATCCCATAGGCAATGTTTAACGTGTCGGCGTCTTTTACCGGACAGGCAACCAGGATCTTTTTAACACCTTGTTCGAACACCGGGTCGAACATGGCAGTCTGGCGATAACAACCACTCGCTTCAATTAACAGGTCCACATTTCCCCAGTGAGTTTTCGCCATATCCCGATCACGAGTGTGTTTTACCACTCGACCGTCGATAACAATCGATTCGTCCTCAACCGAAATCTGATCATGCTTAAACTTTCCGTGGACCGAATCAAACTCTAGCAGATGCGCGCTGCACGCAACATCACCGGCGGGCTCATTGATGTGTACCACGTTAAAATGGGGATCCTCCCAAATGGTGCGTAAAAATAAACGGCCCATACGGCCGAATCCATTAATAGCGACGGTAATAGCCATGATATCTCCTGTGAAAAATATGTCGGGGTTAGCAGCACATGCTGGTTCGTTCGGGACGTTCGCCCATTTTTGCCAGCCGCTGATGGTTAAGGTGTAAAAACTCGCGGCTATTTTCCGCGGTGCGTTGAATCACTTCTTTCGCCCAATGAGCCAATGCGGGATTGAGGCGGTAAAACACCCATTGTCCCTGACGTTTACCCACCAATAACTGGCACTTTCTCAACTGGGCCAAATGGCGAGAGATCTTCGGCTGAGTTTCGTCTAACGCGGCGGTCAGCTCGCAAACACAAAGTTCTTGTTCCAGATAAATCAGTAATATGCAGCGAAGGCGTGTATCGTCTGCCAGGCTTTTGAAAAATTGAACTGGATCCATGATGGCCACTCGATCGATTGTGGGTGGTAGTGTTTTAGTTTGACCTTTTGATATTTCGCTGAACATCAGTTTCCAAGTAGATCAATTAAGAATCACATATGAAAAAACATATATATGAATTTTCGCATATAATAAGCAAGAGAAAGCCGGATGTAAATCTATTCTGCAGGCTAGTTGAAAACTTAACCCCGTGGTAACGTCACTTAAGCCTTTAGACGAGATCAGGTTCATCGCCTAAGTCACTAAAAAACAATATTTTTTTCCCTAATATTGCTGCTCCTGCTAAGATTGAATTAGGAGGCTTAAAAACACCCTATGGACTTTATCTGGATTCTATTCGCTTTTGCCTGCGGCATGGCGGCCAAACTCGCTAACTTACCTTCCCTGATAGGTTATCTGTCGGCGGGATTTATTTTGCACTTTATTGGCCTGGAACCGCTGCAAAACTTAAACACCTTGGCGCAAATTGGTATTTCTCTGATGCTATTTACCATTGGCCTCAAGCTGGACGTGCGTGACCTCCTTAAAAGAGAAATCTGGTTAAGTGCTGCATCGCATATGATCGTCTGGTGTTGGTTGGTGTTTGCCTTAATATTTTTATTAGCGCTTATATTTGCGCCGGTTTTCTTCAATATCAGCGGCTCGTCTGCCGCCATTCTTGCTTTCGCGCTCAGCTTTAGTAGCACCGTCTGTATTCTTAAAATTCTCGAAGACAGCGGCGAACTCACTACCCGTCATGGACGTTTGGCGATAGGTATCTTGATTATGCAAGATATCATTGCGGTGCTTTACCTGGTATTAGTCACCGGAAAAGTCCCTTCCTTCTGGGCAATATTTCTGGTTGGTTTATGGTGGCTACGTCCCGCTTTTCAAAAACTCCTCGAATATGCCGGCCACAGTGAATTATTGCCGCTCGCCGGGTTTATGCTCGCACTCGGTGGATACGAATTATTTGAATTAGTCGGTATAAAGGGCGATCTGGGCGCGTTGGCCGTGGGCATTTTAGCCGCCGGCGGGATCAAATCGGCGGAGCTGGCAAAATCGCTGTTAGGTTTTAAAGATCTCTTTTTGATCGGCTTTTTCCTGTCGATTGGTTTCACCGCCCTGCCGGACTGGTCGATGCTCATGGCGGCACTTTTCCTGGCCGCATTTTTGATTTTTAAGTTTGTCCTATTCTTTTTTATTTTTGTGTTGGTCAGATTGCGTATTCGAACGACGTTTCTGGCAGCATTAGCCTTGAGTAACTATAGTGAATTTGGTCTGATAGTGTTGGCCCTTTCAGCGAACCTGGGATTGATTGATTCTCGTTGGCTGGTGATCCTGGCGCTGGCGATTTCTATTTCCTTTATTGTAACCGGCATTATGTATCGCTCAGCCCATAGTTATTTCGCCCGCTTTAAAACCCACCTGAAGCCCTTTGAGTCAAAATTGCGCCTCAAAGAAGACGTCTACCTACAACCTAAAGATACCGAGATTTTAGTTCTCGGCATGGGGCGGGTTGGACGTGGTGCGTACCACGCCTTGCACCAACTGGTTGGAGACAGAGTATGGGGAATGGATGCCAACCGCGACCGGGTAAAATTACAAAAAAGAGAAGGGATGCATGTCTTCCCGGGCGATGGGGAAGATCCCGACGTGTGGGAAAATCTTGACCTGTCCAATATTAAACTTGTTCTGCTCGCCTTACCCTCAGTGCAGGACAGCCATAATATTACCCAACAATTGCGCAATGCCAACTACCCCGGAAAAATAGCGGCGATTGCGCGCTATGAAGACGAAAAAGAAAAACTCCTCCACAGTGGTATTGACGCGGTGTTTAACTTCTTTACCGAAGCCGGTACCGGTTTTGCTGAAGAGTCTTTGTTGATGATTGAAAGCCCTGCCGATTTTAGTCAAGACGCAGAAGAGGTCACTGTCTGATTTATTCGGCTTCAAGCGGTGCCAGCAAAACTTCCCAGTCAGGTTGACTCAATGGATTCTGATGCTTTTGCATTTGATACAGATGATCCGCCAGTTGAGCCTTTTTGGCCTGCATGCGTTGAATTCGCTCTTCGACCGTTCCTTTACTCAATAACTTGTAAACAAAAACCGGTTTGTCCTGACCAATGCGATGGGCCCTGTCACTCGCCTGATTTTCCGCCGCCGGGTTCCACCAGGGGTCAAAATGTATAACCGTATCTGCGCGGGTCAAGTTTAGCCCAGCCCCACCCGCTTTTAAACTAATCAGAAAGACCGGAATTTCACCGGCCTGAAATTCAGCGACCAGACGACTACGATTACGCGACTTGCCTGTTAATTGCAAATAAGGAATCGCCAATTGCTCCAACAATGTGCCGATGATATCGAGCATCCGCGTAAAGGAAGAAAACACTAATATTCGTTGACCATTTTCAACCATTTCCGGCAACACGGTTTGCAGCCAGTTTAGTTTCGCTGACTGGTCTGCGCGCGATTTTTCAAGGTTGCCGCTAACCAGATTTGGGTGACAACAAACCTGCCGCAGTCGAAGTAACGCATTACCAATTAACAGCTGATTTCGTCCAGCCCCCGTGGCTGACAAAGCCCGCTGCACTTCATCCATCATGCTCAAACGCACCGACTCATACAGATCAGCCTGTTCCTGGGTTAATTCAACAAACTCATCAATTTCAGTCTTAGCGGGTAAATCAGTTGCAACGGTCGCTTTGGTTCTGCGTAACATAAATGGCGCGACCCGTTGGCTTAGCGCTTTTTGCCGCTGACTATCATTTTCCTTTTCAATCGGCAGGCGAAAGAGTCGTTTAAACTGCGCTTCTTCGCCCAAAAATCCCGGCATCAAAAAGTGAAACAATGACCAGAGTTCTCCCAGATGATTTTCTAGCGGCGTTCCTGTCAAACACAAACGGTGTTTTGCCGCCATGGCATAAGTTAAGCGCGCGATACGACTACGCGCATTTTTTATCGTTTGCGCTTCGTCGAGAATCAACAAATACAATTTCAGGGAATTTAACAAGGCGGCGTCTCTCAGCAATAATCCATAGCTGGTGATCACCAGGTCGGCCTCCTCCAATTGCGCCTGTAACTGATGGCGTCGCGTGCCCGACCATTGCACTACTTTAAGATCTGGCGTAAAACGAGCGGCTTCTGCGGCCCAATTTCCAAGCAAACTGGTCGGCGCCACTACCATCGATGGCGTGCGTTGACGACCGCTGCTTTTCTCCAGCAGAATATGCGCAAGCGTCTGCACAGTTTTTCCAAGCCCCATGTCGTCCGCCAGAATTCCTGCCAGATTTTCCTGTCGCAATAGCTGTAACCAATTAAGGCCTTGCTGCTGATAATCGCGCAATTGCGCCTGCAGATTTTCCGGTGGGGCGGTATGGTCGGGTCGTTGCAAGCGTTGAAGTCGATGCACTTTTTGCCGCAACCAGTCCAGATTTTGCCAATCGGTTTTTTTATCGAGCTGGGTTTCCAGACTCAGTAAACGGGCAAACTGGTTTGCCGGTAGCTTCAAGGTTTTTTGTTGGGTCAGTGGTTTTTTTTCAACCAGCTCAACCAGGTTGTCGAGAATATTCTTAACCCGCTGCCCATCGAGTTGAATTCGGGTGCCATCATCTAGGTTGATAGCGACGGTCTGTTCGAAATCTGAGTCGCTCCACTGACCACGATGTAGGGCTTTCACGATATAGGGCAAGATATTGATCGACTGGCCCTCGACAATCACGCCAAGTTCCAACTCAAACCAGTCTGGTTGTTCATCCGTTAACAGGCCCTTGTAGGTCGGTTTGTCGGATGGGTCAGCTTGAACGGTTTGAATGCCTGCCGTGTGGCTTTGAGAAACCTGACTGTACCACTCTTTGACGAGCTTTTGATTTAACCGAAACCGCGAGTCAAATCGAATTCGCCAGCCTTCATTTTGCAACCCACGAAATAGTACAAACCAGTGAGAAAAATCCCCTTCCAGATAACGATCAGCGATATCTAACTTTTGCCAGATGGGTGATTCAAAACGACTGGCTAAACTGGGTAACCACTCAAGTTGATGAATGGCCGTTGCAACTTGTTCAATAAATAGATTGCTAATCTGATGGCGATACAAACTGATCCATTTTAGAAACTGCGCCAGTCGAAATCTCACACCGTCACACTCAAATGTTACCCGTGCGATATCAAGCTCCAGCATTTTTTGCGGGTTATTTTTTTGCCAGGAAAAATAGACCTGCTCGCTGATAATGGTCAAACACGGGATCACCGTGGGCAGAGGTGATCGTTGCGTCGCTTTAATGAGCCGGGCTACTTCAGGCTCCAGGCTAGCGCCGGTATCGACAATTCGACTGCGCGCCTTATCTAGGTAGCAATGCTGACCTATTGGCCACCACTCACTTTCAACCTGTGCTTCAAATTGCCAGCTTAAGGGCTGGCGATGACAAGTTCGCCAGAAACACCGACCGGACTGAACGAGTAATTCAAGTAATGGCTGACAGGGGGGGAAGCTCAGGTTCATTTTCTGCTGATCGACAACCGTACCCACATCGGTTTGCATGAGTTGATTGATTTGGCCAATAATCTGTTGATCGGTCAGGCTCACAAATTTAGGCAGTTTGCCTTTTGATAAAATTGAGAGTTCCAGCTCGCCTTTGCGCTGGTATTCGTTTTGCTGTGTCAGATAGGCTTTATGGACCGACAGGGTATAGCCGCTGGCGTCACCATCCAATAAATAGATCACACGATGACGCGCCATATTGGGAAACGGATCGAAGGTTTGTGCTTGCAACCAATGACTCAGGTAGTCAATTTCATTGGTAAAATGTTGCTGTTGCTTGATCGGTTGCGGCAGGCGCTCCAGGCGCATTTTCGATTCAATCGCCAAAGCCGCCAAATGCTCGCATAAGCTTGCTGTTTTATCACTCTTGTCGTGACCCGCATCCGACCGGTTTTGACAATCACAGTGACCCGAGTCCTCTAAATTCGCGAGCGGCCAGACCAATTGCGTTTTAAGCAATTGCCCTTGTTGCAGAAAAACGGCAGTGATCAGCGCATCATCGCCGAGATACTGCCAATCCATCAGCAATTCGTCGAGCAGGATTTGCATTCCTTTATAAAGCAGCGGCAAGTCAAAATGCTGGCTGAGATGATCTGCCGGTCCTTTGTAGGCGAGTGGTCTGGTAAGCACGTTAAATCCGAAAAATAGGCTTTCGTTTTCTTAGGTTAGCCAGAAAGCATAACAATAAAGCAGCTAAATATAAACGGGAATAATCGGATTATCTCAATCTGAATAGCGACGGGATTTTCCCTGTCAATATGCCGATCGGCGCTGTTTTTAACCTTTTATCGCAACTCGCAGCATTAGCCATCGGGTAAGGGTGGTCGATTGATAAAAAAAGTGGGATTTTTTTCGAAAATTAGCACTCAAAAGGGTTGAGTGCTAAAAAATTGTCCCCATATTACCCGTCATCGAAAATTAATAATCCATATTGATCAATCATTAGGAGACAATCAATGAGCATTCGTCCTTTACACGACCGCGTTTTAGTAAAACGTCTGGAAGATGAAACAACAACAGCTGGTGGCATCGTCATTCCAGATAATGCCAAAGAAAAACCAAGCCGCGGTGAAGTTTTAGCGGTAGGTAACGGCAAGCCACTGGACAATGGCGATGTGCGTGCATTAGACGTCAAAGTTGGCGATAAAATTTTATTCGGCAAATACGCAGGCAACGAAGTGAAAGTTGACGGCGAAGAATTATTAGTGATGCGTGAAGACGACATCATGGGCATCATCGAGTAAGCAATTACTCACTTAAAAGAATTCATACCAATTTTAGAGGAAATTTAAAATGGCTAAAGACGTAAGATTCGGTGATGACGCGCGCTCACAAATGGTCGCAGGCGTTAACACTCTCGCAAACGCAGTTAAAGTTACTTTAGGCCCTAAAGGTCGCAATGTTGTTCTAGACAAATCATTCGGTGCACCGACCGTGACTAAAGACGGTGTTTCTGTTGCCAAAGAAATCGAGTTAGAAAATAAATTCGAAAACATGGGCGCCCAAATGGTTAAAGAAGTCGCTTCACAGACTTCTGATGTGGCCGGTGACGGTACGACAACTGCCACCGTACTTTCGCAAGCAATCTTAAACGAAGGTCTTAAATCAGTTGCTGCGGGCATGAACCCAATGGACTTAAAGCGCGGTATCGACCAGGCGGTTAAAGTTATCGTTGAAGAACTCAAATCCATCTCTGTTCCTTGTGAAGACAGCAAAGCAATTGCCCAGGTCGGCACTATCTCTGCTAACTCTGACACAGATGTTGGCGAAATCATCGCAACAGCGATGGAAAAAGTGGGTAAAGAAGGTGTTATCACTGTTGAAGAAGGAAGCGGTTTAGAAAACGAACTGGACGTGGTTGAAGGTATGCAGTTTGACCGTGGCTACTTGTCTCCTTACTTCATTAACAATCAAGACAGCATGAGCGTTGAACTTGAAGCGCCTTTCATCCTGGTCGTTGATAAGAAAATCTCTAACATCCGCGACTTGCTCCCCGTATTAGAAGCAGTTGCGAAAGCCGGTAAACCTTTATTAATTATTGCTGAAGATGTTGAAGGCGAAGCGCTGGCGACTTTGGTTGTCAACAACATGCGCGGTATCGTAAAAGTGGCTGCAGTTAAAGCGCCAGGTTTCGGTGACCGCCGTAAAGCCATGTTAGAAGATATCGCTATCCTGACGGGTGCTACCGTGATTTCTGAAGAAGTTGGCCTGAACCTTGAAGGTGCAACCTTAGACGATCTCGGTTCTGCAAAGAAAATCTCTATCACTAAAGAAAACACAACCATCATCGACGGTAGCGGCGATGTCGCTAATATCGAAGGTCGTGTTGAGCAAATCCGTCGTCAAATCGAAGAAACCTCTTCAGACTACGACCGTGAAAAACTGCAAGAGCGTGTTGCTAAATTAGCTGGCGGTGTTGCGGTCATCAAAGTTGGCGCGGCGACTGAAGTTGAAATGAAAGAGAAGAAAGCACGTGTAGAAGACGCACTCCACGCAACTCGCGCAGCGGTTGAAGAAGGTGTTGTTCCTGGCGGTGGTGTTGCTCTGGTTCGTGCTGGTGCCAAAATTGGCGACCTGAAAGGCGCGAATGACGACCAGACAGCTGGTATTCATATTCTGCTTCGCGCGATTAATTCACCACTTCGTCAAATCGTTCAAAACGCCGGTGAAGAAGCGTCTGTTGTTCTTAACAACGTTGCAAAAGGCGAGGGTAACTACGGTTACAACGCGGCAAACGGTGAATACGGCGATATGATTGATATGGGTATTCTTGACCCAACGAAAGTAACCCGTAGCGCGCTACAACACGCAGCTTCAGTTTCTGGCCTGATGATCACAACCGAAGCGATGGTTGCTGACCTGCCAAAAGAAGAAGCTGGTGGTATGCCTGATATGGGCGGCATGGGCGGTATGGGCGGTATGCCTGGAATGATGTAATCATTCAAACGCTTAACGCTAAATACCAAGGCGCTCTTTTGAGCGCCTTTTTTATTGTGTAATGATTGGGGATGCGGTCGACTTAACCCGCAGAAGCCGCTTGTGATTGCTTGGCGTATTCTTGCGTGGCGACACTGCTGCTAAGTGTTTCAAGGGTTGGGGTAGTAAATTCTCGATACTTGCCCTCGCCGATATCGGCCGCAATTGCTCTGCCTTCTTTAGCATGCTTAACCGCGACACTGTATAAAGCCAGGGCATCTAGTATGATATCTTTTGGCTCAACGCCATTCGCTTCACACATATCTAAAATCAGCTTTTCCGCTGTTCCCCTTAACCTAAGATTGAGTCTCATTTGTTGCCTCCAATAACATTGGGCTTAAACGATATTTCCACTATTTTACAACTTAAATAGTCTTCTTTGTGTTAACAATAGCACAAAAAGTGTCAATATTTATTTTTCTGGCGTCATATGGTGCCACTTTGGCACCAAATATACAATTAATAACGACAAACGGTTCTCTTTATGCGCTGAATATCAAATTATGTTGCATTCTTTTCAATTCCTTCACGATTGAATATACTGATTTAGAAATTTAAACTTATTTTTATATCTCGAATAGATATATCTAAACCTCGCCAACGACTGGGACGTAACGACACAATCGCATGGATTTAAAAGTTTACATCGAAATTTTCGACTTCGAATTTACCTTTCAGAATCGGCGGGTTATGTCTGAACAAGACAAAGAAATATGTCACGATGAAATCGAGATTAGTATCGACTCTGCCGAAGAAGTCGAAGACAGAATTATCCCAAAACCAACTACTTGACGCGCTTGTCCAAATCTTCCGATATTTCTGCTTTCGCGCTCGACTCCGTTCGGTAAACCGCGACTCCTAATCCGATCACAGCGAGCCCGGTTGCCACAATAAAGCCATCGACCCCGGTTACTTCACTCGGAACAATTTGGGGGAATTTCTCGGCAAGTTTATTGACCCAGGCGTATTTATCTTGGACCGCCACTTTAATCAGAGAAACTATCAGCGCAAAAATGGGGCGATGAAACACGGGGGCTAAAAAAATAAAGTACATGCCACCAGTTAATAAAAAGGCACCGGGATAAAAAAGTTTTAATTGGCGAAAACTCTGAATAGCAAAAAAAACACCATATAAAAGCACCGCAAAACCGATGATCTGAAGCAGCAAATATTCGCTATAGAACAATATTAAAATAGCAATTAATACCAGGATCAACGACTTGAACGCCCAGTTCATAGAAGCTTGAAAAGAAGTGTGAACTCGCTTATCCCTGCCTGACATGAATTTCATCCTGAACTGAAGGCTAACTTTTTCCACCATATCAGACATCGTCTGAATTGCAATTTTTCGCGCGGCGAATATACACGTGCGACGTCTGATTTATCAGACATCTGTTAATCAGACTTGAGAATTTTAAATCCAGTCATTAAGCTGCGCTATAATCTATAACTAAGTATATTTCGGCGACGGGAGTTTGGGTGAGTCTGCATCGAAACGCCACAGATCATGGCATTTGATCAGCTTCCAATGGCGGCAATAGCTTATCACTTCGAGGCGTGCGACCAACCCGATCAACAGAAAACTTATTCATCATCTCAAGTTGCATTTCGAGATTGATCCAAGGAAATTGCCAGCTCTTGAAAAAAGTCGGCGTTATTTATTTAGCAGGGAGAAATGACATCTGATGAGACAATTTAAGACCTTCTTTTACGGCTCTTATATAAACTTTGACGTTTTGGCCGAAGCCGGAATTAATAAACGCGATTTTCAGGTAGGAAAAATCAATAATTTTTCCCTGACGATAGGTCCGCTGGCAAACATAAGCGTCGATTCTGATTCTTGTGTTTATGGCATTGTCACCCAACTCACCAGAGCCGAATTGACCGAGTTGTATGGCAAGCATTCGATCACCAAGTTAGGTGGTGAATATTTTCCGGAAGCCGTGATGGTTTCACTCAACAACGCTGACTATCAAGCGGCGCTTGTCTACGTCGCCGAATCACTGAAAAAAGCACCAATAAAACCCGATTACATTCAACGCATTTTGGTCGCTGCGCGGAAACATCATTTTCCCGCTTGGTATATTCAACATATTCAATCTTTTGCGCCCTTATAGCCGAATAAGCAGCCACCTTTCAATCTGTATTCAAACCCAAGGTGAACCGGTGATTTTTTACCCGCCGTTTAATCGGCTAGCGCCCGACGCAATCGAATCATTTTCCAATCCTCCTACACGCTTTATCAAGTCTCCACAAAAGCAAGATTGATAAATCAAACAAATTAAGCAAGAATCAGGTTTTAAAACACTATTACTGACCGTATCAGGTAGACAATGAAAGCAATCATTTTAGGCGCCGGGCTAGTCGGCAGCCCCATGGCGCTCGATCTAGCGAGAGAAGGTCGATTTTCAGTTACCGTTGCCGACTACAGCGTTGCGGCGCTTGAACAGCTGAAAAAAAAGAATCACACCATCGAGACGATTCAGCAAGACCTGTCAGACCCCGAACAAGTCACCAAACTGGTGAGTCAATATGACTATGTCATCAACGCCGTCCCTGGGTTTATGGGTTTTGCTACCGCAAAAGCGATTATTCAAGCCAAAAAGGATTGTGTCTGCATCGCTTTTTATGAAGAAGATCCTTTTGAATTGGATCAGTTAGCCAAAGACAATGGCGTCACTTATGTGATGGATTGTGGTGTATACCCGGGAATGGGGAGCGTGTTGATTATGCACGCAGTCAGCCAGCTAGATCAGGTCGAGAATGTTTTGACCTATGTCGGCGGACTACCTGAAGTGCGCGAATGGCCGAGCGAATACAAGGCAGTATTTTCACCAGTTGATGTGATCGAAGAATACATTCGCCCGGCGCGTTATATTGAAAACGGCCACTCTGTTGTGCGGCCAGCGCTTTCCGATCCAGAAATGATTTATTTCGAAAAGTTGGGGACGCTAGAAGCATTTAATACCGACGGTTTAAGAACCCTGGCACAAACGATCGACTCACCCAACCTTAAGGAAAAAACGCTGCGATACCCCGGTCATATCGAAAAGATGACGGTACTTCGCGAGTTAGGCTTTTTTTCCAAAGACCAATCGATTGAGGTTAACGGAGAAAAAATTAGTCCTTTAGAATTAACCGGCAAAGTGCTATTTCCCAATTGGCAATTAAAAAAGGGCGAAGTGGATATCACAGTATTAAAGTCCATTGTTGAAGGCGACAAGGATGGCCAAAACAAGCGCTTTACTATCGACCTGTTTGATAAGTATTGCGCCGATACCGATACCAATTCTATGGCCCGAACGACGGGCTATACGGCTACCTCGACTTTGCGTCTTATTGCTGATGGTTTCTACACAGTCAAAGGCATATCACCACCGGAATATCTCGGTCGGTCCCCTGAATGCGTCGACTATTTACAGAAAAAATTACAGGAACGTGGTGTTATCTGGCACGTGACCGAAGAAGCTATGGATTAGGACAATTCGACTAAAAAAATAATCTACCAACTCGACAGGAGAGCGTATGCAATACTTAAAATTTTTCAAATGGCTAACGTTTCTCCTGCTTGTTAAAGTTAATCTTGCTACCGCAAACGACTGGCAAGTCATCAAGGCGTCCAATTATCTGGACGTCGTCACCGGCAAACTAGTGTCACCGGCCATTCTGGTCGTAAAGAACGACCGCATCGCGCAAATCAATCCTGAGTCCTTACCATCAACAGACCGCATAATCGATCTGTCCGGTTTTACCTTACTACCCGGTTTAATGGATATGCATAGCCACGTCACGCTGGATTATTTTACAGGCGACCATTGGACCAAAGCACCGGTAATGGAAACGCCTGCCGATTGGGCGCTCCACGGTGTCCGATTCGGTCGTGACATGTTAGAAGCGGGTTTTACCACAGTAAGAGACGCGGGCGCTTTTCCCGGGTTCCCTGATGTCTCGTTAATGCGCGCTATCGATAAAGGTGATGTTGTCGGGCCAAGAATGTTTCCCGCAGGCCATTACATTTCTATTACTGGCGGCCATTGCGATATCACAGGATTCGCGCCGGGAGTGATGGAAATTGGACCGAAACAGGGAATAGCCGATGGCAAGGCAGAAATACTTAAAGCGATTCGCTACCAGGCAAAACACGGCGTTAAAGTGATCAAGGTGTGCGCCACAGCAGGCGTTTTTTCAAAAGGCGATAGCCCGGGAGCGCAGCAATATTCTGACGAAGAATTAAAAGTCATAGTCGAGGAAGCTTCACGTCATGGTCTAAAGGTTATGGCGCACGCTCACGGCAGCGAAGGCATTATGGCGTCGGTAAAAGCGGGAGTCGCGTCTATTGAACACGGATCGATGTTGACGCCAAAGATAATTAAAGAAATGAAAAAGCGGGGCACCTTTTATATTCCCACCATTCATCTCAACGATGTACCTGTTCCACCAGAAACGCCGAGCTGGACGATGGAAAAAAATGAGTACTTAAAACCTTTTGTCGAGAAAAGTTTTAAAATGGCCGTTAAACAGGGTGTCAATATCGCGTTAGGTAGCGACGCGGGTGTCATGCCTCACGCCGACGCTCGGTTTGAATTTTACGCCATGGTAAAACGCGGTATGAGCGAGCTACACGCTATTCAAAGTGCGACTATCAATAGCGCCGAACTGTTAGGCGTGAACGACAGGGGACAGATTAAGCCTGGCCTTCTAGCCGACATTATCGCTGTGAAAGGTAACCCGCTGGAAAACATTCGAGTGGTCGAGAACGCCCAGTTTGTGATGAAAGGCGGCGAAGTTATTAAATCACCTTGACGGTTAACAACTCACTTTTCATTCTTTGTAACATCTAATAATACCTTGTCCGTTTATTATCAATTAAGATTCATTTTTAAACGGACCATCATTTTATCCTCTAAGAAATTAACAGAGTCAATTTCATGTCAAAAACAGTCAAACGATACACGCATTATTTTTTACTGGTCCCCAGTTTATTTTTTTGCTTAACTATAAGTGCGGGTGAGTTTAGTGACCACCCAGATTCGAATTTACATAAAAGAATTGACGCCTACCTAACTGACGCGAGCGACAATGGATTTTCTGGCGCGGTGTTAGTCGCCAAAGAGGGCAATGTCATTTTAAATCGAGGGTATGGTTTTGCTGATAAAATTCACAAAATTAGCAATACACCCACCACTATTTTTGACGTGGGCTCGGTGACCAAGCAATTTACCGCGGCAGCTATTTTAAAGCTGGAAGAAAAGCATAAACTTAAAGTCACAGACACATTAAGCCAATACTTTAACCATCTACCGGCGGATAAAAAAGAAATTACAATCCACCAACTGCTCACGCATTCTTCTGGCATTATCGGCGGAATTGGTAATGGCGACTTCCATCATATTCCAACCAAAGATTATTTCGCGCAGCTATTCGCGACCGACTTACTCCACCCGCCTGGTAGCAAACATTATTATTCTAACGCGGGCTACAGCGTACTCGCGCGTATTATCGAGCTGGTTTCCGGCCAAGAATATGAGCATTTTATTCGCAAAGAATTATTTGCGCCTGCGGGCATGAATGACACGGGCTATCTATTGCCTGCCTGGCAAAAATTCACGCAAGCAAAAGGGTACCAATACAACATATTTGACATCGGCTCAATGACCAAGCGCTATATCGACGATGGAAAAATATCCTGGGTCCTCAAAGGTAACGGCGGTATTAATTCGACGCAAGAAGATATGTATCGCTGGTATCTCGCGCTACAAAACCACCAAATACTTTCACCCGCATCAATCAAAAAACTGACCGCGCCGCATATAAAAGAATATGACGACGGCGATAGCTATTATGCTTATGGCTGGGCAATTTTTAACTCACCCCGCGACACTAAAGTGGTTGCCCACAACGGCTCTAATGGAACCTTCTATTACGATTTTGTCTGGATGCCCGAAGAGCGAACTGTGATTTTATTTGCCACCAATACCTTGACTCGACCACTACCCGGAATACCTAATCAGATCGAAAAAATTCTTTTTGATGAAAGCTACCAAGCCAAACCGCTTAAAAAGGATTTTATGGTGAGCATCCTGAATGATGCTATCGCGCATCATGGAGACTCAGATTCATTAGTAAAATTAATACAGTCCAACTATGCTAAACAACTATCAAAAAGACACTACCTGAATCGACTGGGTATTACCCTACAAAAGAATGGTCAGGTTGAAAAGGCTATCGGTTTGTTTAAACTCAACATACACCTTTTCCCTGGTGATGGGAATTTATGGGATAGTTTAGGCGAAGCCTATTTTTCAGCTAACCAGCTAAAAAAATCCAAAGCCGCCTTTGAAAAAGCGATTGAGTTGAAATCACCCACTCATTGTTATTGGTGCGATAACTCGCAAGCTAAGCTGGATTTAATTAAACAAAAACTTGCGAATTAAATTATCGATGTATCTATTCAACCGCACGATTAAGTAATTGCAAGGCGATATTCAGCCGCTCGACCGGCGAGCGGCACTGTAATATCTGTTGGCGAATATCTCCTTGCATTTGCAATAGGCCAAACAGCTGAAAACTAAAAGCCATCGGCTCCATCTTCTGCCACTCGGCGGAATTGAGCAGGTTATTTAGTTCCGGATTATGTGCGGTCAACGCGATAAGCCGGTGAATTAAAATGTCTTTGAGTTGCGCCGTTTCTTTCATCGACTCTTCAGAAAGCGAATGGTCTTCGTACGCTTCACAAGCATAAATCAGGAAAGGTAAAGTCTGTATTTCTTCTATCGCCTGTAGTCGATCGGTTAGGTGAACATTAATTAACATCCGACCGTCCTTTAACGTTTCTTGCAACGCGACCTTTCCCGCGGAGAAAATAGGATAGGGTTTATAGGTCGCCTGATTGTTCGATAATGCTTCCTCCATGGTTTGCTGTCGCTTGGCTGGGCTAATTAATGCTTCAGTATGCGTGATCCCCATCAGCACATTATTATCGAGACAATATTCGACCATTTGACGATAGCGTGGCTCGAAAACGTGCAGCGGAAAAACCGTGCCGGGAAAAGCAACGCAATTAGGAATGGGGAACAACGCGACTTGTTTCATGTTCAATCGCACTCTTGCAAATGTCTGACTATCACGAAATTTACGTTAATAAGGCAAAATCAGATCGTTCTAGCCTGATTCGTTCGCGATAGGCCAATGTTTATAATAAGCTTTTCGCCCTTTCGGCGCATCGCCAATATCAATGCCCGCTTTTTTCAGCTCCTGCTTAAGCTCCTGGCGAAACAGATGATAGTCCACTTCGGTAGAATGCCTCGCGCCGCCGAGAAAAGGATAGTGCGGGTGATTGATCTCGTGCTCGATCTCAGCCGCCATATCAACAGGCCGCGAATAAAGGCTTTTAATCTCGCGACACGCCAGTTTCGCCTGATAGTCGGCAAGTGGCCAAATACATCCTAAGGGTTGAAACAAACCGATAAAATAGAGGCTGTCAAATTCAGCGTGCATCATTTTTTTAAACAAAGGTACTTTGTCCGCCTGTTTAAAATTGATAAACGACTCATCAAAAAATGGGAAGCTGATATTAAATCCGGTGCAGGCGACAATAATATCAAAGGCTTCTTGTTGGCCGTCGACAAACACCACATGCTGGTCGGAAAAATTTTGAATCGCCGGCCTGGGGTGAATGCGGCCATGGCGAATAAAATCCAGCAAGTCGGAATTGGCCGTAGGGTGTTGACTTAAAACCATTCCTTCCGGTTCTGGCAAGCCATAGTCGCGATAGCGGCCTTGAAATATTCGCAACAACAAAGTAAAGCTAAATTGCTTGAGTTTGCGCGGTAACCAATTGGAATAACTTCCTAAAACGTCTGAAGGAATTCCGAACATAAACTTGGGAATAAACCACTGCGGACTGCGCATACTCAGGGAAACTTTTTTCGCCACTCGCGCAGCTTCGACCGCGACATCGCAAGCGGAGTTTCCCGCACCAATGACCAGTACGTTTTGATTTTGCCAGCTATCGTCGACTGATTTAAAGTCATGAGAATGGATAAATTTACCAGAAAACTGCCCTTCATATTGAGGATATTTAGGGTCCCAGTGATGGCCGTTGGCGACCATTAAATGCGTAAATTCATCACTGCGGGTCTGATCAGCATCATCCAGATATTCTACTCGCCAGTGGCCCGCTTCAGTGCGCGTAACGCGAGTGATCTGGTGGCCAAAACGGATCGACGGTATCACGCCAAAATGCTTTGCGTAATTTTCAAAATAAGCTTGCACCAGCTGATGGTTAGGGTAGTCGGGGTAATCTGCAGGCATCGGAAAATCTTCAAATTCCGACCAGATTTTCGAACTGATTATATGGGTATTATTATAAACGCTTGAATGACCGGTACTCGCGTTGAAAACCCAGTTGCCACCTACCCGGTCATTTTTTTCAAAGACCACCACATCAATGTGATGCTCGAGACAGTTTTTCGCGGCCGTCAAGCCACAGGGACCGGCGCCGATAACACAGACTTTGGGTTTAGATGAGATATCCAGCGCTCAATCCTCGCAGGAGATTGAAATGGCGTTTTATTATAGATCGCCATTCTCAAAAAAGAGAAGGTCGCCGTTCCTGTTAATACTTGCAGAAAATCCGATTAACAGCCTTTGGCGCGGCTTGTCGTTCCTTTTTGACCTGATTCTCCGGCTTTGCGATTAGCGACGCCTTGCTGCATAGCGGCATTTACGCAATGTTTAACCTTAGCCGGCGCACCTAGAATTGTTCCGCTGGTTGCCGACGTCGCACCGGTTGCCGATACGCCCAAGCTAGTCTGCCGTTTGGTCGCAGGTGTGTCGCCTTGTAGTACTTGTTCGCGATAATCTTGGCTTTGCGTTAACAGGTTTGGATCAATCTGGTGATCATTGGTCATCAAATCAGCCGACGCTTGAAAACTGATAAAATTTTCCGTGTAATTTGGTTTACTACGACTAACAATCACTTCCCCATCCGGTGAAGTCCATTGATAAAAAGTGACCATTTGATGATTGGAGGACGAATTAAAGACCTGTTTGTCCAGGAAGGCTTTCGCCTGCTGAAGATAATCGGTCTTAAAATAAAGGCCTGCGCCCAAGACTGCGAGAAAAAGCAGCACCATAATCAGCGGCTTACTAAATCCATTCGATTTTTTGTACACTCTTTCTCTCCAAGCCAAACAGATCGTGACCAGTCACAATGACTGATTATCAGAAGTTATCAAATATCAGAATTGCGCAACTAGCAACACTGAAAAACATCAATTCATTCTAGTCATATCGACCTTTGCCCGCAAACCTGAAGTCAGTTAATGGCTACAAGGTCTACTTTTGCGGTTAAACGGCGATTTTAAAGGGCAAGCGTTAATCGATTTATTCTTTAGGCTCTGGAAAATCTACCCCTAACCAGGCTTTAAAAAAGGCTTTTTGTTTTTCAGACGGCGATTCTACCCGTTCAATTTCACGCGGCTTCTTACTGGTTTTGCCAAAATTCAAGGTGGTCGAATGCAGTCGGTCGTTGCGAAAATAGGTGACTTTCACGGTATCACCCGGTTTATATTTTTCTAACTGACTAGCATAATTTTTATGACTGACACGCATATCCTCTAGGGCGATCAAATGGTCGCCTTTGGTTAATCCGGCCAGCCACGCAGGACTGTCTCTCTCAACACGGGTGACGGTCATTCTTCCGTCGATAGCTTTGGTGTTAAATCCGCTCCACGCCAGGTACTCATTATTTTTGATCGCCGCAAACTGCAACCCGGCTTTTGCGAGCAAGTTATCGAGATCAATTTCAAGGGGCGAATCAATATTCTCCTGCCACCAGTCCTGATAGTCTTTTCCAGTCAGAGACTTTGCGAGCGATTTTATCATGTCAGCATCAAAAGGCTGAGCGAAATAGTTTTGATAAACTTCGCTTTGTTGGTCCACTTGCGCAAACAAGGCAGCATGTAAATCTTTATAACCTGACTTTAAGCGACTATCTTCCAACATTTGAAAATCAAACAACCAGGAAGCAAAAAATCCTTCCGAATAAATATTAACGCTAAAGTTGTTAGCAAAATCACTGCCTTGCGAGATCCATTTTTCAAAACTGGACTCTGCCACCGATTGCATCTGTCGTCCTGGTTTATGGGTAAATCGATGAACACGGTCAGATAATCCTTTCAGATAATCATCAACGGATTGCAGTTTTGCGGTAAGTAAAAGTCGGTCCTGCAGATAGCTGGTTGAACCTTCTGCAATCCACAATAAATCGCTATAATTTTCTCTCTGGTAGTCATAAGGAACGAGCGGCGCCGGTCGGTAAGCTTTGACATTCCAGGTATGGACAAATTCGTGGGACGCGGTTCGGAGAAATTTCAGGTACTCACTTTGCGGGGCGAATTTAAAACGGGGCCGCTGTATGACGGTCGAATTTAAATGTTCGGTCGCGCCCGACGCCCCTGACGTGGCATGGACAATAAACACATATTTATCGAATGGATAGTCCTGCCAGATGGTCTTACCTTGAGCGACCAGTTTTTTTAAATCATCCGCCATTTTCTCGCTGTCGTAGTTGCCTTCTCCCCAAATAACCAGCTGGTAGCTTTTACCATCCACACTAAATTCGTGCAGTTTATTCTCGCCAGTTTCAATCGGTGAAGATGCCAATTGGTGATAATTTTTTGCGACAAACCGGTGTGCTTCTACGGCTTTCATACCGGAATAACTCTGCCAACCTTTGGGAACTTTTAAACGAATCTGATGTTCGTCGAGCATCAGACTGGGACTGTACATAAAGGTCGCTACCCCGTCGAGATACGCATGACTACTGTCGATATGACGACTTCGGCTGGCAAGCTCATTGGCATACAGCTGGTAGCTAACTTTAATTTTTTTGGCCCCCGGGTTGTCAATTTGCCAGTGACTTTTTCCTAATCGCTGCCAATTAAGTGATCGACCTTTTTCATTTTTTACCGAGAATTTTCGAATGCCGTTGGCTTGATTAATAATCTGATATTTGCCGGTTCTCCAGGTTGGCAACATAAGATCTAATCGCTGATGACCCGCCGGAATGGTCACGGTAATTTGTGCCAGATGATGTTGTGGCTCAGTAATTTCAACTAGATAAGATACTTTGGCAGCAAGCGGCAACGCCAGAGTAAAGACCAAAACCGCCACCGTTAGCGACATTTTTTTAATCATACATCAGCTCGTTTTTAATTTTATTTAGGCAAAGTTATTCTAATGGAATCCTGAACGAAGCGATAGAGACAGAATTGTTAGCCAATTTTTCGACTCGCCAGGATACAACCCATCGAGCATGACAGGCTTTTCAATTCAGGATATAGTGTTTTTTTATTGCCGATAAGTCAAAGACACCATGGAAGCTAAACCTTTTTCTGAATCTTGTGAGCGAAATAAAGAGCCAATTTTAGCGGTTATCGCACCTTACCTTTCAGACGCGCGATCGTTATTAGAAATTGGAAGTGGTACCGGTCAACACGCCGTTTATTTTGGCGCTCAATTCAATCAACTTGTCTGGCACACTAGCGATCGCGTCGAAAACCATGGCGCAATTAACTGCTGGCTTGAAGAAGCTCAGCTCAAAAATGTAAAAGCGCCACTCCCGCTCGACGTATTGACCGATGACTGGCCTGACACAAAATTTGACGCGGTGTTTTCTGCGAATACGGCCCATATAATGCCCTGGGCCGCTGTCGAAGCGATGATTGCCGGGGTCGGTCGAATTCTCAATACTGACGGCGTCTTTTTACTTTACGGCCCCTTCAACTACAACGGTGAGTTTACCAGTGAAAGTAACGTACGATTTGAAATGTGGCTAAAATCCCAGGCTGCTCACCAAGGTATTCGTGATTTTGAAGCCATGGAAAAATTGGCAGGTGTGGCTGGTATGCAATTGATTAATGATGTAGCAATGCCGGCCAACAATAGAATTTTGGTCTGGCAAAAAAGTACCTGACCTTTTCAGGCCAGGTGACTAGATATTATCCGTTGTCAGATTCACCTTTTTGAATGATGACTCTTTGACCTTTATCGTCAACGACGGTTTCATCTTTTTGCGCTTTTTCAAAGGGGCCGTCACCGACTTGAACGGGAATCGTAAATGGTCGCGCCAAGGTTTTTCCTTCATATTCAACCGTGGCGACAAAGCTGATGTAATAAATGCCGTCTTTAGGTGCGACAACTTTTAAGGTCGGCAGACTTTCCCGCTGCCCGGTTTTACTCATACCACTTTGCCAACTGGTTTTCGCATTGAGCCAGGTTAATTTTTCCGCCGAGGTCATGCTGGATTTCACTTCAGATTGAATCGATGAATCAAAACTGATTGCAATCTCAATTTCTTCTCCGGCTTTTGGAGACTGCGTCAGAAGCTGGTACTTCATCGAAATAGGCGCGGTGGTTTTACTGGTCGTCATGACCACTTTTTCTTTCTTCTCTGGTGTTTGAGCGACGGTTTGTTCGGTACTATCCGTTGTACAGGCAACGAGCAAACTCGCTGAAATCGCCATTAAACTTTGTTGAACTAATTTTTTCATTGGATTCCTCTATTTAGTTAATCGCGATATCGATACAGGTATCTTTGCCAGAACCGTTAGGGTCGGCGTTGCTAAACTCATAAACTTCAATAACATATTTGCCCGCAGCTAATGTCTGGCTGGTCGACTCGTCACCATCAGCCTGGCTAATGAACTGTCGAACACCGCGCTGATAAACCACAAAGTCAGGATCATCGCCCGCCGATTGGCCGGTCGCCGTGAATGTAAACGTGCCACTGGTCGCGACGTCGAGTTCCAGAAATTTACGCGCCCCCAGTTTATTGTATTGGCCGTTGGTATTGTAACTGCAAATTTCAACCGGACCGCCACCAACAGAAATACTCGCGTAAACCGGTAAATTGCGGTTATCACCGCCGTTATTGGTTTCAGTCGAACCGAAATCATCGGCAACAATAATATTTTGGGTTGCGAGCAGATTATCGATTTCATTGGCGCTTGCCGGGGCTTCCGCTTTTATCTGGTTGGCGAGTGAGAATATCGAAGTCATCGCTTCGGTATCTTTTTCACCGTTGAGCAAAGCGGCGTAAATCGGCGCAAAACCTAATGACAAGTTATCGTTGGTTTCATTGGTCGAATCATACATATCGTAAAGCAATGAAAGCACACTGTATTCGGAATACCAGCCTAAGTTGGTCGCCGGGTTTTGCTCGAGCGGAATATCAAACCCCTGGCTCTGATTGTTGCCAAAAGAGTCTCTATAAAATGGGTCATCGGTGACGATTCCTGACAGCGCATTGCCGAAACCTTCCCCTAAAGCCACTCGCATATCGAGTTTATCGCCTTGAGAATGAGGCCCACCAATGCTGTCAGCGCGAGAAAATTTATCTTCAAAATAATGGCCCCATTCATGAATAATCACATGGCCATCATATTCATCGGTATCGCCGTTAGCATCACCTAGAATGTATGCTTCTGTGCCATTCCAGTGAGATGTGCCTATCTGGCCAAGACTTTCATCGCCAGAAACGGCCACATTACCTGTGCTCCAGTTCAGCTTAAGCGCCGGCATTTCTACATCATTATCGACGGAAAGGACTTTTTCTTTGGCTTGATAAACGGACTTTAAAATCGCAAATGGCGCAGCGATACGCGGGTTACCATAACCAGCACCAGTCCAGCCAGAATCCGCGTTGATATTCAACGTTACCGATTGCGCGCCGACCGATTGAACCGCTGAATCCATCGAGTACAACGCCTGACTATTGGTATTGTCGACGACGGTAAAGTCCCAACTTGGCGTGCCCGATTGTTTCATTTCTGCTTTTACTCTGACGACATAATCCGTTTGCGGCGTCACCACAAAAGAATAATTACCATCGCTATCGCTGGTGGTTGTATCAATAATGGTTGTTGCACCGCTATCGAGTAATTCAACCGTTGCGCCGCGAACTGGCTCTTGCGAGGTAGCGGTGTGATTCAAGCCATTAGTCGACGTATTATGCGGCACCAGGTCAAAGGTAATCTGACCGGATAAGGTGATAATCGGCGCCGTATCGACAATAGTTACTGCGACCGAATCACTTGTGCTCTGCCCGACTGAGTCGGTCACAGTTAATTGAAAGGTCAGCACCTTGGCCTGAGCGGGGTCAAACGCGGGTGCGGTAAAACTGGCCGTCGCGCTGGTTGCGTCGCTTAGGGTGACCGTCTCTCCATCGGTCTGTTCCCATAAATAGCTGGCAATCGCCACATCGTCGCTACTGGCCGAACCGTCTAGAGGTACTGTGGCGTTTTCGACCGCACTGAAATCAGCGGGTACGGTAACCACCGGCGCTTGATCGGGAGTAACCGTCACATCTACCGAATCGGTATCCGTTGCGCCGTCGTTATCGGTCACCGTGAGGGTAAAGGTAAGCAAGGTATCGGTCGTCACCGCCGGCGCCATAAAGCTGGCAGTCGCCGAGCTGGCGTTCGTCAATGTAACCGCCGGAGAACCGCCGGTTTGGGACCAGGCATAACTCGTTATTGACCCGTCCTGATCAGCACTGCCGCTGCCGTCCAAAGTCACTGCGGTTTCTTCAACAACACTGAAATTATTGGACGCGACCGCCATCGGATCCTGATTAACGGGATCGGGTGAACCACCACCGCCACCGCCGCATGCAAGTAATCCCGACAAAAGAAATAGGGATAGAACTGTCGTGAATCGTTTCATTTCATACCTCAAATACACCAACAACGTCTGCAGTGTATCGGTTAATAGTCAAAATAATAGGTAAATTATTTACTAAACTGAGTTAAATTTTGGGATTTTTCTTGCTTAGAAAATAAATGACTTAATCTCACCATTTGATATTCCTGATTGATCAACGGCAGCTGATCTTTAAGAAATTGCAAGGTTTCAGGATAGGGATGACAAATAATTACTACCTGACCACGAATACGCGCGATTTTTTTCGCCTGTTCAAATCGATCAGCAAATAGTTGGTGTAAGCTCGGCTCGTCCTGAGCGGTATGATGGTCGAGAAAAACATCACGACCAATGGTCGGTATACCTAGGGTGCCAGCAACGTTTTGGGCAACCGAAGCTTCCGAGGTTTTCGAATCCAGAAAATACCACCCTTTAGCTTTTGCGGCTTCCATGACCCAACGCATTTTCTCTTCGTTTTCTGTCAGCAAACTTCCCATATGGTTGTTAAACCCCACCATATTCGGCACGGTTGCGGCATTTTCAGTAAAAGTTTTTTGCATCGCCTGCTTAGGCATATCGGCAAACAGCGCACCGGGGCCGAGCAGATCAGGGCGACTGAAGGCTTCCATCGGTAAGTGCATTATCACTTCATGACCGTGAGCGGCGGCAAATTCTGCTATGGGTTTGGCATGGGGCGTTCGCGGTAGAATTGCCGCGGTCATGGTCGCGGGCAGCGATAACATTTGTCTGGCTATTATCGAATTGTCGCCCAGGTCATCAATGACAATTGAAATTTTAGGTTTTTGTTTTAATTGATCTTTTTGCTCAGCCACACTGACATCGAGACTTTTACCCAATGCCTGACAGGCGACAAAAAACAGCAATGTAACCAGCGCACAATTATATTTCATTGATTTGGTTTGTTATTTTGATTCCAGCAAATTATAGGCTTGAAGTAACTGAGGATCATCGAGCAAACTCACATTATACGGATTATTTTTCTTTTGTTCGCTAAATTTCACATCGGGTTCCACCCCAATATCTTGAATTTTGCTGCCCAACGGCGAGAAATATTCCGCTGTGGTCAACTTTATTCCCGATTGATGATTTAACGGGATCAAGGTTTGAATTGACCCCTTTCCGTAGGATTTTTCACCCAGCAAAACCGCTTTCCGGTGGTCTTTCAGGGCTGCCGCCATAATTTCACTGGCAGAAGCGCTGCCGCGATTAATGATCACGACCACGCTGAGCTCGCTGAGCGGCGCCGCGCTATGGGCGTAGAAGATCTCGTTGGCATCATCTGTCCGGCCCGAAGAAATCAAGAGCTTACCTTCAGGAATAAACAGATCGGAAAGCTCGACGGCAATCTCCATAACACCACCGGGATTGTCTCGCAGGTCGATGATCAATTTTTCCAGCGCGTCAGATTCTGACAGAGTTGCCACGGCATCTTTAAATTCATCGACACTATTGAGGGTAAACTGTGAAATGGCCACATAACCCGTTTTGTTGGGCAGTAATTGGCTTTTGACACTTTCCAGTAAAATGATTTCACGTTTTAAAATAAAATCGCGCGGCTGTGGAAATTCAGAGGCTGCGACCGTTAACGCCACCTGCGAGTCAACTTCACCTCTGAGCTTAGCGAGCGCGTCTTCGGCGGCCAGAAATTTAATTGGCTGCCCGTCAATGTGAGTGACCAACATACCTTCTTTTAATCCGGCTCGAAACGCAGGACTGTTTTTAACTACATGCGCAATTTCAATGCCGTATTTGTGGTCGTTAAAACGCAATCCAATACCCGCGTATTCGCCGATATTATCGGTATTAAAACGCTCAAACTCTTTCGGTGATAAAAATCGAGAGTGATTATCAAGGCTGCCCACCATTCCCTGAATAGCAGCGCGAATGAGAGTGATATCGTCGACCGGCTCAACATAGTTGGATTTGATCTGGTAATAGGCTTCCGCAAATGCTCTTAACTCAGTCAGCGGCAGTTTTTCTTGGTCGGTGCTGAAACTTGCAGCGCCGGGGGCCGCAACCAACAGCCACCCCAGCAAAAAGACTCGGCAATATTTAATGACTTTTAACCAATCCATAGAAACAACTCGCTTTAACTTAATTACATTAAATATAGCGAAGCAATGGGGTTACAACAATGGAATTTACTGCCAGAATGGTGTTTATTATTAAAACTGCCAACAATTAGCATGGTTAGATAACAACAGGAATTCTAATTTGAATTTAACCAAACGTATCTTAGGGATACTTATCGCCCTGTCGATAATGCTGCTTTGCGCCTATCTCAGTTTTCCCTGGTGGGGAAAATCCCTCATCGAATCGAAACTGCCGCCCGACTGGCGACTTGATGCAATTTCTATTCAATATCCCGGCTGGCAGATTTTTTCGTTCGAATCGATGTCTTTGTCATCCGACGAATGGCGCATTTCGGTGGAAAATTTCTCGCTTAATTTAGCCAATGAAACGGTGATGATTGACGCCATAACCGTTACGCAAATTGTCAAAAAGCAGGACAATCAAACGCGATCCTTAGCCATCGCTTTGCCTCAATTTCATCCAGACTTTTTTCTCGCAACACTGCCTTTTAAATCGTTATCTGTCGAACATATCATCTGGCAAACCCTGGCGGCAACCTACCGCGGCGACCAGCTTAAATTTAACCTGGCGTCGAGTCGGCAAGCCCAGCTAGCTTTACAACTTTTACCTAACGCAATTTTTGCGTCGCGCCAGCATATGCTCATAGATTTGGAATTTTCGGATAACCAGCTTAGCGCCAATCTGTCACTGAATGCCCATGAGGCCTTACAGGCCGATTGGCAAATCAAACAGGACTCCCATCAGCTCCGCGTTAGCGCTGAAATCGCCGCTATTAAGCGAGCGTTTCCGGCGTTAATCAATTTATCAGATGTCGATATTGACGGAAGTGTTACGCTACGATTCACTCAACAAATACAGAATCAGCATACCCGCATCGACAGTCAATTAGCGGGCTTTATTCGTAGTGAACATTTTGCCACCACCCCAATTCAGTTTTTGATTGCCAGTCAATCAGATGAATTACAACTCCCTGTCAAGGTCAATAGCAATGCACAATTCTGGCTGGAAAATAAAACATTGAGTTTTCACGATACCAATTTTATTGCCCCCAGACTGAATATCGATTCGAGCCTGCGATTGTCACAACAAGGTTTGATCCTTGATAGCTTTGCAGGGCAATTAAGCTTTGAAGCGGCCCAAATACAACGCCAGGCAAGTCAATATCGCATCGGGCCCGCGGTGGTCGATTTAGCCATGCCTGTCACCGAAGGAGAGATTTTTTCCGCCGAAAAAAGCCTGCTTGAGCTGATCTTTAGCGCCGTCCCGGTTGTGTTAATAGACAGCCAGGCCGAATCAGCCGACGCATTAAACGCCAAACTGCACGGTCATTTACAGCTGCGCAATATGCGCGCGCCAGCAATCGATGGTGCCCTGGTCGCAGAGCAGATCCAACTTGGTAAATTATATCAATCAAGTAACAGTCCAGTGTCGCTCGAGGTTAAAAATTTACAAGGCGATCTCAGTAGTGGAGAGATCCATGCCCGTCTGCTTGACCACAACGCGTTTATTGCCGGAATCAACTTTGACCAGCTGGAGGCTAATCTCTCAGCAACCTTAATCAATGGAAAAATCAATGGCTCCGGGACTATCGATTTAAATCAGGAACCACTCACCGGTTTTCAAATATTGGCGGAGCTGGGCTCCGGTTCGGCGACTCTATCTTTTCCATTGACCTCATTTAGTCAGCTAGCCGTGAATCATCTGATCGCTAGCTCAACTCGCGAACTCGATCTGCCAGTTGAATTAACCGCCGGTAACATGACCCATCAGGCGACCATTTCATTGAGTCCGGTTTTATCTCTCGACAACCAACTCGATCTAAAGGGTGCGAACCTGGCGGTTGGCGACAACCAACTCACCGCGGTGAAAGCAAAACTAAGTTCTGCATTAAATGACGGCTTGGTACATCAGCTCAATTTTACCGCCGAGAAACTAACCGCCAAAAGTGGCAACACCATCAGTGATATTCGCGCAACAGCCAGATACCAGGCGCCTGATACCCTGAATATTAACGCTTTATCATTTCATGTTTTTGATGGCGTTTTTAACAGCGATGCAATTGAAGTTATCGATGGTGACCTGATGACCACATCGTTCGAAATTAACGATGTCTCACTGCAGGCGTTTTTTGACGCACTCCAGATCCAAGAGCTCACTGTTAAAGGCCGCGGAAATATAGTCGGTAAAATCAGAACCGAACAGGGAAGCCTGGTGGTCGAAAAGTTTGAGATCCGCAATATCAGCCCCGGGGTATTAAAATACACTGACTTTGAAAGTCTTGGATTAAGCGATAATCTCGCGACCCAAGCGCTGGAAAACTTCCACTATACCGAACTGGAAGGAGAGGCGGTAAATGCGACTAAGCACGCCATTCCGCTCAAAATTCGCATTTTGGGGACAAACCCAGAATTAAAAATCGACCGACCATTTGAAATTACTTTTAATCTCAATGCCACCATTGAAGGCGCCGAGTTATTGGAGGTATTGCTCGATACAATTTTGTAATCAATCTAAAAAACTTGAATTTATTCAGTTAGGGTTCACCTTTTGATACTATGCTATTAAACACTACTAACGACCTGACAGGATTGTCCATGTTAACGAAATCTCAAGGTAAAAATCCTCTTGCCAAAATGGGCGCATGCTTCGCAATCGCCTTAATTGTGATGGGATGCAATCCAACCGTTCGCGTTGAAGCGCCAGAACCTATTCGAATTCAGATTGACGCCACCATTCGAATCGTCATTGAAAAAGATGTCGAAGAAGTTTTAGCCGACGAAGATTTGTTCTAACAACATTCAACAGGATTTACTTATGAAAGTCTTTATTAAATCAGTTTTTATCACGCTGCTTATGCTGAGTACGGCTGTTTTTGCCAGCGAATTGTCCGACGCTAAAAAAGCCGGATTAATTGGCGAGCAGTTCACCGGATACCTGGGACTGGTCGACCAAAATGCCTCCGCGGACATCAAGGCGCTTGTGCTTGATATCAATGGCAAACGTAAAGCGCGCTATCAACAAATCGCTAAAAAACGCAAAGCGACGCTGAAAAGCGTTGAGCTGGTTGCCGGCCAGACCGCTATCGAAAAAACTGAAAAAGGCAACTACATTAAACGTAAAGGGGAAGGTTGGAACAAGAAATAACCGCGCTATCAGCGTGCTTATTAGGGCCGGATTTTTCCGGCCTTTTTATTTCGTGATCGGCTGCTTACGGCTCGTCAGTTAATTGATTTTGCAGGACACAGGGACGTTGGCTCACTTCAGCGTAAAACTGTTGTAACCCTGGACAATTTTGCCGCCAATCAATGTCCGAATGTCGAAAATCCAGATAAGCCAATGCACTCGCGAGGTTGATATGTAAAATACAAAACTCCTCAGGCATTAACGCGAGTTTTTCTTCCATATAGGCCAGCGTGCGCGTAACGGCCAGGCTATGGCGTTGCCACCAAAAGTTTGATTTTTGCCCGTCTTTTTCTCTGCTTGCTTCAATTCGTCGTGCAACTAACGAATCGATTAACCCGGAACAGACTGAATACAAACTTTTTAAGCGCCAATCGGCATACACAGGATTAAATAAAGTGCCCCCTGTATAGTTTGCGTCTAGAAAATCACAGATGACTTCGCTGTCGACAATACTCTCTCCGTCGCCAATCAGGCAAGGGACTTTGCCCAGCGGATTCGCTTTTAGAAAATTGTCTGCATTATCAAAGGGGTGACTTATGGTCATGGTAATCGCGTCTTGAATGCCGAGTTCGCTAATGACCATACGCACACAATTTGCGTATGGTGAAGACTTGGTGTAAAACAGTTGCATGGCAAGGCCCTCAAGTGGATCATGCATAAATAATCAGAACTACGCGATTGTAGTGGCAAGCCCTATGCGAACTCAAGAAGAAAACAGCACCGACAATCCTTACCAGTCACCTCGCTCTCATGTGAGCGCGGCGCTCAATGAGCCCGTTGGCTATGAAGGAAAAGTGTACACTAGTCTGGCGGTGGCCGTCGGTACTTTGTTCGGCTCGGTCTTAGCGGGTGGACTATTACTCCACAGCAATTATAGTCATTTTAAACAGGACTACGAAGCGATGGTGACTATCTTGATCACCATCATCGCAACCATTCTGTTTTTATTTTCCAGCTTGTTTGTCGAGCATCCCTCATCACTTTTATATCTCGGGGCTAACTTTCTTATTGCGGTGTTCCTGATGCCGCTGACCAATTATCTTCAAGGTCAGTCTCTCGAACAACACGATAATGATAATTTACCCTTTCATTCCGTATTTCGAGCGGCCGCCATTGGCATCGCCTGTTTACTCGCCATGGGCATGATGCTAACGTTTGCCTACTGGATGTTTGTGATTTTCGCCTTCTAATGTTTTTTTCATACTAGCATGAATTATATCGAACCTGTTTTTCGTCCACCGAGCGAGTGGAAATCTTATATTCTTCAAGTGACCAATGGTTGTTCGTGGAATCGTTGCACTTTTTGTGAAATGTACACTGCGCCACAAAAGCAATTTAGCTTTAAGGCGCGTGAGGAAGTACAGCGCGAACTCAAACTAATGGCTAATTTGCCGCAACAACCCAAGCGCGTATTTTTAGCCGACGGCGATGCGATGACCTTGTCCACTCGGCGCCTCGAGTCCATTTTGCACGACATTCATCGATACTTACCTGCAGTCAATCGCGTCACTAGTTATTGTTTGCCGCGAAATATTCTGAATAAAACTGTTGCCGAGCTGGCTCGACTGCAGCAGCTTGGATTAAAGATGGTCTATGTTGGGTGCGAATCCGGAGACGATGAAGTGTTGGCCAAAGTACAAAAAGGCGAAACCTTTGACTCCTCACTCGCCGCTTTAGAAAAACTGAAAGCCGCAGGTATAAAATCATCGGTCATGATTTTAAACGGCTTAGGGGGGCAGCGCCTGAGTCAACAGCACGCGATAAATTCGGCACGATTGATGAACGCCGCGCAACCCGAGTATCTGTCAACGCTAGTGGTCAGCTTTCCGATGGGGGAGGAAAGGTTTCGGCAAAATTTTCCCGAGTTTAAACCGCTCGAGCAACAGCAACTTTTCCAAGAAATGGAATGGTTGTTATCTGAACTTGAATTAGAAAAAACAATTTTTAGAAGCGACCATGCTTCCAATTACCTGGTGCTGAAAGGGGTGCTCGGTAAAGATAAAGATCATTTATTGGAAAAAGTGCAAGCCGCTTTAAAAGGCGCTATTCCATTAAGACAAGAGTGGCAAAGAGGGCTTTAAACCGACATCTCGCCTTTCACTGAAAAAGAGGAGCATTGCTCCCCTTTTCCGATTGTGTCAGGCGATGACAGTTAGATCACGCCGCGCCGTTCCTGGTCACGTTCGATAGACTCAAATAACGCCTGGAAATTACCTTCACCAAAACCGCGGTCGCCTTCACGTTGAATCATTTCGATAAATATTGGGCCAAAAAGATTCTTAGTAAAAATTTGCAGCAAATAAGTATTGTCCGCCTGACTGTCGACTAAGATCTGATGGTGTTTGATACGCTCTTTATCTTCTTTTACCCAGGGCACGCGGTCCCAGATAGTCTCGTAGTATTCTGGAATAATATCCAATGTTTCAATATACGATCCTTTTAACGCGTCACATGATGCAACCAGATCTGTCGTGCGGAACGCCAGATGCTGGACGCCAGGACCATCGTACATATCCAGATATTCATCAATCTGGTTGTTATTGTCGTCTTTACCTTCATTGATTGGAATACAGAAGGTCCCACACGGACTCGCGAGCGCATAAGACAATAATGCGGTTTTAACGCCTTTGATATCAAAATAACGAACTTCTTCAAAACCAAAGACATCTTTATAGAAGTTGGCCCATTTTTCCATCGTGCCTTTGTAGACATTATTGGTCAGGTGATCGATTTCGATAAAGCCTTTGCTTTCCTGAATAACCGGCTCTGGCAAATCTTCAAAATCGGTATTCCAGATACAGTCGTCGCCGTCAAAATGGTCGACAAAATAAATCAAGCTATTGCCAATCCCGTAAATTGCCGGATAGGGAAAATCCTTGTTTTCAGCTGGTTTAGCGCCACGCTTAATCGCTTCTGCCATAGCAAATTCTGCGTCATCGACTTTCCAACCCATCGATGAGATCGCCGGGCCGTGAGCCTTGGTAAACTCGGCCGAAAAACCAGATTTTTCACTATTGAGCAAAAAGTGAATATTATTCTGGTTATAATATGTTATATCTTTGCCTTTAAATTTTTTGGTTTTGGAAAAACCGAAATCCATAAAGACATCGTGCATAAATTTGGTATCTGCACTACAAAATTCAGTAAATAAAATACCGCGCAGGTTCAGCGGGTTATTGGGTGTTTGTTCAGACATTGTCGCTCTCCAAAAATTTTAATCTTCTAACCAACTTTGGTCGTAATCTTGTTCCATGCAATCGCGGAAATGGTTTGTCGTTTTTAGCGGATTAAAGGTATCCACCATCACGGCGTATTCGTAAGTTTCTTTTTTACCCACTGACGCTTCGGTTTTACCGGGTTGCGGGCCGTGGGGCACCCCTTTTTTGTGCAGGGTAATCGAACCATGCTCAATACCGGTACGGCTCATAAAATCGCCATCGACGTAATAAAGAATTTCGTCACTATCGATATTGGTATGGTAGTAAGGCGCGGGTATCGCCTCGGGATGAAAATCGTACAAGCGTGGCACAAAATTACAGACCACATAATTATTGGCGGTAAAGACCAGATGGTCACTCGGTGGCAGGTGGATCTTGCCGACCTTGGGCGCATACTCTTGAATATTAAAGGCCCAGGGATAACAGGCGCCGTCCCAACCCACCAGATCATAAGGATGCCATTCCAGCAGAGTCTTCTGGTAGCGGTCTCCGTATTTGATAATCAGAGGAAATTCACCTTTTTCCACGGTAGCTTCCTGCAACTCGGGCGTTCGAATATCACGCTCGCAATATGGTGCATTTTCTAGCAGCTGACCGGTCGGCGTGCGGAAATGTTTTGGAATGGTGACCATAGTCGGCGATTCAATCACAAACAGACGGACTTCATTGTAGCTATCGAACTGGAGTTGATAAGTGGTGCCTTTCGGTATTACCAGATAATCCCACTTTTGAATGTCAAGATTGCCGTACTCGGATGTCAGCGTGCCGGTGCCTTCGTGGACAAAAATGATTTCATCAGCGTAAGCATTTCGATAGAACTCGTCAGTCGCTTCAGTGACTTTAGCGGTATAAAGCGCGACATCATTGTTGAATACCTGCTGACGTCTGGCGGTGAAGAAATTCCCGCTACTTTCACCTCGATAGGTGTGGACTTTATAATTTTGCAACAGACTATCGCGCCATTCTTCTCCGTGGTTAACTTCATAAGGCTCGACCCTTAGCACCTTGGTCGGCATATTGTGATGATATTTATTCGAGTAAATATTGGAAAACCCATGGGTCGAGAAAAGCTCTTCGCGATAGAGTTCACCATCATCTCGATAGAATGTTATATGTCGCTTTGACGGGATTTTGCCTTGTTTAATGTAAAACGGCATCGCAATTCCCCTGATCATTTTGTGGAAATAAAGTGGAGCACAGCATAGCCAACAAAACAAACAAAAAAAAGGATATTCTTTTTACTAAAACAATCTAATATTTTGATGTAATTGGCCGCCGCTTGTCTCTGGGCGACCAATAGTCTAGGGTTAGCAAATCCCAACCCAAACAGGCAATCCTCATGGCAAAAGTTCTCGGACTCGGTGGTATCTTTTTTAAATCGCCCGACCCTCAGGCGCTCGCTGATTGGTATAGCAAGTGGCTGGGGCTGGAATTTCCTTTTCCTCACGGCGTAATTTTCACCGCCAACACCCAACCGGCAACCGGATACCAGGTCTGGAGCCCGTTTAAAGCCGATACCGATTATTTTGCTCCCAGCGAGCAATCCTTTATGTTCAACCTGATGGTCGATGATCTCGACGCGATGCTCGCTCAAATCAAAGAAAGCGGCTGCCAGGTCATGGACAATAGCGAGCGCAGTGAATACGGCGATTTTGGCTGGTTTATCGATCCTGACGGCAACAAAGTCGAGCTTTGGCAACCGCCTGCAAAAGCGCCACCGCAATAAATTGTCGTTAAGAGGCGATAAGTTTGTACCAGACGATGTGTTATCACGGATTTAGTGGTAGCATATCGCCAGTTTTAGCTGCAATAAAGATGTGAATTCAATGTCCGACAATTCTTCGCAAAAGCGAGGCCTGTTCGGCTGGTTTGGTGGTAAAAAACCAGCTGAGGAACAACCCCCAGAAACCCAACCCGCAGAAGGCTCAGGCGACTCTGATGCGGCTCAAGTCGAGCCGACGTCAGCGGAAGTCAGCTTTACGCCGACCGAAAATTTAGCGTCAAAGCAGCCGCCAGAAGAACAAAGTGAAGACGCTGCTAATGGGCCTAAGCCCTCTTTTTTCCAACGGCTAAAATCGGGTCTGGCAAAAACACGCTCGCAGTTTTCCACTGGCCTTGCCAACTTGATGTTGGGGCAGAAAGAAATCGATGAAGACGTTCTCGAAGAAGTAGAAACACTGTTATTAATGGCCGACGTCGGTGTCGACACGACCAACCGAATAATCGAAGATTTAACAGAAAAAGCCGACCGTAAAGCGCTGAAAGACACCCAAGCTCTGATGCAGCGGCTGAAAGAATTATTGCTGGAAACCGTAGAGCCTGTGCAGGCGCCGTTGCAAATTCCTCAGCAGGACACACCCTTTGTTATTTTGATGGTCGGCGTCAATGGCGTCGGTAAAACCACAACCATTGGAAAACTGGCGCATCAGTTTATTGGTCAGGGTAAATCAGTGATGCTCGCCGCCGGCGATACATTTCGTGCCGCCGCGGTGGAACAGCTTAAAGCCTGGGGCGAGCGCAATGATGTGCCTGTGGTAGCGCAGCACACCGGAGCCGACAGCGCGTCGGTTATTTACGATGCCGTCGAGGCGGCCAAGGCGCGGCATGTTGATGTCGTGATTGCCGATACGGCCGGTCGTTTGCATAACAAAAGCAACCTGATGGAAGAGCTCAGTAAAGTCAAACGGGTGATGGCTAAAGTTGACCCCACCGCCCCACATGAAGTCATGTTAGTGGTGGACGCGGGCACAGGTCAAAACGCGCTTGTGCAGGCGGTCGAATTCAATAAGGCGGTCGCGCTCGATAGTGTTACTATTACCAAGCTGGACGGTACCGCCAAAGGTGGCGTGGTATTTGCGCTAGCAGACAAAATGAAGTTACCCATTCGCTATATTGGCGTCGGCGAGAGCAAGCTGGACTTGCGGACTTTTAATGCGAGTGAATTTATTGAGGCCTTGTTCGAACAGTAATTGCAACCGTGCGCGTCACTGAATCGATTACCGCACAATCATAACAATAATCAGGTAAGCCAATGATCGAGTTTGCTGAAGTTTCCAAACGTTATCCTAACGGTCAGGAAGCCCTTAGAAAAGTTAGTTTCGATATTGCCGACGGAGAAATGGCGTTTTTAACGGGCCATTCTGGCGCCGGAAAAAGTACTTTGCTCAAACTTATCTGCCTTATGGAACGGGCCACCTCTGGTCAGGTCGTAGTCAACGGCAAAAACCTCAATCGAACCAGTCGCCGCAAAATTCCGAATGTTCGCCGTAATATCGGTATGATTTTCCAGGATCACCGACTGCTATTTGACCGGAGTGTGTTTGATAATGTCGCGCTGCCACTCATGATCGCTGGCTATCCACACCGAGAAATCGGTCGCAGAGTTCGCGCGGCGCTAGACAAAGTTGGTCTACTCTCAAAAGAAAAACATTCCCCAATCATGTTGTCCGGTGGTGAACAACAACGCGTTGGTATCGCCCGCGCGGTCGTCAATAAGCCGCCGCTGCTGCTAGCCGATGAGCCAACCGGTAACCTTGACCCGGAGCTGTCGGCGGAAATTATGCATCTGTTCGAGCAGTTTAATCAGGTCGGCGTGAGCCTGCTGATTGCATCGCATGACTTAAGCCTGATCGCTCAAATGCACTATCGTACCTTGGTGATGAAAGAAGGTCGCTTGGTGCAGGATCAAGTCGACACCCTGGCTGCGGAGGAAACCACTCATGAGTAGTGAACCTATGTCAGGTGCCAGCCTTTCCCAGGGAGCGACCATAGGTGCGCGCCTTAAAATGCTCGGCCGCTTGCATAAAATTGAAGCCAGACGCGGCATTCTGGATATTTTAGGTAACCCGATTTCCAATTTCATGACGATTCTGGTGATTGCGATAGCGCTCGCGTTGCCCGCCGGGCTGCAAATTTTACTCGAAAATGGCAAATCACTTTCGCAAGGCTGGGATGGCGCGAGTCGCATTTCGCTTTATTTACAAACAGATCTGGATCAGCCACGTTTGTTAGCGCTTGCTGACGATGTTAAGCAAGTGGCCGGTGTTGCTAAAGTCGATGTTATCAATCAGCAAGAGGCCCTGGCCGACTTTAAGGAACGCTCTGGCTTTGCCGATGCGATAGCCCAGCTTGATAGCAATCCACTGCCACCTGTGCTGGTAGTCCAACCGGCGCCTACCCATACCTCGCCGCAAGCCTCGGAGTTGCTGCTGGCCGAGTTTAAAACCCTGCCAGAAGTAGAACTGGCACAACTCGATCTCGATTGGGTGCGCAAACTCTACGCCTTGTTACAACTGGCTGAAAAAGCCGCAACAGCATTAGGAATCGCGCTCGGCATCGCAGTCCTGCTGATTGTCGGAAATACTATTCGCTTATCCGTTCAAAATCGTCGAGACGAAATTGAAGTGGTCAAGCTGGTCGGTGCCACCGATGCGTTTATTCGCCGGCCTTTTCTTTATACCGGCTTCTGGTATGGGCTGCTCGCCGGCGTCACCTGCTGGCTGATCCTGTCGTTATCGCTTATCTGGCTAAAGGATCCTGTCGCCAACCTGGCGGGTCTGTATCAAAGCCAATTCCAGTTACAGGGTCTGTCCTGGCAGCAAAGCTTTCAGTTGATTGGGATCAGCTGCGGGCTGGGGCTGCTCGGTTCGTGGTTGAGTGTTGGCCGTCATATCCGTCAGATCGAGCCACATTAACTTGTTACAAACTGTTGATTTAGCCCTGAATTGATGGTTGATAGATTGCTCCCAATTGATAATTGTTGCTGTAACAATATGTTTCTTAAGGAAACTTTTTCAATTTTTAGCACTCTAACGGTGAAAGTGCTAAAAAATTAGCACTCTTAATCTGAGAGTGCTAAACTAGCGGGTAATTAGTCAAACCTCCCCTGAGATTAAGGTCTCAATGGAGTGATTGAAACAAGTCTTCGGAAAATTCAACAACTTGTTTCGAGAATACCTGCTAGTTCAGTCAATCGAATTGAAGCAAGAGGGTTTAATAGGTATGAATAAAGCATTAGCAGCAGTCGCGATGTCAGTACCACAAGGTAATATTGAATCGTATATTACCGCCATTCACTCAGTCCCGGTATTATCGGCTGAGCAAGAACAGCAACTGGCTTATCGTTTCAAAAATGAAAACGACCTTGATGCCGTTCGCGAACTGATTCTATCTCACCTGCGATTTGTCGTGCATATTGCGCGCAGCTATAGCGGTTATGGCCTGCCTCAGGCTGACCTCATTCAGGAAGGTAACGTCGGTTTGATGAAAGCGGTCAAGCGATTTGACCCCGATGTTGGTGTGCGTCTGATTTCTTTCGCAGTTCACTGGATCAAAGCCGAAATTCATGAATTTGTTTTGAAAAACTGGCGGATCGTAAAAGTAGCGACCACTAAAGCGCAGCGTAAATTATTCTTTAACCTGCGTGGCGCGAAAAAGAGCCTTAACTGGCTCAGCAACGATGAAATTAAAGCGGTCGCAGACGACCTGGGCGTTTCTGAAATTGAAGTCCGTCGTATGGAAAGTCGCCTGAATTCTCGTGATACCGCTTTTGACCTGCCGAATGATGCAGATGAAGAATCCAGTTTTGCACCTGCGGCATATCTGGAATCTGCCAACAGCGATCCAGCGGACACTTTAGAGCAGGAAGACTGGCAGGCGCACAATCAGCAAAAACTGCTGACAGCCATGCAATCACTCGACGAACGCAGTCAGGCTATTTTGGCAGCGCGTTGGTTAAGCGAAGAAAAGGCCACTTTGCAAGAGCTGGCAGAAGAATATCAGGTGTCTGCAGAGCGCATTCGACAGCTGGAAAAAAATGCCATGAACAAGCTTAAAGCTAGCATGAGCTAAGCATCACATTACCACTATTTAAAAGCGTCCAGATGGGCGCTTTTTTTTGCCCGAATGACCGCATTTAACGCCGTCAAGCGAGGATAGAAATTTACCGCAGCGCACCAAAATGTCTGCGCTAACACCTTGTTTTCATAGCTTTATTTAGAAAAAACGAGATATTTGTCCATTTAGCGATAAATTTTATTCAGCCAACGCCGCGGATTCACTGGGCTCGCGCGAATAGGTCCGATTTTTGACCAAATTGACCAAGAGAAAACGGGTAAGCTGAGCTACACTTAAGCTAAGCATTCCAACAACATCTTTGGACACCGGAGAGAGAGATGATGAAAATACGCTTGCTCAGCTTGATAAGTTGCTTTGTATTTATGTTGGCGAGTTGCAGCGAAAGCCCTGAGCCTAAAAAACCCGCGGCGGAACAGGCCGTTGAAAAAGTCGCCCAGCAAGAAGCGCCTAAATCTCAAGAAAATCAACCCGATTGCCAGCTCAATATGGGATGGGATCCGTGGGAACCTTATCAATACCTGACCCCGGACAACGAAGTCAAAGGTCTCGAAATCGACCTGGTTTCCGCCATGGCGAAAGAAGCGGGTTGTGATTTAACCTTTGTACAAAAAAGCTGGATGAACTTGCTCAACGGTATTCGCAACGGCAGCATCGATGTACTGGGTGGTGCTTCAAAAACTGAAGCGCGGGAAAAGTTTGCGCATTTTTCGGAGCAATATCGCCATGAGTCTTTTGTCTTATATATCCGTAAAGGCGAGTCTGATAAATTTGCCGGCAAATCGTTAAAAGAAATTATCGCTGGTGAGTTCAGACTAGGCGTCACCGATGATTATATCTACGGCGATGAAGTCAGTGAGTTACAGGACAACCCGGCGTATACCAAAAAATTTGTCAGCGTACCGACCACTGAAGTGAACTACTATAACCTGACGCAAAATCAGATTGACGGCTTTTTGGAAGACCCTTTTGTTGCCGCCTACACGATTAAGCGTAAAGGTTTGCAAGATCAAATAGAAGCTTTACCCATCAGCGTTCATAGCGGTGATGTTGCTTTGATGTTTAGCAAGAAAAGTGTCGATCCTGAAGTCGTCAATGCTTTCAATAAAGCCCTGGTGACTCTCAAAGAAAAAGGGGAATATCAGAAAATTCTCGCCAAGTACAGCTTCTGACAAGCGCGCCTTACAAACCCAAAAAAAACCGGCAAGCGCCGGTTTTTTTAGGATTTGATAAAAGTTCAACGACTAAAGGGATTCTCCCTGGTCGCGTTTGATATCAAGAATATCCGAATAAATATTTTCAGTGGGAACGCCTTCCGCTTTGAGCGCCTGATAGACATTGACCACCATTGCTTCTGAGCCACCGATATAATAATCACACGCCGTCACTTTATCACCTAAACGATCGAGAGCGACCTGATGGGGAAAGCCAAACGCGCCGGCCCATTCGCAATTGCTATCACCGACAACTGGCACAAAGTGAAAATTATTGTATTGCCGATCCAGCGCTTCGACCAGCAGGTGTTGGTATAACTCTTCCGGCTGTTGCACGCCAAGGTATAAAGATAACTGTCGCTGGTCACCCTGCTTGAGGGCACTTTCCAACATACTTTTCATCGGCGAAAAGCCCGTTCCACCCGCGATGCAAACGACGTCGCGCTCACTGTCACGAAGACAACATCGGCCAGCCGGTCCTTCTATTTGAAAAGCCGAAGACGACTGGAACAGATCGAGCATCTGACGCACCAGCCCGCCATCATTGAGCAGTCGAATATGGAGTTCAATAAATTGTCGCTCTTCGGGTGCACTGGCTATTGAAAGTGGTACACGATTGCCGTCAGGCATATGCAAAAATAAATATTGTCCGCCTTTAAACTCAAAGAGCTCGCCCGCTTCCGCCTGGATCCGGACTCGATAAATCTGATCGGTTAACTGCGTGATCTCATGAGTAACACAACTTAAGGGGTTCATAGTCCTAATTCGCTCCATATCGCATCAATGCGTTGTTTGACTTCCTGATCCATTTCTATCACCACTCCCCACTCACGTTCGGTTTCACCAGGCCATTTATTGGTAGCATCTATTCCCATTTTAGACCCTAAACCCGAAACAGGGGAAGCAAAGTCCAGATAGTCGATTGGCGTGTTATCGATCAAAGTGGTATCACGCGTTGGGTCGACCCGGGTCGTCATCGCCCAGATAACATCGTTCCAGTCGCGTGCATTCACATCATCGTCAGTCACTATCACGAACTTGGTGTACATAAACTGGCGTAAAAAGCTCCATACGCCCATCATCACCCGCTTGGCATGACCAGGGTACTGCTTTTTCATGGTGACTACCGCCATACGATAGGAACACCCCTCCGGCGGCAGATAAAAATCGACAATTTCGGGAAATTGCTTCTGCAGCAGTGGAATAAACACTTCGTTGAGCGCGACACCCAGTATTGCAGGTTCATCCGGTGGCCGGCCCGTATAGGTAGAATGATAAATTGGATTTTTGCGATGGGTAATTTTCTCGATAGTAAATACCGGAAAACTTTCCACTTCATTGTAATAGCCCGTATGGTCGCCATAAGGCCCTTCTGGCGCCATATCATCCGGATAAATAAAACCTTCCAGCACGTATTCAGCGCTCGCAGGAACTTGCAGGTTATTGCTCAGACAATTCACCACACGAGTCTTCTCACCGCGCAACAATCCCGCAAATGCATACTCGGACAAACTATCTGGAACGGGTGTCACCGCCCCTAAAATGGTCGCCGGATCGGCGCCAAGCGCGACGCTGATGGGAAAGGGTTCGCCGGGGTGGGCTTTTTGCCATTCTTTAAAATCCAGTGCGCCACCACGATGGGATAACCAACGCATGATGACGCGGTTTTTTCCGATCACCTGCTGTCGATAAATGCCCAGATTCTGTCTTTTTTGATGGGGCCCCTGGGTGACAACAAGTCCCCAGGTTATTAGTGGTGCGGCGTCGCCGGGCCAGCAGGTCTGAATAGGGATCTGCGCTAAATCGATTTGATCTCTTTCGATCACCACTTGCTGACACTCAGCATTTTTGCTGACCTTGGCGCTCATATTCAGCACCTGTTTGAATATCGGCGCTTTGTTCCAGGCGTCTTTCAATCCCTCGGGCGGCTCAGGTTCTTTTAAAAATGCCAACAGCTTGCCAACTTCACGCAATTGCGACACATCCTGACAGCCCATCGCCGCCGCGACTCGTCGAGTCGAACCAAATAAATTGGTGAGGACCGGAGTCTGATAGCCTTTCGGATTTTCAAACAGCAGCGCGGGGCCATCGGCGCGTAAAACGCGATCCGAAATTTCTGTCATCTCAAGATTGGGGTCAACAGGAACAGTAATGCGTTTTAGATCACCTTGTTGTTCAAGGTGATCAAGAAAATCTCTTAAGTCTTTATACTTAACCGACTGGGAAAGCATGAGGCGCGCAATCTATTTGCGTTTCATCGAATTAAAAAATTCTTCGTTAGTTTTGGTAAGAGCTAACTTATCCACCAGAAACTCCATCGCTTCGATTTCTTGCATCGGGTGAATAATTTTGCGCAGGATCCACATTTTCTGTAGCTCCTCAGAGGAGGTCAAAAGGTCTTCTTTTCGAGTGCCAGAGCGATTGAAGTTAATCGCCGGAAAGACGCGTTTTTCTGCTATTTTACGGTCCAGGTGTAATTCCATATTACCTGTCCCTTTAAATTCTTCGTAGATGACTTCGTCCATTTTGCTACCGGTATCGACCAGTGCTGTGGCGATAATAGTGAGGCTACCGCCTTCTTCAATATTTCGCGCCGCGCCGAAAAAGCGCTTCGGCCGTTGCAGTGCGTTGGCGTCAACACCACCGGTTAATACTTTCCCGGAAGACGGCACAACCGTGTTATAAGCTCGCGCTAAACGGGTAATCGAGTCAAGCAAGATAATGACGTCTTTTTTGTGTTCGACCAGACGCTTGGCTTTTTCGATGACCATTTCAGCAACTTGCACGTGGCGACTGGCAGGCTCATCAAAGGTGGAAGCCACCACTTCACCGCGCACCGAGCGTTCCATTTCGGTAACCTCTTCCGGACGTTCGTCAATCAGTAATACGATCAAAACGCACTCGGGGTGATTCGCGGTAATCGACTGGGCGATGTTCTGCATCATCATGGTTTTACCCGCTTTTGGCGGTGATACTACGAGCGCTCGCTGGCCTTTTCCGATGGGCGATGCCAAATCAATAACACGCGCAGTAATATCTTCACTCGATCCATTACCGCGCTCCATGATCATTCGCTGGTCAGGGTGCAAAGGTGTAAGGTTTTCAAACAGGATTTTATTCTTGGCGTTTTCGGGGCTATCGAAATTAATTTCATTTATTTTTAACAGGGCGAAGTATCGCTCGCCGTGCTTGGGTGGTCGAATTTTTCCTGAAATCGTGTCACCGGTACGAAGGCTAAAGCGACGAATCTGACTGGGTGAGACATAAATGTCATCTGGCCCCGCCAGGTAAGATGAACCCGCGTTTCTTAAAAACCCAAAGCCATCTGGAAGAATTTCTAATACACCATCGCCGAATATATCTTCACCACTTTTGGCGTGATTCTTTAAGATCGCAAAAATGATGTCTTGTTTGCGCATTCGCGCGGCGTCGTCCAGGCCCGCTTCTTTGGCCATTTCACTCAGTTTAGTAGCGGAGAGTTGTTTGATTTCGGTTAGGTTCATAGGATTACTTTTTGTCTATGGATGGAAAATTAGCAATAAATTGACGTAAATACTCATCAGGGATCTGGAATTTACGTGCGTATTTTTACCTGTCAGTTGTGAAATTTGGTTCTTTTGACCCTAAACCGTCTGCAAGTTAGGCGTAAGAAACGTCTGAATAATGATCAATTTTAAAATAGTTACTGTTATTCTTACTGTTCTATTGATTCTGATTACTAATTCTTCAGGTTACTATTTTTTTAGATTGCTACATTCAGATTACTTTATTCAGATTGCAGAGGATTAGCGGTTTGCCAAAAATTGTTGTCGTTTTGAATTTTCATTTTTAAGCCAGGAGGCTATGAAATGATCTGTCAGTTGAAAAGTAGCATTAAAACAATAATTTGTCCAACTTTTTGCTGAAAACGACAGACTTGGCGGAGACTTTAGAAAATTGACTAAGCAGCCTCCGGACATCTTCCCAGATGCCCGGCGGACAAACGCTAGATATTGCTGTCTAAAAAGGCAGCCAATTGTGATTTGCTGACCGCGCCAACTTGTTGCGCTTCAACCGAACCATTCTTGACCAGAATTAGCGTCGGGATACCACGCACACCGTACTGTGGCGCAGTTTGCTGATTTTCATCGATATTCAGCTTGCCGATTTTGACTTTGCCTTCGTATTCGTCAGCTAGTTCGTCAAGGATAGGGGCAATCATTTTACATGGCCCGCACCACTCAGCCCAGAAATCAACTAGCACTGGCAGGTCTGACTGAAGCACTTCCGCTTCGAAAGTATCATCGGTTAACTGAACAATCTTATCGCTCATGAATTTTCTTCTCCTAAAAAGAATAAAGGGCCGCAGACAAATTCGCCCGTACTCGGTGGATTTGATATGATGCGGCTTTGCTATGTTATGCTTAATTGGGTCTATTCTGCTATCAGTTGATATAAGTTGCAACCTGAGATCGCAAAAAGCTTATTAATTCACTAGGATTTATCTCACCATGGTTACCCATTTATCGACCACTGCATTCAAGAATATGGGGTTACACCCGAAACTTTTAAAGGCCCTGGATTCTCTGGGCTATGAATACGCTACGCCTATCCAGGCGCAAACCCTCCCGCTTCTGCTTAACTCGCAGGATGTCGCTGGTCAGGCTCAAACAGGTACCGGCAAAACCAACGCCTTTTTACTCGCGATACTCAATGAATTATTGACCTTACCGGAGGTTGAAGGTCGCGAAGTGAATGAGCCTCGGGCATTTATTATTGCCCCGACGCGCGAGCTGGTGATCCAAATTTATGAGGACGCGAAAACCCTGTCGCAATTTACTGACCTGAAAATGTGCGTCGCGTTTGGCGGTGCCGATTATGACAAACAGCGCCAGGCAATTGAGTCGGGTTGTGATGTGCTGATTGGCACGGCAGGACGATTAATCGATTATTTTAAGCAAGGGGTTTATAATTTCTACGCGCTTGATTGTGTTGTGCTCGATGAGGCCGACCGCATGTTTGACCTGGGGTTCATCAACGACATTCGTTATCTTTTCAGGAAAATGCCTAAGCCCACCGAACGCCTCAATATGCTGTTTTCTGCGACCCTGTCACACCGGGTAAAAGAACTCGCTTACGAGCATATGAATCATCCGCAACACATTCACGTTGAATCAGAGCAGATCACTGCCGATCGCGTGCGTCAGTTGCTTTATTATCCCGCCAATCACGAAAAATTGCCTTTGCTAGTCGGACTGATGAATAAACACCAGCCGGAAAAAGCGATGCTGTTCACCAACACCCGTCGTCAGGCGGAAAAAGTCTGGCTGAGCCTCAAGGGGAATGATATTAAAGCCGGCTTATTGACCGGTGATGTTCCTCAGAAAAAACGCATTCGGCTGCTCGACGAATTGAAGCAGGGCAAAATCGATATTCTGATTGCGACTGATGTCGCCGCGCGTGGTCTGCATATTGACGGGGTCACCCATGTGTTTAACTATGATTTACCCGACGATAAAGAAGATTATGTTCACCGTATTGGTCGAACCGCGCGTGCCGGTGCTGAAGGTGACGCAATTTCTTTTGCTGGTGAAGACAACGCTTTTAACTTACCAGCCATCGAAGAATATATTGGCCACACCATTCCGACCGCTGAGGTGGACCCAAGCTTACTGGCAGAAATCAAACCGTCTGCGCCAATGGAGCGTCGACCGCGTCCAAGCGGCAACCGCAATCGAGGGCCACGCAGCTCAAGCGGCGGTCGCCGTCATCATTCTGCCAGAGGTCAAAAGTCGAGTTAAACCGCTATGTCAGAATTGTCAATCCAAGCTGACCTGACCCTTGAAGCGCAAGGGTTAAGGTGTCCCGAACCGGTTATGATGATCCGTAAATCAATTCGCGCGATGGATGCGGGGCAGGTGTTATTAATTATCGCCGATGATCCCGCCACTACTCGAGACGTGCCGAGTTTTTGTGAGTTTATGGACCATCAATTGCTCGACTCGCAAACCGAACAATTGCCATTCCAATACTGGATAAAAAAAGGCCAGTAAGCTCGATGCTCAATGATCCGGCGCTACTCAAATCGCTCAGCGACACCGAACTGCCGCCGGTAGAGCAATGGGATCCAGCATACTGTGGCGCCATTGATCTAGTCATTCGAGCCGACGGCCGCTGGGATTATGAAGGTACGCCCATCGGTCGACGCCGACTGCAGATTTTATTTTCTCGCATCATCAAAAAAGAAAACGATCGCTACTTTCTGGTAACCCCGGTCGAAAAAGTCGCCATCAAAGTCGTGTGGCAGCCTTTTGTGATTGTGGATTTTGACATCGAAGAGCAAGATGGTCAGGCTATTTATCGACTGACGGACAATTGCGAAAATCAGATTGAACTAAACCGCCCGGGTCAAATACAACTCGACAACTATCAGGGGCAACGGCTACCCATTGTCAATGTAAGGCGAAACCTGTATGCCAGTTTTAGCCGCAGCTGTTATTACCGATTATTAGAGCAAGCTGAAATTGTAGAGCAACATGACCCGCATCAAGTTCAAATTACTTCGAAGGGGTTAACCTTTCAACTCGGTGAATTCACCGAGGACTAAGTGAGGACAAAACAGTCAATGCAGATAGTCTTTCACAAAATACCCAGACTCGCTAAACTGTTTTACCTGATCGGTTTTATCATTGTGACCCTGTCGATGATTATTTTTTTTAACTATCCCTCGCTGGTCGCGCCCGTTCGATTACAGCAGGCCTTTATCGGCGGTGCCATAATCGTGGCGCTCGGATCAGTCATTAATACTATCCATCAATTTAAACGCCCAAAACCCGACAAGAAGGAATAAGCTATGCTGAGCGACTCTGAAATTGCCAAACAATGCCAGCCCAAACCCATCGCGGAAATTGCCAAGCAGCTGAATATCGATGAGCAGTTCCTGATCCCATTTGGAAACGACATTACTAAAATTCATATCGACGCTTTGAAGCAGCCTTCACAACAGAAAAATGGCAAATTGATCCTGGTCTCTGCGACGACGCCAACGCCTGCCGGTGAAGGCAAAACCACCACCACAATTGGACTCGGCCAGGCGTTTACCCAGCTAGGAGATTCAGTTTGTCTAGCACTAAGAGAACCCTCCCTCGGCCCGTGTATGGGAATGAAAGGCGGAGCCACTGGCGGCGGTTACTCGCAAGTCTTACCGGTCGATCGGATAAACCTGCACTTCACCGGCGACTTTCATGCCATTACCACGGTCAACAATTTAATTTCAGCCGCCATTGATAACCATGTTTTCCATGGAAATGCGCTCAACATCGACCCTCGTCAGATCGTCTGGCGAAGAGTGATGGATATGAACGATCGCAGCCTGAGAAATATTGTTCTTGGCCTCGGTGGAAAAATGCAGGGGATCCCACGTGAAGGCGGGTTTGACATAACAGCAGCGTCGGAAATAATGGCAATTTTATGTCTCGCAACAGACTTCGCCGACCTGGAACGCCGCCTGAACGATACGCTGATTGGCTATAGCCATACCGATGAGCCGGTATTTGTGAAATCGCTTGGCATCACCGGCGCGCTGCTCGCCTTATTGCGCGACGCGCTGCATCCCAATCTGGTACAAAGTCTTGAAGGTACACCGACTTTTATTCACGGCGGACCATTTGCCAATATTGCCCACGGCTGCAATAGCGTACTAGCGACCAAAATGGCCATGCATCACGCCGAGTGGGCAATCACCGAAGCCGGATTTGGTTTCGATTTAGGCGCAGAAAAATTCTTTGATATCAAATGCCGAATGGCTGAGATTGACCCTGCTGCGGTCGTCCTGGTCACTACCGTACGCGCGCTCAAAATGCATGGTGGTATGGATAAGCAACACTTAACCACGCCGAACACTGAATTTGTCAAAGCGGGCCTTGAAAACCTCGACAAACATATCGAAAGCGTTCAGTTGTTTAACAAAGTTCCGGTTGTCGCGTGTAATCGATTTATCGATGATACCGACGAAGAAGTCGCCATTATTCGCGCGCACGTAGAAGCCAAAGGGATTTTGTTCGCCGAAAGCAATCACTTTACCGAAGGCGGCAAAGGCGCGCTAGAACTGGCTGAAAAAGTCAAACAGGCGGCGGCACAAACCCAGCCCTTTAAACCGCTCTACGATCTTCAGGATTCGGTGGTCGATAAAATTAAAAAAGTGTGCAAAGCCATGTACGGTGCGCGCGATGTTGCTTTTACCAAAGACGCAGAAAAAGATTTACGCCACGTTGAATATCTAAAACTCACCAATCTACCAATCTGCATCGCCAAAGCGCCCAGCTCTCTATCAGACGACCCTTTATTGCACGGTCGCCCCAGAGATTTCCAAGTCACGGTCAGAAATATTCAGGTCAATGCCGGGGCGGGTTTTTTAGTCGTGCTCACGGGTAACATCATGCGAATGCCGGGACTGCCAAAAGAACCAGCGGCAACTAAAGTGGAGTTACTTCCAAATGGTGAAATTATTGGCGTAAGCTAAATTGAAAAAAACAAAGCCCGCATCAGCGGGCTTTAGTAACCGAGTAAAATAAGTCTTATTCGCTACTCGACAATTCCTTTAATTTTAATATCCAGATGATCACCGGGACGAATATCTAACCCCAATTTTTTGCAATCGACAAAAGTCTCTCCTTCTGCCATGTCTTGGACGATTTTCTGCCCCGTGGTCAGGTTTTTACACATCACACGATAAGGCGAGATCCCAATTGGCGAAACCCCTACAGGCGGAACGGTATTGAATACGATTTCGCCTCTTAATGCACTGTTTGAATTGCCACAGTACTGCTCGAAAGTGGCACTCAGTGAGGTAAGGTTGCCGTCTTCATCATAGCCTACTTCATAAACTTCAAAACTACCCGATACGGTGTTACAACCTCTCCCATTTCCAGTAAATGACAGACCCGGATTTTCAGCACTTTGGAAGGGATATCTTTCAGCACCTGAGTAAGTACCGCTCTGAATTTCTAAGTCTCCTGGCGCTGCAAGATTAAGCGTCCAGTAGAGATAGGGATCGTCAGGAAAATTGCGGATATTGACGGTGATGCCATTATCGAAGTTTCTTGAATAAGTGATATCAACGATTTCGTCGGTATATTGATAGGTTTCGCCCTGACCAATATAGTCACCGGTTTCGCTGACCAGATTAATTTCGGTTTCGGCTTGTGCTAAAGAGATGGTAAGGAAGAATAGCAATACAGAATTGATGACTTTTTTCATTTTATGATCCTTCATAATTTGATGAGTTCCGTCGAGGAGTCTATGGCTTGCCCATTAAAAAGTCTAGCAACGTCATATTGAATATTTAATCTATGCTTGATTTTGTGCCGCACTCATCATTTGTCGTTCTTTTCAATTTGACGACTGGTGCTTTGTCATAGAATTTTCATTCATTCTAGTCGAGTTTTAAACGCAATAAAAATATGCCAAATTGTTTACAACTATAAAATAACGGTAGACCGCCTTCATTGGTCAGATTACCTCGCCTGACTCATTCGTCTATTGTTACATTTAAAAATTTTCCTTCACTTTTATTTAAACGCCCGAATGTCTATGATTGAATTCATAAAACCAGCATCAAAGGGTAGAAGCATGACAGGCATCCAACTCAAGCGTTCGTTTTGTTTAAGTGTGGTTTTACTTCTATCGTTTTCCGCTCATGCCAAAAATCCCTGGGCTAACGCCATCGGTCTTTCCAAAAGTCCTCAAGCCATTGGGTCGGTTGAAACACGGGCAAATGTTTCGGTATCCGATGGTTTAAAATACACGACGCAATCTTCCTGGCAGTCGAATGACTATGTCATTTTTAGCCTGCAATACCCGGATAAAACAACGACCTTGGGTAAAGAGGGACTTTACTATTGGTCCTTCGATGGCAAATCACAGCGCGATCACGACGATAAACTACGCGACTTTATTTTTGGACACCAGTTTCACGCCGAGCTATTGTTTCCCGACAATTTTGTCACTCAATTGACACCAGAAAAACGCGCCAGTGAGCGCTGTGAATGTTGGCTGACCAAAGGATTTGACCTGGATAATAACGCGGTCGAGTATCATTCCGCGCGCGACTCTAACCAGCTCATCTACAAAGTCGTGCAAAATAAAAAGCATGGCACGATAACCAACCAATATCTCTCGTGGCAGAAAACAGGCGCATTAACTTTACCGCACGAAATCAAAATCACCCACGATGGTCGAGTCTTTAATTACGCATTTACCCAAATCAGTTTTAATTCTGACGAGTCCTATCAGCAATTAAGAACGGCTTATGACAAACTCAACGACGCACAGAAAATCCGGCGTCTGCATCAGGATATGATGGACGCCCACATAAAAAGTGACGCGAGTCTTATGGCTCACATTTGGGCCGATGATATTACCATAGTCAATCGAGGAAAGATTGATACCGTCAGCGGAAAAGCGGCGGCGGAAAAAATGCGTCAATCATTATCTATGCGGCAACATAGTCGTTATTACGATCTAGATTTACCTCAGGTGAAACTTTCAGATGACAAGACATTGGCCTATTTGATAGCACGAATCAAAGCTGAGGGAAATCGCATAGGAAAACCCCAGGAAACATTTACTTTTGTTTCGGCCTGGCTGGCGACGTTCGAAAAGCAGGATGGAATTTGGAAGATGACGTCAAACGCGTCAAACTTTGAGTGATTGTTGCAACGCAGATAAGGCTAGATATAATAGCGTCGGTTTGCGCTATTAAATTGAAGATAACTTCAAATACTCCGCAGGATAGCTTAATCTCATATCAATACCTAAAATACGAGAATTTCCTTTAACCTTATACTCTGGCGCTGATACATGAGTTTCTTCCTGAGGAATTATTCGCAATATCAGATGTGGCTTGTCTCGCACAAGCTCATAAGGAAATCCATCATAGTCAACTCTATCGTCGTGAGTTGCCCCATTTAATCCGCTTAAGATTTTTCCGATAAAGTGAAAGGTTACTCTAATTGTTCGTTCGTCATTTCCAGAACCAGAGCCATATAGATCGGTGGGTGATTTAAGTTCAATTCCAATTCGATTAAACGCTTGAAGCAGTTTAATTGGGATTATTTTTTTATACGCCAACTTCCATTCAGTACACAAATCACAATCACACCCGTATGCCGGTGTACCTCCTTGATTTTGAATCTTGCGCGTTGCATCCAAATCTATAGCTAGCATCCAATTTAAAAGTGGAATTGTTGGTCGACGCTTCTTCAATTGGCCCCTCAGTCGGTTAGTCCTTACTGCTATCTACAGCTTTTACGCTCTTGTTAGTATCTGCAATGCAGTCTACAACCTTGCCCCGTTAAATTCTAGCTGCTAATATTATGCGCATTACAATACGCATGAAAAGGTGGCAATATGCAGGCATTATATGATCTAAAAGCCCCAAAAAAACCCACAAATCTTAGTTTAAACAGTGACTTACTTAAAAAAACTAAGGCCTTGAACATAAACCTGTCTGCGACTTTAGAACAAGCATTACAAGCCAAGCTTGCTGAAAACGCAGCGGAAAAATGGGTTAAGGAAAATAACCGCGCGATTAAAGCGTACAACGAATCTGTCGAGAAAAATGGACTGTTTGCGGATGAACATAGGCAGTTCTAATGGCGCAATTTGATGTTTACGAAAATCCAAGCAGGCATACTCGAAAAGCCTACCCCTTCATCTTAGACATCCAACACCCTTTAATTGAAGATCTCGCAACAAGAATAGTCGTGCCGCTTGGAGATGTTAAAAACTTCAAGAATGAAGAACTCAAAGGCTTAACGCCTAAAGTAGAATTTGAAAATAAAGAACTGTTAATTTTAGTTCCTCAAATTGCTTCTATGACTAAGAATTCCTTAAAAGATCCTATAGGTTCATTATCACATTTACGTAGTGAAATTATCTCTGCTTTAGATTTCGCAATTACCGGCATTTAACGCGTCGATGACCGACACAGCTTTACTATCTCTGGCCCCTTTATACTTCACGTAGATTGACTTGCTAAAGTTTTACTCACTAAGATGTTCTAGTTGTTGAGAGACCAATGCAGCAACATCACCTTTATTCATTTTCTCTAACGAGTAACTTCTACATGTGGCCTCGAACATAACATCTTTAAAGCAAACGATATAATGCTTTTTATCCTTATACATCTCGTCACTATGCCGTGGATGAATCCTGTTGCCAACCATCTGTTCCTTAATCCAAGGTGAGTTTATTACCTCGTAAAAGCCATATGTTAAGGGCGCAAACTTTGATAAAGGGTGCGCTCCTCTACCTTCATCGTTTGGCGAGCCATATCTAATAGTGCTGCCATTAAATTTAAGCGTGTGAATAACTCCTTCTCGTTCCTCAAGAAGCAGATACGCGTCAAGCTGAGTCGAGATCAAGAAATTTTCATACATAAACTGGTAATTATTACTAAGTTCGAGCTCAATGATTTTTGGTTTTTTATTAAACATGACTTTCTCTATAGACACATATGTCTGTTTATACTTTGAGTAGTTAAAGATGTGATTACAAAGCTCTGCTCAATAAAAACGATCAGCGAATTAAGACCGCTTATAACTGACTGCCTAGCAGGCCTGCGCTGCAGCAGCTGCTTTATCGCGTTTTTAGACCGCTAGCTTGGAGGCTTTTGAATACACCAAAAAAGCAAATAGAACTTCAATCAATCCACAGGCTGCTGCGACAATTGCCGGTGGAACTGCGGAAAAAAAGAGAAGGTTAGCGGCGATAATAAGACTTCCTCCGAACGCCCAGAAAATGGGTCTGCCAAACACCGTCGCAAAAACCAGGTAACGGCTTCCGATTGTCGCCATCATCGCCGGGAAAAACAGTTCAGGCTTTAGAAGATAAAGGCCGTAAGACATAGCACAGCAGAGGATCAGCCAGACTGTCGACGCTCCCACCAGTTGATTGAGCGCGTTGTCTTTGCTGGTTTTCGCCGGTAGCCCCATCGCTTTTTCAACGACAGTGCCAATCGGATGGATCAGCGCGCCGCCGATAAGAAGCGTCCACACGCCTTGGTACATTCCCAGCTGGTAGCAAACAACTGCAGCCGTAATCCAGACAAGGCCGGATACCAGGATTCCTGGGGCTCCGTCGCAATAGGCGTAGCGCATTTCGCGTTGATGTTCTTCGGTCGGAGATAATTTCATCAGTTATATATTCTCTTTATTGGAGCAAAAAAAATGATTCCGATTGCATAAACAACTACCGATACAAGTTTTAATACTAAACTGGGACTCAATACAATCACAAATGCAATAAACAGCCACAAAAATTTCCAGCGAGAAACAGTCCATTCACCGCGGCATTTGGCACACTTTTGCGGTTCAGCGTGCCTGACCTCGAGCGCTTTATCTAAAAAGCTAATCGTTTCAGAGTTACAGTATGGACAAGTGAAATTCATCTTCCAGTGCGCCGAGCAATGCTGTTCCGTTATCAGATTGAGAATCTTTTCATTTAATTTTCAATAGCCTACATTCAGATGCAAGAATGCGCAAGGTGCGCTTTCTGCCGCTACCGAACAATGGATGATTGAACGACGTATTTTTTATCTTTAAATCTCAACTGGTTAGCCGGTGGCCGGCGACCTTTCTCGATTCGACTTGACAGGAACTACTTATACAAGTAGCTTGTGTCATTTATTAGCGCGATCGATTATTTTTCAGCGAAACGAATAAATCATGCAAATAACGCCCCAATCACTCAATAAAGCGCGTCGAGCATTACTCAAATGCGAGTTTATCGGACCGACCGTAAAACAACACGGTAAATGTACCATCGATCCCAGTATGGTCGATCCCTTCGACACATTGATAGTCTCAATCATTTCACAACAACTTTCCGTTAAAGCCGCAGCAACGATAGAAGGGCGTGTAAGAGATTTAGCCGGCAAACGATTTCGCCCGACCAAGCTTGTTAACTTTTCGCACGAGCAACTCCGCGCCTGCGGTTTGTCCAACCGAAAAGTTGAATATATCCAGGGCATCGCAGATGCCGTTAAACGCCGTAAACTCAGTTTTAAAAAATTAGAAAACGCCAGCGACGAGCAAGTGATAAAAAAACTGGTCGAACTTCGCGGTGTCGGCAAGTGGACCGCGGAAATGTTTATGATTTTTTCGTTAGGGCGCATCGATATTTTTTCACCGCTAGACGTCGGCTTGCAAAGGGGAATGCGTCACCTATTTGGCGACAAAGCACACGACCTGGCCGCGATGGAAAAATTAGCAGAACGCTGGCAACCTTATCGTAGCATCGCCAGTTGGTATTTGTGGAAAATTGTTGATTAAGTTTCGGTGAAAACCAAGCTTGCTCCACTCGACGAACTGAAAATTACGCTTCTGATGGATAAAATTCGGTTTGAATTCTTTTACAGTAGTCCACCAACACCGGATAACTCTTGGCAATATCGTTAAACGGATTATCCAGTTCAGCGAGTATAAATTCCGCTAAAAATGCATAAGCCGTGGCATCCAGCGAACAAGGCGTGTTGCCGAAAAAATATTTTTTATCGCCGAGTAAATCGGATAATGCATGGAATGTCTTGCGACAAATATCTTTTATTTCTTCCACCGAATGTTTCGACATGCCCTGTTTTTCGATCCGCTGCGCGGTTTTTCGACGCACAAGAGCAGGCACAAACAGTTTCATCCAGAATGGCAACCGTCGGAAAAATACTTTTTTTACCACCCGCCATGAATCCGGGTAGATCCAGCGAGAATAAATTAGCGCAAAGTATAAATTTTCGTCGAGCGACTTAGTGACCAGATACGCAATCGCTTTTTGCTCAGCGGTTAATTGTTGGTCGAGTTTGTCGCCAAATTCCCGCTTTAGATAATCACAGATAAACTGAGAATCAGCGACTGTTTTACCGTTATGGCTGATAAAAGGCAGCTTGCCTTTGGGCGCTTTTTTCATATTGCCAAGACCCGGTTTTAACTCGTGTTCGATACCTGCCATGCGCAGGTAGGCGTCTACTTTGAGGACAAAAGGGCTGGGGTCGGGCATGCCGAGGTTGGGCCCAAAACTGTGCAAAGTTATCATGATGAAACGCAATTCCTTTTTGAGTTTGGCAGGTTATGCGTCAAACAATAAGCCAATGTGGCAAAAGTGTCTAGCCAGGATTTACGACAAAATACCTTTTTCAATGGCAATCAGCACGGCGCGCGTGCGATCTCGAACGCCGAGTTTGGCGAGTACGTTAGACACGTGATTTTTAATGGTGCCTTCAGATTTATGCAGCGCTTGGGAAATTTCTTTATTGGAACAGCCGCTTGCCATTAATCCGAGTACTTCTCGCTCTTTCGGTGACAAAGCTTCGATTTGCTCGGGTACGTTAAAATCGGAATGATGCCCTTGTAGGCCTTGCAGTAACCGCTCGGTAAGCGCCGGTTGCATCAGCCGCTCACCCCGATGCACCGTCTCAATGCCGTCGATCAGGGTATCGAGCGACACATCTTTTAGCAGGTAGCCTTTCGCACCAGCCTGGATACCGCGCAGAATAAACTCGTGGTCATCAAAGGTCGTTAAAATTATCACCGGCGTTTTAATAGCTTTTTCGGCCAGCTGGTTCAAGGTGGCAATGCCGTCCATCACCGGCATCGACAGATCGAGCAAAATCACGTCCGGCTGGCACTCGTTAATTTTAGCGACGACTTCGCTGCCGTCCTGCGCTTCGCCAACGACCGAGACTTTGTCCGACAAATTTAGAAGACTCTTAATGCCTTCTCGGACCAGCATCTGGTCATCGGCTAACATCACTCGAATAGTCATGATGAGACTTCGCCGGTTAATTTTTGCTGAGGAATATTGATAAAAATTTTCAGCGCTTTATCAATTTCTCCTAAGTCTAACGTACCGCTCAAAGCGCTGATCCTTTCCTGAATGCCGTTAAGGCCGTTGCCTTTAACAAAACCTTTTCGGATTTGGCCGTTATCATACATTTCCAATTTTAAGGTTTCATTTTCATCGCGTAGATTAATCCACATCTGATCTGCGCCGCTATGACGTAGGCTATTAGTTATCGCTTCCTGAATAACGCTAAGAAGCGCTTTGGCTAGCTCCAGATCGTCCAGGTTAAGCGTCGCGTCAATGTGGCTGTGGATTTTCAGCTTAGGCGTATTGGACACTAACAGCTCGACCATTTTATGAAAATCGAGCGACTGATTTTCTCGCATGGTGGTCACGGCTTCGCGGACATCGCTGAGCAGTAATTTGGCGAGCGAATGGCATTGATCGATCTTCACTTTGGCCTCACCGTCGCTCAGGTGACCGGCGACCTGTAAGTTGATAATCAGCGCGGTTAAGTGATGGCCGAGCAGATCATGTAAATCCCTTGCGATTCGAGTTCGCTCATTTTGCCGTGAAGCCTCTGCTAATAAGTTTTGCGTCGCTTGAAGTTCCTGATTGAGTCGTTGCGATTCGAGCGTCGCCTGTTCGGCTTTGCGCGTCTGGTAACTCATCACGATGGCAAAAAAGTGAAACGTCATAAACAGCAAAGCTTGCAAAAACAGATTATTGCCGCCCCAGCGCAGCGCAAACCCCAGGTTCCAGACAACCACGACCAGAAGCATAATCAAGATCGAGCGCTTTAAGCTGGCGACGTGGGGTAAAATGGATACCCAGATAATCGTCAAAATGGCGAGAAAATCAATTCGAATCAACATGATTAAAGCAAAGGCACAACCAAGTTGAACGGCCATTACGGTGTAGCGAACGCCGAGTGAATCCGGTAAAAAGCCTTCCCTGACCTGCGCGATAAAACAGCCGATATACAGCAAAAATAAGCCGACAACCGAGACCCACAAAATCCCGTCGGCCCTATCGGACAGGCTTAAAAAATAGACACTCAGGCCAAAGACAATGGCCCAGGTACCCACCGCGCCAATTTCAGATAAGCTGATTAAATTCGATTTATTTTTCATCTTGGCATTATGTCAGACCCGACGACGGATAAAAATAGGCCAAAAGTCATGGTTTAAATTGATGACTTCTAGCACTGATACCAAAGGGGGTTAGTTTTTACAATGAGTCAACAGTAAGAATCATCCTTCAGGGATTACAGCCTAGGAGTCGACTATGTCGCATTTTATTCACCAAACCGCCTTTTATATCCATGTTGTGCTCGGCAGCTTAGCGCTAGTTATTTTCTGGCTACCGATATTTGCCAAAAAAGGCAGCCAAAACCATGTTCGCTTCGGCAACTATTTTGTCGCCGCGATGTACACCGTATCCATTACCGGCCTGATTATGAGCGTGCTGGTGTTAATCGACCCCGTCGCCGTGCGCTTGTACGACACCAATATGCCGGCGGACGAGCTTGCGAGAATTATCTATCGCAACCGAATTTTCGCGATGTTTTTACTGATGTTATCGTTATTGGTACTCAGTAATACGCGCCATTCTATTTTAGTTTTAAAAGCCAAGAACGACCGTACCCAATTGCGTTCATCCGCCCACCTATCGCTGGTGATTTTGCTCGGCGTGACCGGCTTCATTACCGCTATCTATGGCATTATGCACAATATATTGTTGTTCCAGATATTTGCGAGTCTGTCGGTATTCAACTCATTAGGCCTGCTGCGCTACATTTTTAAATCGCATCTGCAAAAGCGCGAATGGATCATCGAACATCTGGGCAATATTATCGGCTCAGGGATCGGCGCTTATACGGCATTTTTTGCTTTCGGTGGACGACGCTTGTTTGAACAATTGCTTACCGGTAATTTGCAGGTTATTCCCTGGGTCATACCGGGCGTAGTCGGTGTGGTGAGCACCATTTATCTGGCAAAAAAATATCGCAAGCAATACCGCGTCGCTTAAATCGAGAGTTATCAGACGTTAATAAATCTCGACGCGCTCAAGGCCAGTTGGCAGAACGCTGTACAGGCTTTGGGACAGTTCATCGTCCGTTTGATGAACGTATAAAATGCGCGAACTATCGGTCAGCCAGACAAAGCGACTGACTTGTCCCTTGTCGACTAAGTTAGTGCGATTTCCGCCATTTATATCCGCCACCTGGAGGCCAACATCCCCGGCAGGCGTGATCACCTGATAAATCAGATGCGCGCTATCGGGTGAGGATAAATACAGCGCTGACAAAGCATGCTCACCTTCAAGCGTTTCGCTAACACGATATGTGTTAGACCCATCAGCCATTAACGCGTAGATTCCATCCAGACCCGCTTCACCGCTGACCGGAAATAAGAGCCGACTACTATCTGCGGTCCATTGACTTTGCGCAACTTCGATAATCGCCTGGTCGCTCAGATTCAGCTCGGCTGCGACTCGCCTGCTGCCGTCGGCGGCGCTGATATACAGCTCATCAAAAGTTCGTTCCGTTGCAAATTCACCGGCAAAAGACACAAATTGGCCATCAGGCGAAAATAGCCATGCCTCGTATAACAGGTCGTCACTGGCCATCGGCGGGTTCATCTGACGATGAAACTGGCCATCGGAAGAGACCGTAAAAAGCTCCATAACGCCGATAGTGTTTTGATCGGCGCGATAGCCGATACGCTCGCTGTCAGCCAGCCACTGCCATTCAATCACATTCGGATTGGCAATATTGATGGTGTCGAGCAGGTGGCGGCGATTCGTGCCATCGCGTTCCACCGAATACAAGCTCAATTGATTGGCCAGACTGCTATCTTCACTAAATGCGATGCGGCTATTATCGGGGGACAATTGAAATTCGCTCACGCCCTGGGCTAAACCACTATTACTCAAAAGCGTTCGATTGGTGCCGTTTCCGCCGACGATATACAGTTCGGCTGGCGAACCGATGTTCTGCGAAACATACACGACCTGAGTGTCGTCGTTAGAAAATTCCCAGCCGAGAATGCGCGAATCCGCGTTAAGGTCCTGGTTTAACTGAGTCAGCGCGCTCCCGCTCGAGGTCACCGAGTAAAGGGTCTGTGATACCTCCGACATGGCGCTCACCGACTCAACCATAAAGGTAATGGTGCGACCCTGATTCTGGGTTTTCCAGCAATGTTCGTTAAGACATTTAACCGACAGATCGCCGCTAACTTCTACTAACCCAGAGCCATTGGCCGCAATCGATTGAATTTCAAATATCCCGTCGTCGTCCGGGTCACTCCTGAAGATCAGGCTACTGCTACCAAAAAGCCACTGCCAGTTATAGTGAACAGAGGTGCCGCTGTTGTCCGTGGTTGCCGTACCAATCGCATCGGTCAATAATACTTCGTCGCTGCCGTCGAGCAGATTAGCGTAAAGTTCATCGACGCCATCGTTATCTTTATCCGCACGATAGGCAATCAGGCTATTGTCAAAATTGAGGCCGAAAGGCCGTAACCCATTGTTCGCCGAAAAATAATCAGTGATAGCAGAGCGCGCTCCGCTGGTAAGGTCAAAACTATACAGCTCAAACCGGTTGGTCGCGGTCTCGACGGTAAACAGCAGCAGCGAGTCGCTTTGGTGAATGATCTGGATTTTTTGCGAAAACTCGGCCGGTGGAATCAAGGGATCTGGTGAATCGTCACTACTACTGCTCCCGCCACAGGCGCAAAGCCCGGCCAACAAAATTAGCGAGGCGACCACTGAAAAAATATTTGATGGATTAAAACCGAACAACATCGAGATAAAGACCTGCCAAAAAACTTAAATCTGTCTTAAGTGTATGACAAATTTAGGGTTTTGCCATTTTTGATGTCATTTTCGCTAAACAAGACGACGCCTTCACGCCTTCGCTCTGCACGCATTCGAGATAGGACTAAAACCCGCGGTCCCGCCCCTGTGACAGCGGGGGAACCAGGCAGATCGAATTAATAATAACGCGCTATTTCAGGTAGCGTGCTGACAGGGCGACTAACGGTGCGCCGGTTGGTTTACCGTGTTGCCAGTCGCTATCTTCCACGCCACTACCTGCAATATCAACATGCACATACGCCAATGGCTGCTCTGATTTAGAATGGTGTTTATCCAAACCGGCAGACAACGCCAGAAACGCCATTGGAAACTGGTGCCCGCGCGCAACGCTGACCGAAGGGCCATTATTGGACGACAACACATCATCCGCTTTGGTGCGTGGCCGGATCATATGCCAGTCTTCTCGGCGCGAACGACCGACTTCAATACCGTCGCCCCAATGTTCACCCGCATCCTCCAGTTTAGCGCCTACCTGATTATCTCGCGCCGGTCCATTTTCAATCAATATGGTGTAGGGTCCCGCTGCGAGCGCTGCGTGTCCTGTGAGTGTGGCGACGGTCATCAATTCTGGCGCGACTTCATTTTTGGCCTGCTCGCGTCCGTGGGACAGAAGATCGGCCATAACCAGACGGCCTTCAGCATCGGTGTTACCAATGCGCACCCGCACGCCTGAATGGGCTTTTATAATTTCATCAGCCACAAAGCAGTCGGTTCCGATACTGTTGCGGACCAGACCGAGCGATGCGACAACTTTTAAACCTTTGGGCTTAAATTCGGCGACGGTTTTCATAAACCCGGCGACCGCTGCCGCGCCACCTTTATCCCGACTCATACCAGCCATATGCCCGCCAACTTTGACATCGGCGCCGCCAGTATCGTAGGTCACGCCTTTACCGATCAAAATCAAAGTTTTCTCAATTGGCCCTTCGCCGACATATTGCATATTAATCACTCGTGGCTGGTGACGTTCGACTTGCAGCGAAGCACGCGCCACGGCTGCTAATAGTGGATACTCTCTTTCAATAAACGACTGGTCATCAATGATTTGCAATTCAACGTCATTGTTCTGAAAGGCGTCGCGACAATAGTCGGCAAAGCCAGGCGGTGCAAATCGCTCTGGATTGGTTCCCGCCAGGTCACGCGCCAGGCGACGGCCGGCTTCCACTGCGGTCAAATAGCGGCTATCAATCTGGCCATTTAGATCAAATAAGGTAATGGCGTCGACCGGTTCGATTTCCTGCTCATCGAGCGCTTCGCGCGCTTCCAGCGGTTGCCATAACGCCTGACAGGCGCTGAGATAACTGACTGACAAGGCCTGGGCAAAATCAGAATCAGCCGGAATACCTTCAACGAGTACGAGCGGGCTTTTCGCCCCCGCATCTTTGGCGACCAACACGGCTTTTGCTGCGGCATCACCAAAATTACGCACATCGTCGTAATCTCGATCAACCGGCCCGGTGGGACTGTGGATCAAACGCCCACCGGCTAAATCTGGTGCATGCGTCAGCACCACTTCACTGCCGACGCGCCTGTCGACCTTTGCCGTTTGTTCAAGGATGCCCGCGATCTGTTCGCTCAGGTCGCATCCAGTCTTACTGGACACCAGAATGACCGCGTCGTTTTGCGTATTTGCCGCGAGTAATGCTTGTGGGTCATTAACCACTAATAACTTGGGAAAAGCCATAAGATCTCCTAACAACCGAGACCGGCGAGTCATCGGTTTGAATGATTAAATCGTTGAATTTTGGTTTTACGTATTCGAATTTTCGAACGAAGAGAACTGCAGGCAACTATACACTATTTTTGCAATCGGTTGATCTGTCCAGTTGGCCTCGATTACCGTCCACATACCGCCAGGCACCTTTTTGTTCAGGCGCCTGGCGGTATGAAATTTTCTAGCCTGTTAAAAAGATAGTTCTTTTGGCTCTTCAAAGGGCGAGACCAGGGTGCTGTCTTTAGTGCAAAACTGCGCTTCAGGGTGTCGCTTCGCCATTAATTCTTGAACTTGAGCCACCTGCCTGGCGGCGACATCCACCATAATCAGGTAAAAACCCTGCTCAATTTTGTCGTGGAAGGGTTTCACTTTGATATTTTCATTCTGCACGCCATACAAGGTGCCGTGCCACACGCCAAATAGGATGCCCGCCACAAACACGCCCGCCAGAATAGCAAATGATGGTGCTTCGCCGTGGACCGGAATCTGCGATAATACCAGCGCCGCGAGTAACCCCGCGCCTAAACCAATCAAGGTACTTTTTTCCAGGCTATGGACCAGGTCGGTTTTCTGAATCACATTGGCCGAGTGAATGCGCCGTTTATATAATCCCGCTTCATCTTTGCTTAACACATGAAAATTCCAGTCGGTAATCCCTGCATGATGTAAGTCGTGGGAGATTTGTTCTGTGCTATCAATATTTTTGGTCAGGTAAAACAGTCTTTTCATGGTTGCTCCTCCTGCTCGAGATGCTCGTCGCATAGCCTTAGGCGGCGAATGACGAAGATAGAATGTCAATTAAATCTACTCCAAAAAATCAGCCGCCTCCATAAAATCACCCTCGGCTCGGCACCAAGTAACCGATTGATTTAAAAACCAAATCAAATATTCCAAAGGCTGCTAAAAATAAGCCAGGCACCTCCATGGTGAGCCGCCGCTCCGTGATCTCAACCTCAAGGGGGCCCAGCTAGGAGTTCGCCAACTGTTTATTTAAACGGGCAATTTCATCTGCCTGTTCGCTGGTGAGTGCATAGATAGTTTTAATAAAACATTTGCGTTGAGGTTGTTGCGGGACAGATATCGAGTCAGAGTGTGCGTGCAACACACTGGTGCCCTTATGATTAATGGAAATCCCCTGAGTATGTTCGAGTGCTTCACAAGGGGCATTTAGCGCGATCAAATAGGGCTTTTGCGGAGTAGTGCTGATAATCAGGTGCTCACTATCAAGAGAGCGCCAGCCACGAAATTTAAAAGCCTTGATGACCGAGAGGGGCTTGAGGTTTTGAGTCAGAATATAGCTTTCAACTGGCGTCGCCTTCGTTTCAATCTGCACCACCTGGGTGGTGGAACAGCCAATAGCGAAAAACGATAGGACGGCAATCAGAAACAATCTATACATTAGTTCGACCTCAAACAAACCAGGGAAATTACGCGTTAGTAGCGCAACTATATCAATTCTTCACTGAGCGTAAGCTGAACCGGGCCACAAAATTCTGTATCGCGATTGATTCAATGAGCGTTTGTTCAGCTAGCTAAAAAGATCCTGACCGATTCCATCTGTGGCATCTGGAAACATTTTGTTACACAGTCTAAAAAATCATGATGAAAGATTTTGCACCCTTTAAGGGTCTTTTGATCGCATAGGAACCATTTTAATTCACTCACTAAAGGAAACACACCCATGAAAAAACTATCTCAAATGATTGCACTGGTTGCTTCGTTGTTTTTTGCCGGACTCTATGTCAATACCGCTGCCGCCGATGCTAATCCATTTGCGCAGGCTGATCAGGTCAATACTTTTGTCGCTGGCGATGAGGGCAAATGTGGCGAAGGCAAATGCGGCGACAAAAAAGGCAAAAAAGAAGGTAAGTGCGGCGAAGGCAAATGCGGCGACAAAAAAGGCAAAAAAGAAGGTAAGTGCGGCGAAGGTAAATGCGGCGACAAAAAAGGTAAAAAAGAAGGTAAGTGCGGCGAAGGCAAATGCGGCGACAAAAAAGGCAAGAAAGAAGGTAAGTGTGGCGAAGGCAAATGTGGCGACAAGAAAAAAGGTAAAAAAGAAGGCAAATGTGGTGAAGGTAAGTGCGGCGGCAAATAAGCAGCATTAATTTTTAATCCTACCAATTTCTTCGATCAGTAAAAGCCCATAGATTCTATGGGCTTTTTTCTGCATTAAATATCACTTTTTTCTTCTGGTAATAGTGTCGAGTCCGCGTGAATTTGATAAGGTAGCCGTTATCACTACATAATAATTACAATAACTCTACAAAATTACAGCGCGGCCGCTATGGATTTGTCACTCGTCATATTTTCAGTCATCGTCATTCTGTTTGCGATCAGTGGCTATCGTAGTGGCTTTTTGATCGTACTGTCTCGCTTGATCAGTCTGCCGGCAGCTTATTTAGTCGCCATTTTTTATACCAAGTCTTTCGGCCAATGGCTGCAAAGCGTCAGTTCACTCGAAGGGTTGATGTCATATGTTGTCGGCGGGACTTTACTATTCATTGCCACAGCGACCCTTGTTTCACTACTGTTCTCCACTGTCCGCCGCTTTTTAGTTCAGCCCAATGCCACCGCAACCCAGGTTTCTGCAATTGGCGGCGGAATTCTTGGGGCCGTTATCGGGGTGGTTATCGGGCTTATGGCAGTTTGGTTTTCCAGCACCATACAAGCCCTTTGGCAAACCAAACAAGGTAAAGCCCCCAACCCTGCGAGTGCCTTTGAGAAAAAGGTTAAGGAATTGACCGGCGACGCCGTCGGTGGAATTACCTCAGTTGTGTCGGAACAGGATGATTTATCGGAAGCGACTGCGGTATTGATCGCCAACCCCGCAGAAAACATAGAACGCATTCAACGATTAACCCACAGCGGTTTACTTTCGGAAGTGCTCAATAGCAACGCCGCACGAAGCGCGCTTGACCAACGTGATCCAGGCGCGCTCTACAACACACCCGCCTTTCAAGAACTGGTGAATAATCCTGACCTGATCGAACTTGCTCAGGCTATGAAATTTTCAGACAACCCGGATAATTTAAAAAAAGATATGGCGGTTAAGTTAACCCAGGTTTGGGCACAAATTGACCAGGTAAAAACCAATCCACGATTTGTTGAGTTAACGCAAGATTCAGAAGTTTCGCAAATGATAAAGTCCGGCAATATTTATCGAATGATCAATAGTGCCAAAATTGAAGAATTATTAAATGTTATTGGTTCCGTTGAAGTACCCGAAATTGAATTTAGGGAAATGCAACCTGTTGAAGAAAAGAAAGTCGAAATTCATCGCTGGGTGGATGAACAGGGAAGGGTGCATTATTCGGATAAGAAGAAAGACAACAACTAAAATTATTGATTAAATATGTCTATCAAAAGTAGCAAATCCCCGCTAGGTTATTTAGTTCTCTCTTTATTTCTAATTTTTTTCAGTCATATCAATTCCTCGCTTGCTAAAAGCTTATTAAAGTTTCAACAAATATCACAAGCGCAAGGATTGGCATCAACAGCTGTTTACACAACGATCGAAGATAAGTATGGCTTTATATGGTTTGGTACCGAGTCCGGCCTTCAAAGATTTGATGGGAATGAGTTTAAAACATATCAGCATGACCCTTCAAATCAAAATTCTTTATCCCACAATTATGTAAGATGCTTACTTACAGACAATGCAGGAAATATTTGGGCCGGCACTGAGAATGGACTGGACATTTATGATCAAGAATTAGCAAGATTTAAGCGTTTCGAATTTAAAGTAAGCAAGACAGATCAGATAAATGCTAGAAGAATTAGGTCTCTTTATAAAGACTCGAATGGTGTTATATGGATTGGTTCGTATTTAGGATTAACACGTTTTGATCCAATTTCGGATATTCAAGAAACATTTAAACTCCCCAAGATCAGAAGCATACAATCTTTTGACAACAACACAATGGTTGTCGGCACGTTAGAACTAGGAGTTTGGTTTTTCGATATTCAAAAAAAGAACTTTACTAGAGTTTCTTTTAGCGATAAAAGCCAAGATACTAATTACGAAAACTCTACAGTCACACACATTTATCCTAACGGAGAAAATGAACTACTAGTATCTACCTGGGGTCATGGAATATTCAAATTAAATATTTCTACAAAAACGCTGAGCACTTTCGATATAGGCTTAAAAACCAATTTAGTTAGAGAAATTATTCAAGAGTCTGAAAATAAGTATTGGATTGCAACTGATATTGGCTTAGTGGTGTATGACTCGCAATCTGGATTAAAATCAGTGATCACCAATTTGGTTTCTTATGAATCAAATGAAACAACGACCATTCGGAGCATATATAAAACTAAACGAAATAAATTTTGGTTGTCAACATATGGAAATGGAGCGTTATTGTTCGAACCGAAAACGAAACAATTTGAGTTTTATTCTACTCACAGAGACCCGTCAGAAGGGCTTATTGTCAAAAATATATATTCTATTTTAGAAGTATCTAATGGTGATATTTATTTAGGTACTGATCGTGGAATAGTTTCTAGATTCAATCCGAAGACTTTAAATTTTGAACATCTAACATTCACTCTAAACGGTGTACCTTTGGATACACAAATATTCAATATGTATGAGATGTCCGAAAAGGAAATTTTGATTTCGACATCAGATCGCACTTTTAGAATTGACACTACAAAAATTGTCCAAGAACTTAACGAGACCAAACAATTTGAATTTTTAAATGGATTCGAACTTATGAAAGGAAATTACGTTCGACGAAGAAATATATTAATGACTTACAATCAAAGGCAAGTGAAAAATTTAAAACTAAATGAAGCAGGATTTTTTGAAATCACTTCTACCTTAAATTTAAATTTGGAAGGCCGTCAAGGCTATTTTTATCAAGACAATGATGGACACACCTTATTAACAGATAACTTTGGTGCATTATATTCTATTGATACAGCTCACTCATCAAGTCACTCTATAAAGTTGTTAAGAAAACAAGACAATCTTTTTGTCTCTGGAGTATTTAAAGACAAAGAAGGAGACATATGGTTGCCAGCAATAAGCGCTGGATTGTACAAATTATATTTAGAGCATGAATCAGATTCATATTCAGAATCTATATATTTACCTAGAACCAATATTCGTTCAGCACTTTATCATGAAAACACAGGAACAATATGGGCCTCTACAGACAATGGCCTCTACAGACTAAATATCGATTCAAACGAGGTGGCTAAGTTTGATAGTTCCGACGGATTGCAATCAAACGAATTTCTAGAAAGTGGAATAATTTCGTTAGATGGGAAAATTTATTTGGGAGGTGTAAATGGGTTAAGTGTGTTTTCGCCTTCAAAAGTTTCCAGTTTATCTGAGAGATATTCTGTAGCCATTACAAATTTCTATATTGATGGAGTCGAAATACAACCATCAAAATTAAGTGAGTCCATCTTGAAAAAACCTATTCATCTAGTTGATGAAGTTAGTTTAAAACACAATCAAAATTCCTTTGCATTCACTTTTTCATCTTTACATCCATTTTCACAAAATAAAATTATTTATGAATATCAATTAGAAGGCTACGAGGAATCTGCTCATTCGGTAGACAATACCAAACGATATGCAAACTACACGAATATTCCTCCTGGGAACTATGTATTTCATGTTAAATCAATTTACAATAATGAATTTTATGGTACACATACGGCAAAAATATCTATAACAATTTCCCCTCCCTTCTGGAGAACACATTTCGCGTACTTATTGTATTTAATTTTCATGGTTCTCATTATATCCTCTTTTATTACATATAGAACAAAACGTCTAACCCAACGTTCAAAAGAACTAGAGTCTCAAGTCGCAGAAAGAACCAAAGAAGTACAACAACTCCTAGCCCAAAAAAACGAAGAATTCGCCAACGTCTCCCACGAATTCAGAACACCGCTATCATTGATTCTCGGACCAACGGCTCAGCTTTTAAAAGAAAACCAAAACAATAACACTCAGTCTCGCCTTAACATCATCCAACGCAATGGCTACCGATTACTGCGCATGGTCGACCAGCTATTAAATTTAGAGACATTTCGGGTCAAATCCATTACCCAGAAAACACCGCAGGCATTTGGCGAGTCTATCAAACTAATCGCTGAAGCGTTCGCAGATATTGCCAAAGAAAAAGCGATAAACTTTTCTATCGGTCAAATCGATTCAGTTTATTTTGAATTTACGCCCGATGCTTTAGAGAAGATTGTACTTAATTTATTATCTAACGCCATAAAATATACGCCCGAAAATGGCAGCATCAATATCGAAGCAAAACGGACCCATGAAAACCATTACGTTATCACGGTCACCGATTCAGGCATCGGTATTGCTAAAGAGCAACATGACAAAATCTTTGAACGATTCAATCGAGTTATTGACGAGCATAGCGAACAGATAACCGGTGCTGGGATCGGCCTTGCCTTAGTGAAAAGTTTAGTCGAAGCACATCAAGGAAGCATTCAGCTGAACAGTAAACTGGGCCAAGGCACTGAAATAAAAATAATTCTTCCAATTATCAATGAAGTCGACAAAGAGCAGGTCAGTACCCACCACTCTGATGAAATTATCGCGCTCGAACTAATGAGCTTATCAGCTCAAAGACACATGGTCGATGGTTCACAAGATTCACAGCAAGACACGAATAATCAATCAACTGTATTAATCATCGAAGACAATACCGACATGCGTAATTACATTGCCGATAGCATCCGTTCTGAATATCATGTCATTACGGCTAAAAACGGCAAAGAGGGCGTCGACATTGCCTTACGTGAAGTCCCCGATCTCATCATAAGCGATATTATGATGCCGCTTATGGACGGGTATCAGGTCGCCCATTCGCTGCGCGAAAATGACATCACCAACCATATACCTATTGTCTTGTTAACCGCGCGAGGCGACAAAAAAAGCCGGTTGAAAGGTTGGCAGGAAAAAGCCGATGAGTACCTGACTAAACCTTTTGATGATGAAGAACTGAAGATTCGTTTGGCTAATTTACTGGCAATTCGCAACATTCTTAAAAAACGGTTCGGCGAAGTCGTATTTACTGAGCAGCCATCAACCACTGATAGCGAAGAAGACGATCTTGAAAAACTCAAAAGTGATCAACAACAAGCGTTTTTGCAAAAGCTGAATCAAGTGATCGATCAGGTATATGCCGATCCCAAAATTGCCATCATTGACATCGCCAAGTCATTGGCAATGAGCGACCGTCAATTGTCGAGAAAATTAAAAAGTATTACCGACTTAACACCGGTTGAATATTTACGCCGTTATCGTTTAGAGCAAGGGAAAATTTTACTCCGCCAAGGCAGGCCGTCGACGATAGTCGCTCATGATGTCGGCTTTTCGTCGCAGAGTTATTTCGGTAAATGCTTCAAGGCGCAATTTGGCGTTTCGCCATCGGAGTTTTTAAAAAAATAACGCAATCATCTTGAGATTTTTTAGTTACTTGTTATTTTAATTCGATTAATGCCGACTACCATCGCCAGGCGTTATGTTAAGCAAATGATTTTACTAATTGTTAATCTCAAGGTGAGCTTAAAATTGTAAATTTTACATTAAGTGTGAATATTCACATTCTTGAATTAAGCAACTGAATTAATTTAAGATTCTACCGGATTCGATTCAATATTAATTCAATCTTTTCAATGTGACAGGTGAAATGTCCGTCAGACTTTTCTACTATTGAAAGGCGTTTATCAAAAAGCGTAAACGCAATTTATCCAACTTTAAACCATTTTTACACAATAAAGAATACGCACGTAGTTGTGTCGAGCAGTCAACGTCTCACGCGTTAGTCGCCCAGTGCCATAATGATTCACGCATCATGGAGGCCACAATGAGTCTAACGACCAGCAATCCCCTTCGCCGATTACTCACAATTACGCTCACGCTGGTGAGTTTATTATTAATGGGTCAGGCGACCGCAGAACCACCGCAACGATTAATCGTTAAATACAAAGATTCAACCCGCGCAATGCAAGCTGGCGCTTTAACCGGCAACGCATTAGCCCAAAGGTTACAGCAAGAGCATGGCGCCGCCATGTCGCATCTGAGAAAAATGGGATTAGCCGATCGCCATGTTATGCGATTGTCCCAACGTCATTCTAAGCAAGCGCTCGCGCAATTAATTGGCCGCTTAAAAAAGGATCCCAATGTCCTCAGCGTTGAAGAAGATGTATTGCTGCAAGCTAACCTGGTCCCCAATGATCAGTTTTACAATCTGCAATGGCATTACCACGAAGCTACCGGCGGTATGAACGCCGAAGTCGCCTGGGATACTGGCTACGATGGTACTGGCGTTGTCGTCGCGGTAGTCGATACCGGTTATACCAATCACAGCGATTTGGTCGCCAACCTGCTACCAGGTTATGACTTTATTGACGATACTTTTGTGTCCAATGATGGCGACGGTCGTGACAATGACCCGAGCGACCCTGGCGATTGGTACGCCTTTAACGAATGCGGATTTGGCGTACCCGGTTCAAACTCTAGCTGGCACGGCACTCACGTCGCTGGCACTATCGCTGCAGTCACCAACAATGCCCAGGGAGTCGCCGGCGTGGCTTATGGTGCGCGCGTGATTCCTGTACGGGTTTTGGGTAAATGCGGCGGCTATCTTTCCGACATTGCCGACGGCGTTGTCTGGGCCTCCGGTGGCAGTGTTTCCGGCGTGCCGGCCAACGCAAATCCGGCTCAGGTGATCAATATGAGTCTGGGCGGAAGCGGTTCATGCGATGGCACTTATCAAGCGGCTATCGATACTGCGCGCGCCAATGGCGCAGTAGTTGTGGTCTCAGCCGGTAACTCAAATGCCAACGCAGCCAATTATCGACCTGCTAGCTGTAATGGGGTAATCAACGTAGCCGCTAATGATCGCGAAGGCAATCGCGCCAGCTATTCAAATTATGGGTCGATTATCGATGTTGCCGCGCCTGGCGGTGAAACGTCTCCAACCGCGGCAAATGGTGTGGCCTCGACCTTAAACAGTGGCACCACCACGCCATCGAGCGAAAACTATGTTTACTATCAGGGCACCAGCATGGCGGCACCACACGTTGCTGGCGCGGCGGCTCTAATGTTTCACAAAGATCCGACGCTTACACCTGACGAAGTGGAAACGATTTTAAAGAATACCGCTCGCCCCTTGCCTGGCAGTTGTAGCGGTGGCTGCGGCGCTGGCATTATCGACGCCCGAGCCGCGCTTGATGCGATTGGCGGTGGCCCGGTTAATCAGGCACCCACCAGTAACTTCAGTTACGCGGCCAGCGATCTTCTGGTTAACTTTACCGATCTCAGTAATGACCCAGATGGATCAATCGTCGCCTGGAGCTGGGATTTTGGCGACGGAAACAGCGCGTCGACAGCTAATCCGAGCCACTCCTATGCCGCCGAAGGAACTTACTCTGTCACATTAACTGTGACCGATAATGACGGCGCAACAGACGCCAGTAGCCAGGATGTGACTGTTACAGCTGGCGGAGGCGGCCCGACAAGCGATGGCTATACCATTACCGGCATTAATATCGCGAGCCGACAATACGATTACTACACCATTGAAGTGCCCGCAGGCGCTGAGCGGTTAGAGGTGGAAACCTCCGGCGGCAGTGGCAATGTCAACCTATTTGTGAAGTTTGGTTCACAAGCCTCAAATCGTAACTACGACTGCAAAGATACTGGCGGCGGTAACAATGAAAGCTGCGTAATCACCAACCCAACCCCGGGTACCTGGCATATTGCCTTAAAAGCAACACGCCGCGGCGCGACCAATGTTCGACTCGACGCCTACTGGTATGATGATGGTTAAGTAACCCGCGTTCAGTAAAAAGCCCCGGAACCAATGGTGCCGGGGCTTTTTTAATGAGGCGGTATTTTTTAAAGTTTTTCGAGAATATATTCGGCTTTAGAAACTTCAAACTCTTTGGGCTTTTCGACAAAGACACCCGTCGCTTTACCGTCTTCAATAATCATTGCAAAACGAACACAACGCGTCCCCATGCCAAAACCGGTGCCGTCCATTTCCAACCCTAATGCTTTGGTAAAGTCGGCATTACCATCGGCGAGCATGGTTAAGGCTTGCGCGTTACTCGCTTCACCCCAGGCCTTCATGACAAACGCATCATTGACCGACATACAAACAATACGGTCGACCCCTTTACTTTGAATGGTATCGGCATGCACTACAAATCCGGGTAAATGTGCTTGCGAGCAAGTGGGTGTAAATGCACCGGGAACACCAAACAGGACCGTTTTACCAGAACCGAAAAGTTCAGCCGTGTTGGCATCTTGCATCTCGCCACCGACAACAATTTTTAAATCAACCGCTGGAATTGCGTCATTAACCTGAATAGTCATTTTCAATCTTCCTGTTGTGTAAGAGAAATTTAAGTGTAGATGAACTGCGCTCGAATGAATAATAGAATTTAGCCATTCGATGTCAAATATCTCATTGGAGATATTTATCGACTGCGGCCGTAATTTCCTTTTCAATGGGTATTTTTAAAGCGCGAAACATCATGCCAAGTTTCACCGTCAAATCCAGCTGGTTTTCATCATAAGTGAGGAAACCACTGGCACCTTTGCGTCGAAAAATCAGGTTTCGATCTGACTCCCACTCGCAATGCACCGAGAGTCGCGTCTCAATTTTTTCCGCCACTTTTTCAAGTCGGTGCTTTAGCTCATCTAACGGTAAATCATGTTGTCTTGTTAAAGTAATTACTGACATATCAGTTATCTCTGCGCCTTACGCATTATTTATCGTCTTTTTTCTTCGCTGGCGATTCTTTTGCTTTAGGAGTCGTCGATTTTTTGGCTTTGCCGCGTTTCAGCGGCGGCAGTGATTCCGCTTCTCCAAATAGGCCACGGTCTCGGTTACGCGTTGGCGATTGCCGGGCAATCATTGCTAGTTTTTCATTGATCTCTGACATTTTTTTATGGGTGCCAAGGTCAAGGTCCAGCTTACCGTCCATGATGCGAATTAACGGCTGCAAAGTCGCTTGCAACGACTCGGCCAGTTTATCCATACCATCGTCTTTTGGCCTGGTCGCTTTTGCCGTAACTGCTTGCGAAACTTGTTCGGTTAGCGCATTAATCGCGGTGACCATACCACTTTCAATAATTGGATTACTTTTTTCGGCAGGTTGACCCGCCTCCTGGGTGCTCTTATCTTTCCAGGCATTGATGCTACTGACCAGATCATTGAGTTGTACTACGATTTTAGCACCGGTATCTGCATCGTCTCCGCCCATAGCCTTGTTACGCATAAAGTCGGCTTTGATTTGCGACCAACGTTCGACTTGTTCTTCGCTCATGCAATCTCTAATTTCCGCTAGCTTTAACAGATTGGCTTCGGTGCCCGTGGTCAATAATTGCGACTCGCCCTGATAATGGTCGTCGACCAGACGTCGCAATTCATCATCGGTCATAATGGCTGAAACTTTTTCGGCCATCTTATTCATATTTCGATAAGAGCCCTGCAGCTTGAAAGTCGGTTCGGTACGATATTTGTCATCCTGTGAACTAGCAGCAATATATTGGCGATTGACCGCCCAGACAACTTCCTGGACTCGCTGCATTTTTTGTAAGACGGTGACAATTTCTTTCACTTCAGCGCTCGAATATTGATGGCTCAGATCGGTAGTGGCCACGTTGACTCCTTTGGCCATATCGATGAAACGATAGACATCGTCCATCTGCCGACCGGCAAGCGGCGCTAAAACCGGATTAGACGTCAGGGAGTTTTCGATATAACTTAATGCAAAAACCTCTTCTTTTCCGCTTAAAACATCGCCCAGATTATAAATATCCGCACGGTTTGCGAGCATGTCTGGAATTTGAAAAGCTTCTCCCGACTCAGTATAAGGGTTGCCCGCCATGACAACGCAGAACTTTTTACCGCGCATATCATAGGTTTTCGTACGACCCTGCCACACGCCTTCAATGCGTCGGGTTCCGTCGCAAAGGGAAATAAATTTCTGAAGAAATTCACTGTTGGTATGCTGAATATCATCGAGATAGAGCATGACATTGTTGCCCATTTCGAGCGCCAGATTAAGTTTTTCCAACTCTTGCGCTGCGGCACTATTGTCCGCCTGTTTCGGGTCGACCGAAGTGACGCCGTGACCGATGACGGGACAATTAATTTTCATAAATATCAGACCTAATCGATCGGCCACATATTCCATTAAAGTCGTTTTACCGTAACCCGGAGGCGAGATCATCAACAACAATCCCATCAAGTCGGTACGTTTATTTTCACCGACCGTACCGATTTGTTTTGCCAGATTATCCCCGATAATCGGTAGATAGACATCGTTGATTAATTTATTTCGAACAAAAGAAGACAGTGGTTTGGCCTTAAATTCATCGAGCCTTAAAAATTCCCGCTGTTGTTGAATGACTTGATGGCGAGTTGCAAGAAATTGCTCGTATCCGGGGATCACTACCGCTTGATGGTAACCATTCTGGTCAAGGAATTCATCCAGTTGAATAGCCAGCTGGCGCTCTTGGATTTTACCATGAGACCCTAACAGGCCAGAGACTTTAAATTGAATATCTGCTTCTCGTTCGTTACGCGAAATTCGTCGCTCTGCATTTAAAATTCCAATCGCCTCACCAATAAAACTCTGGTAATCCTTTTTATTCTGAGACTGGATAAATGCGGTCAACCAATTTTTAGCAATGTTCCAGCGGGGGCCGACCTGCCCTTTGAGATCGTCGAGAACTTTTTGATAGTCTCGCCAGACGCCTTGTGTCTCCAGGTGAGTTTTAAACTCGTCGCATAAATGGCGGGCATATTTTGTGGTCGCAAAACTGACCGAATCTCGTCCTAACTCTTCGACCAGGTACTGACCGGTGCGCGAAATCAGAAGTTTATCCTGCGTGATCTGGTTGCTTGTAAAATAATCTAAGAGCAGCTGTTCAATTTCAGCGGCCAACAATTGTTTGGCGGCGCTATCATTAAAGACCCGCTCCATTTGCAGCGCATTCTTGGCCCGTTGAATCCAAAGTGCCTGGACATTACCGTTTTGTTCATTAGCCCAATAGACTGCAGCGAGCCCGCGCGCAAGTGGTGAATACTTAAATACATCGGCTAGCTCGAAGGCAGGCACTAGCTGTTGCAAAATGCGTGTCGCGTCGTGATCGTGAATACCTTTTTCATAACCCTCACGGTATCTGGGCGTGGCAAATTCTGCCACTAACTGCCCCAAGGCTTTCTTATCCGCCGCGGCGGCGGTCAGCTGATGCCAGTCTAATCCGTCGGTCCGATTTTGCGCAGCGAGCAAAATGTTATACGCCAGGTATTCACTCCGGTAAAGTGACTCGCTCTCTGACGGCACCAACATATGCCAGAATGCTTTTAACCCATCCAACGCTTCACTGCGCAGCGGTTCGCTGTAATCAGTGCCCGTTAAACGAACAAATAACTGCTCCTCTTTGGGCAAAATGGTCAGATCGAGTTCCTGAGTGTTAACCGAAAATTTATGCCGAGGCCCCAACTTGATAATCTGCCCGCCATCTTCAAAGAGATCGCTTTTATCTCTCAATGCTCGCAGCGCTTGATCTTTAATGCCTTTTAACCGCGCACTCAAATCTTCGGCTTTGACACTGTCATCCAGTTCGCTCAGTTGTTCAGCAATTTCACGGATCTTGTTCACCAGCCCATCGGCGGCAAAAAAGGCGTTTAATTCATCCTGTTCGGCGAATCGCTTCACCCGCTTTTGAACACTTTTCAGAATGCGATTGCCGGCGTCCGACAGAGACTGTGCTTTTCGTTGACGCGCTTCGACCAGCGATTGTTTGTGCTCTTCAAATGTCTCAAAAATTTCTTCTCGTTTAGCGATAATATCAGCGATAAAATCGTCAAAATCGCTGAATTCGCCTTCCAGCTCTTCCAATTGTACGAGCAAACGGGAAATTTGCTCATCACACTTATCTGGGGTTGTCGCTAATCCCAGCGCATTATGAATACTTTGGTTGAGTAATTTTAAACGGGCCGCAAATTGTGCCGTGGCTTCGGCGCTTCCAAAACTTTTCCGTTGATGTTCCAGATGAGCTCGTTGCTGATTGAGTTGACCGTAAAGCGACGACACCGCATCGACAATCTGGGTCTGCAAGGTAGCGTCGTCGACTTTTAATGACGCCATCATTTCGGAGATTAAATCCAACCCTTGCGACATGGTTAGCAAGGATTCCAGCTGTGGTTTGAGTTCCGCGTTTGACTGGCATTTTTCGCTTTCTTTGGCGACTTTTTTCAGCTGTTTATAATAACTGGCTAATGCGTTTTCAGAGGCGAGAAACTCGACCGTTTTCTGGTTAAGCGATTGCTCAATCTGATCCATCGCCTGATCGAGTTCGTCAATTTTTACGGTGTCAATATATCGATATTCACGAATGGTCAATAGATGACCGCGGTGCTGTCTGATGCGATTGAGCGCATCGACATATTCCTGTGGAGAGTGCCAGCTTTCTGGTTCGATGTGGCGGATAATTTCTTGCTGTGCCGCGATCGAGTCATTGAGCGCCTTGGTCGATTGTTTCCGAATGCTTTCAACTTTCTCGTATTCGTCGATGACGCTTTCCGCGGTATCGGCAATCTCTTTAAGCAGCGACGCAATGGTCGATAATTCGGCAGAATCGAGCCAAAAATAGGTATCGAATATTTTGCTGCATTGTTTGCTTAACTCGTGATAGTGGTCCGCCGAAACATTGTCGATGGTGATGCTTTTACCGATGGTGTAGAGCTCCGAAATACCACGGACTAATTCCGAGTTACCGATCTTGCCATAAAAGGATTGTGAAGCGGGTTGATTGCTGGCGTAGACCTCAGAAAAATATGGTGTCTGCCAGATCTGGATCGGATGAACGCGGCTGGGTTCATCTTCCGCGTAGAAAATGATCAGGCGACCGTCTTCATAGAAACCATAACCATGACCGATGAGCGGATTTTGCAGTGATTTTTCGATCAGGTTATAGGGGTAGAGGGCGATAATGTTAGTATCAGGTTGATAGAAAACATACAATACATCTTCACCGTTGGGTGAACGTAACTTGCGCTTAAATACCAGGCCGTCGAGGTCGTCTTCAAAGGTTTTATATTCACCCGTTGTCAGGTAATAGCCGCCTGGAAAAATAATACCATGGTCTTCAGGTAATTGTTGACAGGCATCGCCAATCGCGTCGATACGCACGATGGACTGGCTAGTACGGTTGTACACCAGATAACGATAGGCTTCCTCCTGATAGGGTTTGATTTTTATCAGAATAATCTGGTTTAAATCAGCGTAGAAAAATTCAGCGTCATCGAGCGCCTGATTCGATTCTTCGACCGGTTCGGAGTAGATCCCCTGACCGACATTAGTATTGTTTTCAATCTTAATGGTGATATCACCACGTAGACAGTCGACAAATAAGGTATCAAGAATATTAATGTGAGAATAACGACCATCAATGACATCTTCGCGACGACATTCAACCCAGTTAAAATCATGACTGGCGGGCAGCTGCAGATCTCGTTCGCCGCGATTATCGATATAATCAATCCGTTGTCCATCGGCTGAAACTTCCCACCGAAACACCCGGATGTCAGTCAGTTTTTTACCTATCTGAAACGAGGCGAGTAATTTGCCATCTTTAAACACTAACTGGGATAAGGCGGTATCTTTGTAATAGGCATAGAGTTCCTGAAAGTCACTGAGAAATCTCGAATCGGCTAAAAATGACTCGCCAATGGCAACCGCTTTCAGCTCATACTGTCCTTCTTTCTCAGCTAACTTGTAGAGGGAAAAAACATCGTCAACGCGAGTTTCTTTTTTTAGTCCGATAAAAACGTTATAACCAAAAAGTACATATTCGCCAACGGTAACCAGATCTTTCGCCTGACAATTATTCTCGGTGCGCAGCCGCAAACGGCTGAGCACTTTCATCTCGGTGCTGCCGAATTCGGCTTGCCTGGCAGAATTTATTTCACCGGTTAACTGGTTAAGTTTGCGTCCCTGTTCGGTCAACCGCTGGCGAATAATTTCGTAAGCACCACCTTCAGCGACCGCCTGTTCTACCACGCTGGTATTTTGATTTTGATCAGTCACGTATTATCCCTGTTTTATTGCAGTATTGTAGATACGCCGAGAGATAGGACAACAAGGCCTTATCTCTCCAATTTAGCCTGAAACTAGGCTTCGTCAGTATCGGCCGCTGGAATCGATTTAGGCGAATTGGCACCGCCTAATAATTTTTCCATCAACGCTTGTACAATTGGGCTCTTTTCAATAAAGCCATTTACTGCATTGCCAGCCCCCATTCCTTTGGCCAGCTTGTCAAAATAATCACCTTGTCCACCGACAATATCGATATTGGCATTTTTTAGTGCAGAGGCGAGTACTTCCGCCTGGTCACTCGAAATATCTTTATTGGCTTCTATCGAGGCTAATACTTCTTTCAGTTTGTATTCCAGGTTGAGGCGGAATTCTTCAAATTCACGTGACGCCGGATCCATGTTGTTCATCGCGGCAAATTTATCGACCAGACCGTCAGCCTCGGCTTTACCTTTAGCGCGAATTACATCTGCTTCACTCATCCCAATTTCTTTTTCAGCAACCGCTTCTGCTTTACCCAGTTCTTCATTACCACGGGCTTCAGAGGTGAGTTTTTCTTCGAGAATTTTTGCTTCAGCCAGACCTTCTTTTTCTAAGGATATCGCTTTCGCTTCCTGAACGCGGGCTTGCGCTAAACCTTCTTTTTCAAAGGCGTCGGCTTTGGCTTCTAAGACTTTAGCTTCCGCTAATCCAGTCGCGGCCCGAGTCGCTTGTGTCCCTTCTGCCATTTTCTTTTCAGCTTCCGCTCTTTTCGCTGCCGCTTCCAGTTCTGCCTGGGCGAGCAAGTTAATTTCTCGTGCTTTAAACTGGGCTTTTTGCTCTTCGGCCTCGGCACGTTTAACCGTGTGCACCATTTCTTCCTGCGCAGATGCTTCGGCCGCTAATACAGTTACCTGTTTTTTGCGATCGGCTTCAGATACTTCTTGAACTTCTTTAATGTTCTCTTGCTCTTCTGCAACTTTTTTCTCAACGGCTATCCGTTCGCTGATTGTCTGAGCGATGATTTTTTTCTCTTCTTCAATCGCCTTATCTTTATCAATAACCGACAATTCAACTTCGCGATGACGATTCACTTCTTCCATTTCCTGGGCGCGAATGACTTTTTCTTTTTCGATAACCACGGCCCTTTCACGATTTTGCTCTGCCACTTCGACCTGACGCTGTTTTACCTGGTCGCGAATTTGCAGTTGCTCTTCGGTTTCAAGGCGCGCGTTTTCAGCTTTCAGGCGTTCCTCTTCTTGCACTTTTTTGGTTTCCGCTTCTTCGCGAGCGATAACGGTTTGAATTTCACGTCGTTGCACCGCTTCAGCATCTGCCTGCTGACGTTCTAGCGCCAGTAATGCTTCTTTAGTTTCAACATTCTTTTTAGTAATTGCCAGGGTCTCATCTTTTTCCAGTCGATTGGTCTCAACGTTTTGCATCGCTGTAATTTCGGTAATCTTACGAATCCCCACCGAATCAAGGATGTTACTCGGATCGAGCTGTTGTTTCGGCGTTTGTTCAAGATAGTCGATGGCAACATCTTCAAGCACGTAACCGTTGAGATCATCACCAATCACTTCGATTATTTTTTCACGGAATTGAATGCGATTTTCAAACAACTCCAGGAATTCCATTTTTTTACCAACCGTTTTAAGCGCCTCCGAAAACTTGGCATTAAATAGCTCGTTGACCGCGGCTTTATCTGACGCGCGGTCGACACCGATGGCTTTAGCGACGCGCAGTACATCATCGGCGGTTTCGTTGACCCGCAGGTAAAATGCGACGGTGATATCAGCACGCAGATTATCTTTACAAATCAGCCCATCGTTAGCGCGGCGGTCGATTTCCAGGGTAATCAACGAGATCTTCATGATCTCCATTTTATGGATCACAGGAATGACTAACGCACCGGTAAAACTCACTTTGGGTTTGGCGCGAAGGTTATTCACAATCAAGGCATAACCTTGAGGCACTTTTTTATAGACAGAGGCCACGAAAATCGCGATAAACAAAATTATCGCGAGAAATAAGCCTGCCGGAATTAATACGAGTTCCATAATTTTTCCCTCATTACTTTATTAACTATTATGAAATACCAAATTCCTTTTCAGGAACTACGTGATAGATTGAAGTCACCGGGTCGATATCAATAATTCGTACCAGGTCACCTCGTTTTAATTGATACACTTCATCAGCGCGAACTTTAAGAATCAAACTGGCCCCGTCGATAAAGCATTCGGCTTCTCCAGCTGTCAGCGAGACTTTCGTCGATCTCACTTTACATTGTTTACCCAACAAAGTTTTCGCAGTATTCGAACTGTTATTTAACTTGGCGAAAAAACCTTTAAGCGGTTTGATCAATTGTGCCGTCACAGGGATCGATACAAGAAAGCTTAGAACCATGATGCCTGCGCCTAATAGATAACGTATCGATTCAAAATTATTCCAAAATAATCCATATTTCACGGTGAAATAACTAAGTAGCCAGGAGACAAAAAAGATTATCGTTAAAACGATAAATATTGGTACGCCCGTTAAACCGAGCGAAGCGAGAAAGCTGGCGACACCACTTAAACCGGTTGCATCGGCATCAATATCAACATCCGCGTCGATATCAATATCAACGTCGACATCGGCGTCAATATCAAAGACTTCGATATCGAGTAGTCCGAGCGCCATAAATAGCCAGATACCAATGATAACCAGATTGATAGTCGTAAATACGGCGGTTGGAAAACTTGTGATATTTGCTATAAATTGTTCCATACACCTGCTCCCTCTGCAAATTCCTGTTGTATTATTTTTCTTTTAGTGTCCATGATTTTCCTAATCTTTTTTTCCTTGTCTTGTTGCCTTGCGCTGTGTTGTGTTTTTGCTCACCCTTTGGTTCGCCAAACTTTAGCACTGATTATGCCGGATAAAAATCCAAACAGGTGACCTTCAAAACTCACCCAGGCACGAAAATCGATAAGGGTAAAAATCAATCCGCCGTAAAGTACTACGGTTAGCAACATCAGAATAATATTTTTCAAGCTTCGGTCAAAAAATGCGCGACTAACCAAAAAGCCGAAATAACCCATGACCAATCCAGAAGCGCCGATATGCATGCCATGGCGAGCAGCCAGCCAAACTAGCGTGCCCGTTATCAAGGCAATGGTCGCTGTCACCTGAATTCCCTTATTGGTCGCGCAGACTAAAAACCCTAGTACCAGCAAGGGCAGCGAATTCGCGATCAAGTGCATCAAACCGCCATGAAGAAAATGCATGGTAACAATACCGTAAAGATGGGCCGGTTGTCTCGGTATTAATCCATAATGATTAAGGCTATGACCCAGCGCAATATTTACAAGTTCAATAAGCCAGATAACCGCGACAAAAAAGATCAGGATGCGATAGTCCCTGACAGCTTTTGCATTCATAGTTGACGTGTTCTCATGCGCAGTTTAATAGTCTCCTTCTAGTCTTTTTACCGGGTAAATCTTTAAACAATAGGCCTGCGAACCATGGCCTAGTTGGTGCGCGCCTTTAAACGAGCCAATACCGCCTCAGCAGTATGGCCGTCAGTTTTAATACCAGCATCTTTGAGTTTTTCCGCTAATTCTTCGCCATCCATCTCTTTTTTCAACGCCACGCTAGCCGCTAATTTGTCCTGTTCAAACTGTTGTTTGGCTTTAATGCGATCGAGTGATTCGCTCGCGGCACCAATAGCAGAGTCATTGGCCGAGACAGTCTGAGTCACCGAACTGGTCGCCTCGAAAACAGATTCTTGCGTTCTCACGACCGACAGGTCTCGTTCATGTTGCGCAATGACTTTTTCTGCCAATTTAATTTGCGCTTTAAGAGTTTCCACATTGTGATGGTAACTTTCAATATCAATTTTTAGCATCTCTGCTTTTTGTTCCAGATTTGCGATGGTTTGCGAGATCTCCAACGCGAGCGAATCTTGCGATTTTTCGATGGCTTGTAAGGCGTATCCCTCGTGCTCACTAATTTGAGCCAGAACGCTCTGTAACTGTCTTTCGTTGGCCATTTTGCGGGCGATAATTTCGGTGAGCCCGTCTTTCGCTTCAACCAGACTGGCTTTGGCATCTTCTATTTCCTGTTCAAAAATTCGTACCGACTGAGAATCAACCACCGCTTCCCCTAGCTCCCTTGCGCCGCCCTTAATGGCGGTTAGTAATTTATCAAATACGTTCATCATGTATCCTCGGTTGTTTGAATTATCGGTCGTTTGAACAAGCAAAATAGAACAAATTGAGCCCTGAATGACAAGGTATTAAATGCTGATCAAAACGACATATTATGTCATCAGATTATCAGTCAAAGACATATTATGTCAAGTTGAATTGCTTCGCGCTTCTTATAGAACGTTTATCGTGGTCGAATATGCAGAAATTTTTATATGTCGACCATTCGGCTGACAGGATTATATCGCCAGCGGTTGTCCGGCGATACCAAACATCCGCCTATCCAGCGCGTTAACGTATTGTCGTCGAACCAATCGTGCTGACCTGCCAGGACGGCATGACCATAAGGGGTAATCGTGATTGATTGTTGCCGGTTAGGGGGATATGCAAGCGGCTCATCAATGGCGTAATCAACAAGCGGTTTTTCACAATACGCCATTTGATTAAGCCGTTTGAAGAAAGGGGAGTCACCTAAAAACTCATCCACCTCCCGCTTTGTATAGGCGGCAAATAAAGTTGCTGGCGAAAGGGATCCTTGCTGTAAACATTGCAGAATCAGGCTTTCCGTGAGTGGCAGACCGCTATCACTAGCGGGATACTCCATCATCAACCGTTGCAACGCTGGTTTGAGCAAGGGTAATTCAGAAAAAGCAGCGCCAA